>Ga0081535_101125_pt1 | contig 10116 bp, 10 predicted proteins | sample HotLakmasection3_FD_71020 | JGI IMG/M metagenome (GOLD analysis project Ga0081535, IMG submission 71020) | Hypersaline microbial mat communities from Hot Lake, Washington, USA - Section #3 (SPADES assembly) (version 2) | ecosystem: Environmental > Aquatic > Non-marine Saline and Alkaline >... | reverse complement strand
CGTACATCAATCACTCCTCTTCCCACCGCAGTACCGGGTAGCCATCTTCGGTGGTTCGCCAGATATTCACCCAATCAAACTCCGGCATGTTCTGTTCAGCGGCCGAGCCCCTCATTTGGGCGGTGGAAAGGCCGGTTGCGCCTTCGGGGCTGCCTTCACCCACACCATCGTTTTGGCCTGTTGAATCGGTGTCCCAATAGGCATTATTGATGGTGCCTTCGTTCTTGCCGGCAATACCGGCGGGGTTAAGCCCTTGATCGCCAGTTAGCTGTCCAGCAGAAGCGGTTACTTCTCCGGCGACAAAAGAGCTTGTGATCATTGAGCCAGCCTGATTCCACCCTGTGATACCACCAACATCATTTTCTCCATTAGCTTTACCAAGAAAATAGGAATGAAGGATCTCACCTCCATTATCATTAATACCTATCAGACCTCCAGAGCGTAATATTGACCAAACCTCAGCCGTTGCATAGGAACTATGAATTTTGCCTCCTCTATTGCTGCCGGCCAAACCGCCTGCTGAATTATTTCCCGTTACATTGCCCGTGCTATAAGATGTTATAATTTGACCATCATCAAAATTAACACCCGTCAGCCCACCGGCTGTACCTGCAGCTGAAACAGAAACTGACGCAAAAGAGTTGCTGATTACCCCGCTGTTGCCGCCAACCAAACCACCAAGCATTCCCCCAAGTGCCGATCCGCGTCCTTTTGCATACGAATGTTCAATTTGGCCCCGGTTGTAACCAACCAGAACACCGGTACGGTTCATTAGTGCACCGTCTATCGACGAAATTGTTCCAATTGCATGGGAGTAGCTGATTTGCCCGCCGTCATTAAATCCAACCAACCGGCCCCTTGTTCTGAAATCATCGGAAGCCATAAGAAGCTCTTGCGGGGCGCTAAATTTAGATTGTTTTATGCCCTTGGCAGTTTGATTATCGAATGTCTGCAAAACATCTAAAACCCTGGTATTACGAATCTGTCCATCTTTAAGCACGCCAAACAGACCGTAATGGTCTACTTGATGATCCAGTACAAGTCCTGATATTTCATATCTGCCACCATCGTAAGTACCGGTAAAGGGAGTTGCTTCATTTCCTATTGGCCTGAAACCCTGGCCACCCTGAAACTCCGCCGAAGGTGAAGCATCAATATCCGCTACCTGAATAAAGTGCTTGTCAAGGTTCTCCTCATCACCGATGGCCTGCAACTGTTCTATTGTGGAAATTTGGTAAGGGTTCGCTTCAGTGCCGCTGCCCCCATCAAAAAATTGGCTCGTGCTATCCACACATGATTGAACTAGCATCAGCATAAAAAGAAAAATAAGAATTTTATAAGCAGGATTTGAAATAATATTATAGTTTTGCATCATTTTTAAATATTCCATATCACCACATACCCCAAATTTCGGGGCCCATATTTAAATTAATTGACACACTTGAACTGTCTGTAATCTGGGTATTACCACAACTACCATCAGTCCAAGCATGATTTTGGTCACCATAATTCGATTGATTTGGATCTTGAGCATAAATATAGTTAGCCATATTTCCTTCAAAAGTATGATGAGAACAACTTGGTGCTTCAGATGGATTCTTCCATGAATAAAATCCTACATTACTAATTCCATCGATAAATTTACTATACATCTTATTATTCTGAACATTGATAAAATTTCCACTGGCAATTCCTATACCACAATTGCCGGGATTGACTGCGATATTATTTTTTGCTTCCTGATATTCTCCACCAAAATCACCCAGAATCACCATACATCCAGAGTTAGAAACTTTGGTTGCTTGTCCATTATTGAGAATTACTCGCGCCCGGTTGTTATTCACCTGAATGTAATCTCCACTTGTTCCATCAGATTGAAAAAGATTTATCCAATCTTCAAGTGTAGTATTACCGTATCCTGTTGTGTGCTCCAGGGAGTTATTATTTACACGAATGCCGGACCCTTGGCAGTTATCACACTGAAAAAAGTTCCTGCCCGGATTGAGTGCCTCATTATTGCTCGCAACCAATGGACCCGTGCTATGCTTAAACCGTATGCCGGAGGCTACATTGGTGAAGTCAGAAAATTGAACACGAATATTCTCGGAGTTGGTAAACATAATAGCCCCCTCGTTTTGCCCGCATACGGATGTTTTGCAGTAGTCAGGGGCAATATTTTCGAACATCAGATAAGATAGCGTCACGTTTGTACTCCCGTCTGAGACAATGCCGTGCCGGGTATAGTTCCTGATATCGATGACCTCAATGGTATTATTGTCCATGCCATTTTTAAAAGCCGAGGGAGCCGCATTCATTCCATCAAGAATGGCAGCCCATCCTCTCCAAGTGTTTCCGTTTCTGGAGCCTTCAACCAATTGCCCCTGATGAGTACCGGGAAGAATGTTGAATATTGAGCCTGCAGGGCAAATGGCATTGGCGAGACCAAAGTGATCATTCGAAGAGGAAGAAAGATAAACGGTATCTCCCTGCTGGTTAAAATAATCACTGCAATTGAAGTAGTCACCGGGATCAGGCGCTCTTGAGCTTTCAATACGTTTCAGTTGCCGACGAATCTCTTGCGCACCGTACGAACGCTTGCTGAAAGCAGAAGATGAAATAATAGCTTCTATTTTTGATGCTGTTTGATCGTGTTGAGCTTTCGTACTGGGTGTTGGGTCGCTGAGTACAGTACCGATAACATCATCAAGTTTGGATAGGGTGGCTTTATCGAATTGCACCGTGTTCCCGAAAGCCAGAATAATCGGTTTGCCAAGTTCCACAATTTCTTCGTTACCCAGGCTGTCGATTTCGGCGGCGCTCATGGCGGCTGCCTTATCCACCATGGCAAAGAACGCCTTGGAAATCTCCTGCGGGGAGAGGGTTTGCACCATCTGTTTGGATTGTGCCTGTATTTCTGCTGTGGTCATCGCGTTGCCAGTTGTCGATGGGGATTGCATCTCCTGGCTGCCGGTCAGGGATTCCTCGCCACAGGAGAATATGGTCAGTACGCTCAGCCCTATCAGCAGGATGGACCAAAGAACGTTGCGTATTGAATGGGGGGTATGGAATGTATTCATAGCCGTTGTCTCCGTTATTGATCGTTGATGAATTTCTGGTTACCAGGGTCGCAGTTGAAAAACTCTCTTTCGCGGCTCTCTTTGCCGGCTGTGTGGAAAATTCAATCTCTTTCATTCAGCTTACAAACAATCATTAAAAACTCCTAATGGTTGAGGGTAAATGTTAATCTTTTTTAGTAGATGGTACATAGAGGATGGTAGATGGATGCTGCCCCGGGTATGGCAGCCACAGGCCCAATACCTGGCACGGAAACGATTCTGGCGATTGGCCTGAATCGGTTAGGATCAATATATCTCACATCGTGAATCGTACATCTCCCGTGTTGATCTGAGATTCACGATCTTTGATGTGCGATGTGCGATCTGTTGTCGAACACGTACTGTCATTTAATTTTTTTGTAAGGCTTTCTCTTTAATCGGTTTATACATATACATCTAATTTTTCACTAAACCTTACATAATGATGAACCAGTTCGATTTAGAAAACCGCCTGATTGATTTTGCTGTATTAATTGTGGATTTCACTGATAAAATTCCTAAAACAAGAACTGGAAACCATTTCGCCGGGCAATTAATACGATCGGGAACTTCTCCGGCTTTAAATTATGGGGAGGTAAGGGGGGCAGAATCGCGAAAAGATTTTATCCATAAAAACCAGATTGTGTTAAAAGAACTTCGCGAAACATACAATGCCTTACGAATTTTGGACAGGACAGGTCGTTATCAGAAATTACCTATTCTTGAACGTGTTCTTAAGGAAGCAAATGAGCTCGTTTCTATCTTTGTAAAAACGATTCAAACCACAAAAAAGAAAAGTATTGATAGCGCCTGCTACCAGATCGCACATCGTAAATCGCACATCAATCACTCCTCTTCCCACCGCAGTACCGGGTAGCCATCCTCGGTGGTTCGCCAGATGTTCACCCAGTCAAACTCCGGCATGTTCTGCGCAGCGGCGGGACCAGTCATTTGGGCGGTGGACAGGCCGGTGGCGCCTTCAGGGTCTCCCTCATCAACTCCTGTTTCTATTCCCGTTGATTCTTTGTCCCAATATCCATGGTCTATTGACCCTAAATTCTCTCCAGCAAAAGCTCCAAATAAGGAAAGTTCTTCCATGTTTCCATCAACGGATATGGAACCGGCAGTGAAGGCATTTCGAATCACACCATCTGATTCGTTTCTTCCTGCAAACCCTCCTAATTCGGAAATAATATCAGGATGATCATCTTCATAAAGTTCTATTTGATGGTCAGCAATTATGTACACATCTTCTATGAGTCCTCTGTTACTAACAACGAAACCACTGGAATTGCGAACCCCCATAATTTTTCCATTTACAAATGATGAGTGTATAATCCCAGCATTGCTCATCACAAACCCGGCTGCCGTAAGGCTTCCCCCTAAATCTATATCTGCGTAGGAGGTCTTAATATCACCAATGTTATATCTTATGAATCCGTATGCACCCTGTCCATCTATTTCCCCTTTTACAAAGGAGCGGTGAATATATCCACTGTTATATGTAACGAGTCCTGAAGCGGTAAAGATTGTACCAGAAACCTTTCCTTCGAACGAAGAGTTTTCTATAGTACCCGTATTTATTCCAACCAACCCTGCTCCTCCGGTGGGGAGAATTATTGCTCCTATAAAGTGGCAGTTTCGTATAATACCTCCATCATTCATTCCGGCAAGTCCGCCCACTCCATTCATGTCTGCTATGTCGATATTTGGCAACTCAAATGTTTCATCAAGTGATTGGTTATTCTGTTTTTTTGATGCAAAAGAGTCCGTATCTAATTTATTAAGCCGTTCGCTATTGTCGATGGTAATGTTTTCAAGTACAGCCTCTTGTACATACCCAAACATGCCATTATACTGGTCAAACTTGTTGAAGTTAATTTTTAAATTCCTGATGGAATACCCATTTCCATCATACGAACCGGTAAAAGGTTTGTCGGCGTCTCCGATAAATTTAAAACCAGAGCCGTTTTGCAGCTCCTCTGATGCTGATGCATCAATATCTGCAACCTGTATGTAGTGCTTATCCAGGTTTTCTTCAAGGGCGATGGCAATCAGATCATCAAGGGTATGCACCTGGTAGGGGTTGGCCTGCGAGCCGTCTCCACCCATGGTGAGCGGTTCCCGCTTAAACACCGCGGTAATCACCTTATCGCTGTTCATCGTCAGATCTGCCGGATTCGACTCCGTGGTCAGATCTCCTCCCCACCGGTCGAACAGGTAATTCTCTGCCGGAATAGCTCTGAGCCGTAAATTCTCTCCTTCATCAAACCCACCGGGAAGCGGGTCAGTGGTTCCGGCCTCTTCCGGGGTGATCTCTATCGTTAGGGTATAGTCGGGCAGGCTGTCTGTGGAGCAAGCGGTCAGAGTCATGATGAGAATCACGGATAGTATGAATAGGCTCTTAGTTGATATAAACTGTATTGTCATTGACTTTCTCTTTTACAATGAATGAATATTGCCACGCGGCTCTCTTTGCCGGTTGTGTGGGAAATTCAATCTCTTACCTTCAGCTTATAAACAATCATTAAGAATTCCTAATGGTTGGGGGTAAATGTTAACCTTTTTTTGGGCGATCGTTGTTCAGGGGAAGATCACGCATCCTCGAGTTGATCTGAGATTCACGATCTTTGATGTACGATGTGCGATATTCCGTCTGGGTCATGAAGGTCATCCGAAGACTGGAGGAGATTGCTTTACCTGTTTAGGTCCAAGCGGTCAACTACGTCAAGACTTCGATGATCTGGAGATGCTTGAACCAGTTGGGTTGCTTTGTTCCTAACACATCAAAGATCAAAGACCGCACATCGTAAATCGCACATCCTCCGCGTTGATCTGTGATTCACGATCTGCCTTTTCCTGATGTTGACACACCCACCGCCAAAAAAATCCAGCCCAAAATAAACGCAACGCCGCCAATGGGGGTGATGGCTCCCAGCCATCCGGTATCGGTAAGTGTGAGGATGTAGAGGCTGCCGGAGAAGATGAGAATGCCGGCGACAAAAAGTGCGGCACTTCGGGCGATCCATTTATTGTTTTTAAAATGCATGGAAACGGCACCCGTAATTAGCAGGCCAAGAGCGTGATAGAAATGGTACTCGACCCCGGTCTGGTACACATCAAACCGCTCGGGCGTAAGCATGTCCTGAACAATATGGGCACCAAAAGCACCCAACGCCACCGCGAGCGCCATAAACACAGAGCCGGTAATGAGAATGGATTTTGGTTTCATAGTTTAGATGGTGATGATTTAGGTTGGGTTTAGGAATAGGATCTTAAGCATGTTGAAAGATAGGAAGAATCGTTTGGGTTCGAAACAGGCAGGGTGTATTCCGTACCTGACGGCACGGGATAGTTTTCTTATGATTGTTTTTTCTACCCATATACCGTCCCTAACGGGATGTGTTTTTAGTTTATATATGGAACCAGCGTTATTGAACAGGAAGTTTTAATTTTGGTCAAGATGATCTTCATTTAAATGGAGAGGAATTTCTTAGCAAAATCTTAAATAGGAATAGGGGACGCAGACAGAGTTGTAACCACCCCTGGCTCCTCCTTCATAGAGGCTGTGGAAAATACTTAATAAAAAAAATACCGAATTATTTTTTACCACGAAGACGCTAAGCCACGATGGTGCACGAAGTGAAACGAAATCATAATGATATCCTTCGTGATACTTAGGGTCCTCGTGACTTCGTGGCCAAATAAAAGAAGTGTTTTATGTGCTTGAATATTTATTTTGTCACAGCCTCCATAAGGAGGGGAATTTCTTTACACTATTCATGAATCAAAACTGGGTACTGGCGACTTATCACCCCTCAAACCCGATATCCCTGTGTGTGCCATCACAGAAGGGTTTTGTTGACGAACCCCCGCATCGGCAGAGCGCCACTCCCTGGCTGGATGTTTGAGGCTCAAACGTGTCCGATTCCATCGTGTAGGTGCCGGAAAGTATCGCCGGACCGTCTTTCATCATCTTGATGATCAGCTTGGCGTGGCTGTCGGCCGAGGCTTCCGGAAGCTTGGAGCGGTCTGCATCGGTATCGGCTTTGAACTCATCTTTTTCGTGAGAATTATCACATAGCGGTCCGTTTCCCGTGGCTCCGCAGCGGCACATGGCAGCGCGTGTATCTTCAAGAAGCGTATTCCCCTCATGATCCTGAATTTCAATGTCTCCGTAAAAATAGACTGGCCCGTCTTTCTGCAGCGATACCCGGTTTTTTGAGGGTGCCTGTTCCGTCCGGTCGGCGTTTAGCATTTCGTACTGCAGAGCGCCGGTCGGGCAGGTTTCAATGACGTCTGCAACGTCTTCGGCAGACGCTTTATCGGACTGAATCCACGGTTTTTTGTTTGGGTCAAAAACAGAAGGAAGACCGTCAACGCATTTGGCCGCATGGATACAGCGGTTCAGATCGTATGTTACTTTGATGTCGTCGCCGTCGTAGGTCAATATTTTTTCTTTCATTATGTATAGGTTTGATTTTGTTTCTCTCAATAAAGCAGATTCAACCATCATTTAAAAATGGTTCCCTTCAGAAGCAGTGATTTTTACATAGACCGATTAAACATAAGGGTTTCAAAACTGGTTGTTAAAAAATATAGGTGAATAAAACTTAGCCCTGAAAATATTCAATCTTTCTGGCTCACCCCTCCGATGGGTCGGAGCAAGCTCTGTACGGTCTGTTCCTGATTTAGGTTGACAGTTTTTATGTTTATTTACTGTTATTCCTGAAGTAGGTTAACACTTTTCCTTCTAACAAGCTATCTACAGCTGAGGAGGTACCTCCTCAGCTGTAGGGCGCGGGTAACTGGCAGGTCGCTGTTTCCAGAGTTTCTTTGGGCTGCCCATTCCTTCATGGATCCGGGACGGATAACTGTTTCCGCAACTCATATGAGGTCTGGATTCATTGTAATGACGAATGTAGCCCGGCAGATCCTGTTTAATCTGTTCAAAGGTTTTCTCCTGTGAATCACATAAATATTCCTGCTTAAAGGTTAAATTGATCCGTTCAGCAATTGGATTGCGATCCGGGCGACCCGGTGGAGACCAACTGACTGCTATGGATTCGTCCTTTAACAATAGCTGATAGGCTTTGCTGCCATAAATACTGCCATTATCACTGTGATGGATCAGGGTCATTTCTCCATGAACATGATCGGCTAAGGCCATCTCCAAGGCTCCCTGGGCATGTTCACTGTTGGCCCGCTTCGACCAGCTATAGCCGATGACTTTATGGCTGTAGGCGTCTGTTGACAGCGCCAGGTGAGCCTTGCCATGCCGAATCACCACCTCCGTATCATCATTCACCCAAAGATGACCGGGGCCTGCCACAGAGAGTTTATGGGCAAGATCCCGGCGGCCTTCCCGCTCGCTTGCGCCGGAAGAGACGTTTTTAGCAGCTCGTTTTCGCCGAAGCAGTAACCCCCCATCTCGAAGAACATCCAAAAACCGATCGCGTCCAATACGCTCTTCAGGGTATTGCCTGGCAAAACACAGATGTAATTTTACACCCCCTATCTTCTTGTTGATCCTTCGATGCGCCTGTACAAATTCGATGATTTTCTCCCGAAGATCTCCATGGGCATCAAATCGGTTTTGTGATTTGTAAATCGCCTGCCGGCTTACACCAATCCACTCAGCTATCTGGTTCATCGAAACCCTGTAGCTGCGGCGTATTAATCGGATGGATTGGTGTCGGACTTTTTTACAATGGAAATTCCCAGCTCACGTTCGGCCACATCAATCATCGTCTGGTAGAACTCCGAACGAATGCGTTCGTTTTTAAGCTGTTTTTCTAACTGACGGATCTTCTTTTTAAGCAGCTCAGGATCCGTTTTATCGTGAATTGTTGCCATAGGTTTATCATCAACGGGTTCAGTAGAATATCCGAATTTTCTCATCCATTCCAGAATGGTACTGTTTCCGCCAATGTGATAAGCTATGCGGGCTTCCTCTTTGGTGAGTTGCCCATTGGCTACGCGCATGACAATCCCCAGCTTAAAACTGTCGCTGTAGATTGGTTGTGGTTTTTTGGTCCTTTTTTTCATCGGTTGACTCCTTAATTTGTGTCAACCTATTTCAGTATAAGACCTACCTCTCTATGAGATAGAGAGGGGTGCAGGGGTGAGTCAAAAGAGAGGCTATGAAACACGAATCGAAACCAAATCAAACCAGAAGAAACAGAAGAACAGCCCACAGAATGGGAACTCCCTCCACCCAGAAGGATGCAAACCAGGGAGACCGAACGGTCATTGATTGATGGATCAACAGAGCGGTAGTTCCAACCATGAGAATAAATACGGCAAAACCTGAATGGAAGGAATTTGTTTGCGCAATTTCAATGAGGAAGACAACAGACAGGGCAATCAGCCCGATCGTCTTTGTGGTTCGAACTCCAAATATTTGCGGGATGGTGCCCAGCTGTTCCTTATCGGTTTGAACGTCGCGAATATCGAATGGAAGGGTTAACACCATCACAAAGAGTAAACGCTGAAATCCTTCGGTGAAAATTGCTGAAAGAGCAGGGAGGCTCCCCTGATGAGCTGCAAACGGAAGTCCAACTGTAACGAGCGCCCAGACGGCACCAATGATAAAGAGCTTTGCACCGTACAGGTGCCTGAGGTTGGTTCGGTTTTGAAACAGTGGAAGGGCATAGGCAGCGGTCAGCAGTGCGGGAATTGTGGTAAAGCCAAGAGTAGAACGATCAAGAGAAAACGCAGTAAAAATTGTACATACAAAAGATAAAATCGTAACGGCTGCAATCGTTTTTAGTTTTGCTGTGAAAGCAAGTTCTTCTCGTCTGGCAAGCGATAAATATTTGGTGAAGTTATAAGCAAGAACCGTAGAGCAAAAGACAAAGGGCAGGAGAGCGGGAGAAATCTGTAATTGATACTCCAGAATCGTAACATAGCTAAATGCCGATACTGCAAGGCCTACGTGCAGGCTGCTTTTTAGGTACAGGTCAAAAAACGGGCGTATAAAATCGATTATTTTACGCTTTGGCTTCATTTACCTCAATCC
>Ga0081535_101122_pt1 | contig 10130 bp, 10 predicted proteins | sample HotLakmasection3_FD_71020 | JGI IMG/M metagenome (GOLD analysis project Ga0081535, IMG submission 71020) | Hypersaline microbial mat communities from Hot Lake, Washington, USA - Section #3 (SPADES assembly) (version 2) | ecosystem: Environmental > Aquatic > Non-marine Saline and Alkaline >... | reverse complement strand
GGGGGGGGGGGACACTTTCCTCCGACAGGCCAAGAAGATGAACCGCGACCCCTCGGGGGCCTTTCGCCGTGCCCCCCCCAACCGCCCGCGAACGAGCCGAGACGACGCCGCAGACAAGCCCTCCCGCGGCGGAGACCAGCCAGAACCCTGACGCGCCGGTGTCGATGCCCGTGGCGCGGTTTATCGGAGCGCCGGTGCTGACGGTGGCGATCGTGGACGGGCTGCTCGCGGGCATCGCGGCGGCCGCGGCGCCGGACCGGCTGGTCTCGGTGGCCCTCGGGGCGTTGGCGGCGCTGGTCGGCGTGGCGGTCGGCTCGGCGCTGATCCGGCCCTGGAAGGCGCGCCCGCGGGCGGCCTGGCCGACCCTGGCGCTCGGGGCGCAGGGAATCTCGATGGGCGTCCTGCTCGCGTCGGCGCTGTTGCTATACTCCGCGGCCCAACCGGACGCCGTCGCGTTCGTGGCCGCCGTCGCGCTCCCGTTCCCGGTCGCGATGATCGCGCAAGCGAAGCTCGCGCTGGCCCCGGCGCTCGTCCGTCCTCCGTCCGTGGGCGCTTCGCCCTGAACAACCTCGTCACGCGACGCCCGGAGACGCCGGGCCGAGCTCCAGCAAGGGCGCTTCGGCGATGACCCTCCCGCTGCACATCCCGTCTCTCCTCGCCGCCGGGGCCAACCCCCTCGGTCACGTGCTCGACAAGCCCGACAAGCTCCCGATCCCGGGGACGGGCTACGGGCTCTCGATGAACTCGATCACGCTGCTCGTGGTGACGGCGATCTTTATCTGGGTGATGACGGTGGTCGCCAGGGCGATCGCGCCCGGGCCCGAGAGCGAGGGCCGCGACCGGTACGTCACCAGGGGCCGGTTCGCGCACCTGATCGAGGTGATCGTCGTCTACCTGCTCGACACCGTGATCCGCCCGCAGCTCGGGTCGGACGCGAAGCGGTTCGCGCCGTTCCTTCTGACGCTGTTCTTCTTCATCCTGTTCAACAACCTTTTCGGGCTCATCCCGCTGATGGACCTGCAGTACCTGATCACGAGCCTCGCGGGTCGTGAGGGCGGCCCGACGGCGTGGATCGGCGGGACGGCGACGGGGCGCCTGGCGGTGACGGCGGGGCTCGCGCTGACCGCGTTCATCATCTGGAACATCAACGGCATCCGCACGGGCGGCCTCGGGGGGTGGGCGCACCACTTCCTTGGCGGCGGCCCGGCGTATCTGGCGCCGATCATGGTGCCGGTGGAGATCGTGGGCACGATCGTCAAGCCGGCGGCGCTGGCGGTTCGTCTGTTCGCGAACATGACGGCGGGGCACGTGCTCCTTGCGGTGATCATCGGCTTCACGGCGGCGGCGCCCCGGGCGCTGGGCTGGCTCGGCGCGCCGATCACGGTGGTGGCGGCGGTCGGGGGCGTCCTGATCTTCTTCCTGGAGGTGTTCGTCGCGTTCCTTCAGGCGTTCATCTTCATGTTCCTGACGACGCTCTTCATCGCGCAGCTCGCCCACCATCATCACGACGACCACGCGGGCGCCGAGGCGTACGACCCCGAGCACCCGGCCAAGCACGACGCGGCGGCGCCCGTGACCGTGTAATCTTCCGACCCCTGCCCGCCGGGGGCGTTCTCCGGCGGACGGATTGACCCTCGAACGCGATTTCACACGCAGACGTCGGCCCCCGCGAGGGCGACAGAGACTGGAGTTCACGACCCATGAAGACCACGAAGCTTCTCGGTATCGCCGCCGCCGGCCTCGGCGCGCTCGTCATTGCCGAGCCCACCCTCGCCCAGGATGCGGCGACCGCGGCGGCGGTCGCGGAGGCGTCGGCCTCCGGTCTGGCGAAGATCGGCGCCGGTCTGGCCGCCGGCCTCGCCGTCATCGGGGGCGGGATGGGCATCGGTCGCGTGGGCTCCTCCGCGGTCGAGGCCATGGCCCGTCAGCCCGAGGCCTCGGGCACGATCGGCACGAACATGCTGATCGCGGCGGCGCTGATCGAGGGCGCGACGCTGTTCGCCGTTCTCGGCGGCTTCCTCGCGCTCATCGGCTAACCCCTTCCCTCACGCCCGGCGTGAGGGCGCAGGCTCCCGCGAGCCCGCGCCCCCGCGCCGGACCCTGAACCCCTCCCGCGCGACTGCGAGGCGACCCATGCGCAAGCTCATCCCCGTCACCGTCGCTCTGACCGCCGCCCTGGCGCCCGCCGCGACGCTTCTGGCCGCTGAGGCCGCCGAAGAGGGCAAGGCCGAGTCCACGGTCATGGCCTTTGACCTCTTCCAGTTCTTCATGGCGATCGTGGTCTTCGGGATCGCGTTCTTCATCCTGAGCAAGACGGCGTGGCCCAAGATCATGAGCGGGCTCGAGGCCCGCGAGAGCAAGATCAAGGGCGACCTCGCGGACGCCGAGCGGGCCCGCGAGCAGGCGCAGGCGTCGCTCGAGCAGTACGAGCGGGCGCTGGCCCAGGCGCGGGCCGAGGCGGCGTCGATCGTCGACGAGGCCCGCACCAACCAGCAGAAGCTGGCGGCGGAGCTCAAGGCCAGGACGGAGGCGGAGCTTCAGCAGATGCGGGACTCGGCCAAGCGAGACATCGCGAGCGCCAAGGCGGCCGCGATCGCCGAGCTTCACGCCCACGTCGCCGACCTCTCCACCGACATCGCCGCCAAGATCCTGCGTCGCGAGCTGTCCGCGGTCGACCAGCGGGCGCTCGTGGACGACTCGCTCAACCAGCTCGCCGCCTCCAACTGATCCCCGCCGAGGACGTCCGCCATGCCCGCGCACCGCAAAGCCCAGCCCGACGCCGTCGCCCGCGTGTACGCCGCCTCGCTCTTTGAGATCGCCGAGGCGATCGGCGGGCAGGCCGCGATCGAGTCGACCATGGGCGAGCTCGAGGAGATCCTCGAACTGGCCCGGCAGGACGCCTCGTTCGGCGAGTTCCTCGCGTCGCAGATCCTCTCGAGCGACGACCGGGCGACGTCGCTCGAGACGATCTTCCGCGGCCGCGCCTCGGACCACGTGGTGAACTTCCTGAAGGTCCTGAGCGACAAGGGTCGCCTGGCCCATCTGGCCGTGATCGCCGCGGCCTACGACGCACTGGTGCAGAAGCACTTCGGACGCATCGAGGTGGACGTCTACACCGCCTCTCCCGCGTCCGAGGAGCTGCTCGGGTCGCTCCGCGACCGCCTTCGCGGCATCCTGAACAAGGAGCCGGTGCTGCACGCGTACGTCGACGAGTCGATGATCGGCGGGCTCCGCCTGCGGATCGGCGACGAGCTGGTCGACGCGTCGGTCGCGACGCAGCTCCGCAAGATGCGCGAGGAGCTCAAGACGGGGGCGGCGAGCAACCTGCGCACGCGCGTCGACGAGCTCTTCGAGGGCGACGACGCCTCCTGAGCCGCGGCCTCACCCTGACCTAGAACGGGAACGTCACGCCGACGTAGGCGAAGAGATCGTCGCGGCCCGGGTTGCGCTCGGACCCGAAGACGTTGGCGTTGGAGAAGTGACGCCAGTTGACGCCGACGACAAGACGGTCGGGCCCGCCCGAGAGCGGAAAGGTGGCGCCGACACCGGCCTGGGGCGTGAAGTTGAACTCGCTCCCGCCCTCCGGCGTTTCCTCGAGCGCAAGGAGCGCGCCGACGCCGGCCTCCACGAACACGGTGTGCGTGTCCTCGCTGACGACGTGCCAGCGGAGCTTGGGATTGAAGTTGAGGGCGACCGCGTCGTCGCCGTTGTCGGCGTCCTCGGCGAGGTACCAGACGGTGAGGTCGAGGGAGAGCTCGAGGTCCTCGGCGATGAAGCGCGAAGCCCCGACGAAGGCAGCGGCGCTGAAGTCGCCCGCGTTGAGCGACGTCCCGCCGCCGCCGCCGACGGACCACCACCACTGGTCGGTCGGCTCGCCATAGATCGGGTCGGCGGAGGGGATCTCCAGCGTCTCGGTCGAGGCGGGCTCGAGGCTGAGCGACCCGGAGCCGAGGGGCTCGGCGAACGCGGGACCGGCGGTGAGCAGGAGAGCGACGATCGATGAACGCATGTGGCGGGCTCCGCGAGCGGTCGGCACAAACCGTACCTGACCATCGGCTCCGGCGCGGAGATCGCGTGAGCTACGCCTGCCTGATGCGGGGATCGACGAAGGCGTAGAGCACGTCGACGATCAGGTTAAAGAGCGTGAGCATGGCGGCGTAGATGAGCACGATGCCCATGATGAGGAAGAGATCCTTGTTGCGGACCGCGGAGACGAAATGCTGACCGATGCCGGGGACGTTGAACACCTGCTCGATGACGAAGGAGCCCGTCATCGCGAAGGCCGCGGCGGGGCCGAGATAGCTGACGACCGGCAAGACGGCGTTGCGGAGCGCGTGGCGGAGGATGACGCGGCGCTCGCTCAGGCCCTTGGCGCGCGCGGTCCGGACGTAGTCGGCCTGAAGCTGCTCGATCATGCCAAGGCGGGTGAGGCGGGCGATGTACGCGGCGAAGGGCAGGCTGAGCGTCGCGGCGGGGAGGAGCACGTCCCCGGGCGAGCCCCACGCCCCGACGGCGCCCACGCCCAGCCACACGGGGAAGACGATCAGGAAGACGGCCCCGATGACAAACGTGGGCACGGAGACCCCGACCATCGCCAGGGCGAGCGTCGCGAAGTCGGTGAGCGAGCCCGGGCGGAGGGCGCCGAGGACGCCCGCGCCCACGCCGGCGATCGTCGCGATGAGGATCGCCGCGAGCCCGAGCGTGATCGAGACCGGGAGCGTGCCCGAGATGATCTCGTTGACGGTCCAGTCCTCGTAGCGGAGGGAGGGACCGAGGTCGAAGACGGGGGCGCCCGGGCGGGGCTCGGCGAGCCCGACGCGGGAGGCGAGCCAGCGGAAGCCGGTCGCGCCCGCGAGGTACTCGGTGTAGAAGACGACGGGGTCGTCGAGGTTGTACTGGCGCTCCATCGCCTCGAGCACCGCGGGCGGGGGCGCCCGTCCCTCGTCGTTGATGATTGCCGAGCCCGGGAGCGCCCAGGCGAGCAGGAACGTGATGGTGTAGACCGCGAGGACGATCAGCGGGAGCTGGAGCAGTCGTCGCCAGATGAAGCCCATCAGTCGGCGCCCGCCGCCGTGCGGTCGATGACGAGCTCGTGGAGGTACTGCTGCTTGCGCGGGTGATCGCTCAGCCCGCGGAGTCGCGGGTCGACGAGGTAGAACTGGACGTAGTGGAAGATCGGGAGGACGGGCATCGTCTCCTCGACGGTGTAGCGCTCGGCCTCTTCGAGAAGGTCGTAGCGCCGGACCGGATCGCGCTCGCGCGTGGCGGCGTCGAAGAGCTCGTCGAATCGCGGGTCGGAGTAGCCGCGGTCGTTGTTGCCGTCGCCCGTGCGGTGGAGGGCGAGGAAGGTCGTGGGGTCGCCGTAGTCGCCGAACCAGCCGCCGCGGGCCATCATGTAGTCGCGGCGCTTGAGGTCGTCGCGGTAGGTCTTGGTCTCCTTGATGCGGATGCCCGAGCGGACGCCGAGGGCGGACTCCCACATCGACTGCATCGCCTGGGCGACCTTGTCGTGGTAGGAGCCCGAGGTGCAGAGGAGCTCGATGACGGGGAACTCGACGCCCGCCTCGTTCTCGACGACGCCGTCGCCGTCGCGATCGCTCCAGCCCGCCTCCGCGAGCAGCTCGCGGGCCGCGGCGGGGTCGTGACGGACGCCCCGGATCGCGCCCTCCTCGTCGTAGCCCGCAAGGCTCGCGGGCGGGATGAACGTGTGCGCCACGGGCTCGCCCACGCGGCGGACCTGGTCGACGATCGCTCGCTTGTCGACCGCGAGCGCGAGCGCCTTGCGGACGCGGGGATCGGCGAGCGGGTTCGCGCGCCCGTCGGTGAGGACGGGCGTGCAGTTGAAGTTCCAGAAATAGGTGCCGAAGTTGGCGAACCAGAAGACGTCGTCGCGTCGCCCCTCGCGCCGGGCGGCGACGAGGTCGGGCAGGTAGTCGACGTGCACGTCGGTGAGCCAGTCGACGGCGCCGGTCTCGAAGGCGAGGACCGCGGTCTCGGGGCTCTCGATCGTGCGGACCTCGATGGTGCGGCTCAGGGGCGTCGCGGCGCCCTCGTAGGTGGGGCTCGCGACGAGACGCATGTCGCGCTTGAATCGCCAGCGCGTGAGCACGTAGGGGCCGTTGCCCGTGAACTGGCCCGGCTTGGTCCACCCGTGACGCTGCTCGATCCGCCCGCTGTCGGCGTCGACGGAGACGAAGCGCTCGACCGTGGGCGGGTGCACGGGCATGAACGACGCGAAGCAGAGGAGATCGAGGAAGAAGGGCGTGGGACGCTCCAGGCGGACCTCGAGGACGCGCTCCGAGACGGCGCGGACGCCGAGATTCTCGTCGGCCCAGGCGTTGAGCTCGCGGCGCAGGGCTCGCGCGGCCTCGGGCGTGCGCTCGCGCGCGGGACGCTCGGCGTAACGCTCGAGCTGCTCGGCGCGGAACGCAAAGAGCGCCTCGGCCCCCGCGATGAAGAAGAAGAGCTGGGCGTAGTCGGCGGCGGTGTCGGGCAGGACCGCTCGCCGCCACGCGTAGACGAAGTCGCTCGCGAGGACGGGCTCGCCCGTGGACCAGCGGGCGTCCTCCCGGATCGTGAACGTGTAGGTGAGGTCGTCGCCGGAGATCGTCCACGACTCGGCGGCGGCGGGCTCGATCTCGAAGGTGTCGTTGTCCCAGCGCAGAAGGCCTTCGTAGAAGGCGTAGGCGAGGCGGAAGTCCTGGATGTAGCTCATGCGCTGCGGGTCGAGCGTGAACGCGGGCTGAAGGTCGGCGTAGACGAGCTCGGCGCGCGGGAGCGGACGATCGCTCGCGACCACCGCCGCCAGAGCCGCCGACAGGAGCGCCATGAACGCGAGGAGCCGGAACACGTGAGGCCCTTTCGGGGCGCCCAGGCGCCGAGAGAACGGCCCGGGTCAGCCGTGAAGGAAGACGTCAGGATCGGCGTCGTAGGGCGCGCGGGTGAGGATGCCGCCCGGGCCGATCCATCGCTCGACCTCGCGGTGGAGATCGGAGGCGTTGCCCGTCTCGCGCCAGCGGTCAAAGGCGCGCGGGAGCGCCTCGTCCGCGGTGAGCTGCTGGCCCGTGCGGGCGGTGTGCGCGAAGAAGGCGAGCGTGTGGGCGGCGCGGATGAGCTGCCCGAGCGCCTCGACGGCGGCCGGGTCCGGCCCCTGCTCGACCGCCCGGTCGACGTAGCCGATGGCGTGGCCCGCGAGGAGCGCGGACTCGTGGGCGAGGTTCTCGGGGACGCTCCTCAGGTTCTGGCGGAAATACTGCTGGGCCGAACCGACGAGCCGCAGGTACGCGCGAGCCTCGGCAAGGCGGTCGGGCGAGCCGCCGGCCCCGCGGAGGTTGTCGGGCGCGACGCTCGCCAGCTTCTCGAGGAACGCGGGCGCCCAGGGCGTCTCGCGGCGAACGGCCTCGGAGGCGGTCGTGAGCAGCCCGTCGAGCACGACGCGGTCGCGCTCGACGCGGACGCGAGCGACGAGCGCGTCGACCAGCGCGTCGCGGTGCTGCGTGTTGAGCGCGGCGGGCCCGGGGTGCATCGAGTCGAGCTGGAGCCGCGCGGCGCGGGCCGCCGCGTAGCGAATCGCGGGTCGCTCGTCGTCAAGGGTGCGCAGCACGAGGGCGTGGGCGTCGACGGTGGCGAGGCGACCGGCGAGCTGCATCGCAAAGAGGGCCGAGTCCTCGTCGCCCGCGCGAGCCAGGCGCTCGATCGCGTCCTTGACGAGCGAGCCGTAGGCGATGCGGAAGGAGGGCGAGGGCGACTGGAGGAGCGGGTCGATCAGGTCGGCGCGGGCGCTCTCGCGGACGCTCGCGTCCTCGGCCTCGAGGTTCGCGAGGTGACGAGAGGCGTAGGCCTGCACGCGGCCGAGGTCAGCCGCCGGGAGCTGCGCCTGGCGAACGAGCTCGGCGGGGAGCTGGTCCGCGCCCTGGCCCGTCGCCTGCTGGGCCGCCGGGGCGTCCTGGGCGATCGCGTGGGGCGCGGCGAGGGCGAGGGCGAGCGCGGCGACGGCAGGCCGCCCGAGCCGCGAGAGAAAACGACGATTCGCGCGTCCGATCATCAGGTGGTCCGGAGGGCCGGGCGTGGGTGTCCCGCGCCGAAGAGGAAGCCGCGCGCCGGCGGGCGCGCGAGAGGTGAAGCCGTTCGTGGTCCCGCCGCCGGAAACGCCGAACGCCGCGGGACCGGGGATCGTAGCCGATTGACGGCCCCGCGCGCGGGGGCGCGAGAACGGCCGCCCGATCGGGCGATTGGGTCTGACGGCTCAGGCGAGGGATGGTTCGGGCCCGATAGGCTAGGCAGGCGGTCCCGACGTTCCGGGCTCGCCGGGAGACCCTTTCCATGCGCACGGTGCATCTGACGGCGCTGCTGCTGTTTGGCTCGCTGTGGGCGGGCCTGCTGATCGTGGGCGGGGCGCTGCTCGCGGCCTCGGCGCAGCGCCTGGTGTACGCGGCGCTGCTCTCGGGCGGAGCGGCGGCGATCGCGGCGGGGGGTTTCGTCTTTCAGGTGGTCGTGGCGGACCGCCTCTTCCCGCGGGTGGACCGGCGCGTCGCCGACATCGCGGAGGCCTCGCTCGCGGGGCTGCTCGTGATCGCCCTCGCCCTGACCGCTCTGCTCCTGACGGGAGATTCCCCGTGACGATCCTCTGCCGCGTTCTCGCTCCCCTCGCCGTCGCCCTCGGGGTCGCGCTCCCCGCCCCGGCCCAGTCGGACCCGGCGCCCGCCCCGAGCGACCCCGCCGAGACCGCGGGCGAGGCCCCGGCCGAGACGCCGGCGCAGCGCCGGCGTCGGGAGCCGGTCCGGATCGAGCGGATCGTCGATCCGAACGGGGCGGTGGCGGCGCGGCTCGCGCAGCAGGCGATTCTCTACCTTCGCGAGCTCGACCGGCCGGCGGTCGAGGACTTCGAGCTCGCCGCCTACGCGATGGGCAAGGCGCTTGAGCTCGACCCCGACAACGAGCCCCTGATCCGCCTGCAGCTCGAGGCGTGGCTCCAGGCGGGCAACGAGGGGAAGGCGGAGGAGGCGACCGCGCGCCTGGTCCGCCTGAACCCCACGGACACGGTCGCGCAGCTGCGCCTGATTTCGAGCCGCATCGGCCGTCTCCAGCGGATCGAGGACCGCATCGCGGCGCACGAACGCCTGCTCGGCCCGGCGGGAGAGCGGCTCGACGCGTCGATCCGCAGTCGTCTCGCCTTCGACGCGGCGCTGCTCGCACGCGAGACGGGCGACGAGGACCGCTTCCTCGAGCTTCTCACGGCGGCGATCGAGCTTGACCAGACGAACAAGGAGGCGGCGCTGCTCGCGACGACGCTGCTCTTTGAGCGCGACTCGGACCCGATCGCCCGGGGCGAGATGCTCGTGCAGATGATCCTCGCGGACCCGCTCGACGCCACCGCGCACCTGAGACTGGCCCGGCTCCTGCTCGAGCACGGGGCCTACGCGGGCGCCGAGCGCTTCCTCAACCTCGCGATCACGCTCCGCGCCCGGCGCGGGGCGCCCACGGACGAGGCCGTCGTCGACGACGTGCTCGCGGTGGGGTGGGGACGCCGGGGCGCCGAGGCGTACCTGGACCAGCTCGCGCAGGACGAGGCGGCGCAGCGGTACGCCATCGACGTGCAGCGCCGGCGCGTGGAGGAGCAGGGCGGCGATCCGAACGAGATCCCGGACTACCGGCCGAACCCGCTCGAGGACCGCGCGCGGGCGGCGATGGCGTCGGCCATCGGCGAGGGAGAGCAGGCCAGAGCGGCGATCGACCGGTTCTCGAGCACGGTCCTTGGCTCCTTCGCGGCCCAGCGGGAGGCGGGGGAGATCCCGCCCGATCGGGTCGCGGAGCTCTCAACGCAGGTGGCCGCCGAGCTGATGCGTCTGCGAGCGCTCACGGGCGTCGCGCTCGACGAGGTGGAAGCGGGGCTCGACCGCTTCGAGACCGCGGGGCAGGAGGTTCTTGACGCCAAGGCGATCGCCCGGATCCGCGGGCTCATCGCGGCCCACCGGGGCGAGCGAGACGCGGCGGAGACGCTGCTCCGCCCGCTCGCGGAGGACGGCGACGACCTGTCGGCGCTCGGGCTCGCGATCGCGGCGCAAACGGCGGGGGGGCGCCCCCCAGGGACCCCCCGGGCACCGCCCGGCGGGGGGGGGCGCGCCCGGGGG
>Ga0081535_101120_pt1 | contig 10161 bp, 8 predicted proteins | sample HotLakmasection3_FD_71020 | JGI IMG/M metagenome (GOLD analysis project Ga0081535, IMG submission 71020) | Hypersaline microbial mat communities from Hot Lake, Washington, USA - Section #3 (SPADES assembly) (version 2) | ecosystem: Environmental > Aquatic > Non-marine Saline and Alkaline >... | reverse complement strand
AGCACAACAAGCTCAAGTTGAAGCATATCAAACCAGCCAAAACCTCCGAGTACAGGATCCACACATCAATATTCATGATGACATGTACGTAGATCCTGAAATGCACATGCATGGTCAGAGTTTAAATCCAGTACATCCTCATAAATCTCCAAATGAATATTCTGAGGTTTTAAGATCAGAAATTCCAGCCTCTTCACCTTGGCAATCGTTTGCTGCAAAGCCTTTACATATCTTTTTTGATTCCCAACATGCCTCAGAAGAAATTTTGCTATTACTGAGAAAACATCCGTTGGTATTAGTTCCAAAAATTCTTGGGGCAATTTTATTCGCTTTTTTCCCACTGCTTATAAGTTCTCTGGGACTTTTTTCAGCAATGCCTTTAAATTATCTGTTTGCAACATACATTTTGTGGTACTTATTGTTAGCAGGCTTCATGCTTGAAACCTTTTTGACCTGGTTCTTCCACGTATTTATCATTACAGATGAACGAATTATTGATGTTGACTTTATCTCCTTAATTTATAAAAGAATAACAGCTGCAAAGATTGATAACATTGAAGATGTAACCAGTATTACTGGTGGTGCTATTCGATCAGTGTTTGATTTTGGAACAGTAAAAGTTCAGACAGCAGGTGCCAGTGCTCATATTTCTTTCGAAGATGTTCCTAGCCCTGCGAAAGTAAAGAGATTGCTCAATGAGTTAATCCTTGAAGAAGAGCGAGAAAAAATCGAAGGGAGAGTCAACTAATGTTTATAGGATTGTCTCAATCAGCTTTAGACGGGGCCTTGCTTTTAACTTTGTTCCGTTTCTTATTCATCACAGTGGCAGTTCTCTATGTTGCTTTTGCTTTTGTAGTTACCAGGCAGATTAAGATAATGAGAACAACTCTTATTACTTCTTTTTCGCCATTGGTACGAGTTTTAGGATACGCACATTTGCTGCTCGCAGTAGGTGTGTTAGTGATTTTTCTGCTTGTTTTATAAGCACTTGTTAGCAGATCTTCTCTTTTTACAAATACCAAAGTTCGTTTACTTGGAATATAAACAGTGTGCTAGAATAGTTTGATGCACAACGTGCAGGTTACACCCATCATTGGCTTGCCGCAACTCGACGGCTGGTCACACGTCACCCAAAACCAAAGCAGTACGCTGATTTGGAATGTATCTTTGCATGGCAATCATGCTCGAAACGTGGGGAGAGACTTACTTGATCTAATTTCCAATAGTGAACCTTCTAACTCTGCTGATTTCTACCGAATTTTTCAACAAGTGATTGCTGAATCTCAAGACAAAGAGAGCACTCTATCTTGTGCGGCTGTTTTCTTCGAAGATGACATAGTGACATTTGCAACCTATGATGCGCAGATTTTACTGCGAAGAGATTCAAAAGTAGGAACGTTACTCAATGGCTTAGAAACTACAAAAATTATTCAAGGAAAAGCACAACCAGATGACGTATTTATTTTAGCTACCGCTCGAGCCGTCATTTTCCTTGACGAAGTTCGTCTAAAAATAAAACAAGGCTATGACGTTGATACTGTTGTTACTTCCTTAACACCAAGTCTTCAACTTGAGGAAAACTCCTCGTTAGCTGCTTTGGCTTTTATTCAAATTAAAGCATCAAAACGAGCAGAACACGAAGTAGAAAATGAAGAGCCTGATAGCGAAACTGAATTTACACCTGAGCCTCAAATTAATCTAGAACCTGAAGTTACTTCTATTCCTGATCAAAAAGTATACTTTGGAGATTTACACCACGAAGCAAAAGATACTTCTGAAGAAGTGTCGCCAATTATTGCAGACAAATATCCAACTGGAGAGGATCTTCTTGACGATACCTATCAAGCAACATCTGTTGAATCTGCTCACTTACAAGAAACTGATACTGTAGAAAATTCTCAATTAGAAAAAGAACCAGTCGAAAAAGAAACAGTCATAGATGTATCTAAAGGTACCGATGCTGTGGTCTCATTTCTAAAAAAGGCCTTTTCAGTTGTCGTAACTAATTCTAAGAAGGTTGCTGTTTTTAGTTCCAATCAGATCAAGATCCAAGCAGGATCATTCAAAGAAAGTGCACCTGGGTATATTGCAAAAAGTAAAAATCTTGCTCAAACTTTACAATCAACTTTTCAAAAAGTATCAAGACGAATTTTTAATCAAGATGTATATGTCGATGGTACCCAATCTAAAAAAATTGCGAGATATGCAGTTATTGCAATTGTGTTACTACTTGTTGTAGCAGGCATATTCGGTTGGTGGAGGTGGCAACGTTCAATGCAGCTAGAATCGGTTCGGGCAGATCTTGCCCCTCTCCAGGTTGATTTCGAGAGAGTTGCCCCAACTATTTCTGAGAATCCATTGCAAGCAAGAGATCAAATTGTAAGAATTCAAGATCAAATTACAGTATTGCAGCAAGCGTATCAAGATTCTCCATTAGCTTTAGAGATCCTCAATAGCTTTGCAACTCAAGTTCAAACTACCTACGAAGAAGTTGCAGGCAGAGAAGAGTTGCAAGATTTACCAATCTTTTTTGACCTTTCTAGCATAGATAGTCAATTCATCGGTTCTGATTTAGCGTTACAAGAAAACCAACTGTGGGTACTTGACGGTGATGCTCGCACTATTGCACAGGTACGGGTAAATACGAAAGAAGGAAACCTTTTCACGTTCGGTCAGGTTGAAAATCAAGAATCAGAGGATGATACCTCAGATACAGAAACTACTGATGTTTCGCAACAGACTTTACGTTCACTCACCGTAAGTTCAGATAACAGTACCGTATATGCACTTGGTAGTAATATTTTACAATTTGGCGTAGAAAGTGGTGAAACTCAGGTGCTTGTTGAACCAAGTGATGAGCTCAGTGGCGCGCGGATAATTCGCTCTTACGGCGAAAATATGTATATTTTCAATCCAGATCGACAGAATATTTTTCGATTTACTATAGATGACGACACAGCAACTACTCCTAGAGGTTGGGTGCGCTCAAGCCAAGGATTGCAGTATACCGAAATTTTATCAATGTCTATCGATGGTGACATCTGGCTTGGAAGTAGAACCGGAAGTTTATTGAGGATGAGAACAGGGCAACCTGAAGAGTTCACTGTCACTGGCTTAGAAAAACCATTTGAATCAGATATAGTTGTCTATACTCAAGAAGCTTTTGATCATGTCTATGTACTAGAATCAAACGCAAATCGAGTAGTACAACTTACTAAAGACGGAGTCTTTGTTCGAGAAGTGGTGAGTCCAACTTTAGCATCAGTCAGCTCGATTGTTGTATCTGGAGATGAATCATCTATACTTGCACTCAGCGGTTCATTGATTTATGAGCTAGAATTGTAACCAGATATGAGTGTATTAGTCGTAAATAAAAAAGCCAGACATGATTATGAGATTTCAAGAACCCTTACAGCAGGGATTGTTTTGAGTGGTCCTGAGGTAAAAAGCCTGCGATTAAAACACGCAAGTTTGAATGGTAGTTTTGTGAAAGTCATCGGCAACGAAGTTTTTTTGATAAACGCTCAAATCAACCCGTATTCATTTGCTGATTCTACTGACTATGATCCTAAAAAAACTCGTAAGCTTTTGGTAAAGAAAAAAGAAGTGTATGACTTGCTCGAAGTTACCAGTCAAAAAGGGTGGTCAGTAATTCCTCTAAAAATATTTTTGCTAGGTAAAAGAATAAAGCTTGAAATTGGAATCGGAAAAGGTAAAAAAGAGTACGAAAAACGAGCTGTCTTAAAAGAACGCACTATAAAACGTGAAACTGACAAAGCGCTTAAGAATAAAAGCTATTAAGTCTTTTCTAGAATTGTTTTAAAAACTATTTCTTTTTCTTCTTGGAGTATGCTACACTTAAAGCAAGAACAAATACTTATTTGTGTACGTATTTGAATTACATTTTTGACTAAAGAAAGGTCTGCCATGCCCAAAAAAGTTTTCTGGCCCGCAACATTAGTAGTAATGGGTTTTGTTATCTTAGCTGCTATTTTAGATTTACTTCCAAGTGAGTTTATGAATTTCTGGCCGCTTATGTTGATAATTGTTGGTTTAGGTGGACTTTTGACTGCTGATCGAGATGAATGGATGGTCGATTCCTCAAAGACGAGCAAATCAACCAAAGCTGCTCCTAAAAGCACAGCTACAGTTAAAAAATCTGCTAAAACAGCTTCAACCTCAAAGTCTTCAAAAACCACTAAAACTGCTAAAAAGGCAAAGAGTGGCTCTAGAAAAAAATAATGGCTAAAACATTTTTTCATATAGCAATAGATGGTCCTGTCGCGGCTGGAAAAGGTACTGTCTCTCGGCTTGTCGCTGAGAGACTTGGCTTCGTCTATGTTGATACAGGGGCTATGGATCGAAATACTGCTTTGCTAGCAAAACAAAATTCTGTTGATTATTCCGACGAAGATGGCCTTGCCAAACTTGTGGAATCAGCCGATATTGACTTACGAACTCCAGAAGGAGATGAAAAAGACGGGCGATTAGCTACAGTCTTACTCAATGGTGAAGATATTTCATGGGCGATTCGCACCGAAGAAATTTCTTCAGCGACTCCTTTAGTAGCGGCTTTGCCAGAGGTGCGAAGAGTGCTAGTCGATAAGCAACAAAAAATTGCTGTTGGAAAAAATGTCGTTATGGAAGGCAGAGATATTACCTATCGAGTCCTACCAAATGCTCAGCTTAAAATTTACTTGACTGGTTCAGATATTATTCGTGCCAAACGAAGACATATGCAGCTACTTACCAAAGGACAAGATGTGGCTTTTGAAGAAGTATACCGAGAACTACTTGAGCGTGATAAACGTGACATGAACCGAAATACTGATCCACTCAAAATAGTAGATGACGCCTGGCAAATTGATACCAGTGATCTCACTATAGAGCAGGTTGTCGAGATAATAGTTGGACGAGTTCGAGCAATTACTGATCAAGAAAATTCAAAGTAGATTTAGTTTTGCACTCAAAAGAAGTAATGTAATGAAGTATTTTTATTGTTGAATAGTTAGTATCATGCCAAAATTCACTCAACAAGAACTCGAGGAAATTCAGAGAAACACTGAACGAATAGAGCAAGAACGAAAACGTAGAGAAAAAGAATCTAGTGACGACAGAGAATCTGCTTTGGCTGATTCAGAACTGGCTGCGGCTAAAAAAGCAAGTAAAAAAGATAAAACTAGCAGTAGTAAGAAAAAAACAAGTAAAAAACGTTCCAGATCAAAAGAAGACTATTCTGTTAGAGAGCGAATGATTGCAGTTATTTTATTGATACTTACTATGCTAGTCAGCTATGCTGTGATGGTTCTTTCTTAAGGAATCAGAAATTAATTTGAACTTGAATTTGAACTGGAAGAACTCCAGCCTTCCAAAACTTGCCCTGATTGGCTCTCACGTTGGTTATCGCGAATGAATGTATTTATTGAATTTTGGCTGTTGTTTTGCGTATTTTCTCGAGGAGCAAATGAAGCTGCTGAACAGGCTATACTAGGTTCTGTACCAGGAATAAATACTTCTTCTATAGTTGTAGGACATTCCCGACAAGTTAGCGTTCCCGTTTGTGCACAAATAGGAACAGTAATCATGCCTTCAGGTAGTGGGAAAACATGAGGTGAATCAGCACTCAAAACAAGTCTGGTTATTTTGTTCCAAATTGGTGAAGCTCCGGTTATACCAGAAGCTACATAACTCATTGGTGAATTGTCGTTATTGCCGACCCAAGTTGCTACTACATGTTCTGTGGTGTAACCAATGGTCCAGTTATCTCGTAGGTTGTTGGTGGTGCCTGTTTTTACTGCAACTTGCTGTCCTGGTATGGTCAACACAGATTGCGGTCCAAATGCAGGAGTACGCGCGACGTTATCGGAAAGAATATCTGTAATCTGATATGCCACTCTAGGGTCGAGTGCTCTTGTTTGAGGACAGCCATAGCCTTCGAGGGCGCAAGTATTTTTGTACAAGACTTCACCGTGGGCATTTTTTATTTCTAAGATTGGGTTGAGGTCTACTGAATTTCCATAATTTGCAAAAGTTCCGTAAGCTTTTGCCATATCGGTCATGAGCACTTCACCTCCGCCTAAAGTAAGGGAAAGTCCAAATCTTGAGCGATCTTGCCAAGTTGTAATTCCCATGCGTTCAGCTAAGTTGATGAATGGTTCTAAACCGTATTCAGCTAAGAGTTTAACTGCGGGAATGTTGTAACTTGATGCCAGTGATTCTCGGAGTGAAACGCGACCTCGGAACATTCCATCGTAGTTTCGTGGTGTGTATGGTCTGCTGCCAACTATTTGATAAGTGATAGGGTTATCTTCGATAACTGAGTGTGGAGTTTTTCCTCGAGAAAGTGCTAAGGCATATGTAAGTGGTTTTATAGAACTTCCAGGTTGTCGTGGCCGGAGGGTAACGTTAACTTGGCCATCTTGATCAAAGTTAAAATAATTAGTACTCCCTACCATAGATAGAATTTCTCCAGTGCGAGGGGTGGTAACTAAAGCAGCTCCATTTTGTACATTTAAAGGAGCGAGAGAATCTACTTCTGCGGTTACTAGGTTCTGTACTTCGTTATGCAGGTCTAAGTCAAGTGTGGTTGTAACTACTAAGCCTTCTTGAAATATATTTTTTTCTCCATATTTCTGAGCTAGGAGCTCACGTACGTACATGACAAAATGAGGTGCTTGTATGTCAATTCTGTTGGCTCTGAACTGCAGAACTTCACTTTTTGCCGCTTCAGCTTGAGCTTGGCTAATGTATCCATCTTCTACCATTCTTCTGAGCACTTCGTCTTGTCGGGCGAAGGCTAGTTCTGGCCTGCTACCAAAAGGAGTATAGACACTTGGGGCGACAGGAATTCCAGCTAACATAGATGCTTCTCCTAGTGAGAGTGCTCGAGCAGATTTGTCGAAATACAATTGGGCTGCTTCTTCAATACCATACGTGGCTCCACCGTAGGCCACCTGGTTAAAGTACATTTCTAATACTTCTTCTTTTGTGTATGTTCGACTAACTTGAATAGCGAGAATTAACTCGCGGACTTTTCTTTGCAGCGTTTTTTCGGAGGAAAGTAATCGGTTTTTGACTAACTGTTGCGTTATTGTAGATCCACCTTGGATCGGCTCGTTTTGAGCATTCGCAATGAAGGCTCTAGTTATGCCTTCGATGGAAAAACCGAAGTGATCATAGAATTTCTTATCTTCAATAGCGATAGTTGCTTGAACTACGTGTGGTGGAAGATCTTCAAGATTTATTAATGTTCTATTTTCATCTTCATAAATTCTGAATAGTAATTTTCCATTTCTATCGAGAATTCTTGTTGTCATGCGTTGTTGTTTTTCAACTAAATCGGTCACAGGGGGAAGATCTTGAAATGCAAACACATATGCTGCTAGACCTGTTCCGTACAGACCGGCACTAATGGCAATTATAGAAAAGAGAAGGTGCCCATAGTATGAAAATAAAATGGCATTGGTAGGAGCCATTGCAGACCGGAGAGTATTCAGAAAAAGACTGATTCTATGTCCAACACTATTTTGTTTAAAAACAACGATTGGTTTCTGAGATTTTTGAGAAGTTTTTCGTTTGCTGAGTAACGGAACTTTTTTAGTGCTGCTCAGAATAGAGAAAAATCGCGACAGATTTGAGTTTTTAATAGCTCTAGTAAAGAATGTCGGACTACTTTTTTGTGTTTTTGACTGAGTTTTTTTAGCTGTTGGATTGACAGGTTCATGTACAAGAGCATCTAACTCAGTTCTAAACTCTTGCCAGTACTGATCTGCTTTTACTTTTAGGCTGTGCCAATAAATCTGCAAAAAAAAAGTGGCGTGAATGCCAATGTGGTTAGATTGATCGCTGTGTAGGTTCCAGAAATTTGAGTGATACCACTGCACGACAAAAACTAGTGAATTCCTCAACCTGCCCATGCTCGAGATGATAGCATAGGATATTTTTTGATTCAATTAGGAAGCGTTCGTTTTTGTGTATTTATTTAGCAAAATGAGAGCAAAATGCCAACCAATTTTCATTTTGCTATTTTTCTCTGAATTATTTCCCAAAGTTCTCTTGAATCTCCTTCGTATCCGAGCGCCCAAATTGCGATACCGGCTAGATCAAGCTGATTCACATAATCGAGCTTGTAAGAAAGAGATCGAGAGTTTTCGTAGTACACGACATAGAGATTGCCATCCTTTTCGTAACTTATGTAAGGTGATAACGCTGCTTCATTCCAGTGTTCTTCAACCTTGTAAAGCTCTTTTTCTGCGAGTAAAGATTGTACTCGGTTGAAAGTTGCTGTTGATCCAGTGTCCGGGAATGTATGAGCTTGGCTATCACGGCTAGTAGTTTGCCATTCGTATCCATAGAAGGGCACACCTAAAAGTATTTTTTCGTTTGGTACGTTTTCTAAAAATGCTTGTAGCTGGACGCTGATATCTGTATCCCAGTAGTCTTTCCCTCCAAATAGAGGAGCAACTGGTCCAGCCAATGGTGATTGGCGGCGGTGAAAGTCGTATGCCATAACTACAAAATAATCGGTGTGTGGTTCTAGTGCTGGGATATCCCAAATTGTTCTGCCCGTGCCCGCACCTGCGTAGACATCAATCGACAGATCAATATTTTGATATCGGCTTTTGAGGTGCGTGTTTAAAGTTTGCATGAAATCAGTTAATCCGTTTCGTACAGAATCGGTTACTTTTCCGCTGTACTCGATATCGATATTAACTCCAGTAATGGGGTACGCTAACAACAAATTATCGAGAGATTCTATAAACTTTTTGTGTGCCTCAGGGTTGGTAACAAATGCAGTAATATCGTCGTTATTGAACTGTGTGAAGACAAGATCTGTTTGTTTGCCATGAAGATTTAACATTGAAAACCAGTCGTCTGTACCGAGTCGTAAGAAGCCAGGTTCTGTTCCACCATCACTAGTTCGAGTTCGAATGGCTCCGTTAGGCATAATATCTAACGCAAAATAGCCAAGATGGGTGAGTTCAGGTTGAATGGTGGTGGTACTCATAGTCCAATATGGTACAAAACCATAGACTATTTTGCCTGAGCTAGTAGCAGGTTCTTGGTTCTGCAAAAAACGGAAAATTGATTGCTCATTTACTGGTGAGAGTATCGGGACTTCCCAGTTGAGCCAAAGGCCGACTACGAGTAATAACGTACCTACAATCGTAAAGGCTAACCATTGCCACCAGCTCAATTGAGATTCTAGTCTTAGAAAGGACATGAATAGGATTGTATCAGTAATTAGAATTTTACTGATATTTAAGTAAAAAAATGTTCTATATAGATGTATTATGATATAATTACCTCAAGAAGTAGTGTTTTTTGCCGCGCGGTTTTTTGTTACTGCGAAATGCAAGAGGGCGAAAAATACTATTTATGCACATTAATAGGTGAAGAAATATTCAAGTTTCCTTACTTGTTGGTCCAGTTTAATTTTCCAAATACATGTTTTGTTTTGCGGTGGAGCTAAGCGTTTTTAGTGCTCATTTTCAGTGAGCATAGAACATTTAGTTCCATCGCAAAATGACTTGTGATGGTATTTTGATTTTCTCTATAGCCAAAAGGAGGTCAGTAGACCATGGCTAGTAAGTTGAAGTTGTTCGTAGTGGCGATGGTAGGTTTCGTCACAATAGGGCTAGCTGGATTTTTTATGATCCAGCCAGTACAGGCACAAACAGGCGGGTTAGATCTTGATGGACATTGTCGGACACACCATGGTTCAGGTGCAAGAGCAGTGAACGTAGATGGTACAGCCCATGGTTGGCGTTGTGAATCTGGCGGTGTGCAACACACCATGAACATGGATTCAGCTTGCGTTGAACAGTACGGCTCTTGGTCAACTGCTCACTATAGTGAGTATAACGATCAGAATTCGTGGTACTGTGAAATTCCGCAACAGAATCAACCACCTGTTCAGGAACCCGTGGTTCAAGATCCTCCCCCAGCTCAACAAAGCGGGAATACTGTGACAGCGGTAGTTACTGTTTGTTCGAGTGATCACCATGTCGGGACGGGGAACGCCGTAGTATTATCTGAAACAGATCTATCTGTTCGCATGAGAACAGGTCCTGGTTTAGATAATAGCGAGATTAGACAACTGCGTTCTGGTACTCGTTTCGAGATTATCGGCGGACCACGTTGTGTAGACGGTTATGTGTG
>Ga0081535_101118_pt1 | contig 10171 bp, 6 predicted proteins | sample HotLakmasection3_FD_71020 | JGI IMG/M metagenome (GOLD analysis project Ga0081535, IMG submission 71020) | Hypersaline microbial mat communities from Hot Lake, Washington, USA - Section #3 (SPADES assembly) (version 2) | ecosystem: Environmental > Aquatic > Non-marine Saline and Alkaline >... | reverse complement strand
GTAACAGGATATTATGTCGATGCCGGGCAGCAGTTTCACTCAAGATAATGGCATGTGAGTCTTGTCGTTTTATGTGAAAGTTAGCTTTATTTACCCCGACATTACTATCCACAATTGCGAGAGAATCCACAAAACAAGGAGCAGCACTGAGTTGAGTAGGGCAGACAGGAGAAAGTAACGCTCCATTCCAACCTAAGCCTGCAATAACGGTTGATTCATTTTCGTCTAGTAACTGAACAAATAATTGTTTTTCAGAAATAGCAGTTTGCAAGCTTGATAAAAATAAACCAACTCGATCGGGGGAGAGAGTAGAAACTTTTTGAAGCAAGTTTCGCAACAAAACAACCGAATAATCATTAGATTCACTGGTTTCAACTAAAGTTACTTCGGAGTGGAACTCCATTCGTTCAGCTAAATTTTTATCGGTAATAACTTCATTATATTGAGGTAATTCCAAAGGGCCAACAGCGCTTAAAACCTGTGAGAATGCCTTAATATTCATTGCTATTACGCCGTCAATTTCTCGATTAAGAATTTGTTGCAAAAACCATGCAATTTGAGAAGCTGAGTTTGGAAAATCGGGATCCCAGTTAGCATCTCGCAGATAGAAACGATCTTCACCTAGAAGTTCTTGAATTTCTTGAGGTGGTTCAACAATTGCTGCCAATTGATTATCAAGTTGATATGAACTAAAGACCTGTGAATCAATTAAAATTCCGTTATCAAACGTAACTAAAGCTACTGCTTGAATAAAACCACCAGTTGCACGCAGCTCATGTTCATTTTGAAAAACTAAAGCATAGGTGCGTCGACCGTCTTGACCAAACACAGCAGGGAAGAGTGGTTCAAATTGTTGATACGAAATAATTCCAGTCCGCGCAGCATTTAATTGTCGAGTAAATTGCTGCATATTTTGTGACGAGGCATTACTTTCAGCTACCAGTTCCTGTATTTGTGCTGACAATCTCGATAAGCGTTCATATAAACTTTGTGTGCTTACAGGTAATGTATCTGGATTTATTGAGTCGTTTCCAAGCCAACCAAGAACTTGAGCTCTCTGGAAGGCATGTAAATTAGCCAGTTCTTGAGAAGTTTCTTCAAGTGAGTTTATGACTGAAACAACTCTAGTCGCATCATAAAAGAACGCGGGTGGCAAAATACTCGAGTATACATTCAGTTGCAGTTCAACAAATGCTTTTCCTGCCACTAGAGTAGGGTCTAATTGAGCATCTTCTCTGACGTTTGAAGTGTCTTGCTCTAAAAATGAAATTAAATTCTGTTGCAAGAAGTAAGTGCTTGCAAAAAATGTACCAGCTAAAAGTAAACACGACGCTGCTACAAAACTAACTACGCTTCCCACATAGAAAGCTGTAGTTCTTTTTTTATTTTTTTGTTTGGCTTGAGTAGTTTGAGTGTGTAATGTCTGCAGATGATCAGCTTTTTTAACAACTCTTTCGACAGAAAAGAGAGAAGCCAGCTTATCTTCAATATCTACGTCATTTGATTCTTTAGCAGTTTTTTGTTGAACTATTTTTCTTTCGTTAGTGATTTTTTTCTCAAGAGATGGCTCTGTTGACACAGTTCTTATGTCATTTGTTGGTTTAGTTTCAGCTTTTTCAAGATTTTCAAGCGAGTATGAGTACGAAGTAGTAGCTTTTTCTGGGGTCTGTATTTTTGTTTCGACCCTCAGTTGTGGTTGCACAACTGGTTTTGGCGTAACAAGTTTCTGTTCATGTTCAACTTTTTTTATCGGACTAATAGGTGTTTTTTGAACTACTTTTTTATCAGTATCTTTTACATTTTCATCTTCTTCACTGTTTTTTAACTCAATTGGTTCAAAAATAGCATCTCTTGTAACAAGAACTGTCTCGAAAAGAGGACTCATTATTTGTGGCAATGATTCTTGAGAGAAACGAACTGTCGATGTTTTTTTACTCGCAGGATCATCATCAACTACAAGTGCTTTTTTGTTTTCTCGAGAATCGGAAAATACCCCAGGGACTAATTCAAACTGCACTCCAAATTGGACATACAAGCGTCGGCTTAATTCATGAGCAATTTCTTGGCTTTTGTAACTAATACCTGAGATTCGCTTCATTTTTTCATTACCACGCATTGGTTTTCTCAAAAGTTCGCCTAACTGCGCCAAACAGTTTTCTTTAGAAAGAAGAGGAACTGTGCCACCAGGTGAAACTATCTTTTTTGAGGCCTTACTTTGTAAAAAATAAAGTAGATGTGGCGCTCCAAATAAATGAAGTTCTGCTAATTGAGCATGTACCACTAAGTTTTCAATAAAAATTTGATGAATTTCAGGATGTTGTTGTGCAATTGTTACTTGGAATCGATGAAGCGTTTGAGCAAAAAGAGAGTATTCCTCACTAAAATGAGTCCACACTGGTGAAACAAAAACGACTGAATTTTGTAGACTTGGTCGAACTTGGGAAACTGATTTAAATATTCCTAATCTAGTTCTGAGCGTATTTATTGAAGATTGAGTAAATGCTGGTCCTTGATACTCAAAACCAACCACAACCACAACTTTATACCATTGTTGTGAAAGGAGTAGAGCAGTAGTCAATTCTGAGTATGTAGTAGTAACTACTGCAAAATCATATCTTCTAAATTGAGCTTCTACTTGACTGATAACCCACGAATCAGACCCAACAACTAACACTAATGGTTGATCTTCAGCGAATTGTGTTACTAAGTGGGCAGACATACTGCTCTTAGTGTACTGTAATTTTGCTTGGGAAAGAAAGTAGCTATCTATGCATCAAGCGCTGCGTTAAGCAGTGCATCGGCATGTGCATTTTCACTTCGAGGGATATGGTGAAAGGTCATCACTAGTGGCAACTTGGAAATTTTTTCCCATGCATTTGTAGCAAGAACTTGCATTCGTGGTTCTTTAATTTTCCAACGACGACTTAATTGTTCAACAACGAGTTTAGAATCTAACTTCCATTCAACGTTTTTAACATTTTTGTTTGCAAGTAATTCTTGGGTTGCTGGCTGAGCTATCCAATCTAACGCATCTAACACCGCTTGGTATTCTGCTTCGTTGTTAGTAGCAATGCCAATTTTTCTACCTTGAGTATATAAATCTGCGCCAGAGAGGTCTTTAGCAACAATACCGATGGCAGCTTCACCAGGATTTCCTCGTGAACCACCATCGGTATAGATTGTTATTTTCATGTTACGTATTATTTTATTCTACAATTTCGTCAGATGCTTCTGTATCTGAGTCATCTTGAGAATTCATTTCATTACTATCTTCAGAGACTTCTGAAGCTTGAGTGCTTGAGCCGTCAATATTTCGAATCACTAATCTTCGTTCTTTACCTTCACCCTCGGAGACACTCTCTAAGGTTGGGAATTCGTCAGAAGAAATAAGTGAGTGAACCACAAATCGTTCGTATGAAGAAAGATAAGGGAACACATATTCTTGACCTGAAGAAACTACTTCATTTGCAATTTCTCGAGTTTTGTCTTCAAGACTTTCGACTCGTTCTTTACGGTAATCATTTATATTTAAGCGAACCACTTTTTCAGCAAATTCTTCACGGAAAATGATGCGAATCATTCGTTGTAAAGAAGCCAAAGTTTCGGCTCGGTGACCAATAAAGAGGCCAACATCTTCTTTTGGTACATCTAGTTGCACCACTACTTTTGTTTCGTCTTGCTCGACTGAGACTGTAACGTCTTCTTCACGTAGTCCACAGTGTTGGCAAACTTGGGTGAGATAGGTTTGAATCGTCATGAGAACCTTCCTTGTATTAGTATTTTTGCTCGCTGATAATAAGTTTTAATACCGCCTAAGCCAGAAATATAGTATTGTTGACCAATCGAAAATACGGTGGTCATGATCCAGTATAATGCCAAACCAGCTGGGAATTGGAATGCAATTACACCAGTCATAATTGGCATTAAAAAGACAATTTGTTGCTGCATTTTAGCAGCCATGTCTGCAAAATCTTCTTCTTTTTCGTTTTCTTTTTGCACTTTTTTGCTCTTAGAATTGTTTGGAACAATATCATCTTTTTCAGCTCCAGGAGCGATCATTAAAGATAAGATAAGTTGAGTTCCTGCAGCAAGAACAGGTAGGATTCCTGTTCGATCTGGATTTGCTAAATCTAACCAGAAAAAGCTTGTGTCAATTGCTGCACCATTAACCGTTGGATTACCCAGATACTTAATTAATATCTGGTAGAGTAAAATCAAAATTCCAATTTGAATAAGCTGTGGTAAACAACCAGCTAAAGGATTTACGTTATATTTCTTGTATAACTCAAGTTGAGCTTGTTGAAATTGTTTTTTATCTTTGTCGTTTTTGTGTTTTTCTTTTAATTTTTTGATATGAGGTTGTAACTCTTTTACTTTTGAAGCAGCTTTTAAAGAGGGGACTGTAAGAGGAACTAAAATTAATCTAAGTAAAATGGTAAAAGTAATTAGTGCCCAGCCAAGGTTTCCAGTAAAAAGATAGAGTTGGCTAATAATTCCTAGGAAAAAATCGGTAAAAAATGACATACAGTGTGATTCTAGTATACTCCTTTGCTGCTACCAGCAAGTGATAATTCTTTTAAGCCCTTTATACAATCCGATGATTGTACCATCTTGTTCGATTGCTTTCATGGTGTAATGGCTACAGGTTGGTCTATGTTTACACACAATGTGATATCCGAAGACAGTAATAAGCACTTGATGCTTGATTTGTTCTATCAACTGATACGTGTATAAAAAGAGTTTTTTCATTTTGACAGAGTACTATTTGATATCTCTCAAAATCTGGTATGTGCTAGTTCAACACCAACTTAGATAGTAATCTTGATAAAGATTCAGCAAGTCTTTCTACAGACTGAGGATTTTTATTCAGATAGACAACTAGTGTAATTTGTTGACTTGACTCATACTTTTGACAGACATTAGTCAGAGCAGCTCTCAAAAGCCGTTTATGTTGATTTCTTTGTGAAGCTTTCGTCCACTTCTTTTTAGGAACAATTCCAGCTACAGCAATAGTTGGTTGTTTTTCACCAATACTACTTTGGCTAGATTTTTGACTAGATTCTTGAGAAGTCCCATTTTTAACATAAAAAACGACACCAAACTCAAAAAAAAGCTTTGAAGCCTTTTCAAAAAAGTGTGGGTCTGATCTTAGTGAAAAACGATATTTCTTAGGTATCATTGAGTACAGCTTATCTGTCTTTTCGCACTACGACAAGTTTAGTTCGTCCTTTTGCTCGTCGTCGGCTTAAGATTGCTTTACCAGCAGCAGATGCCATTCTCTTCAAGAAACCATGCTTTCGCTGTCGTTTTTTCTTTTTTGGTTGCCAGGTTCTTTTAGACATAGAGCGGAATTATACCACGTCATGTGTTTAAGCGAAACGGCATTACAATATACTGCAATTGAGAGTCTTTACTTGGCTTAAAGAGAGCAGGTTTTAGTGGTTCTGTTAAGCCTAACCAAACTTGTTCATGTTTGTGAGTCTGCAGAAAATCGAGAATGTACTTCACATTAAAAGCGATTACAAAATTCTCTTCTGTTTTTTCAAGTGTATTAGTTAAGACTTCAACCGGAAGAGTAGAGTCATAACTTCCTTGAGCACCTTTAGCTGAAATTTCCATTTGAGCATCAAGAGTTGAAACTGAAAATTGAATAATATTAGACACATCTCGAGCGAAAATAGAAGCCTGCTTGAGTTTTTGAATCAACTCTTCGGTATCAATTTGTAACTCGATTGTAAAACTTGCCGGCATAATTTTTTGATATGGAGGAAAATCCCCATCCACTAAGCGAGTGTAGAACTGTGCCCCACCAACCCTAAAGAAAACCTGTTTCAAACTCTCTGAGAAGCTGCATTCAACTGTTTTCTGTTCTTGTTGTTCAGCGATTCTAGTCACTTCAGATATTGCTTTAGCTGGGATGAGAACTTTAGATTCTAAAGAACTTTCTGTTTGGATATCCAACACAGCCAAACGGAAACCATCTGTACAGACAGCTCTCAAACCTGGTGGAGTATCGGTATTTCCAGAAGTTGGTTCGAACAACACAGTAGTGAGAACGAGGCGAGCTTGATCAACTGCTGATGCAAAACTAACATGAGAATCTATTTCTTTGAGAGTTGTTATCTCGAAAGTGTGAGGCGTTCCTTCTTGTTCAGGAAAATCTGGATATTCTTCAGCTGATAAAGAGGGGAGAGAGATACTAGCACCATTTTCTGAAGATATCTGTAACGATTGATCTTCTAAAGAAATAGTTACTTTCCCATTCCCTAAAGTAAAAATAGCATCTGTAAATAATTTTCCTGGAACTGTGCAAGTTCCTGTTGTTGTAATGGAAGCTGGAATTTCAACTTTAACTCCAAAATATAAATCAGTTGCTGCAAATGAAACACTTGTTTCAGAAACTGAGATAAGAACAGAACTAAGAATAGGTAACTGTGGTTTGTTTGGGATTGCTTTCTGAACGACTTTAAGTCCGCTTTGCAAGTTTTGTTGTAATACAGAAAATTTCATAGATGCTTTAAGGTGATTATACTTTTATTATATATTTAATATAGTTGTAGTAATAGTAGGCTGAGGATTGATGTGTACAAAACGGTCTTTTCAGTCAAGTATTTGAAAAAAGTCCATTGTGAGTTGCCGTCAACAGCGATTGTGAATAAAAAGCGCAAAACAATTCACATTGAATCCACGGCTCATTTTTTTAACCACAGTTGTTCATGAGTTGTTAACACTGATCCACGTCCCGTCCACATACTTATACATAAGATATACACGAGTTATTCACATACTGTGGAAAAGTAATACCTCAAGAAAATGCGGGAACTTTACTACTATTAAGGTGCTTTATTTTACTTACTACCTACTAAATTGCTACTAAAACCGGAGATTTTTTTGCTGAATTTTTGCAAAAAAAGAGTAAGTTACGAGCTATTTTGAGATCGCACTTAACGACATTCTGAGTGCTGAGACATCTCTTTGCAAGATAGAATCTAGCTTCATTTCTTTCTCGATTTTTCGAGTAGCATGGAGTGCCGACGTATGATCTCGGTTTGAAAACCAACGACCAATCTCGGTTAAAGGCATGTGAAGTTCCTCTTTAAGGAGATACATTGCAACATGTCTTGCTTTTACTAACGAAGCAACTCTCTTTTTACCGCGCAGAGCGGTTTGCTTAACGTGAAAATGGTTTGCTACAGCGCGAATAATATCGTTTGGAGCCACCTTTAATTTCGTCTTTTCTTGTCCGTTCTCGGCACTAAGGATATCTTCGACCAACTCTATTGATACTTCCTTTTTTTGGAGTTCAACAGCAGATTTAAGCCGTTTGATGAGGCCTTCAATTTTCCGGGCACTGTCCACTTTTGATGCAATTAATTGTGCAATTTCCATAGAAAAAGTAACATTTGAAGCTTTTGCTTTGATGAGTAAAATGGCTGTTCTTAGTTCAAAAGAAGGTTGTTGAATGTCTACCATTAGCCCAGCTTCGAATCGTGATCGAAGTCTATCCTCGAGTAGGTTGATTTCATGTGGAGGTCTGTCTGAAGTTAAAACGATCTGTCTTGCTTGCTGAGTTAGCGCATTAAAAGTATGAAAAAATTCTTCTTGAACAGTATTTTTACCGGCAATAAACTGAATATCGTCTATTAGTAAGACTTGAGCATTTCTATATTTATCTTTAAATCTCAGTGCTTTCTTTGTCTGGATAGCGCTGACAATTTCGTTTGTAAATTCTTCACCACTACAATAAATGATTTTAGTTGTTGGTTCCTCTTGGAGAATGTTATGAGCAAGCGCGTGCATTAAGTGGGTTTTTCCTACGCCAACACCTCCATAGAGAAAGAGAGGATTGTAAGCTGTTCCAGGCCTCTGTGAGACTGCAGTTGCAGCAGCGTGTGCCATTTCATTTGTCCCAGAAACTGCGAATGTATCGAAAGTATAGTCTGCCCGAAGCCCAGCAACCTGCGCAGCCACTTTAGCTCGATCGACCGTAGCATTTTGAATTGAAGACTGTGAGAATAAATCTTCTACTCTAGGTGAGTTACTATAACTTGGTCGTGTTTGCGGAGAAAATCCTCCAGGCACAGAGCTAGGATTATTCTGATTATTCTGTTGATATCCTTGATGAGAATTATTGTTATTCTGATAATTATTTTGTTGATACTGCTGAGAAGATTGATGAGATCTCTGGTTTGAATACTTAGAAGAGTCATATGAACTTTGTGATCCATATGTACCTTGAGAGTTTCGAGATCCATCATCATTGTCTCTAGAATTACTGTCTGAGTCTGTTTTGTGAAAAGTAGCAGGCTGCATATAAGCAGGATTCTGATTTTGAGTTGCTTGAGGAGAACTCTGACCACTGTTATTGTTGTTTTGTTGTCCACCTTGCTGAGTGTTTTGCTGCGCTGAAGTATCATGAAAAACTGGTGTTCCAATTTTAAAAACCAGCGAAGAAGATCTTCCTAGTAATTTGGAAAGCACTGTTTCTAATTTATTTCCTAAATTCTTTTTTAGATTGGTTGAATGGAATGCAGTGGGACTTGTAATAGTGCACGAAGCTTTATCATCACCAATTAAAGCAATTTCGGTCACAGGGTTATTTAGCACCCAAGTGTTAAAAACAGCGGGCGATAGGTCTAACTGCAATTCGACACATGCTTGTTGCCAAATTTCTGATGTTTCTGGAGCTGAAAGGATATACTCTGACATAGTAGGAAAACGTACACTCACGTTATACACAGAGTTTTCCACACACTGCAAGTGGGAGTTTTCATTCTATTTAGAATAATTGGAGATAGTTATGATTGAGGCGGCTGATAATCATCAATACTATAGCGAACAAACTGCTTATGAGGTTCTGCTTGTTGGCTGTCAGTATCTGATAATCTAGTTGATTGAGTGTTGGCCTGGTTAGGAGCTTGTTGGCTTACTGAGTTAGTAGGTTGTGTTTCTCCAGCTGGTTTAAGTTCAGTATCAGGAACTATTGGTTCCATTTTTTTTGATTTTTGTGGAGCAGGACGACTATATGTTTTTAAACCAGCCTCACTAGTGTCTACAAGAGCTCCATTTTGTTCAGATGTGTCTACATTGGTTTGCTGAGACTCTTGGTTGTTCTGAGGTACTGGAGGCATCTGTGGAGCAGCTTGTCCTGCCTGTCCCTGAAGTGCTTGTTTAACTTGCCCTGGAACACTAGGTTGTTGCTTGGTCATGGCTTGAGCAATCTTCTCTTCAACACTTTGTGCTTTTCTGAGCGCTCTCATTTGTAAAACTTCTTCTGGGTTACTGGTGATGATTCTATGTTCTTCTGGACTAGCCACAACTCTTAGAGCCACGTGGTTTTGCCCGGCAAAGAAAATACCTTCTCCAACGTCGGATGTAACAAGTAATTGTCTTTCACCCTCTGATAAATAGAATGTTTCTGCCAGAACGGGAACAGAAGCAGTTGATTGCTTCATCAAAAATTGAATGGACGCATTAGTCACAATAGCTTTTCCAAAGTCATTATTCAAAAAGTCTTCTACGTCTTGAGTAATGGTAGTTACTCCAAGGTAATATTTTCGTGCACGTTTGACCATTCCGTGAATAAACGAGGCACTATCTTGGTGTTTCATAAAGTACCAGGCCTCGTCGATGACCAAAATACGTTTTTTAAGATCTTTTTTAACTCTTGTCCAGATAAAGTCCAGGATCATGTACATGGCAACAGGTCTGAGTGACTCTTCAATCTCTTTAACTGAAAAAATAGTTAATTGCTCAGAAATATCGAAGTTTGATGGTTTGTCAAAAATACCGCGGAAAGAACCAGTGATGTATTTTTCTAAACGAGCAGAAATATCATTTGCTTCTGCATTTTCCATACCTACTAAGGCTTTATAGAGGTCTTCCATTAAAGGTGGTTCATTAGTTTGAGTAGCAGGATCTGGTGTAATTCCTTTTGCTTTGTAGGCAGCGACTAATGCTCTATCTAGAAGAGCTTCTTGAGTAGCGCTCATTTGACCTAACATGACTTTCAGCAAGCCATGGAGTGAAATGATTTTCTGCCCGAGTTCGTTTTCACCTTCTTCATATACGTTTGAAAGGTCAAAAGGATTAATTTTAGTATGTCCTCCAAATGAAAAGTTAATGTAAGCTCCACCAATAGTGGTTACTAGTTCTTCGTATTCATGTTCAG
>Ga0081535_101117_pt1 | contig 10172 bp, 10 predicted proteins | sample HotLakmasection3_FD_71020 | JGI IMG/M metagenome (GOLD analysis project Ga0081535, IMG submission 71020) | Hypersaline microbial mat communities from Hot Lake, Washington, USA - Section #3 (SPADES assembly) (version 2) | ecosystem: Environmental > Aquatic > Non-marine Saline and Alkaline >... | reverse complement strand
CTATCAACAAAGCCCGACACCCCCCCCTTTCCCCGCCAATATCTGAAAGCGGCCCCCTGGGACGACCAGGAGATCTATGAGCGCACGTCCCCGATGACCTGCATCAACAACGCAACCACTCCCACACTGATACAGCACGGGGAGTTTGATCGGCGGGGACCCACCCCCAATGCCAATGAACTGTACAAGGGCCTGCAGGATGTGGGCGTGGATTCCAAACTGATCATCTATAAGGGATTCGGACACGGAATCACCAAACCCAAAGAGAGGCTGGCCGCCACCCGGCACAACCAAATATGGGTCAATAAATATATCCGGAGAGAGGATGCGGAGATGGCCCTGGAGTGAGTTCTGCAGGTGCAGGTGTTTAAATAAATAACCAGGCTGAGGCATTCGTCAGAAGCTGGCAAATGACTCTTATGAGTGGAGCGTAATATTACGAATAAAGCCTATTAAAGCCGAATTTGGGGGCATTGTACCACAGGATGTAATACATATTTTGGCCACGGGTGAAGGGGTTTCACTGCAGGTTAATAACCATTGAAAATGAAAATTGTTAACCAAGATAGCAATCCGTTGTGCATTAATAAAAGGTCAAAATATCTGTTCATTTATTCAGCAAATCATTTGATAATTGAAATTATCTTGATCCATTAACAGGGTAGAGGCGTGGTTGGTATTACGGTAAAAATAATCAAACTTCTTTAGGTTGTGTTTTGCGCAGGCGTAGCATTCAAATACTCTTTTAATATATTTAGTCTTGTTAGCAATGCTTTTGATCCGATATAAGAGGCATACGTATCGATCCTTTTCATAGATAAGCTGTTGTTCATCTCTGTTGAATTCCATCGCAATGATTCAAAATCATCCGGATCGTCAATTTCGTGATGTAAATAGAGGTAATCGATCACTGTTTTTTCCGGTTCAGCGATAGCAAAATGGTGATTATTCCACTCCACCAATTGGTAGCCAAAAAAGAGTGCTGATTTAATACTTCGATATTTGAAGCTACCCAATGGAGTTTCAAACGACTGGGTTTTTCGGGACGAGCAGGAAGTAATCTGGAAAGTATTTTCGGGGATAAATCCATGCCAGGACAAAGCAGACTCTAAAGATACATAGGAAGGGCTATATAGTTTATTCGCCGCAAAACACAAGTATCGTTCATTCACAGAATTTCCTGCAAAATAGTAGTACCTGTTCCGAAGTTTTTGGATATATCCTTTTTCCTGCCATTCCACAAGTCTCCGGGAATCGAATCCTGGGAAATGCTTTTCTATCTCCCTGATCGAAAAAACCGGGAAGGCGTTCATTTCATCATAGAATTGCCGATAGTTCATATATGTTTCTATTTTTTGTTAAAAACAACAAATTTTAGAAATAAAAATGAGAGGTTGAATGATTTTAGGTCGAAAATTAGGAGCTCTAACAGAATTTTATAATCGATTTAAATAAAAAGAGGGTGATTTTAAACGTTTTTTATTAAAAGTAATCGTTTTTTGTGATATTAGTATCAATCTAAACGATAATCGATATATATAAATAATGCCTGAAGATAATCGATTTGAAGAAAATGTAACCGTTTTTAGGAAATATACTCTTCCGGAAACAGGTATGAAACTGGCAGGATATAGTGCTTTAATACATCATTATGATTTAGAAGTACCTTTGCCACAGTTTATTTCGGCGATAAGTGAGAAATATAGAAGTTATACTGAGGGAAGGTGGCAGGTTTTCAAAACTGTTCAGGAACCAGACCAAAGTCTCCTTGGCCATCTGATATTTGCATTTCGATATGAAGGAGTTAATCTGCTAATTCTGAAAAAACTCTTTGTAACGATAGATAAAAACGAAATTGAAGCAATCGTAAAAGGCCAGCCAACGGGTAAAAACAGTCGACGAATATGGTTTTTTTATGAATGGTTGACCGATAAAAAACTCGATGTAGAAGATGCTCAGTCCGGTAACTATGTTGAGGCTCTTGATCCCGGCTTACAGTATCCCGGTCCAAAACAAAGATCACAGCGACATCGCGTATGGAATAATCTACCGGGAAATAAGGATTTCTGCCCGCTGGTACGTCGCACTGAAAAACTGGAACGTTTTAGTGCGAATGATTTGGAGAAAAAAGTAAAGGATACGATAGGAAAAATACATCCGGATCTATTATCCCGAGCCGCGGCTTTTCTGCTGTTAAAAGATTCTAAAGCCTCTTACGCCATTGAAGGAGAGACGCCACCGGAAAACCGAGCAGAACGCTGGGGGAAAGCCATTGGTCAGGCCGGGCAAAAAGAGCTCAATCAGGATGAATTGCTACGACTGCAGGAGATTGTTATTGAAGACCGGCGATTTGTGGATATGGGTTGGCGAAAGGAGGGAGGATTTGTAGGTGTACATAATCGGATAGATGGCAAGCCTGTACCTGATCATATATCTGCCAGATGGGATGATATACCACAACTCATCGAAGGGTTGACAAAGGCCAATAAGTCACTGATTGAAAGTGAATACGATCCTGTATTGGCAGCTTCACAAATTGCATTTGGATTTGTATTCATTCATCCCTATTCAGATGGGAATGGTCGCGTACATCGCTATATCATTCATCATGTATTGGCCAGAAAGGGGTTTTCTCCCCAAGGTCTCATCTTTCCGGTTTCGGCTATCATTCTTGACCGAATTGATGATTACAAAAAAGTATTGGAATCATATTCGAAGCCCCTCCTTGACTTTATAGATTGGAAAGCAACTCCGGACGGAAATGTGGAGGTGCTGAACGAAACGATCGATTTTTACCGCTACTTTGATGCGACCCGGCAAGCAGAATTTTTATACGAGTGTGTCGAAGAAACGGTTCTCAAAACACTCCCGGAAGAAGTGCGGTATCTTGGCAGTCATGATAAAATGAGAACCTTCATTCAGGAGAAGTTTGATATGCCGGATAAGGATATGGAAAACCTCATTGGTTTCTTGCGTCAAGGTGATGGCAAATTATCGAAGCGTGCTTTAGAAAAAGAATTTGAAGCATTAACCGGAGATGAGGTCAGGTTATTGGAGAACAAATATCAAGAAGTTTTCTCTTGATATAAGCTCCACTCCATTCATGAATCCCAAAAGCCTCTTTCCAGGCCTCCGCAATCATCACCATCGCCAATGTATCCAGCTCGCAATAGCTTAGCAGGGCATTGAATACGGCGTCACGTTCTTCCTGAGTGACATCGTCAAACTGCATTCGGGCATAGGCCATTACCTGCTGCTTTATCCTTCTTCAATTCCAGCTTTAAATTCATTAAGAAGCATCACACAATACTCCAGATCCCAATCTTTTTTCCTTGCCCAATTTCTTGCAATGGATGAATCTTCAGGAGCCGCTATATTTTCATCAAGCACAGACATAACTCGTTCCTTAAGATCAGCCGATTTGTTTAGGTACACTTTAACTTTTCTTCCAAGAATACGCGAAGAAAATCGTGTTTCATCAAACTCCTCATCTTCAGGAATAGCATCAAAATGCTGCTCCATATTATTTTCAAATTCAATGTCATTATACAGCTCGATGATGTGCAAAATATCATACAGGTCATTATTCCGAACTTCGGGCCTGTCACTCCAAGCTACAAGTTTCAAAACAATCATTCCCGGTAGAGGCGGAATCCTTACTTTAATCTCTTCAAGAGTTACTTCTGAAGCCTCTTCAAGAACCTCTTTAAAGCCAAGCACCTGAAGATCTGTTGTTCGTTCGTTAAACCCAATCGTATTACTCTCTTCAATCTCTCCAAATGGCAACAAATCTATCAGTATGTCGAACTTCTTATGATAGAATCGCCATGCCGCATCTAACTTTTCAAATCCTCTTTCTTGAATGGCAACGGATAGTCCTTCATATTCATCCAGAGTTGATACCATAATAGCAAAATCGATATCCCTGGTACTCCTTGCAGGCTTTATTCCCTTTTTCAACATCTCCAGGGAAATTGCGTTCGCCCCGATTAAGTAATAGGGAATGTTTTTCTCCTTCAAAAGTTCATCAATAATCTCAAAGACATCCTTTAAATGAGGAATTGCCAGATCTTTATAACTCGGGTTCGATGTGCTCATTGAATAGGATCTTTGCGGTTTCCAAACAACGTTTATCGTTTGTATTTATCAAATCGACATACACCAAGATGGGTGGCGCTGTTTCCAGCTCTTTCGTATTTATCCAGAACTTCTGATACACATGGACATCCCCCTCTCTATCCGGCATCAAACCATAGTGTACCATGAGTTCTTTCTTCTTCTCCTCAGTATAAAGTGTTAGTTCTCCCGGTTTCAGATAATTCGTTAAAAGATCACCAGCCGCTTCTCCGCCCCACACCGTTTTCATAGTATTTAAGGGAACTTCCTTCCAGTTATTTTTAAACCGTTTCAAAGTATATGTTCCAACATACAGCGTTGGCTTCAATGTGTTTTGATACTCTTTTGCCCACACATGCAGCAGATCTTTTCGGTCTTTAAATACGTACTGTTTTTTATTCAGTTTATAAATCTGGTCGGTATCCTTTAGTCCCTGGATGACTTTCGGAATATTCCCAAGAGCAACCCCTGCACGTTCCGCAATTTCTCGCTGTGTCTGATTGATTAATTCTTTATCACGGAGGAGTTCAAAGACAACCTTTAACCCTGTTGGTGTAAACGCCCGATTTCCTGTTCTTTTCTCTGTCTTGAGTGTCTTATCAGTATCAAGCAGCAGAAAAAGGTCCCCGGTATTTACAAAGATATTACCGTTTGCCTCCAGGTAGTTAACTCCATGCTCTCTCAATTTCATTTTTAGAGCAGGAAACAGTTTATGAACGATAACTATAAAGTGCTTTCTATCCTTAGCCTCGTTGATTATTTGGTCCACCAGGTATGTTCGCAGCTCTTTTTTTACAATTGCGTCAAACGTCTCTATTCTGCCCTCTACCTCTAATGTTAACGTACCATCTACTGCATGATCGTTGGGAATACCCTCATAAGTATTCCACTGCACCTTCAAAAGGGCCGGTTCAAGATTCTCAATCGCAGTATGGACAATTTCAATCGATTTCATGTTCATAATATTTTACTGTTCACGTTACGTGAACATGCTATATTTGTGAACAAAATAGTGAGCATGGTCTTATTATCAAAAAATAAATAAAGAATAGTTTATACCGATGCATACCCAACAGAAGAAGAAAAGTATAAGCTTCCCTGAAAGTTTGCCAATTGAAAGTAGAGAAAAACCTTTAACTGAGCCTCTCCCAATTTATGTACCGGTCAAAAGTAGAGAATACAGGTAATTATCCTACATTGAAAAAACCACAATTGTCATGAAAAATCGAAATACCACGAGTGTCAAATTGTTTCTGCCCTTCATCAGGCTCAGACCGGTACCTCTGTAACCGTAGCAATCTTTCAGATTACGACTACAGAAGACCGACAGAGTCCATTTTCATCACAGAAAGTCAAAATACGGAACTTTATAGCCTACAAATCCTCACCCTCAGATTCCTCTTTCGGGCTTCTTTAATCATACTTCCCGTTCCTTTACTTTTCCCATCCCAGAAGGCAAAAAGGAAGTCAGCATAGTCCGCCATATCCCGGTTTCGCTGAGGACCGGCTCCGCGGCCACACGCTTTCCAGTCAGGTTTAAACACTTTTACAGGAAGACCTATTTCTTCAGCGTATTTAACACCCAAAGCATCAGCGCCTTTCGCGGCCCCACTTACAATTTCAGTAAAGGAGAACGTTTGAAATAGTTTATCAGACTCCTCTTTTAATTTCTGGTAATCGTTGAAGTCTCTTCCGCCGGCTATAATAAGTTTCATAAGATTGGATTAGGTTTGTTTTTTTGGTGTAAAAACAAAGTAGGACGGCAGTGTACCGGATTACGGCCTACCCCCTAAACCAATCAGTTTTTTTCTTATTTCTTATAAAGACTCAGCCCCATCTCATACTCCTCTCTGATTTTATCGGCGAGCCAGTCGGGTTCTACTACCCTGACTTCATGGCCAAACTGCATGATTTTGTTGAACAGTTCCCAGCTTGGGTAGACAGACAGCTCGATAAGAATTTTCTCTTCACTCTCTTCTACCTCTCTCTGTGATGAATGCCAGGGCAGGCTTTTCACGTATCTTCCCCGCTTCACGCTGAACTCCAAAAGCACTTTTTCAGTTTCTTCTCTCATAAAATTCACTCCCATGATCTGCCCGAATCGGGTATTCAGAACCCGCTCGTCTCTTGTAAACGTCTCATGCGAGATTTTTAAATTTGTGATACGATCCATTCCGAAAATCCGGCGGCCTTTTGCCCCCTCTTTTACACCAATCACATACCAGCGTCTTTCATACTCCTTGATAAAATAGGGGCTCATCTTGTAGTGACCACTTTCCCCGGTTGTATATTTGAAGTAGTCGAAGGTAACAACCTTTCTTTCCCGAATAGCTTTCATCAAGGGTTTAAAATTTTCCATTCCGGCTAAATCGATTCTGGATTCGATCTCCAGATAGTCCGGCTGCATTCCAAACCCTTTCATATTCTCAATGATTAAATCATTGATATTTGAAAGCTCGATCATACTTTCAAAACTGTTTTTTGAAATCGTCTCATTTCTATCTACATAATAGCCGCGATGAAAGTGATCATACTTGATGACAATTCCAAGCTGATCACGAATAGTTGCAAGGTCCCGCTTGAGATTTCTCTCTGACTGGTCGAAATCTTTTTCCCTTAAATACTCCTTGATATCCGCCAGTGAGGGATATCCTCCACGTTTCACCAGGTAAAATATCAGAGCAAGACGTTTTGTTATTTGCTGACCCTTCATAGTTATTTACCTTATTTGTTTATGTTTATAATTACCCCTTCCCCGGATCTACCAGTTCGATATACTCATAGTTAATCTGGTAAAAGCTTTCACCAACTTTTAATGGAATCCCTTTATATCGATTGACCACCCCGTACGTAGGCTCTTCTGAATATTGTAAAACCGAACCTACTGGTATGGATTGATCTATATGAGGATGATTTGATGTCGTGATTTTCTTTACAACTCTAAAACTGGAATTGCGATTAAGCTGAACACAAACTGCCTGTATGTTTTTTCCTGTCTCAGTTTTAGATTCCAGATAAAATGAAGTCTGAGTTCTCAGAACAAAAAGGAAGTCAGACAAATCGCTTTTTGCTGCAATTAAATCAATCCTGCTCTTGGATTGGCTTTCCAAAAAGAGAGATCTCAACCAGATTAGTTGTTGGTTATCAATTGAATAGTTGTATCTGATTTTGATACGCTTATTGTTAGTCATATATCAATATCTTTCACCGAAAAATTACGGTTCCTTAAAAAAGTATCTAATCTAAAAATTTCAGGAGATCTGAAATGAGTTTTTGCCAAACATATATATTATAAGCGTTTTTTAAATTTGCTTTAAATAATGGGCGATTCATCTCATTTGCCAAAGAACAAAATCTACCTTTTTTAGGTCAGTTATTTTGTCATGTTCTTTGATAACTTCGTTGAAAGAGTTTATGATTTTTTTGGCTTCACCGGTTTTTAAAAATTCCTTATACCATTCCTCAATAGACTTATAAGCACTTTTTGCGTCTTCAAATTTACTTTTACTCGAATACGATGGCGCCTTGTGCCCAGTGTTTTTCAGTACATATATATCCCAAACCGGTTTATTAGGATTTATTGTTGCTACCAACTTGCTTGAAAATGAAGGCTCATACCTACCAAGTTCAGATTTGAAGTGATCCAAGGTCTTATTGAATGTAATTTTATTATTTTTATTCTCCTCAAGAAATTCATAATACGATTTATACCAGTTTGGTTTTCTTTGCCTTACACGGTAAAAAGAATTAAATCTTTTTTGGAATCTTTGGTTCTTCGAGACGTCTACTTCACCAAGAAGACTCATAATCTCTAAATATTGGCTTATACCTTTTTCAGCTTTCTTAATTGCTTCATTTACTTTCCTTTCTTCCATTTTTTCTGATGAATTATATTTTTTAGTTGACAACTATAGTTTTGACTAAGTGATTTAATTATACATTCATATTATGTTTAAATATGATGAAGTCAAAAGTCATGCTTTCATTAACCTGAAAATTTAAAGGCCATCGGAATCCTTATAGTAATACTCATTCCCTTCATCATCATACCGGCGTTCACACCAAAAGCCATCATGCATTTCCAGATAGGTTTCATTTCCGCGATCATCGTACTCCCTTTTTCGCCAGATCCCGCTTGAGTTTTCATAGGTCAACTCCCGTCCGGCTTCATCGTACGTTAGTTTGACCCAAACGCCAGAATTGTCCTCAACTTTTACAATTCTCCCAGCATTATCACGGGTGAACCGTGACCATTCGCGATTCATATGCTCAACATAAAGTTGATTGTTCTTGAGATCAGAGATTTCAATACAGCATTCTCCATCTGAGGTCTCACAGATCATCAATGTTTCATCTTCATTGCTGATATACTTGATCCAGCTTCCATCTTCATATTCGATCATCTCGACTTTGTTCTGGTATAGACAAGACTCTTCAATAGAAATGGTCTCCAGATGGGGATTCATAGAATTTAAATTTTCTTCCATAAACGATTGATTTAAGGTTCAGGGGGATTGAACTATTTCATGGACTTCCAGTGCTGATAAATCATAACCATGGCCAAAGTATCCAGCTCACAGTATCTAAGCAGCGCCTGAAAGACCTGCTCCCGTTCTTGTTCGGTTACATCATCGAACTGCATCCTTGCCCAGGCCATCATAGCGGTACCCCCTTCCTGAATCCGGTCATCCAGATCGAAATCCACTCCGGCGAGTTCTGTTTCATTCGGGATACCGTACCCGACCGGTTCCAGCAATGAGTAGGGATTGATGAGCTCTCCATTTATATCCTCCTCATACAAAACTTTCTCTTTCAGGCTCAACCCTGAGTAGGGTTCGGAGTATATCTTCTTCAGTACGTCGCTCTCTTTCAAAACCGCAGGCAATACATCTTTAATACTGTTGGACCCTTTCATATGAACAGAGTAGTAATAGCGAAGCACCAACTTTTGCTGGTCAATCAGTTCTCTTTCAGAACCTTCGGCTACGAGGGTGTCGATCCAATCCACAAGCTCATTCCGGTCCGGCTCTTCTGAATCTAAAAGCAAACTCTTTACATCCCGGAGAGTCGTCCTTTCGTAATGATGGTACATAAACACACTTCCCTGACCTTTTTCCAGCACCTTTTTCAGCTGACGCACAAAATCAAATCCCGGATACACCCCTTTTCTTTTATCCACCCACTCAGCGGCATGAACCACCCGGCCGTCCTCATGTACATCGTGTACGGAAAACTGGAAGGGAATTTTTTTGTAAGGATAGGAGCCTTTATGAAACGGTATGGCAGGAGCAATTCCTTCAAAGTCGATAAAATGCAGCGGATAGGTCCAGCGATCCATCTCATGAAACAGTCCCGGAAGAATCACCTCGCGGTCTTCATGCCGGCCGGTCATCTTCATGACCTGAGCCAGCTGTCGTTGTTTATACCCATTATCCCAAATTGGCTGCTGATACAGCGTTTTTTCCTCTACTCCAAAGTATTCAGGGGTCAGCTCTTCCATGAAATAGATTCCATTCTTCATATTGGTCGATGAAGATGCCTGCCACACATCAAAAGCATGAGGCTTTTGAAACTCTTTATCGGTCCAATTCAGCGCTTCTTTCCAGCATTCGTTAAACCCGGCTTTTTTACCCTCCAGTTTATCATCTGCTACACGGTGTTCACAGTTTCGGCATTTAGCTCCAATTTGTACGGGGTACTTTTTATCTTTCTCTATTAATGTACATAGTCCCTCAACCCAGGAATCAAACCCCTTCGCCTCAAGCTCGTTTTCCGGTTGACGAGCCTTTCCGCTAAGAATCAACTCAACCTCTTCAGACACGTCTAAAGTAATCATGATCGGATCCCCCAAAGGGATATTGGCCAGATCTTCCGTCAGGCGAACCTCACTTCGTCCCTTTTCATTTGTGGTGATCTTAAAGTATTGGTGCAGCCCATCCATGGTAACCGGTACCTCTTTATAGATCAGCATCAGTTTCGGGCGAATGGTATAGCCCGGGAAGGCTTTCCGGAGCACCCACGTCTGGAAGGCTACGTCAAAGTAGTATTTTTGCCAT
>Ga0081535_101115_pt1 | contig 10188 bp, 3 predicted proteins | sample HotLakmasection3_FD_71020 | JGI IMG/M metagenome (GOLD analysis project Ga0081535, IMG submission 71020) | Hypersaline microbial mat communities from Hot Lake, Washington, USA - Section #3 (SPADES assembly) (version 2) | ecosystem: Environmental > Aquatic > Non-marine Saline and Alkaline >... | reverse complement strand
GCGGGCGCGCCCCGCGGCTCGGCCGGCGGGTCACGCATCGAAGGCGACGAACGCCCGCAGCCGGACGCCGCGCAGCGGGCGGCGGCCGAGCAGGCCCGGCTCGCCTTGTTCTCGAGCCTGATGACCGAGCTTGCGGCGGCCATGCAGGATGGCGGACCCGGGGCCGGCATCGAGGTGTGCGCAGAGCGGGCGCCGGCGATCGCGGCGGAGGTTTCCGAGTCGCACGGCGTGAAGATCGGCCGAACCTCGTTCCGGCTTCGCAATCCCGCGAACACCCCGCCCGTCTGGGCGATCGACGCGGTGAACCAACGGGTCGAGACAACCGTCTCCTATGTTCACGAGGACGGCCGGTTCGCGACGCTCAAGCCGATCCGACTCGCGGCGAACTGTCTCATGTGCCACGGAGCGCCCGAACAACTCGCCCCCGGCGTGTCCGACACGCTCGCGATAAGGTACCCGGCCGATCAGGCCACGGGCTTTGGCGTCGGAGACCTGCGTGGGTGGTTCTGGATCGAGGTCCCTGAAGGAGAAGGCGATGGCTAAAGACACGAGTGATTCTCGCCCGCAGCATCGCGTGGCCTCACGAATCGCGTGCGGCATGGCTTCCTGCGGCGCTTTGTCGATGATGGCGTCCTGCGCCTCGGCGCCCCCGTACCAGCAGTGGGGCTCGATGCGCGAGGTGCTCCGGGACGAGGACACGCAGGCCCGCGTCGCGCTCGCCGAGGCCGGGCTGACCAGGGACAGCTACGGCGTCGGGGCGCTCGCGGAGCTCGAGGGCGAGATCACCATCGATGCCGGCGAGGTCTGGATCTCCCGGAGCCTCGGGAGCGATGCGGTCGCGACGACCACCGGCGTGACTAGTGATGACGCCGCCGCGATGCTGTTCCTCGGCGCCGTCTCGGCCTGGACCGACGTCCCCGTCGCCGAGCCCGTTGCTCCGATGGAGCTGGACGCCTTCCTCGCCGCGGCGCTTGCCGATGAAGGCGGTCGGGCGGAACCCGTTCCCTTCCGGATCGAGGGTGAGTTCAGCGACGTGAAGATGCACGTCATCGGCGGCCAGTGCCCCGTTCGGGCCCGGATGCACGGCGAGCCGATGACCAGGCCCGCGTTCGAGCTCTCGATCCCGCGCGCCAGCGCGACCGTCGTGGGGATCTTTGCGGCCGATGCCGCCGGCGACGTCACCCACATGGGCAGCGACACGCACATGCACATCATCATCGAGCACGACGGGCAGATGGTCACCGGTCACGTCGAGTCGATCGGCGTGCTGGCGGGGAGCACGATCCAGATCCCGTCAGCGGAGCAGTAAGGCGGCGGCGCCATGCCGGGTGATCACGCTGCGAAGCGGCGCATTCCCCCTGGCCGAGCGGGCGCGATCCCTCACTCGCCTGAGCCCACGGTCTCCGCTCCCGCGACCTCATCCAGGAGCCCCCGGAGCGTGCGCACCACGACCGCCGGAGACACCGGCTTGGCCAGCAGCGGCGCCCCGAGGAGATCGGGCGGAAGATCCTCCTCGTTGAAGCCGGTCAGGAGCGCAAAGGGGACGCCCGCCTCGCGCAGCCGCCGCGCGAGCGGGTGCACCGGCACCCCGTCAAGGTCCACGTCGAGCAGCGCCACGTCGGGCGTCGCCGCGCTCACGAGGTTCTGGGCGCGCGTCAGCGACGCCGCGGGCCCGATCACCTCGAACCCCGCCATCTGCAGCTCCTCGCACAGCGCCGCCGCCAGCGCCACGCGATCCTCCACCACGAGCACCCGCGGCGGCCCCGCCGACGACTGACGCGGGGACGGCGCCGCCTCCGCGACCGGTCGCGACGGCGACGCCGCGAGCGGGATCTCCAGCCGGAGGCGGAGCCCGTCGCGCTCGAAGCGCTGCTCCACCGTCCCCTCGAGCTCATACTCGACGATCTCGTGGATCAGCCGGCTTCCGTAGCCCGCCTCGCCGGGCGGCTCGACGTCCTCGCCGCAGTGCTCCGTCCACGTCAGGCGCAGCGTCCGCGCCGCGTCATCGAGCGTCTCCCACTCGACGACCAGGCGTCCCCGGTCGTTCCGCATCGCTCCGTACTTGCACGCGTTGGTCGTCAGCTCGTGGATGATCATGCTGATCGCGAGCACCAGCCGCGGCGAGAGCTGCACGTCGTCCCCCCGCAGCTCCACCTGCTCGGGCGTCCCCGCGTGCGAGCGCACCTCGTTCTTCACCACGTCCCGGAGCGACGCGCCCTCCCACTCCGTCGCCGTCAGCAGGGTGTGCGCCTGCGCGATCGACTGCAACCGCTGCTCGAAGCTCCGCGCGAACGACTCCAGGTTCGGCGCCCGCCGGAGCGTCCGCGTGGCGATCGACTGGATCACCGCAAGCGTGTTCTTCACGCGGTGGTTCAGCTCCGCCATCATCGTCCGCAGGTGCTGCTCCGCCCGCCGGTGCGCCGTCACCTCCGTGCTGACGCCGCCGATCGCGTACATCTCGCCGCTGGCGTTGCGCAGCGGGAACTTGTTCGAGACGTACACCCGCTCTCCGTCCGCCGTCAGCATCCGCTCCTCGATCGTGATCGGTTCCCCGGTCTCCGCCACCATCCGATCGTTCGCGCAGAAGCAGTCGGCCAACTCCGCCGGAAGCACCTCGTGATCGGTGGCGCCGAGCAGCTTGTCGCGGTCGCGCCCGAGCAGCTCCGCCGCCCGCCGATTGACCACGAGGTACCGCCCCGCGAGATCCTTCACGTAGATCGCGTTGTCGGCGTTGTCGATCACCGCCCGGAAACGCTCCTCGCTCTCGCGCACCGCCTCCTCCACGGTCTTGCGCCCCGTGATGTCGCGGATGCCGAGCAGGATCAGCTGCACGTGATCCAGACGCCGCCCGTTGAGCAGCATCACCCGCCGCCCGAGATCCTCAAAGTCGTGCTCCACCTGGTAATCGTTGAACTCCCGGTCCGTCGGGAGCACGTCCTCGAGCAGCTCCCGGAGCTTCGGGATCTCCCACTGTCCGTTGCCCAGGTCGTAGATCTTCCGTCCGATCGTCTCCGCGGGCTTCACCAGGAAATGCTTGTAGAACGAGGGGTTCACGCTCTTGACCGTCAGGTCCGGATGAAGCACCAGGAGCGGCTCGTGAAGCGTCTCGACGATCTTCTCCGCGTACCACCGCGATTCCTCCGTCCGCTGCTCCGCCCGCTTCCGCGCCGTGATGTCGATGAGCGTGATCACCACGCCCTCGATCCGCGTCTCGCCGGCGCGGTACGGGGTCAGGCGAGCCAGGTACCACTGCCCGCTGTGCGTCGTCTTCACCTCGCGCTCGATGGGCGCCAGCTTCGAGAGCACCGTCCGCGCGTCCGACTCGATGTCCGGGTACTCGAGGTGGTGCGTCAGGTCCGTCAGCGGCCGCCCGCAGTCCGATGGCCGGATGTTGAACAGCTCGCCCACCGCGGGCGTAAGCCGCACGATGCGAAGATCCCGGTCGAGGAACAGCGTCGCGAGGTCCGTCGACGCCAGGAGGTTCTGCAGGTCGTCGGCGAGCTGCCCGAGCTGCTCCACCCGGTGCATGTTCTCCTGGTTGACCGTCGCCAGCTCCTCGTTCATCGACTGGAGCTCTTCCTTCGACGTCTCCAGCTCCTCCATCGCCGAGCGAAGCTCCTCGTTCGACGACTGAAGCGCCTCGTTCGAGTTCTGAAGCTCCTCCCCGCTCGTCTCGTACTCCCCGATCGTCGACTGAAGCCGCTGGCGGCTCAGATCAAGCTCAGCCCGGAGCTCGCGCACGGTCGCCGAGCTCGCCGCCTCATCGCCGCCCCCGTCGTTCGACCCGGCCTCGAGCCCCTCGTCGATCAGCTCGTCGAAGATCACGAGCACGTGCCCGTCAAGCCCGCGCTCCCGAGCCGGGATCACGCGGAGCACCACCCGCCCGCTCTCGCCGTCAAAGCGCACCCCGATCGGCTTCGACCGCCGCGCCCGCCCGTCCTGCCTCGCCTGGTTCAGGAGCGATCCGAGCTCCACCCGCAGCGGCGCCCGCGCAAGCCGGAGCACGCTCCCCGTCATCTCCCCGCCCGGGACCTCGAGGTACCGCCCCGCGCGCGCCGAGCTGTGCACCACCTCATCCGCCGCGTTCACGAGCACGCTCGGCGGCGCCAGCCGCTCGATCAGCTCCGCGTGCATCTGCCCGTACCGCGGACCGACCGATCCCTCACGGGCCTCCTCCCCAGGAGCGGCCTCCTCGGACGGACCGCCCCGCCGAGGAACGAGGGGGAACGGCGGCGTCCGCTGCTCTCGCGGCAGGGCGTGGCGACGACGGTACAGCTTCGAGTCCGTGTCCACTCGCGCAAACAGTTCCGTCTGTTCCACCGTCTCGCTCGAGCCGAGCAGCAGGAGACCCTCGGGGTTCAGCGCGTAGTGAAAGAGCGCGATCACGTCCCGCTGCACGTCCCGCTGGAGATAGATCAGCAGGTTCCGGCACACGATCAGGTCAAGGTGGGAGAAGGGGGGGTCGCTCAGCACGTTGTGCGCCGTGAAGATCACCAGCTCCCGGATGCTCCGCTTCACCCGGTACGCGCCGTCCTCGACCGTGAAGAACCGCCGAAGACGCTCCTCCGACACGTCCGACTCGATCTCCTGCGGGTACAGCCCCTCCCGCGCCGCCTCGAGCGCCCGCGGGTGGAGGTCGCTCGCGAACACCTGGATCTGCGGGTGGTCGTCCCGCCGTGAACGCTCCTCCTCGAGCAGCATCGCGATCGTGTACGCCTCCTCGCCCGTCGCGCATCCCACCGACCACACCCGCACCGCGTCCTGACTCGTCTTGCCCTCAAGGAGCGTGGGGATCACCTCGCGCTCCAGATGCTCGAACACGCTCCCGTCCCGGAAGAACTCCGTCACGGTGATGAGCAGATCCCCCGAGAGCTGCTGCGCCTCCTCCCGATCCTCACGGATCAGGTCCAGGTAGTCCCCGAGCGTCTCGACGTGGCGGAGCTGCATCCGCCGCGCGATCCGCCGCATCGCCATGCTCCGCTTGTAGTGCGAGAAATCCTGCCCCGTCCGCGCCCGCACCTGCGCGAAGATCTTCTGCAGAAGCCGCTCTCCGTCGACCGGCTCGTCCTCGCCCTCCGACGCCACGGGCACGCGCGGCGACGACTCGAGCAGCCGCACGATCTCCGCCGCCATCGGCTCAAGCCGCAGCGTCTTGTCGATCATGCCGGACGCGATCGCCGAGCGCGGCATCCCGTCGTGCGTCGCCTCCTCCGGGTGCTGCGCGAGCGTGACGCCCCCGGCTTCCTTGATCCGCCGCACCCCGAGCGTCCCGTCCGAGCCCGCCCCCGTCAGGATCACCCCGATCGCGTGCCCCGCGTGCGTCTCCGCGAGCGTCCGGAAGAAGTGGTCCACCGTCGCGCGGTCCCGCGCCCGCGGCTCGAGCTCGCTCAGGCGAAGGTGCGTGTCGATCGCGCTCAGGTTCGCGTTCAGCGGGATGATGTAGACGTGGTTCGCCTCGAGCTCCGTCGCCTCGCCAACCTCCGTCACCGGCATCGAGCAGTGCGGCCGGAGCAACTCCGTGAGACGACGCTCATGATCCGGCGACAGATGCGCCACGATCACGAACGCCGCGCCCGTGTCGTCCGGCAGCTTCGAAAACAGCGTCCGCAGCGCCGCGAGGCCGCCCGCCGACGCCCCGATCGCCACGATGTTCAGGGTCGTCTTCTCGCCGCCGCCGGCCCCGGACGCGTCCTGATCCGGCTCCTCCGCCTCGGACTGGCGGTCGTCGTCACGCTTCTTCATGCAGCGTCACCCCTGCCAGAAACGCGAGTCCTCCGCAGCGTCACCGAACGAACCCCTCGCCGCCGCGAACGCCCGCGGCCGCCAAGCAACCGCAGAGTATTGCCTTGGCGTCATGGTGCAAGATGCGACGTCGTTATCCGAAGGGCCTCGAGCGCGACTTTCATGGTCCGCGAGCGGGACGGCGACCCCCTGCCGGTTCGAGGCGGGGCGCCCGAAGGCGTCGCCCGACGACCGATCCAGGCCCCGCACGCCGGCGATGAGCGCTTGCTAATCTCTCAGCAAGGGCCCCGGCCGGGGGAGGGTTTTGCATGCGACGATCGGATCCCAGAGCAATGGCGTGCCTGGCGGCCGTCGTGGGCGTCGTGGTTCTCGCCGGTTGCGGCAGGAACGCGCCCGCCGCGCCCGCTCCGCCCCCGCCGCGAGAGGTGGAGATCGTTCAGATCCGCCCCGCCGACCTCCCCGCCGAGTTCACCTTCGTGGGCCGCGCCGAGAGCTCTCAGCGCGTGGAGATCCGCGCCCGCGTGAGCGGCTTCCTCGATGAGATCCGCTACGAGGAGGGCGCCTTCGTCGACGAGGGCGCAGAGCTCTTCCAGATGGACCGCGCCCCCTTCGAGTCCCGCCTCCGCGCCGCGCAAGCCGAGCTCGCCCAGCATCAGGCCCGACTGGAGAGCGCCGAGCAGCTCCTCGCTCGCCTTGAGCCCCTCGCCGCCGACGGCGCCATCGCCGAGAAGGAACTCGACGACGCCACAAGCCGCGTCCGCGAGGCCCGCGCCGCCGTCGAGTCCGCCGGCGCCCGCGTCTACGACGCCGAGCTCAACCTCGGCTACACCACCATCGCCTCGCCCGTCCGCGGCCTCACCGGCGCCGCCGCCCAGCGGCAGGGGGCCTACATCTCCGCCGCCACCCCGCCCCTGACCTACGTCGCCCGCGTCGACCCCATGTGGGTCGAGTTCAGCGTCACCGAGACCCAGATCCTCCGCGCCCTCCGCGCCGAGACCGCCGGCGACATCCGCTACCCCGAGCGCAGCGAGTTCGAGGTCGCCGTCCAGCTCGCCGACGGATCCATGCACCCCGAGACCGGACGGATCTCCTTCGCCGACGCCACCGTGAGCGACCGCACCGGCGCCGTCCTCGTCCGCGCCGAAGTCCCGAACCCCACGCGCGCCCTCAGGCCCGGCCAGTACGTCACGGTCGTCCTCCGCGGCGCCCTCCGCCCGAGCGCCGTCACCGTCCCCCAGCGCGCCGTCCGCGAGAGCAGCCGCGGACCCTTCGTCTGGGTCGTCGACTCGAGCGGCGCCGCCGAGCAGCGCCCCGTCGAGCTCGGCCAGTGGACCGGCCGTGACTGGATCATCACCGCGGGCCTCCGCGAGGGCGACCGCGTCGTCGTCGCCGGGACGATGGGCCTCCAGCCCGGCGCGGCCCTCGCCATCACCCGCATCCTCACGGCGAGCGATCTGGCGACGGACGCCGACCGGTGATCGCGTCCCTCTTCGTCCGCCGGCCGATCCTCGCCTCGGTCCTCTCGATCGTGCTGGTCCTCGCCGGCGCGGTCGCCGGGCTCAACCTCCCGATCACCCAGTACCCCGACATCGCGCCGGTCCAGGTCACCGTCAGCGCGACGTATCCCGGCGCCGACGCGCAGACCGTCGCAAGCGCCGTCGCCGCGCCCATCGAGACGCAGGTCAACGGGGCCGACGGCCTGCTCTACATGCAGTCGTCCAGCTCGGCCACCGGCCAGATGTCGCTCACCGCGTACTTCGCCCTCGGCACCGACCCCGACACCGCCGAGGTGCAGGTGCAGAACCGCGTGAACCTCGCCCTGCCCGGGCTGCCGGAGGCGGTCCGGACCACCGGCGTCAAGGTGCAGAAGCGGTCCACGAACATCCTTCAGCTCATCGCGCTCTACTCGCCGGACGGGACCTACGACGAGGCGTACATCGGCAACTTCGCCGACCTCAACGTGGTCGACTCCCTCAAGCGGGTGGAGGGGGCGAACCAGGCGTCGGTCATCGGCGTGCCGGACCAGGCGATGCGGATCTGGCTCGACCCCGAGCGGATGGCCAGCCTCGGCGTGACCGTCGACGAGGTCACCTCGGCGATCGCCCGGCAGAACCAGCAGTTCGGGGCGGGCACGGTGGCCGCGGCCCCGCTCGACCGCTCCGTCGAGGTCACGGTGCCGGTCGTCACCGAGGGCCGCTTCACCGAGCCCGAGCAGTTCGAGTCGATCATCGTCCGGGCCGAGGGCGACGGCACCGCGGTCGTCCGCGTCGGCGACGTGGCCCGGGCGGAGGTGGGGATCCAGCAGTACTTCCTCCGCACGACGATGAACGGCGCTCCCGCGAGCTTCATCGGCGTCTACCAGCAGCCCGGCTCCAACGCCCTCGAGGTCGCGGGGCGGGTCGCCCGGCTCATGGAGGAGCTCGCCCCCACGTTCCCCGAGGGCATCGAGTACGTCGTCTCCTACGACACCACCAAGGTCATCTCCGCGTCGATCCACGAGGTGCTCGTGACCCTCGTGATCGCGGTGATCCTCGTGGTCCTGGTCACGTGGCTCTTCCTGCAGAGCGTCCGGGCGACCCTGATCCCGACGATCGCGATCCTGGTGGCGGTGGTCGGCACCTTCGCGGGGATGCTCGTCCTCGGCTTCAGCCTCAACCTCCTCACCCTCCTCGGCCTGGTGCTCGCGATCGGGATCGTCTGCGACGACGCGATCGTCGTGGTCGAGAACGTCGAGCGGGTGATGGCCGAGCAGGGGCTCGACCCCAAGGCGGCCACGATCCGATCGATGGCCGAGGTCACCGGGCCGGTGATCGCCACCACGCTGGTGCTGGTGGCGGTGTTCGTGCCGGTGGCGTTCCTCGGCGGCACCACCGGCGTGCTGTACCAGCAGTTCGCGGTGACGATCGCGATCTCGGTGGCGATCTCGAGCTTCGTCGCCCTGACCCTGACGCCGGCGCTGTGCGGCGTGCTCCTGCGGCCGCGGGGGCAGGTGGCGGCCCCCTTCCGGGCCTTCAACGCCGCCCTCGACCGGCTCACCGCGGTGTACGGCGCCGGCGTGCGGGTGGTGATCCGCACCGCGGTGGTGGGCCTCGTGCTCGTGGCCGCGGTCGGCTGGGGCATCCTGACCCTGTTCCGGGCCATCCCGACCAGCTTCGTGCCCTCCGAGGACCAGGGTGTCCTGCTCGTCGCGATCATGATGCCCGACGGGGCCAGCCTCGACCGGACCGAGGCGGTGGCGAACGAGGTCGAGCGGATCTTCAGCGAGCACCCGGCGGTGGAGTTCGCGTCGAAGCTCGCCGGGTACAGCGTCCTCGACGCGCAGTTCAAGTCCAACTCCGGCGGCATGTTCGTCGCGCTCCGCGACTTCGAGGAGCGGAAGGGCGACCCCGCGCTGTCGCTGGACGCGATGCTGGCCGACGTGGCCCCGAGGCTCGCCGCGATCCGCGAGGCGGTCGTGATCCCGATCAACCCGCCTCCGATCCCGGGCCTCGGCAGCCAGGGCGGCTTCGAGTACTGGCTGCAGAACCGCGGCGAGGACGACCCGCAGCGGCTGGCGGCGACGCTGGGCGACCTGCTCGCGGGCGCCGGGGAGCAGCCCGAGCTGGCCCGCCTCACCTCGACGTTCAACCCCAGTGCGCGACGGCTCGAGCTGGAGGTGGACCGGACACGGGCCGAGACGCTCGGGATGCCGATCGAGGGCATCTACGACGCGGTGCAGTCGCTCTTCGGCTCGGCCTACGTGAGCCAGTACGTGAAGTTCGGCCGCGTCTGGAACGTGATCGCGCAGGCCGATGCGCCATACCGCGACGATCCGGACGACATCCAGCGGATCTTCGTGCGGCAGCGGCAGGGCGAGCTGCTGCCGCTCGCGTCGGTGGTGGACGCGGAGTTCGGCATCGGGCCGGACCTCGTCCAGCGGTTCAACGGCGCCCCCGCGGCGAAGGTGACCGGCGACGCCGCCGCGGGCTTCTCCTCCGGCCAGGCGCTGGCGGCGATGGAGCGCCTCTCGGCCGAGGTGCTGCCGCCGGACTTCGGCTACGCGTGGTCGGGCCAGGCCTTCGAGCAGAAGCAGGCCGGCGGGACGGCGGCGATCGCGTTCGGCTTCGGCATCGTGCTCGTGTTCCTCATCCTCGCGGGGCAGTACGAGCGCTGGAGCCTGCCGCTGGCGATCATCACCGCGGTGCCCTTCGGCGTCTTCGGGGCGCTGGTGGCGGTGTGGCTCGCGGGGATGGAGAACGACGTCTACTTCCAGGTCGGGCTGGTGACGCTCATCGGCCTGTCGGCGAAGAACGCGATCCTCATCGTCGAGTTCGCCCAGCAGCAGCACGAGCAGGGGCTCTCCCCGCTCGAGGCGTCGGTGCAGGCGGCCCGGCTGCGGCTGCGGCCGATCCTCATGACCAGCCTCTCGTTCATCCTCGGCCCCATCCCCCTCGTGGTCGCGAGCGG
>Ga0081535_101109_pt1 | contig 10241 bp, 9 predicted proteins | sample HotLakmasection3_FD_71020 | JGI IMG/M metagenome (GOLD analysis project Ga0081535, IMG submission 71020) | Hypersaline microbial mat communities from Hot Lake, Washington, USA - Section #3 (SPADES assembly) (version 2) | ecosystem: Environmental > Aquatic > Non-marine Saline and Alkaline >... | reverse complement strand
CTGTCCGTGCCGGGGTGTGGGTCGGCAACGACGACTCCCGCCCGATGCGCCGGGTCACCGGCGGCGGCCTGCCGGCGCGCATCTGGCACGACGGGATGGCGGCCGCCCCCCCCGGCCGGCCGGCCGGCCGCGGCGGACACGGCCGTGCGCCCCGTCGGGTCCTTCCCGTGCGTCCGCTCCAGCTCCCGCTCGAGCTCGGGCCACAGCCCGCGCTCGTGCAGGAAGAGCGCGACCGCCCGGGCCTGGGCGTACTGCGCGTTCGGGTGGTGGCCCACGAACCGCTCGCGCTCCTGCGCGAAGAGGTCGCTCCACGTTCGCAGGCGCCCCGCCGCAAGGCGCCGGCGGGCGATGTCCGTCCGCCAGCACGGAACCGGCGCCATCTCCTCCGACCGGGCGTCGAGCGATTCGGGCAGCGCCGCGAGCCCCTCGGTGAGCCAGAGCGGGCGCGACTGGCCAAGCCGCTCGAGCCGGCGGAAGTGAAACACGTGCGCCAGCTCGTGCCGCAGGCTCGGGCCGAGATCGCCCGAGACGAGCCGGCGCGTCTCCGGGTCGTAGTAGCCCCCCACCGTGCCGAGGGCGCCGGGGCCGATCAGACGGACGAAGTCCTCCGGGCTCGGCAGGATCACCGTCACCCACGGGTCAAGCTCCGGATCCGCCGGCGGCGGGCCGAGGATCTCGCCGAGCCACGCACGAAGCTCGCGGGCTTCAGCAATTACGGCATCGAGCGTCCCCTCGTCGTGCGCGGTCGCGAACTGGAGGCGCAGGTCATCGACGCGGCGGAACGTGTAGCGCGGGAGCGCCTGCCGGACCGCCCTGAAGTCCGCCTCCGCGCGATCGCGCAGGAGCGTCGCGCGATTGGCCGCGATGGTGCGGTACGCCTGCCCGTCCCGCACGGGCTCGAGCGCCGGGTCGCGCGTCAGGCGGAAGAAGTCGGTGAAGCCCGCGCCCACCGCGGCGATCAGACCGGCACTGGCTTTGTCCTCGTCGCCCCGCTGCGCCATGAGCCGCGCGAACTGGTAGAGCAGCTCGTTCGAGCTCGAGCCCGCCTCGAGCTCGCGCTCGATGAGCCGCTCGGCGTGCGCCAGCTCGCCCGCGTTGATCAGCTCCGCCGCGCGCTCGATCGCCTCGCGGCCGGCGACGCTCGCGTGAGCCAGCGGCGCGAGCGCCAGCAGCAGGATGAGCGCCAGCGCCCTCATGGCGCCGTCGGCTTGAGCGACCCGGCGATGAGGCCGCGGAGCGCTTCCGGGTACGCCTCGCGCTCAAGCTCGAACACTCGGGCCGCGAGTTCCTCGGGCGTGTCGTTCGGCAGCACCGGGCAGCGCTTCTGGAGGACGATCGGGCCCGCGTCGTAGCGATCGTCGCAGAGGTGAACCGTGCAGCCGGACTCGGTCTCGCCCGCGTCGATGACGGCCTGGTGAACGCGCGGCCCGAACATGCCGGGGCCGCCGAACTTCGGCAGGAGCGCCGGGTGGATGTTGACAACGCGGCCTTCAAACCCCGGCGGGATGGGCAGCAGACGCGTGTAGCCGGCGAGCACGACCCACTGTGCGCCGGCCTCCTCGAGCAGGCGCGACAGCTCGCCGGGCGCGAGGTCGCCCTCGACCACTCGCGTCGGAATGTCGCGCTCGCGGGCGCGCTGGGCGCCGAGGCACTCGCGCGACGCGACCGCGAGCACGATCCGCGCGGGAAGCTCGCCCGCGGCGATCCGGTCCGCAAGATTGACGAGCGTGCGGCCCGAGCCCGAGAGGAACACCGCGATCGGGGCCCGCTCTTGCGGCGTGATCGGCGCGGCGCTCACGGAACTCAGGCCGGGGCGCCCACGGAGCGCGGCGAGTTGAAGGGGATCGGCTTGCCCGCCGCGTTGACCGCTACGAGCGTCATCGTGGCGGTCGTCACGCTCACCGCGTCGCCCGTGAGGTACCGCTCGGCCTCCACGCACACCTCGACGGTGACGCTCGTCGTGCCCGTGCGGACGGTGCGGGTGTAGAAGCTCACGACGTCGCCCACGTGGACGGGCGCGTGGAACTCCACGCGATCGACCGCCACGGTCACCCACCGGTGCCCGCCGTTCTTGCGGGCCTCGACGAACCCCGCCTGGTCGATGTAGCTCAAGATGACGCCGCCGAAGATGGCGCCGTAGGGGTTGGTGTCCCGAGGCATGGCGACGACGCGGAGGGCGAGGTCGTGGTCGTCGGGGCGTCGCGGGGCGGCCTGGTCCATGGCGTGATGCTAGCCGGGGCAAGGCGGGGGCGTGCTAGACTCACCGGATGCACGAGCTTCTCCGCGAGCGCCGCTACCTGATCCCGTTCCGCGCGCTCCTGCTGCCCCAGATCTTCACGGACACGCTCGTGATCGGGGCGGGCTCGGCGGGGCTCCGGGCGGCGGTCGAGGCCGCGACGCACGGCGACGTCATCGTGCTCGCCAAGGGCGAGGGCGACGTCAGCGCGAGCGCCTGGGCGCAGGGCGGGATCGCGGGCGCGATCACGGGCGAGGACACCATCGAGGCGCACCTGGCGGACACCCTCGCCGCGGGCGCGGGGCTGTGCGACGAGCCGGCGGCCCGCCGCATCATCGAGAGCGGCCCCGCCCGCGTCGCCGAGCTCATCGAGTGGGGATGCCGCTTCGACCGCGACGACGCGGGCGACCTCGTGCTCGCGCGCGAGGGCGGGCATTCGGCCGCACGGATCGCCCGCGCCGACGGCGACGCGACGGGTCAGGAGATCCAGCGCACGCTCTGGGCCCGGGCGAAGGCCACGAGCGGCGTGCGCTTCTTCACCAGCTGCTTCGCCCTCGACCTCCTGACCGCGGGCGACGAGATCGGGAGCCCCTGCGTCGGCGCCATCACGCACCACCCCAAGCACGGGCTCCAGATGATCTGGGCCCGCGCCACGATCCTCGCCAGCGGCGGGGGCGGGGGGCTCTGGCGCGAGACGACCAACCCCCCGGGCGCCGTGGGCGACGGCCCCGCGATGGCCTACCGCGCCGGCGCGAGCGTCGCGGACATGGCGTTCATGCAGTTCCACCCGACGACGCTCTACCTCGCGGGCGCCTCGCGGTCGCTCATCACCGAGGCGGTCCGCGGCGAGGGCGCCCGGCTCGTCGACCGCCACGGCTCGCGCCTCATGGCGGGCGTTCACGAGCTCGAGGACCTCGCGCCCCGAGACGTCGTGAGCCAGACCATCGCGCGACACCTCGCGGACACCGGCGAGACCAGCGCGTTCCTCGACGCCCGGGACATCCCCGGCTTCGCGGAGCGATTCCCGCACATCGCGGGACGGCTGGCGAAGTTCGATCTCGACGCCGCGCGCGACCTGATCCCCGTGCGGCCCGCGGCGCACTACATGATCGGCGGCGTGCGGGTCGACGCGTCGGGACGGACCGACGTCCCGGGCCTCTACGCCGCGGGCGAGGCGGCGGCGACGGGCCTCCACGGGGCCAACCGCCTCGCGAGCAACTCCCTGCTCGAGGCGCTCGCCACGGGCGAGGCCTCCGGGCGGGCGTGCGAGGAGATGCGGGCGCCCGACAACGCCTGGGGCGTCGGGCCGCGCTCCGCGCCCGTGGCGATCAACTCCGCGATCCCCAGCTCCGACCGCGGCGAGCTCGACGTCGAGGATGTGCGCACGAGCCTCCGCTCGGTGATGTGGCGCCACGTCGGGCTGTCGCGCACGGGCGCCGCGCTCCGCGACGTCGAGGAGATGATCGGGTTCTGGGCGCGGTACACGCTCGACAAGGTCTTCGACGACCGCCGCGGGTGGGAGGCGCAGAACATGCTGCTCGCGGCGGCGCTCGTGGCGGGCTCGGCGCTGTGGCGCGCCGAGTCGCGCGGGTGCCACGCGCGAGCCGACGTTCCAGGGACCGACCCCGATCTCGCGGCGCACGACCGGTGGCGGCGCGGCGCCGAGGAACCGACGGTCGAGCCGGCGACGCGAGAGCGATCGCGGGCGGGCGAGGCGGCGCTGACGCGTGGCGGATGATCGCTCGCGGGCGCAGCGCTCCGAGACGATGCGCCGCGTCCGCGGGAAGGACACGAGCGAGGAACGGATGCTCCGCCGCGAGCTGCACCGGCGCGGGCTGCGCTACCGGCTCCACGCGCCCGACCTCCCCGGCAAACCCGACATCGTCTTCCGGCGGGCGCGGGTGGCGGTCTTCGTCGACGGGGCCTTCTGGCACGGACACCCGGAGCGCTGCCGGCTCCCGGCGACGAACCGCGAGTACTGGGCCCGCAAGATCGAGCGCAACGCGGCGCGCGACGCGCGCGTGAGGCGGGAACTGGCGCAGATGGGCTGGCGGGTCGTGCGGCTCTGGGACTTTGAGGTGCGGGGGAGCGTGCGCCGGTGCGGGGCGCGGGTCGAGCGGGTCGTGCGGGGACGGATGAGCCGGGTTTGACGCGGGGCGCCGCGCCGGAGCGGACGTGCGCGTAGACTTGGGCCATGAGTGGACCGTCACGGACCGCCAGCGGCGGGGCCAGCCCGAACGGATCGAACCCGATCGGATCGGCCCCCGATCCGGTCACGCTTCGCACCCTCCGGGCGATGGCGGAGGCGGGGGAACCCTTCGCCTGCCTCGCCTGCTACGACTTCACGATGGCGCGATGGCTCGCCAGGGCGGGGATCCACGTGCTGCTCGCGGGGGATTCGGGCGCGGAGATGGCGCTGGGCCTTCCCGGCACGGTGCACATGCCGATGGACTTCGCGGTGGCGATCACCGCGGCCCTCAAGCGCGGCGCGCCGGGCTGCGTGGTGATGGCGGACATGCCCTTCATGAGTTATCAGGCGGACGACGCCGAGGGCGTGCGGAACGCCGGTCGATTCCTGACGGAAGGCCTGGCGGACGTCGTCAAGGTCGAGGCGGACGCGTCGCAGGCGGGGCTGGTCGAGAAGATGAGCCGGGCGGGCGTCCCGGTGTGCGCGCACGTGGGGAGTCTGCCCCAGCGCGCGGCGCTGACGGGCGGGTACGCCTCGCGCGGGCGGACGGCGGCGGACGCCGAGCGGATCGTCGAGGACGCGGTCGCGCTTGAGCGGGCGGGGGCGGCGCTCCTGCTCGTCGAGGCGACGCCGGAGGCCGTCACGGAGGCGATCCTGGAGCGAACGAGCGTCCCGCTCATCGGGATCGGGGCCGGGCAGGCCTGCCACGGGCAGATTCTGGTGGCGCACGACCTGCTCGGGCTCAGCGAATGGCAGCCCGGGTTCGCGAAACCGGAGGCGTCGATCGGCGAACAAATCACGTCCACGGCGGTCCGATGGAAGGAGCGGGTGCGGGCGCGGGAATCGAGCGCGCACCGGTATCAGATGCGTCAGGGCGAGTTCGAGCGGTTCGGACGCGTCCCGCGAGGGGCCGCGGCGGAGCCGAGCGGCGAAAGCGCCGAAACAACGACGCGAGAGGACAACCCGAAGGAGTCGCGGCGATGAGGCGAATTCAGGCGATCGGCCCGGGTCTGGTGGTGGCGGCGGCGGTGGCGCTGACGCTCGCGGCGGGCCCCATGGCGGCGAGGAAGATCCTCACCGAGCAGGCCGCGACCCTCGCGACCCTGGCCCAGGGCCGCCTGGACGGCGAGAACATCCTCGAGCAGATCAGCCGCGCCAAGCGCGACGTCGCGACCGCCGTCGAGCCGTCGGTCGTCTACATCGAGGCGGACGTCAGCGCCGGTCGCGCCCTGTCCAACGGCTCCGGGTGGGTCTACTCGGCCGACGGCTACGTCGTCACCAACGCCCACGTCGTCCTCGGCGGGCGGAGCGTCCGGGTGCAGTTCTCGGACGGCCGCGTCCGCGAGGCGGTCATCGTCGGGCTCGACGAGTCCACCGACATCGCGGTGCTCAAGGTCGAGACGGGCGACTCGCGGCTCGTCCCGATGCGCCTGGCGACGGGGCAGGACGTCTCCCAGGGCGAGGTGGTCTTCGCGTTCGGTTCCCCCTTCGGCTTCAAGTTCTCGATGAGCGAGGGCATCGTCTCGGGCCTCGGCCGGCACGCGCGCACGACGCTCACCGGCCCCGTCGGCTACACGAACTACATCCAGACCGACGCCGCCGTGAACCCGGGCAACTCGGGCGGCCCGCTCGTGAACGTCCGCGGCGAGGTGATCGGGATGAACACCGCGATCATCACCCGGGACGACCTCATCCAGCGCGAGAACCGCGCCGACACGGGCGTCTCGGGCGGCGTGAGCTTCGCCATTCCCCTCGACACGATCCGATCCGTGGTCGACCAGATGATCGGCCGCGGCTTCGTCCTCAAGGGGTACCTGGGCGTGTACCTCGACCGCCTGAACTTCGAGGCCGCGGAGGAGGCGGGCTTCCGCGAGCGCGGGGGCGTCGTCATCACGGGCCTTCAGCCCGGCACCCCCGCCGCGACCTCCGGGCTCCGCGAGTACGACATCATCACGCGCGTCAACGAGACCCTGACGCCCAACCTGAGCGTGCTTCGATCGGTCATCAGCAACCGGGAGCCGGGCGAGACGATCCGCGTGCGCGTCTGGCGCGAGGGCGAGGACCTGGAGATCCCCGTCACGCTCGCGGCGGCGGCCGTGGTGGGCGCCCAGCTCCAGCCGCTCACGCTCGAGCAGACGATGCGCCTCGGCGACGAGGAGGCCGCCTTCTCGCACGTCGTCAGCCGGCTCGCCCGCTTCGGCCTCCTCGAGTTTGACGACGCGAGCGACGGCGGCGTCGAGGTCCGCCGGGTGCGCGAGCGCTCGCCAGCCGACCAGCTCGGCTTCGCGCCCGGGCTCGTCGTCGAGCGCCTGGACGGCGACGCGGTCGGCTCTCGCGACGAGTTCCTCCGTTCGCTCGCGCGGACGATGCTCGCCGACTCCACGCCCTTTGTTCGCGTCGGCGCGATCAACCCGGCGACGGGCGAGGCGGCCGGCGACCTGCGCATCATCCTCGACGACTGATCGCGCCGGACCGTCGCCCGAAATCGGCTCGAGCACATCCCCCAGAACCCCGTCAGGGCCGTGGCCCGCGCGCCTGAACCGCGCGCGGGCCCTCCGGTATAGTGGTGCTTCAAGGGCGAGCTCGCGCCCGAGGGGATCTTTGCATGGCAGACGCGGCGATCCGCCTCCGAGCGGTCAACAAGTCGTTCGGGACCAAGCGGGCGGTGCGCGACCTCGATCTCGAGGTGCCGACCGGCTCCGTCTGCGGCTACCTCGGTCCCAACGGCGCGGGCAAGACCACGACGATCCGGATGATCATGTCGATCATCTACCCGGACTCGGGCGAGGTGGAGGTTCTCGGTCGCCGGAGCGCGATCGAGAGCAAGGACCGCATCGGCTACCTCCCCGAGGAGCGCGGCGTCTACCGGAAGATGAAGGTCGGCGAGTTCCTGACCTACATGGGCACGCTCAAGGGGATCGACCAGCGCGAGCTCAGGAAGCGGATCTCCGGCTGGCTCGAGCGCGTGGAGCTGCCGGGCGTCGAGAAGAAGAAGTGCGAGGAGCTGTCCAAGGGCATGCAGCAGAAGGTGCAGTTCCTCTGCGCGATCCTGCACGACCCGGAGCTGATCATCCTCGACGAGCCCTTCTCGGGCCTCGACCCGGCGAACGCCCGCCTCCTGCGGACGCTCATCAACGAGCAGCACGCCCAGGGCAAGACGATCATCTTCTCGACGCACGTGCTGAGCGCCGCTGAGCAGGTGTGCGACCGCGTGTTCATGATCAACCAGGGGCAGAAGGTGCTCGACGGCCCGATCGACGCGGTGCGGGCGAAGTTCGACCCGCGCACGCTCATGGTCGAGCCCACCGGCGACGCGGCGACCAACGGCGCGGCGCAGATCGTCGAGAGCACGCCCGGGATCCGGACGGTGCTGCCGTCCGGGCGGGCGTTCGAGGCGCACCTCGAGGCGGGGGTCGACCCGCAGTCGGTGATGAAGTCGCTGCTCGAGCGGACCGCGTGCCGGCGCGTGGAGCTTCGCCAGGCGACGCTCGAGGACATCTTCCTCTCGCTCGTGAGCACCGAGGATTCCGAGGACTCGCTGCGGATGGCGCTGCGGGCGGAGGGCGAGCGATGATCCGCAAAATCCTGTCGACGGCGTTCCGGGAATACAAGGCGACGGCCCTGACCAAGGGCTTCATCTTCGCGACGTTCGTGCTGCCGCTCCTGATGTGGGCGGTGCTCGGCGTGATGTTCGCGCTCGGTCTCTTCGACGCGAAGCCCTCGCCGATCGTCGGGACGATCGGCGTGATCGATCGCACCGACGGGGACGTCATCCTCGAACGTCTCGAAGCCCGCTTCGATCCCGAGACCCTCGCGCGGGAGTACGAGGAGGACGTCCAGGCGGCGCTGGAGAGCGTCCGGTCCAGCGCGCCCGAGGGGATGATGAGCGAGGCGCAGGCGCGCTCCGCGGCGGAGGCGGCGATCGGCCCGGTCCCCGAGGTGACGATCGAGGCGCTCCCGGACGACACGGACCCCGAGTCAAGGAAGACGGAACTCGCGAGCGGCGACCTGATCGCGGTGCTGTCGATCGACGAGTCGACCATCGAGGACACGCCGGGCGCCTACACCCTGCTCAAGAGCCAGGGCGTCAAGGCGCGCGTCAGCTCGAAGATCATCGACGCGGTGGATCAGTCGGTCGTCGAGGAGCGATTCGAGCGGGCGAACCTCGACCTCGCCCGCGTCAACGAGCTCCGGCGCCCGCCTCGCACCGTGGACGTGACGGTCTCCAAGACGGGCGAGACGACCGAGGCGGGGAACGTGATCGAGTTCGTGATCCCCGTGGTGTCGGTGGTCATCAGCATCATCGCGATCTTCACCGGCGCGGGGTACCTGCTGACGAGCCTCGTCGAGGAGAAGTCGTCGCGCGTGATGGAGGTCCTGCTCAGCGCCATCAGCCCGATGCAGCTCATGACCGGCAAGCTCCTCGGACAGGGGCTCGTGGGCCTGACGACCTTCCTCGTCTATTCGGCGCTCGGGATCTTCGCCGCGATCGAGTTCGGCGTGTTTCAGTTCATCTCGCCCCTCGCGCTCGCGCTGCTCGTCGCGTACTTCCTGATCGGCTACTTCATGTACGCCGCGCTCTTCGCCGCCGTCGGCTCGGCGGTGAGCGACATGCGCGAGGCGCAGGCGCTCCAGGGGCCGCTCTTTGGCGTGATGTTCCTCTTCATCTACGCCGGCATGTTCGCGGCGATCAACGACCCGAACAACCTGGTCTCGCGCGTCCTGAGCCTGTTCCCGTTCGCGACCCCCTTCATCATGCCGATGCGCGTGGCGAACCCGGCGGTCGAGATCGCGGCATGGGAGATCTGGGCGTCGCTGGCGATCGGCGTCGTGACGGTGGCGGCGCTGGTGTGGGCGAGCGCGAAGATCTTCCGCGTGGGCGTCCTGATGTACGGCAAGCCGCCGTCGCTCGTCGGGCTCTTCAAGTGGATCCGGTACGCCTGATCGGGTGGTCGGCGCCGGGCGATTTCGGCGGCCCCGCGCGACGGGCGTGGTACACTTGCCCCATGGACGACCTGAGGCCTGAGGCCCGGACGGGCGCGGCGGAGCCGCGAGCCGCGCGGCGCGCGCCCGCAAGCGGCGTCGTCGTCGTCGGCGCAACGGCGCCCGGGTCGGCCGTTCCCGAATCCCTCCGCGCGGCCCTCGGCCGGCGGGAGCTTCCCGCCGCGTGGGCCGACGACGTGTACGGCGCGCTCCTGGCGCTGCTCGAGGTCGAACGGGGACGCGCGACCGCCCTCGTGATCGTCTCGCCCGACGAGTTTCCGGACGATCAGGCGGCGCGGCTTGCGCGCGTCGCGAGTCGGCACGTCGAGCCCCTCGCGGTGTGGCGCTACGACGAGCGCGACGGGCGGGGCGACCTTCGCCCCTTCGACTTCGCCACGACCAGACCGGTGCCCGAGGCGCCCGCTTTCGCGGAGACCCCGCGGCCGGCCCCTAGGCTCCGGCTCGCGGGGCTCGACGATCTCGCCGAGCACGGCCCGGAAGCCGGGGACGCGGGGAGCGGCGCCGGCGAAACGAGCCTGGAGTCCGACACCCGCCGCGAGGAGGCCGCTCCCACGCTCGAGGAGCTGCTCTCGAGCGAGGAGCTCGCGATGCTGCTCGATGATTCCCGCGAGGAAAGCCGCGGCGAGGGACGCGCGTGAACCGCCGCGAGGGCGAGAACGGATCGGGAGGCCTGCGGGTCGTGACCGTCGGCGCGGCGGACGCGGCGCAGCGGCTCCGGCGTTCGCCCGAGGTCGAGCTGGTGCGAACGGACGACCCGCTCGGGGCGGGCGCGGAGGTGGGCCGGCCGGACGCCGCGGGGGGGCCCCCGCCCGC
>Ga0081535_101108_pt1 | contig 10248 bp, 10 predicted proteins | sample HotLakmasection3_FD_71020 | JGI IMG/M metagenome (GOLD analysis project Ga0081535, IMG submission 71020) | Hypersaline microbial mat communities from Hot Lake, Washington, USA - Section #3 (SPADES assembly) (version 2) | ecosystem: Environmental > Aquatic > Non-marine Saline and Alkaline >... | reverse complement strand
GTCCGGGCCGGCGACCTGCTCCAGCACCTCGCCGTCGGCCTCGGCGTTGGTGACCGGGCGGCGGTCGGCGGGCAGCCGGGCGAAGCGGGCCTGCTGGCCGGCGCGCGCCGCGGCGGTGCGGGCGGCGGCGGGGGCGCTGGCGATGGGGCTCTACGTCCCGCTCATCGCCGCGGCGCTGAACGTCGCGCGGTACGACGCGGGCCACACGCCCTACATCGTTGACGACCCGTCGCTGACGCGCCTCGGATGGAGGCTCGTCGGGGGGGCGTCGCTGGCGGGGATGCTGCTGCTCATCCGCCCCAGCGCGCGGGAGCTGGTGAACCGCTCGCTGGTCCTGCGGACCAAGCGGGTGGACCGCCAGACGATCTACGCGACCGTGGGCGCGGTGCTCGTGACGATCCTGGGCGACCTCCTGCGCCTGGCGGCCGCGGCGGGCGCGGGCCCCATGGAATGGCTCAACTGGACCGGGACGATGGTGGTTCTCGTCGGCTCGGTGCTCCTGACGCTCGGGCTGGCGGGGGCCCTGGTGGACTCCTGGCGGATCAGCCGGGCGATCCTCTCGCCAAGCCTCTCGCCCGAGCAGGCGCTTCGGCGGTCGGCGGGTCCGCCGGGCGAGTGAGCGTCCTGCCGCTTTGACAGGGTTTGACGCCGGGCGGACGGGGCGCGTCAGCGTTCGGGGAACGCGATCGGGCTTGGCGGGGCGTCAGCCGAGGCGGGAGCGCGGCGTTCGCGGCCGGGGCTTGGCGCCACGGTTGCCATCCGGACCGGGTGCGAGCGGTCCGTGCGCTCGCTTCGATCCGATTCAACGCGTTTCAATGACCACGCAGACAGGCTGGAGACCACGCCCATGGCAGTGAAGGAACTCGCCTTTGACCACGACGCCCGTCAGTCCCTGCTCCGGGGCGTCGAGAAGCTCGCCAGCGCCGTCAAGAGCACGCTCGGCCCGCGCGGCCGCAACGCGGTGCTCGACAAGAGCTGGGGCGGGCCCACCGTCACCAAGGACGGCGTGACGGTCGCCGAGGAGATCGAGCTCCGCGACCGATTCGAGAACATGGGCGCCATGCTCGTCAAGGAAGCGGCGAGCAAGACCTCCGACGAGGCCGGTGACGGGACGACCACCTCGACGGTGCTCGCCGAGGCGCTCTTCAAGGAGGGCCTCCGCCAGATCACCGCGGGCGCCGACGCCAACGCGCTGGTGCGCGGGATGCGTCACGGGGTCGAGACCGTCGTCAAGGCCATCGAGAAACAGGCCAAGCCGGTCGGCGGCAAGTCGGACATCCAGTCCGTCGCGACGATCTCGGCCAACAACGACCCCGAGATCGGGAAGATCATGGCCGACGCGTTCGAGAAGGTCGGCAAGGACGGCGTCATCACGGTCGAGGAGGGCAAGAGCCTCGAGACCAACGTGGACGTCGTCGAGGGGATGCAGTTCGACCGGGGCTACCTCTCGCCGAACTTCGTCACCGACCCCGACGACATGAAGGTCGTCCTCGAGAAGTGCCTCGTGCTCGTGCACGAGGACAAGATCGACTCCATCCAGAACCTTGTTCCGCTGCTCGAGAAGGTGATGGCGGCCAAGAAGCCGCTGCTCATCATCGCCGAGGACATCACGGGCGAGGCGCTGTCGACGCTGGTGATCAACAAGCTCCGCGGCACGCTCCAGGTGGCCGCTGTGAAGGCGCCGGGCTACGGCGACCGCCGCAAGGCCATGCTGGGCGACATCGCGGCGCTGACGGGCGCCGAGGCGGTCATGAAGGACCTCGGCACGAACCTCGCGGACGTGACGATCAAGCAGCTCGGGCTCGCGAAGAAGATCGAGATCACGAGCGACGCCACGACGATCCTCGAGGGCGCGGGGTCCAACGCGGACATCAAGGCCCGCGTCGAGCAGATCCGCATGGACATCGAGAACTCCACGAGCGACTACGATCGCGAGAAGCTGCAGGAGCGGCTCGCGAAGCTCACGGGCGGGGTGGCGCAGATCAACGTGGGCGCGGCCTCCGAGGCGGAGCTCAAGGAGAAGAAGGCCCGCGTCGAGGACGCGCTGCACGCGACGCGGGCGGCGGTCGCCGAGGGCATCGTCCCCGGCGGCGGCGTGTCGTTCATCCGCGCCCGCGCCGAGCTCGAGAAGAACAAGACCTGGAAGGCCGTCTTCGGCAAGAAGGGCGAGGTGACGCTCGAGGACGTCGGGCACGCGGTGTGGGACGAGGCCGCGGGCCTCGAGATCGTGCGCCGGGCGCTGTCGGTTCCGCTCCAGACGATCGCGGACAACGCGGGCGCCAAGGGCGAGGTCGTGGTCGAGAAGGTCGCTGAGGGGACGGGCGCCTTCGGCTTCAACGCCCTGACGCTCGAGTACGGCGACCTGATCCAGAGCGGCGTCATCACGCCCGCCCGCGTCGACAAGAGCGCGCTGCAGGCGGCGGCGTCGGTCGCGACCATCCTTCTTGCGGCGGACTGCCTCGTCACCGAGAAGGCCTCCGATGACGACGAGGGCGGCATGCCCGGCGGCGGCATGGGTGGGATGGACGGCATGGGCGGCATGGGCGGCATGGGCTTCTGAGCCAACCGCCGATCCGGCGAGCCGCACGCGCGCCCGATCCCCTTTGAAAGGTCCGCATGGAACCGCAGGTCTCCATCACGCCCACGCCCGAGCCCGGGCCCACTCCGACGATGACGAGCCTGCCCGCGCGCCGGCGCGAGCGCCCCCTCGTCGATCTCGGCCGCGAGCACGCGCGCGTGCCGTGGATGGAGTGGTTCAGGCGGGCGTCGGAGGGGATGGACGTCTTCGTCGAGCAGGGCGTGATGCCGGAGCTCCCTCGGGCGTTTCGCGTCACGCTCCGCGACGGGCGGCCCTACGCGGTCTTCAGCGTCAAGACACACATCGCCCACGGCAAGTGCGGCGTGAGCGGCGACTGGCGCGAGGCGGCCATCGGGCAGGCGGACGTGTGCGACGTGATCACGGGCTACACGCTCGTCGGCACGGCGCACGATGGGCGCCCGGTGGTGCTGACGGTGCCGCCGCAGGAGATCGCGAGCGTCGAGTGCGTGCTGGTGCAGGCGCACCCGGGCCAGCGCGAGGAGAAGGACAAGGACGATGTCCCCTTCGGCTTCGCGGCCTTCGTCAAGGAGCCGCGCACGCCGGAGCTGACCGAAGAGGAAGAGTGGACGCTCTTTTCGAGCGTCGCCAGCGAGAATCACCCCAAGGGCGTCGCCGCCAGCGCGCGCGGCGTCTCGAAGCAGGAGCCAGAGAACTCATGAACGTCAAACCCCTCGATGATCGTGTGCTCGTCAGGCCGATCGAGGCCGAGAGCCAGACCGCGTCCGGGCTGTACCTGCCGGAGACGGCCAAGGAGCGCCCGGTGCAGGGCAAGGTGATCGCGGTCGGTCCGGGCAAGAAGCTCGACTCGGGCGAGCGGGCCAAGATGAACGTCAAGAAGGGCGACACCGTGGTCTACTCGCGCTACGCGGGGACCGAGGTGGAGATCAAGGGCGCCGAGCACCTGATCATGCGCGAGAGCGAGCTGCTCGGGGTGCTCGAGGGCTGAGGCTCCCCGAAGCGAGCTGAACAACGCACGCACCGCGCCGCGCGGCGCGACACGGTTGAGATCAAGGAACGAGTGACATGTCCACGAAACAGATGATGTTCGACAACGCCGCGCTGCTGGAGATGAAGGACGGCGTCCAGCGTCTCGCTCGCGCGGTGAAGGTGACCATGGGCCCCACGGGCCGCAACGTGGTGATGGAGAAGTCCTACGGCGGGCCGTCCATCACGAAGGACGGCGTCTCGGTCGCGAAGGAGATCACCCTCGCCGAGCCCTTCGCGAACATGGGCGCCAAGATGGTCAACGAGGTCGCCAAGAAGACGGGCGACAAGGCGGGCGACGGGACCACCTGCGCCACCGTGCTCGCCGAGGCGATCTTCACGGCGGGCCTCCGCCACGTGCAGGCGGGCGTGAACCCCGTGCACGTGCAGCGGGGGATCAACAAGGCCGCGGAGGTCGCGGCCGCCGCGATCGACGGCCTCGCCGTCAAGTGCAAGGGCAAGGACGACTACAAGAAGGTCGCCACCGTCGCGGCGAATCACGACGTTGAGATCGGCGAGGTGATCGCCGAGGCGATCAGCAAGGTCGGGGCCGACGGCGTGGTCGAGGTCGAGGAGGGCAAGAGCCTCGAGACCGAGCTCGAGTACGTCGAGGGCATGCAGTTCGACAAGGGCTACCTCTCGCCCTACTTCATGACCGATCCGAAGCGCGCCGAGTGCGTGCTCGAGGACGCGTTGATCCTCCTCCACGAGAAGAAGATCGCGAACCTCAACGACCTGCTCCCGCTTCTGAACAAGGTCGCCTCGAGCGGGAAGGCCCTGCTCATCATCGCCGAGGACGTCGAGAGCGAGGCGCTCGCGGCGCTCGTCGTCAACCGCCTCCGCGGCGTGCTCAAGGTCTGCGCCGTCAAGGCCCCGGGCTTCGGCGACCGCCGCAAGCAGATGCTGGGCGACATCGCCACGCTCGCGGGCGGCACGTTCTTCGCCGAGGACCTCGGCCGCTCGCTCGAGTCGATCGAGCTGAGCGAGCTGGGCACGGCCAAGAGAATCGTCGTGACCAAGGACGACACGACGGTCATCGAGGGCGCGGGCAAGAAGAAGGACATCCAGCAGCGCGCGGGCCAGATCGAGGCCGCGATCGAGCGGTCGACCTCCGACTACGACCGCGAGAAGCTGCAGGAGCGCCTGGCGAAGCTCACGGGCGGCGTGGCGGTCATCAAGGTCGGCGCCGCGACCGAGACCGCGATGAAGGAGAAGAAGGACCGCGTCGACGACGCGCTGCACGCGACGCGCGCGGCCGCCAAGGAGGGCTACGTCCCCGGCGGCGGCGTCGCGCTCCTTCGCGCCCAGCAGGCGGTCCTCGACGCGCGCAAGAAGGCCAAGGGCGACGAGCGCATCGGCTTCGACATCATCGCCGAGGCGGTCGAGGCGCCCCTCAAGCAGATCGCGGTCAACGCGGGCGCCTCGGGCGACCTCGTCGCGGAGAAGGTCAAGGAGCTCCCCGCGAGCCACGGCTTCAACGCGTCCACGCACGCCTACGGCGACCTCGTCAAGCAGGGCATCATCGACCCGGCCCTGGTCGCGAAGACGGCGCTGATCAACGCGGCGTCGGTCGCGGGGCTCATGCTCACGACGAACGTCCTGATCTCCGAGCTCAAGGACAAGGACGACCCGGCGACGCACGAGACGATCGTCTGATCGGCGACGTGAATCGATCCACCGCCGGCGCCCGGGGAACCGGGCGCCGGCGTTTCGCCAGACCGCACGCAGCAAGGACGCCATGCCGACCACGCGCGACTACTACGAGATCCTCGGCGTCGAGAAGAGCGCCGACGCCGACGACATCAAGCGCGCGTACCGACGCCTGGCGATGAAGCACCACCCCGACCGCAACCCGGGCGACGCCGAGGCCGAGGCGAAGTTTAAGGAGGCGGCCGAGGCGTACGAGGTGCTCTCGGACCCTCAGAACCGCGAACGCTACGACCGCTTCGGGCACGAGGGCGTGCGCGGCGCCGCGGCGGGCGGCGCGACCCACGACTTCTCCCGGATGAACGTCGAGGACATCTTCTCGATGTTCGAGGAGGTCTTCGGCGGCGGCTTCGGCGGCGGCGGACGCGGTCGCGCGCAGCGTCGCGGGCCCGTGCGAGGCTACGACCTCGAGACCGACGTCGCGATCGACCTCGAGGACGTCCTCGCGGGCGCCGAGCGCGAGGTGCAGTTCACCCGCATGGACGTGTGCCAGACGTGCTCGGGCGACGGGTGCAAGCCGGGAAGCTCGCCGACGACGTGCCAGACCTGCCAGGGGCAGGGGCGCGTGATGCAGGCGGGGCTCGGCGGGATGTTCCGCATCGCGACGCAGTGCCCGGCGTGCGGCGGACGCGGGCAGATCATCACCGACCCGTGCGACACGTGCGCCGGCAAGGGGCGCACCGCGAAGAAGCGGTCGCTCTCGGTCAAGATCCCGCCGGGCGTGCACGACGGGCAGGCGGTCCGCGTGCGCGGGGAGGGCGAGCCGCCCCGCCCCCAGGAGTCGCCCGCGGGCGAGGGCCTCCGCGGCGACCTGCACGTGGTCGTCCGCGTGCGGCCGCACAAGCTCTTCCAGCGCGAGGGCGATCACCTGGTGCTCGAGCTGCCCATCGGGTTCTCGCAGGCGGCGCTCGGCGGGGAGCTGGAGATCCCCACGCTCGAGGAGAGCCAGACGCTCAGGATCCCGCGCGGGACGCAGCACGGCGCGGTGCTCAAGCTGAGCGGCAAGGGCCTTCCGAACCTTCGCACGGGCCAGCGCGGCGATCTCGCCGTGCTCACGCGGATCGACGTGCCCAAGAAGCTCACGGACGAACAGGAACGCATCCTCCGCGAGTACGCGGAGACCGAGGACGTCACCGTTTCGACCCAGAGCGGCGGCATCTGGAAACGCATCAGGGACGCGCTGGGCGCGTAGGCGCCGCAGGGGACACTCACCCATGGTCAGGAACAAGAAGAACCGAGAGCGCGAGGGCGCGCCGGAGCCGATGCCCCGCGAGCAGGCCGAGCGCGCGAGCGAGGAGCCATCGGAGCGCGACCACGACCTCGAGACCCGCGTCGCCGAGCTCGAGGAGAAGCTGGCCGCGGCGGAGGAGAACGTCCTGCGCGCCCGCGCCGACTTCCAGAACTACCAGCGCCGCGCGCTGGTCAGCGAGCGCGACGCGCGAGAGTGGGGCGCCGCGGGCGTGCTCGAGTCGATCGTGGGCGTCATCGACCACTTCGACGTGGCGCTCTCCCAGGATCCCGAGAAGGCGTCGGCGTCCTCGATCATCGACGGCGTCAAGCTCATCAGGGGCGAGATGATCCGGGCGCTCAGGGACCACGGCGTCGTCGCGATCGAGCCCGCGGCGGGCGATGAGCTCGACCCGGGGCGTCACGAGGCGATCGGCCACCGCGCGATCGAGGGCGTCGGGCCCGGCCGGGTGTCGATGGTCATGCAGGTGGGCTACGCGATGGGCGATCGCGTGCTCCGACCGGCGAAGGTCTTTGTCGCCCCGGAGGAGTGAGTTCGATGCCGACCTACGACTACCGCTGCGCCGCGTGCGAGCGCGAGTTTGAGATCTTCCAGTCCATGAAGGACAAGCCGAAGAGGAAGTGCCCCGAGTGCGGGAAGAACGCGCTCGAGCGACTCATCGGGATGGGCGCGGGCGTCATCTTCAGGGGCGGGGGCTTCTACGAGACCGACTACCGCTCGGATTCCTACAGGAAGGCCGCCGAGGCGGACAAGCCCAAGGCCGACACAGCGGACGGCGGCGGCTCGTGCGCCTGCGGCCAGAAGACGGCCAAGGAGTGCGCGTCGGCCACGAAGCCCGCGGCCTCGAAGAAGACGGCGAAGTCGGCCGACTGACGCTCCGGACCGACGGTCCGGTCCGGCGCGCCGGACGGGCGCCCTGATACCTTGGCGCCATGAGCCTGCTCGCCGCGTGGACGCACGATCTCGACCCCTGCGCGCTGCACGCCTTCGGGCGGTGCCTCGTCCGCTGGTACGGGCTGTCCTACGTGCTCGGCTTCGCGGCCGCCTGGTTCCTTGTGCGCGAGATGACGCGCCGCGGGCGCACGCGGATCGACGACCCGGCGAAGGCCGCGGACCTGATCTTCGCCGCGGCGATCGGCGCCGTCGCGGGAGGGCGCCTCGGCTACGTCGTGCTCTACGACCCCGAGCTCCTGTGGACCTTCGACGCCTCGCCCCCGTGGTGGGGCCTCTTCATGATCAACCGCGGCGGGATGGCGAGCCACGGCGGGATCGCCGGCGTCATCGTGGCGGCGTGGTGGTTCGCGCGGCGGGAGAAGATCGGGTTCTTCCACGCGACCGACCTCGTCGCGCTCGCGGCGCCCGCGGGGCTCTTCTTCGGGCGCCTCGCCAACTTCATCAACGGCGAATTGCTCGGGCGCGTCGTTGCGGCCCCGGGCGAGCCGGCGCCGTGGTGGGCCGTCCGCTACCCGCAGGAACTCCTAACCGGGCACGCGCCCGACCTGACGGTCGAGCAGCAGGTCGAGCTGGCCCGGATCGCCGATGAGATCGCGCCGACCGCCGACACGGCCTACGCGAAGCTCGCGGCGCTGATCGACGCGGTGCAGAGGGGCGCGCCGGGCGTCGCGGAGCGTCTCGCGCCGCTGCTGGCGGCTCGCCATCCCTCCCAGCTCTACCAGGCGGCGGCCGAGGGGCTGATCCTCGGCGCGATCCTGTGGATCGCGTGGGCGCGGACCCGCGTCGTCGGCGTGGCGGGCGGTCTCTTCGTGCTGGTCTACGGCGCGCTGCGCGTCGCGACGGAGCACTGGCGCCTGCCCGACGACCATCTGGCCGCGCCCGAGCCGCTCGGGCTCAGCCGCGGCCAGTGGTACAGCCTGGCGATGATCGTCGCCGGGGCGATCCTGCTCTGGCGCGCGCTCAGGCGCAACGAGCGGGTGGAGGCGCCCAAGGCCGGGGCGGACGATCAGGCGGCGCCCGCCTCCTGAAGCGCGGCCGCGAGGTCGTCCTTCTGCGTGAGCCCGACGAACTGCTTCACCGGCTCGCCGTTCTTGAACAGGATCACCGTCGGGATCGCGCGGATCCCGAACTTGGCGCTGACCTCGCGGTTGCTGTCGGTGTCGACCTTGCCGACCTTCGCCCTGCCGGCGAACTCCTCGGCGATCTGGTCGATCGTGGGCGCCAGCATCCGGCACGGCTGGCACCACTCCGCCCAGAAGTCCACGAGGACCGGAACGTCGGACTGCACGACTTCGGCCTCGAAGTTCGCGTCGGTGAATTCGCTCACGTGCGGGTTAGCCATTGGGTGTTGCTCCGAGAGAGGGGTGAGGGGTTCTAGACCGATCGGTCTACTTCAAGGCGAACCGCGGGGGTTCAGGGGTTATTCCATGCCAGCGCCGACGCCGCGTCCAGGGCCCGCCGGTGCCAGAGCACATTATGGGCTCGGATCACCTCGGCGCCCGAAAGCCACGCCATGATCGCGGCGGCGACGCTCTCCGGGTCGCGATCGGCGGGGGGGACCTCTCGCCCCGCCGCGAGGAAGCTCTTGCGACTCGCCCCGATCAGGACGCCCGCGCCGAGTCCCGCAAGCCGCCCCGCGCCGCGAATGAGCTCGCGGTTCTGCGCGACCGACTTGCCGAAGCCGACGCCCGGATCAACAAGGATCGCCCGACGCTCGACGCCGGCGTCGAGCGCGGCGTCCACACGCTCGGCGAGGGCTCGGCGAACGGCCTCGACCACCCCGCCCTCGTACTGCGGCTCGCGGGGGTACGCGGTCGAGTAGTGATCGCGGGCGGGCAGGGTCAGGCGGTGCATCAGGATGATCCCGACGCCCCGGCTCGCGGCGAGCGGGAGCAGTTCCGGGTCGTCGGTCCCGCCCGAGACGTCGTTGACCGCGTCCGCGCCCGCGTCGAGCGCGGCCTCGGCCGCCGTCGCGAGGGTCGTGTCGATCGTGATCGGGAGCTTCAGGCCCGCGTCGCGCATCGCGCGGATCGCCGGGACGACGCGGCGGATCTGCTCACGAGCGTCGACCGCCTCGGCGCCCGGCCGCGTGGACTCACCTCCGACGTCGATGAGGTCGGCGCCGTCGCGCTCGAGCGCGAGCGCGCGGTCGGCGGCGACGCGCGGGTCGAGGGCCTCGCCTCCGTCGGAGAAGCTGTCGGGCGTGACGTTGACGACGCCCATGAGCGCGGGGCGAGCGGGCGAGAACGCTCGGTCGGGCCCGAGCCGCCACGAAAAAGCCCGCGCCGCTCGATCGAGCGGCGCGGGCTCGGTGCGTTCAGGATCGCTCGCGCGGGGCTCGTCCATGAGCCCATGCTACGGACGGGGCGCGAGTCAGAAGGGCGCTTCCTCAGCGTCCTGCTCGTCGTCCCAGTTGTTCTGGCCGCCGCCCTGCATGGCCTGGAACTCCATGCCGAGGGCCACGCCCACACGGAGGACGGGGGCCGGGGTGAACATGCCCGCGCGGAAGCCGCCGTCGCCGACGCTCATCGCGGCGCCGACCGGGGGCAGGTCCTCGGGAACCTGGGTCTGAATGGGCATGCCGAACATCGCGGCCATGGGGGTCAGCATCTCGTAGAGGGCGCGGACGCCGAGGTAGCCCTCCGCCACCGCCGGGCTCGGGAGCAGCTCGCGGACCTGCTTGAGGCTCTGGGTCGGGGGGGGGGGGCCCGCCCCCCCGCCCCCCCCGCCCCGCGCGCGCGCCGGGGTTGCGCTC
>Ga0081535_101104_pt1 | contig 10267 bp, 4 predicted proteins | sample HotLakmasection3_FD_71020 | JGI IMG/M metagenome (GOLD analysis project Ga0081535, IMG submission 71020) | Hypersaline microbial mat communities from Hot Lake, Washington, USA - Section #3 (SPADES assembly) (version 2) | ecosystem: Environmental > Aquatic > Non-marine Saline and Alkaline >... | reverse complement strand
GTTTGCTGGATGCAGCCCAGCGCCAGCAGCCAGTACAGCCGCCGCGATACCTGATCGCCGCTGCTCCACTGGGGATAAGCCGGGATGAGATGGCGTGTCAGCGCTTCCAGGCTGACCGGCGTATCAGCCATGCTGATCCAGTGCAGCATGTCCAGTAGGGCGATGTAATTCGGCAGCAGGGCTTCCAGCGTAATGGTCGCCTGAGCCTCAGCACCATCCGCTTGCAGCAACCTGCGACCATTTTCTGTGAGCGATATACGGCGGTGTGATTGGCGCTCGATCAAATCGAGACGCTTAAGCGCCTGTATGTAGGCATTCACTGCGGTGCGTGACGAGTTGTACCGGGAAATCACCCAATCGGTAAACTCATCGCGGGTGCGGGCCACATCACTGTCGAGAAAGCGCAGCATGGTGTCGATTGTGTTGAGGTAGTGCTCACTACCACCGGGTAATGGCGGTAGGGTCATATACGTATCTTTTGCCATCTGGGCGCCTCCGGGATCGCGGAATCACAGTTATATATCTATTCTAGCAAATATTTATCTTATATGACATAATCGGGGAAACCACTACAGTTTCTCCATTCATGAATGCAGGAGAGTCTGCTGTGGTGTGGATTGATGGCAAAAAAGTTGTGGTGTTACGCAAGCAGCAGGGACTGGATCAGACCCAACTGGCCGAAGCTGCTGGTATTGCTCAGTCCGTGATTTCGCGTATGGAGCGTGGTATGCAGGTTGATTACAAATTGTCTGTTGTCGTATCCATCGCCCGTGTTCTGGGTGTGCCGGTGGATACTCTGCTGGCCGATGGAGCTGACCTCAATCCGTTTGACCCAGAATTGCAGGCCATTATCACCGAATTGGAGAAGCGTGACGCTCAGACGCAGCGCATTGCCGCCCGCACGCTGCGCGGCCTGCTCAACGGGTTGGACTCGTAGACCTGCTTACTCTCCCACATAGCCTGAATCCTGCTCCAGCGCCCCACAGCGCGATTTAACTACCTTTTACGACAAAAGTGCCCATATTACAGCGTTCCAGCGCTTAGAACGGCTGTTCACGGCCTACAAATGACTGTAATTGGGGTTCTGTCAACGCCTAACGTCGTCTGATTCTGGACAACATGCGTTTGAGAACTGATTGTGGCATCGAGTCCGGTTCGGGCAGTCGTCCATTCGTAGAGTGTTCAGATGTGAATTCAGGTGCTGGATCAGCCTCAAATCGTTCTACGCTAGTCTCTGTAGCAACATCTGAAGCAGACTGAACTACAGTGGCATCGTCCAATTGCGGCTCATCTGGTCCGGTTTGTGCGCTCTCATCAACCATAATTCGCACCCGGCCAAGTGCTACAAGGTTGTAAGAGACGCTGAATTGCCGACCTTTTTGGATCTCGATGAGTTTACCCTTCAGTTCCGCTTTCAGATTGCGGATTTGCCCTTCGTACATCCGCATAATTCTCTGTTCGCGCACTTTATCAAGTGTTTCTTCCGTACGACGGATTTTTGCCTGATAGGTCTGCTCGACGGCGGCGCTCCTGGCCAAGATCAACGCCTCATTCTGTGACTCAATTGTCGTTCGCTTCTGATCACGCTGATCGGCGATCCAGTTGTTTGCTATTTCCAGCGCTATCTCCAGCTTATCATCCGGACGCTCTAGTTGTATATTCTCGTTCTGCTTGTGGATCTGGCCCAATATTCGACTGGAAATCATATCAGCGATGCGACCATTATCAAGCACAACAACACTCGTCAGAGTACGCCGGCTTCGTGCACCATTCTCATCCAGAGCATAAATGAAAAAGAATCCATCACCAACTTCCGATTCAGGCCCAACCACCTGAATACCGCGCAATGCTGGTATGCCGTATTGATTCTGTCGCCAGTGGTTGATTGCTAAATCGGCAAGCAAATGATTGTAGGTCACAAATTCCAATAGGGGCCGTTTTCGCGCATATTCACTATCGAAAGTCAGTGCAATCTGTTTGTTACCCGCCATCGCTTCCTGGAAGCGTTCGGAGAAGACCAAAGTCTTTTGTCGATTATCTGTCAGGTGTTGACGAAGGGCAGCGGTTAAGCCCGGTCCAATGGTTAGAGTCCATGTTGGTTCTTCAGGGTCAGGCGTAAACTCGACTCTGTCAAATTCAGATTTCAGGAACATCTGCACAGTAGAAAGGACTTCATCCGGATGAATAACACGACCTGAACTGATAGCCGAATCGACTTGCTGGTTTAGGATAACATCCTGTCCTAAAAATTCCTCACGCTTGGATTCAAGATCTTCATCAGCCAAGCGGCGACGAACAATTTGGTCAGCAACTTCTTCTGCCAGACGTTCTTCTTCTTCATCCGTGAGATTTGATTGCAGCACCTGGCGTGAGAGACCGCGTATTTCCTCACCGAGGATTGCCTCAAGATCGCCAACTGTCTCTTCAAATATGCCGATACGATCATAAAGGCGGCGCAAGATACGCGTTTCTATCGTGCCCTCAAGATAGAAGTTATAAATGCGGATACGTTCGTTGATCTGTCCAAAGCGATCCAGGCGACCGATACGCTGTTCGACCTGCATCGGGTTCCAGGGCAGGTCATAATTGATCAGGACCCCACAGAACTGGAAATCAAGACCTTCTGCACCAACTTCCGAAGATAGCAGCATACGAACATTGGGTGAAGTTCGAAAACGATCGATGATGTTCTGGCGCTCAATAATCTTAACACCGCCATGTATGACATCAAGAACGTAACCACGTTCGGACAAACGCTTTTCCAGATAAGCCAGCGTATCACGGAAGGTTGAAAAGATAAGGATTTTCGTGTCTTTTTCAGCCAGAATCTCATCAAGAATTTCAACCAGTTTGTTAAATTTGCTATCGGAGGAAACGCGACGAGCCAATTGCGCCAAACGCTGATCATAGCTCAATTCCGCTTCTGCAAACTCATTATCGGATTCATCATCTTCATCGAAGGGATCGTAGTACGATGTTTCATGTTGAATACGAACCGGTAATCTATGGCGAGGCTGTTGATAGGCTTGCTCATATTTCTCGCGCAGTGCGCCTAAGCAGCTCGCGGCCATCCGCTCTTTCGTCACAATAGCAAAGCTAATCGCGCCGAAATTCGTGCGCCGAAGTTCATCACGTACATGCTGTAAGACTGTAAAGTAGAACTTACGTTCTGCATCCGTCAATGTAACGACAACCGAATAAGCGGCACGAACAGCAGCGGACGACACTTCTCTTTTCCGCGTCCGCGTGAAGATTTGGGAAAGCGTATTCAGTTCCAGCAGGTCACGCTGGAGTTGGATGCGTTCATGTCGATCGTTTAGCTCCGACCTGAGACGGTGTTTCACTGAGGCGTACATTGGGTTACCCGCAAAACGCCCTTTCAACAATGTTGCTTCGACCCGTGTTAGTTCTACAAACGCCTCATCAGCCTCGCCAGCGGCCAACAACCTTGCGGCTCGGTTGATATGCATATTAGGACGAACCAATTCGGGGAACATCAGACTATCGTTGTAATCACCCGGGGATAATAAATGAAGCAGATTAAACAGATCCTCGTTTCCAAGGTGCAGCGGCGTAGCGGTCAGAAAGATAACCGCGTCAGCGTTATCAGTGATGATTGCTCCGACTTGATGGGTCGCCGTATCACTGTTTCGCATATAGTGGGCTTCATCAACAATGACCAGATCCAGCTTGAAATGAGCATTGACCATTCGTTCCATGAATTCAGCGCGCCGGATCGTCTCGTAGCCCACAATAGCACGAAATGGCGTTGTGCCTTGTGTCCGCTCGTAATCATCAAGCAAACGATGCAGACCAGCACTATCCAGTTGTTTAAAATCTTCTTCGAAACGGTTCCGCAATTCATCCTGCCATTTTTGACGTAAGCGCGAAGGGCAAACAACCAATACTTGCGAGATATTCAACCGAGCCTTCAACTCAAGATAGATGATGCAGGCTTCAATGGTTTTGCCGAGACCGACTTCATCAGCAATCAAAATACGATGATCTGGATTATTGAGGAATTTAAGAACCGGTCGAAATTGATATGCCGCGAACTCGGTCCGTGAAGCACGATAGGCATAAAGACTGTCAGAAAATGGCTTGGTCAGTTTGAGAAGGAGCACATCACGCAGGAAAGCATCACGTTTTTTCCAGACCGGTTCCATTGATGCAATCTGAACGAGGTCTTTTTCTGCATACCAGCTTTCCTGGTTATTGATCAGAACGCAATATTCATATGAATCTTTATGGGATCGCGGCGCTTCAACTATGCGTCCCTGTGTTCCCGGAGCGGACTTCAGCGATATTTTGTCACCAAGTTTGTACAGCGGTGTAGCCATAGGATTTGAGGAGTTATTTCATTATGTATTCAGATACTTATCTAATCGTATAATGAGTTGCACGTCTCCGCCATTAAGGTTGTGATTTAGCAGTCAACACAATTGTTGTGGCAGACGAACGCCGAAGACTATATCAGTACAACCGACCGGAACAAACCAATCGTCACATAACGTCAACACTTTCTGCCCCACAAAACCACACAAATGTGCTACACTGTGTAAATCTGGGAGAATTCGCATATTTTCGACTTATCGTCTATAGTGACTTCCAGAGCTTGAAAATACAGACAACGGACGACTATTTGATAGGAACGTATGATGCACGAAGGTGTATTTTGGTGCAACAATTGCCACGGGGTGTTCAAATCAAAGACCGAACGGCAGGTGAAGTCGGTTCCCTGCGTACATTGTGGCAATGATGCAAAGTATTTGACAACGGATGTGCGCCCGGTTTTCTCGCGTGAGCGCCGTATCCTTCAGTTCTATGGACATGGTCCGCTGCTTACCGAACAGGTATGGCGATCCAGCAAGTCTACTTACTACTATATAAATGGCGAGTCAGTTCACCTACCCAAGACAGAGCAGCTTAAAGCTGATCTGCCTGCTATTGGTGATTTCATCGCGGATAGTCAACACTACGATGCCGTCGATCATCAATTGCTGATCGATTATAGACAGGCACTGGAGATCAATCGCCCCTACCTGAACGCCCTTGAAGACGAAGCCTTTCGATTTGTACAGAATACAGTAAAGCGCTTTCAGCGACGGATGTTGATGGTGTCTTTTTCGGGTGGCAAGGACAGCACAGTGGTGTCTGACCTTGTACGACGGGCGTTGGGTCAGTCAGACATTTTGCATGTTTTTGGCGATACCACTCTTGAAGACGAAAACACTTATGCCTATGTTGAGCAGTTTCGTCAAGAAAACCCGCTGGTCCCCTTTTTCGAGGCACGAGCAGAACACGACTTTCATCAAATGGTGGATGAGATCGGACCACCAAGCCGTGTCATGCGCTGGTGTTGTACCATCTTCAAAGCTGGTCCAATTAACAACCTGCTTCAGACGCTAGGCGATCAGAAGGTGCTGACCTTCTACGGTATTCGCCGCGATGAGTCCGCGCAGCGTAGCAAGTATCATCGCCTGCGGGGAGAGGACGGTGAACGCCTAAAGGAAGTGGTGCAGGTTTCATCGGATGATGAGTTGAATGGTGTGACGGTGGGCGCAAAGATTGGCCAGCAGATTACGGCCTCGCCAATTATCGACTGGACCGAATTTGATGTCTGGATGTATATGCTGATGAATGGGGTCACATTCAACAAATCCTACCTGCTTGGCTATACCCGCGTTGGTTGCTGGCTGTGTCCACTCAATTCCGAATGGTCGGAGATGCTGGGCAAGCTGTTTTTTCCTGAAGATTCGGCTCGCTGGCGCAATCAGCTAATTGATTTCGCCCGCAGGATCAACAAACCTGATCCTGAAGAATATGTCGATGATCGCGCCTGGGTGAAACGTTTCGGTGGTGCAGGTTTGGAGAACGCCTTTACTGGTATAGAAGCCAAACCCTGTGGCGACATGGACAACACCATTCAGATTGATGTTGATCGTCCCGTAGATATCGAGCTTGAGGAATTTCTGAAGCCATTAGGGAAAATCAACCGCGACCGCAGTCGTGCAGCACTGGGTGAAATCTATCTCGAAGGGCGTCCAGGTCAGAAGTGGGATGCGATCATTGTGCAAGCACCGGAAAACAGCACGACGATCCGCTTCACGATTATCAATCCTAAAGATCAGATGAAGAACATCACCGCTTATTTACGCTATCAATCGGTCAAGTTCCAGACGTGTATTCAGTGTACGGCTTGTTCGGCAGTCTGCCCCACCAGTGCCATCACCATCAAGCCGGATCAGCGCATCTACGAGATCAACCAGGATGTCTGCACTGGCTGCATGGAGTGTGTGACGCACTTCGGTACAACTGGCTGCCTGGTCGCCAAGAGTCTGAGTGTCTTTGGCAAATCGGTACCCCAACCACAAACCGATGGCAGTGGTTTTGTCCCGCTGGATGCGCTCTAGTAAGGTCAATTATGTCATTCACTTTTGCCAAACATGAAACATTCTACATCCGAGACGGATGGTTGAACAAAGGCATTGACGCCATTCGATTGAAACCACACATCTTCCTGGATGATGCGGCCCCCGAAGAATTGGGTCTAGGCAAGAACATGGTGCGTGCGCTTCGATATTGGATGCAAGCCAGTGGTATAGCCACAGAAAAGTTCATCGACCGGCGAACTGCTCAAGTATTGACACCATTTGGCACGCTGCTGAGTGATTTTGATCCGTTTCAAGAACTTGATGGCACACTGTGGTTTCTGCATCACAACCTGATCTCCAATCGGGAACTGACGACAGCATGGTACTGGTTTTTCAATCATTATGTACCAACAAGGTTTGCCTATCGGGATTTTGAGACTCGCATTCGCGCCTGGCTGAATACACAAATTGAAGAAGAGGACAGAAAAATCGCTGATAGCTCACTACGCAAAGACTTTGATTGCCTGATCAAAACCTATTTGCCAAGTCTGCGCGGGAGTTCGCCTGAAGATGTGCTGGAATCGCCGTTAGTGGCACTTGGACTGCTATCCATGTACGTGGAACGGGATGAAGAAACTGGAAAAAACATCAGGCTATATCGTCTCGAAGCTGGTTCACCAGATAATATTCATCCACTTGTTTTGTTGTATGTTCTGCTAAAAGCGCAGCAGAGTGGTGATCGGCACGAAGCGCGACAGGTTGGGTTGCAGGTTGTGCTACGTGAATCCAGTAATGTTGGCCGAACCTTCAACATCAAGCCAACAGATTTTGAAGACCTGCTCAGTCTGTTGAATGATCAATATCCTGAATGGCGCGTACAACTCACACGTACCGGCGGCCTGGATCAACTGACTCTACCGCTAGTGCCTGCCGAAGAAGTGATGCAGCAATACTACATGGAACAGCAAGAGGCCGCAGATGAGGTGCAAACATGGTCACGACCACTCAAAGCATAATCAGGCCCATTTCACGTTTTCAGCGGGCTATTCATGTGCGTTACGATCTTCGTGATCCTGAAGCCGTTGAGCAGTATATCCCAACGCAGAGCGCAGCAGATGCACTCAAGGTCATTCTCCGTAATACAGAGATGGAAACCACGCAACGTGCCCACGTACTACATGCAGCTTATGGATCAGGCAAATCTCATTTTGCAGTAGCGCTTGCCGCATTACTTGAGAATGCAACTGATCGAAGCGGTGAAGTCGCTGGTTTCATTCACCACTTGGCAGAGACAGACTCCGAAACCAGCGAACTCGCCCAGCTATACACCGATCAGGGAAAACGTCTGTATCCGGTGGTCCTTTCAGGCAATGAAGGTGCATTTGTACCGGCAATGCTCCGAGCATTGACACGCTCATTGAATGAGAGCCATATTGACATTCAGATCAGCACGCGCTTTCAAGCGGCTATCGAGACCATTGAGCGCTGGCAAACAGATTATCCCGAGTTTCTGGTACGCCTTGAACAGCAGCTTAATGGGCGTTACGGTCGGACGGTGGACAATCTGGTGCGAAAACTGCAAGCAGAGGATGAAGCCACTTACAATGATTTTGTTGAGCTTTATGCTCAGATGACAGCTGGTGCGGTCTTTGATCCCCTCATTGAGCAATCTCCTGAAATCATCTATCGCGATGTCGTAGTACAGTTACAGCGGTACGGCTATACTGGCATTGTTGTTATCTGGGATGAGTTTGGTCGGTATCTTGAAGCGCATACATCCCAGGCATTTGGTAATGAGGCTGCTGCACTTCAGAGCTTTGCTGAAACCTGCAACTACAGCCATGATGAGCAAATCCATCTGCTGTTGTTCACACATAAAGAATTGCAGGGCTATGCTTCGTCCCTTCCCCAGTCATACCAGCAAGAATGGTCTCGTATTGAGGGGCGTTTCCAGCGGCATGATTTGTCTACCGATCCCCTGGTTGCCTTTAAGTTGATCGCCAATGCAATTCAGTACAACGATCCCGCAGTTATCTATCATTATCTGAATGATGAAACTGTTAATTGGTATCGAGGTTGGTCCAAAGACTACCGGCTTTTTGGTGCCATGTCGGATGAACATATTAGCTGGTTGATCTATAACACCTGGCCGTTGCACCCGCTGACGGTTTTTGCGCTGGCACATCTTTCCAATCGGGTTGCCCAAAATGAGCGCACGCTATTCACATTCCTGACATCCGATGAGCCAAATGCCCTACGCGGTCTGGTTGAGAACAGGCAGTTGCATAATGGTGATTTGCATCTTATTCGTGTGGCAGATTTGTGGGACTATTTCGAGAATGCTGTTCGTGCTGATATTGGCGGATCGGGCGTACATCAATACTGGTCCGGCGTCTTTAATGCCCTGGATAAAGTTGCTGCAGGGGATGAAATCGGCATTGAAGTCGTCAAGGCATTGGGTGTCATCGCCATCTGTGCCGAAACCAGTCCAATTCGCCCAACTACCGACATACTGGCATGGGCTGTGGGTGCGGAAAATGAGGAACAGTATCAGGCTGTCGTGCATGCACTGGATAATCTGCGCCGACGGAAAGTGGTTATGCACCGCCAGATTGATGGCTACTGGACATTTATCAGTGGTAGTGACATCAACTTCGAAGAGCAACTTCGTATCACACTAGAGCGAATCAATCCTACGTCTGCCCAACTTCGACGCTTGCTGGAGCAGACAATTCCAGCCCCCTACACTCTTGCACGTCGCTATAATCAGCAGCGCTCCATGATCCGATTCTTCACGGGCGTTTATCGTTGGGCAGATGAACTTATCGACATGCCCTGGGATTTGCTTATAGAGCAGGAAAATGCCGATGGGCTAGTCATTTATGTGCTGGCGAACGATGATTTGGATTGGGAGCAGGCATATGCATCTATGCAGACTCATGATCGTGTTGTGTATGTCCTACCACGTGAAGGACAACCATTAATCGCTCTCATTGATATTCTGCGAGAATTGTTCGCTTTACAGGAAATCAGTAACGATCCCTCACTTCGCAAGAATGGTGACGAAGAGCGCATTCAGCGAGAAATCATATGGTTGCTGGAAGATGCTGAAGGTCGGTTGGATAATATTGTCAAGAACCTGATTGACCCGCGACAGGAGAAATCGGTCTGGATCACAACAAAAGATGGTATGGCACATGGACAACATGTGAATAGCCCTGGGCAAACGGCACGTATCGTCAGTGATATCTGCGAGACCGTTTATCCCTTCACACCGATTCTCAATAGTGAAGGTTTGAACCGTCACAAACCTACTGCACAACAGAATCGTGCCACCCATCAGGTTATTGATGCGCTGTTTTCGCATGAGCCAGACGAAACATTGGGTATGCAGGGTCGTGGGCCGGAAATCCTGGCGCTGAATGCACTACTTCGTGTTCCAGGAGTCTTGCAACAGGATAGTGACGGCAATTGGACAATAGATCGTCCAGTCGAAAATCCCGCACTTGCTGTTGTGTGGGATCGTATTGAGAGCTATCTCAATAACTGTGTGGGTACCAGGCATACACTCGAACAACTGATTGATGAGCTTACCAATCCACCTTTTGGTATCCGCGAAGGTGTGCTGCCGATACTGATTGCCGCGGTGCTCCGTAATCGCTTAATGGTCACCAGTATGTGGCATAACCGAGCGCCAATCAGCACCATTGATGGACAGACTTTGCTGAAGGTAATCGAGAAACCATCTGAATACACCATTGAAATCGGCCATTGGTCGCCTGTACTGGATGACCTGTGGCAGGTGCTGATAGGACGATTTGACGAATACATCCAGGATGTCGAACGCGACAAACAACCCCTGGCCCGACTCCGCAGCGGCATGACCCGTTGGC
>Ga0081535_101103_pt1 | contig 10277 bp, 6 predicted proteins | sample HotLakmasection3_FD_71020 | JGI IMG/M metagenome (GOLD analysis project Ga0081535, IMG submission 71020) | Hypersaline microbial mat communities from Hot Lake, Washington, USA - Section #3 (SPADES assembly) (version 2) | ecosystem: Environmental > Aquatic > Non-marine Saline and Alkaline >... | reverse complement strand
ATTACGTGGTGGATAAATATGGGAAAGATCAGGTGGCACATATTATCACCTTCGGCACTATGGCCGCCCGCTCTTCGGTGAGGGATGTGGCCCGCGTGCTGGATCTTCCTTTGTCTGAAGCCGATCGTATTGCAAAGCTCGTACCCGAAACTATTGGAATTTCTCTTGAGGATGCTTTCAAAGAGGTAAAGGAGCTGAGGGAGATCAAGGAATCGGACTCGCTGGAGGGACGTACCCTTCAAATGGCTGAAACGCTTGAGGGATCTGTCCGGAATACCGGAATTCATGCTGCCGGGGTGATTATTGCACCCGATAAGCTTACAAACTACATACCCGTGGGAACGGCGAAAGATGCCGAGCTTTACGTTACCCAGTTCGACGGCAAGGTGATTGAAGATGCGGGGATGCTTAAGATGGACTTTCTGGGGCTGAAAACCCTCTCAATTCTGAAAACGGCCATCCAGTATGTAAAAGAGAATCACGGAAAGGAGTATAACCTGGATGATATTCCGCTTGATGATGAGAAAGCTTACGAAATGTTTCAGCAGGGAGCAACGGTAGGGATTTTTCAGTTTGAATCGGACGGAATGCGGAAACACCTGAAGAACCTGAAACCCACAGGGATCAACGATCTGATCGCCATGAACGCCCTGTACCGCCCCGGGCCCATGCAGTTTATTCCCGACTACATCAGGAGAAAGCACGGGGAGGAGGATGTCGTTTATGATCACGAAGACCTGCGAAATATTCTGGAGCCCACCTACGGCATTATGATTTACCAGGAGCAGATAATGATGGTTGCGCAGCGTATGGGCGGCTACACTCTTGGAGAAGCGGACGTGCTGCGGCGAATTATGGGTAAGAAAAAGCCGGAGCTTCTGCCGCCGCAGGAGAAGAAATTCATCGAACAGGCCGTTGATAAAGGGTACGATAAAAAAACGGCTAAGGAAGTATTCGATAAAATGGCCATGTTTGCCGGATATGGTTTTAATAAATCACACTCGGCGGCCTACTCGGTAGTAGCGTATCAAACCATGTATTTTAAAGCCAACTATACGGCAGAGTACATGGCGGCTGTTCTGAGCCACAACATGGGCGACATCAAAAAAGTAAGTTTCTTTATTGAGGAGTGTCAGCGTATCGGAATTCCGGTAGACCAGCCAAATATAAATTCAGCTGAAGGTAAATTTGTGGCCAGAAATGGGCGGGTTCAGTACGGAATGTCGGCCATAAAAGGGGTGGGGTCTGCAGCGATCGAACAGATCGTTGAAGAGCGAAATGACAGGGGCGAATTCAGGAGTGTTTTCGACTTTTCATCCCGGATTGATACACGCGTTTGCAACAAAAAGACGGTGGAAAGCCTTGCGCAGGCCGGCGCGTTTGATACGCTCCATGAAAATCGTGCGCAGCTTCTGGCTAGTATTGAGGATGTACTGAGTTACGCATCAAGAAAGCAGGAAGAAGAGAGGCTGAATCAGGCCAGTCTTTTTGGAGGTGCTACGGGTGAGGGAAGTCTGCTGAGTGAGCCTAAATTGCGGGATTGTCCGCCATGGACCAACATTGAACGTCTGAATAAGGAGCGGGAGTTAATCGGGTTTTATCTGAGCGGCCACCCATTGGATAAGCATAAAGAGGATGCGCGGATATTTGCCACACATACGCTGGCGGAGGACGAGCTCAATAATCTGCATGGGCAGGAGACAATAAAAGTGATCGGAATTTTTACAAATGTAAACAGAGTTACCGACCGCAAGGGAAGACCTATGGCTTTTGCTCAAATTGAGGATCTGCACGGCAGCACGGAGATTCTGATTTTTAGTGAAGTTTACGACCGGCACCAGGGTATGATTGCTCCCGATACGGTAGTGCTGCTCGAAGGTAAAGTGTCGAAACGCAAGGGTGAGCTGAGCATTATTGCCAATAGTATGGATCGCGTGGAAAACCTTCGGGAAAAACACCAGGCCAAACTACAGCTTACACTGCTTTTGCAAACCGGTAAGCTGAACGGGGAGGATTTAAAACAGGTAGCAGATCTTCTTTCGGAACATAAAGGCGAAACACCGGTCAGGCTTGTTGTACAGTCTGTTCACGCTCAAAATCCGATTCGGATGAATGTGCGGAAATTTGTTGTTGAGCCCAACAATATCCTGATAGCAGGATTAAAGGAGGTTATAGGCAGTAATGCGGTAAAACTGGCAAAAAATAACGGCGTATCGTTATAGAAGCGTGATTAAATATTTATGGACGCCGATAAGAAAATGTGATAGCTTTAATAGCAAATAGATATGTGACTATTTGAATATGGTTCACCATATTAGAATCAATATTAAATAAACAGAAAGCAATGAGCAAACCAATAGAATTAAACGATAATAATTTTTCTGACGAAGTTGAATCATCAGATCAGCCGGTTTTGGTTGATTTCTGGGCAGAGTGGTGCGGCCCCTGCCGAATGGTTGGTCCTGTAGTGGAAGAGCTTGCCGGTGAATACGAGGGAAAAGCCAAGATTGGAAAAGTAAATGTTGATCATAATCCGCAGGTATCTGTGAAATATGGGATTCGAAGTATTCCCGCACTTCTCATTTTCAAGAACGGGGAAGTGGTTGACCAGATTATTGGTGCGGTGCCTAAAACGCACATCAAAAAACAGCTCGACGCACAGCTTGCATAGCAGCCCTTTTTAATTTGAAGGCATCAGAAAAGGCGATTTTTTAATCGCCTTTTTTATTGAATGCAGGTTTTGCGGTACATTATTTTACATTGAATAACTACTGAAGCGAGAACTATATGCTTATTTTTGCCGTTCTACACAGCATATAGCGAATTACCCCTTAAAGACTTACACACATTGAAAAAATTAGTATCTATAACGGTTATACTATTGGTGGTTGCCGGCCTGGCATATCCCAAAGTGAAGCCGCTTTTTGAATCGAATAATGAAACGGAATCCCAGAGTAACGGTAATGCCGGCTCCGACAGGCTCGAAGTAGAGGCTGTAGAATTGGATTACGAAACTATAGAAGACAGGATCTATTCAACCGGAACAATCCAGGCCAATGAGGTAGTTGAGCTTGCAACCGAGGGTTCGGGTATTATTACCGAGATCTATTTTGAGGAGGGTTCCCAGGTTGAGGCAGGGGATCTTTTGCTAAAAATAAATGACAGTGAACTCCAGGCACAAAAACAACGTGCACAGTTCCGCCTCAATCTGGCCGAACAGCGTGAGGAGCGGCAGGCAAGTCTGCTTGACAGGGGTGGTATCAGTCAGGATGATTATGACGCAACCCTGAATGAGGTGAATGTACTAAAGTCTGAACTGAGGCTGATTGATGCTCAGATTGAAAAAACGGAATTGAAAGCACCGTTTACGGGCATTCTAGGGCTTAAATATGCGAGTCCCGGAGCCTACATAACACCAAGCTCAAGAATTGCGTCACTTCAGGAGGTTAACCCGGTGAAGATCGATTTTTCAATTCCTGAGCGATACATTGCGAAAATACGTGCAGGCATAACAATCAATTTTACAGTGCAGGGCGTGGACTCCACGTTTATTGGTGAAGTGTATGCAGTAGAACCAAGGGTTGATACCGAAACGCGGACGCTCCAGATCCGTGCACTCAGCGAGAATGATGGAAACCTGCTATATCCGGGTGCATTTGCAAATATTGAGCTCATTCTGGATCAGATCAACGATGCCCTGATGGTTCCTGCAATTGCTATCATTCCGGAGCTGAATGCTCAGAAAGTTTATGTATCGAATAACGGCACTGTGGAGCAGCGCATAGTAAATACCGGAATCAGAACAAGTGAAAAAGTACAGGTGATTGAGGGGCTTCAGAGAGGGGACGTAGTGTTAACTACAGGGCTATTGCAGGTAAGGCCCGGCATGGAAGTAAACGTAACAGAAACAACGAAAAGTTCTGAACTATGAGTTTATCCTCTCTCAGTATCCGCAGGCCGGTCCTGGCCTCGGTAATGTCGATTGTTATCGTGCTTTTTGGTGTTATTTCATTTTTCTACCTCGGAGTGCGGGAGTACCCGTCTGTTGATCCCCCAATTGTTACGGTGAGTACCTCCTATGTAGGCGCAAACGCAGAAATTATTGAATCGCAAATAACCGAACCCCTGGAGGAGTCTGTGAACGGTGTTGCGGGCATACGCACACTTACTTCCGTAAGCCGTGAGGGGCGCAGCACGATCACTGTGGAGTTCGATTTGGATTTAGACCTGGAAACGGCAGCCAATGACGTGCGCGATCGGGTTTCCCGTGCCCAGAGGTCGCTCCCTGCAGATGCCGACCCGCCAACGGTAACCAAAGCCGATGCCGATTCACAGCCTATTGTATTTTTGAATATTCGCAGCGACAGCCGTAACCTGCTTGATGTAACTGCCATTGCCGATAACGTTTTTAAAGAGCAGTTACAAACTATTTCCGGCGTAAGTACTATACAGATTTGGGGCTCTAAAGAGTACGCCATGCGGATGTGGATGGACCCAATCAGGCTGGCAGCATATGGTGTTACACCGCTGGACGTGCAGCAGGCGCTTGCACGCGAAAATGTAGAGCTTCCCTCCGGCCGAATTGAGGGTATGAGTACAGAACTTTCAGTGAGAACAATGGGGCGCCTCACTTCGGCTGAGGAATTTAACAATCTGATTATCCGCGAAGATGACGGCCGTAAAATTAGATTTGGTGATATCGGATATGCTGAACTGGGAGCCCAAAACGAACGTACCGTTTTGAAAAGAAACGGTGTGCCCATGGTTGGCGTGGTCGCAATTCCCCAGCCCGGATCCAATCAGTTAGAAATTGCCGAGGAATTTTTTAATCGGGTTGAGCGAATTGAACGGGATCTGCCGGAAGATGTGAGCATTGCCGTTGGATTCGATACCACTGAATATATTCAGGAGTCGATTAACGAAGTTCAGCAAACCATATTTCTGGCACTGGGGCTCGTGATTGCCGTTATCTTTCTGTTCTTGAGAGACTGGAGGACAACGCTTATCCCCATAATCGTTATCCCCATTGCGCTAATCGGTTCTCTATTTGTGATGTATGTTGCCGGATTCTCTATTAATGTACTAACCATGCTTGCCGTGGTTCTGGCAATTGGCCTTGTTGTGGATGATGCAATTGTGGTATTGGAAAACATCTACGCTAAAATGGAGCAGGGGATGTCTGTAGTTGAGGCGGGAATTTTGGGATCGAAGGAGATTTTCTTCGCCGTTGTAGCCACATCGCTCGCCCTCGTCTCTGTATTTATGCCCATTCTGTTTTTAGGCGGACAAACCGGCCGCCTGTTCCGGGAATTTGGTGTGGTAATTGCAGGTGCGGTTATAATCTCTTCTTTTGTGGCGCTAACTCTTACGCCCATGCTCTCTACCAAGATTCTGTCGAGGGGAGCAGAGAAAAACAGATTTTATAAAGCGACCGAGCCCTTTTTTGTTTGGATGAATAAACTCTACAAAAACTCACTTGAAGCATTTATGAAGGTGAGATGGGCAGCATTTGTTATTCTGGCATGTACCTTTGGCCTTATTGCTCTTCTGTATGTTAATATCCCGAAAGAGCTTGCTCCAATGGAAGACAGGGGACAGCTTCGTATTTTTGCTACGGGTCCCGAGGGAGCTTCGTTCGAATACATGGATAATTATGTTGATAAGATGATTGAGAAGGTACAGGAAAACGTACCCGAACTTGATGCGATGAATACAGTGACTTCGCCGGGCTTTGGTGCTTCCAGTTCTGTAAACTCTGCCTTTAGTTTTATTCGCCTTTCAGACCGGAGTGAAAGAGAACGGTCTCAGCAGGAAATTGCTGATCAGATCTCCGGCCTGGTTAGGGATCTCTCCGGCGCTCAGACATTTGTTTCGCAGCCGCAATCTATTGGAAACCAGCGTGGCGGTTTGCCGGTACAGTACGTGTTACAGGCGCAAAACCTTGAACAGCTCGAAGATGTGCTGCCGGAATTTATACAGGAAGCGAATAATCATGAAGCTTTCAATTTTGCAGAGGTAGATCTGAAGTTTAATCAACCAGAAATTCAGGTTGAAATAGACAGAGACCGTGCCCGTGCACTGGGTATATCTGTGAGGGATATTGCCACAACGCTGCAGCTCTCCCTCTCCGGTAATCGATTTGCATACTTTATAATTGATGGCAAGCAGTATGAAGTTATTGGCCAGATGGAGCGCCAATACAGAAATGAACCCGTTGATCTGAAATCGATTTATGTTCGGAGTTCTGATCAAAGGCTCATCCAGATGGATAACCTCGTAACGTTAAAAGAGACCAGTGCGCCGCCGCAGCTTTTCAGGTTTAACCGTTTTAAATCGGCAACCATTTCTGCAGCACTTAACCCGGGTTACACTATTGGTGATGGAATTGACGCGATGAATGAAATTTCAGACAGGGTTCTTCCGCCGACAATGATTACCGATCTTAGCGGCCCCTCAAGAGATTTTGCGGAGAGTGCAGCAAGCCTGAACTTTATTTTCATGCTCGCCATTGTGTTGATTTACCTGGTTCTTGCCGCTCAGTTCGAAAGTTTCAGGGATCCGTTTATTATTCTTTTCACTGTACCGCTGGCAATATTCGGTACTTTTTTCTCTCTGTGGTATTTCGATCAGACGCTGAATATTTTTAGCCAGATTGGGGCCATCATGCTCATCGGGCTTATCGCCAAGAACGGTATTCTTATTGTAGAGTTTGCCAATCAGCGGCTGGCACAGGGCATGACCGTAATGGAAGCGATTATGGATGCATCCGCAGCAAGATTTCGCCCAATTCTCATGACGTCCATTTCTACGATCCTGGGGATTTTGCCAATTGCCCTTGCCCTGGGAGCTGGAGCAGAAAGCCGGGTCTCGATGGGTATTGCCGTTATTGGTGGCCTGCTTATTGGAAGCCTGTTCACACTGTATGTAATTCCGGCTGTATACAGCTATTTGGCTAAAGATAAAGCCGACAAGCAGGGAATTATCGAGGAAGCAAATGAAGCAGAAAAAATGGAGCCCGCTACAGTATGAAGTATTTTGTAAAAGTTAACCAAACTCTGTTTGTTCTTTTATTAATGACAGGTTTTTTGAGTGACAGGGCAACGGCGCAGGAGCTGCTGCCCCTGGATGAGGCTATTCAGATAGGTATAGAGAACAATTTTGGTGTACAGATTGCCAGAAATTTGCTGGAACAGACAGAGAATAATAAGTCTGTGGGGAATGCCGGCTTTTTGCCAACGATTACGGCCTCTGCCAGTCGAAATGAACGTGTTGAAGATAGTGAATTTGAAGCTGGCGGAGAGTCCCGGTCTACGAGCGGGGCCAGGAGCACATCAGAAAACGCGGCAATTAACGCAGAATGGACCGTTTTTGACGGACTGGGTATGTTTAACACCTATAATAAACTGGGACAGCTTACAGACCTAAGTGATAAAGACCTGCAACTATCCGTAGAGAACCTGATCAGCAATATAACCCTTGCTTACTTTAATATTGTGCGGGTTGAGCAACAGCTTAAGATTTTTGATAACAACATCGAAGTTTCAGAAGAAAGAATTGAAATTGAAGAGACAAAAGTAGATCTGGGTTCCGGCTCCGAGTATGATCTGTTGCAGGCAAAATCGGATCTAAATGCAGACCGTGCCGCTTTTTTGCGTGAAACAAGTGCACTCACAGAAGCTAAAATTGTTCTGAATGAATTGCTTTCCCGTTCTCCGTCGGAAGATTACAGCGTTACCTCAGAAATACCGGTAAACCGTTCACTCCTTTTTGATGAGCTTTTGCAAAGCGTGATGAGTGGTAACATTGAACTTTCGATTGCAAAACTGGAAAGGGATATAAGCAGCCTGGAGCTTAAAGAGATCCAGAGCGAGCGCTTGCCGGAAGTTTCTTTATCGGGCGGCTATAATTTCAACAGAACTGATAACAGCGGCGGGTTTATCAGTTTCAATGAAACCACCGGTTTTTCGTTTGGCGTTACTGCCCGCGTAAATCTGTTTGATGGGTTTAACCCAAGCAGACGCGTACAAAATGCAAAGATCAACGAAAAAAATGCACGTATTAGTCTGGAACAACAGCGGTTATCGGTAGAGTCGGAGTTCACGTCACTTTACAGAACGTATCAGAATGCAGTGGCTTTGGTGGATCTTGAAGAGGATAACTTCGATAATGCCGAGGAAGTGCTTGAGATTGCGCTGGAGAGGTTCAGGCTTGGATCTATCAGTTCACTTGAATTCAGAGAAGCCCAGCGAACATTTCTGCAGGCCGAAAACCGCCTCATTACGGCGAAATACGAATCAAAAATAGCCGAAACACAACTGCTCAGATTAAGTGGAGAACTCGGTGAAGTGTTTGTAAGATAGGAGAGCTTAAACGCAACTCGCTATTGTGCTACCTGAGAATTACAAATTTGATACCGCGTCCTTCATTGAAGTACTCCATTTCATCAGAAATTTCCTGAATAAGAAAGACCCCGCGGCCACCCTCCTTTAGTAAGTTGTCTTCATCCAGGGGGTTCTCAGGATCTTCATCGGGGTTGTAACCTTCACCCTCATCCTCAACCGTGGTGATAACTGAGTCTGGTTTTATCTTAATTTCCACCTCAACCTTTTTTTCAGGATCTTCTCCGTTTCCATGTACAATGGCGTTTGTAACAGCTTCGCTTAGCAAAAGCATAAGCTTCCCGGAGGTATCTTCATCGAGATCAGTTTTTTTCTGCAGGTCTTCAACAAACTCGGGAATACTTTCGGCTTCTTCGTATGTCGATTGCAGAGTAAGCTGATAAGATTGATCAGCCATATAATTTCTTAAATTTAGTTATGCATAAATACCACGCATTTTCAGAGTGGCGGCTACTTTATCAATGCTGTAAAAATAAGCAGCCTGTCGCAAAGTTATTTGATGTTTTTCTGCAACTCCATACACATTATCGAAAGCGTCCCGCATCATACGGTTCAGGCGTCTGTTAACGCGCTCTTCGGTCCAGAAATATCCCTGCCGGTCCTGCACCCACTCAAAATAAGAAACGGTTACGCCCCCTGCATTGGCAAGAATGTCGGGAATTACCATAATCCCCTTTTTATCGAGAATGGCGTCGGCATTTGCGGTTACGGGGCCATTGGCGCCCTCGGCAATCACCTTGGCTTTAATTTTAGAAGCGTTATGGCGGCTGATCTGATCCTCTTTCGCCGCAGGAATCAGTACATCACAGTCGAGCTCCAGAAGCTCTTCGTTTGATATTGATTCTGTACCCGGCAGACCTTCAAGAGAGTTATTGTTATTTTTTTGATATTCGATGGCGGCCGGAATGTCAATTCCGTTTTTGTTGTAATACCCGCCCGAAACATCACTAATGGCAATTACTCTGGCTCCCTGTTCGTAAATTAAATTGGCAGAGACAGAACCTACGTTGCCAAATCCCTGCACGGCGACAGTCACTTTATTTGGCATCATCCCCAGTTTACTCAAAGCTGCGAGTGTTACGGTAACCACGCCGCGGCCGGTGGCCTCTTTTCTTCCCTGGGAACCACCCAGAATGATGGGTTTACCGGTAACTACAGCCTTTTCTGTTCGCTGTGCGTTCATGCTGTAGGTATCCATAATCCAGGCCATCACCTGCTCATTTGTATTCATGTCGGGTGCGGGTATATCTCTGTCGGGTCCGAAAACCTCGAGCATGTTCGCGGTGTAGCGGCGGGGGAGCCGCTCCAGTTCGCCCAGCGAAAGTTCTTTTGGATTGCACCGAACTCCGCCTTTTGCACCGCCAAAAGGTACATTAACCACAGAGCACTTCCATGTCATCCATGCAGCAAGAGCTTTTACCTCGTTCAGGTTAACGTCGGGCGCAAAACGAATACCGCCCTTAGACGGCCCCAGTACGTTATCGTGTATTACGCGATAGCCTTCAAAAACCTGTATTTTTCCCGAATCCATAACTACAGGTATCGATACGATAACCTGTTTAACGGGGCTTGCCAGGTACTGAAAAAGGCCGTCGTCTAACTGAAGAATATCCGCTGCAAACCGAAATCTCTCCATCATTGATTCGAAGGGTGACTCCCGGTCTAGCTTTGGGCCGGGCTCTTTGTAATAGCCTGTCATTCTGTAAATAAAATTTTGTGATGATATATTGTGATGGAAGCGCTTGTTTGATTTTGAAATAGCGTTTCAATCAGGTTCAAACAGAAAATACAGGCTTTTTAATCAAGGAAAAAACTCTTTTTATCAATCTTTTTGTAAGACGGGTTTAATGATGATAAAAGCAGAAAAAATTATTTACG
>Ga0081535_101102_pt1 | contig 10281 bp, 6 predicted proteins | sample HotLakmasection3_FD_71020 | JGI IMG/M metagenome (GOLD analysis project Ga0081535, IMG submission 71020) | Hypersaline microbial mat communities from Hot Lake, Washington, USA - Section #3 (SPADES assembly) (version 2) | ecosystem: Environmental > Aquatic > Non-marine Saline and Alkaline >... | reverse complement strand
TCATCTCTCCCCGGTCCGCCCCGGCCTCCCATCCCGCCGGGCGGACCAGCCTTCGCGGACGTCGGTCCTCGCCGGACGATCCGCGTACCATCCTCGGCTCGCTCGCGGGAGACGTCCGGTCGTCGCCCGATGTCGCGTTCGCACGGGGTTCGGGTCCGGATGCCCGGCCCCCCGGTTGCGGGCTCCCCGCGAGCGGATGGGAACGGAACGCCCATGCGCATCGACCACCACGCATACCAGCAGGCGACCCGGGTGGCCGGGATCGGGCTCCTGGTCCAGGCGGCCATCGGGCTGACGATGCTGATCTTCGGCCTGTCCGCCGACGACACGCCGTTCGTCCACGCGTCCCTGGTGGTGCTGCTCGGCCTGCTCCCCTGGGGCGGCCTGACGGCCCTCTTCCACCAGCACAAGCTCGAACGCCTCGAGGCGCTCGAGGAGGACGAGCTGGCCGCCGGCCGCGGGGACGCCGCCTCCGTCTTCGAGCGGGAGGGCACGGACACCCGTGTGGCCGCCCGCCGGCTCCAGCGGATGCACCAGGTCTTCATGCCGGTGCTCTCGGTCGTGGTCGCCCTGGCCATGATCGGCGTCGGCCTGCTGATCCTCCGCGACCTCCGGGCGGTGGCCGACGAGCAGAAGGACTACCTGCTCACCGACCTCCGCGGCTGGGCGGTGGCGATCTGCCTCGGCTTCGCCGGCGTCGCGTTCATCTTCTCCCGCTTCGTGGCGGGGATGGCCAAGCAGGACGTCTGGCAGAACCTCCGCGGCGGCGCCTCGGCGATGGTGGGCATCTCGATCGTGACCCTCGCGGTCGCGGTCGGCATCGTCTTCCGCTTCTTCGACAACGACGAGGTCGTCGGCTGGATCGACGCGGCCCTGCCGTGGTACCTCTTCGTGCTCGCGGCCGAGGTGGTCCTCAACTTCATCCTGAACGTCTACCGCCCGCGGGTGCCCGGCGAGGTGCCGCGGCCCGCGTTCGACTCCAAGCTGCTGAGCCTCGTCGCCGCGCCGGACAACATCGTCCGGACCATCAACGACGCGGTGAACTACCAGTTCGGCTTCGACATCACCTCGTCGTGGGGCTACCGGCTCCTGACCCGCAGCGTGGCCGGTCTCGCCGCCACCGCCGCCGCGGTGGTGCTGATCCTGAGCACGATGGTGGTGGTGGAGCCGAACGAGCAGGCGATCCGGCTCTCGGCCGGCTCGCTGGTGTCCGAGGAGCCGGCCGGCTCCGGCATCATGCTGAAGCTGCCGTGGCCGATCCAGTCCGCCGAGCGATACGAGGTCTCGAACGTCCGGCAGCTGCACCTCACGTCGCGGCAGCTCGCCCCGCCGGACGTGCAGCTGTTCTCGACCGACCTCGGCCGACTGTTCGACGCCCCGCTCGACCCCTTCGTCGTGCGGGCGTCGGCGAGCGCCGACCGGAGCCGCACGACCGACCTGCTCAGCCTCGTCGACGCCGAGATCATCCTGCAGTACCGCATCCGGGAGGACGGCGGGCTCATGGAGTTCCTTCGCTTCGTGCCCGACGTCCGCCAGCGGCGGCAGGACCTCGACGATCGCGAGCGGGCCCTCCGGGCCATCGCCCTCCGCGAGGTCGGCGCACAGATGCGGTCCATGACCCTCGACGAGGTCCTGGCCTCCGGCCGACTCGAGCTCGCGGCGATCCTCCGCGAGCGGATCCAGGCGGCCTTCGACCGCGCGGAGAGCGGCATCGAGCTCGCCGCGGTCACGATCCCGCTCCTGCGGCCGCACGCCGATGCGGCGAGGGCCTGGGAGGAGTTCTCGGTGGCGGTGCAGCGGCGCCGGCAGCGGGTCGTGGGCGGCGAGGCGGAGGTGGCATCCGGCCTCGCGGCGGTGATCGGGGACCCGGCCAACGCGTCGCCGGTCATCGAGGCGATCGAAGCCTACGAGCGGGCCGTCGACGAGCACGGCGCCGGTCATCCCGACTCCGCGGCCGCGCTCGCCGTCGCCGAGTCGCTGATCCTCGAGGCCGGCGGCGAGGCCGCCCTCACGCTGGCCGAGGCCTCGTCGAGCGGCATCGTCCAGATCATGGACGCCCGGTCCCAGGTGGCCCGCATCGAGAGCGAGACGCTGCCCTACGAGGCGGCGCCCGACCTGTACCGCGTCCTCGAGGAGATGGCGGTCTACCGCCGGAACATGGACGCCATCAACAAGTACGTGCTGGCCATCGACCCCGGCCGGCTCGACATCGACTTCGAGTTCAACACGATCGACCCACTCACGTCGATCTACGACGCCCTCGGCGATCAGGACGCCGAGGGGGAGGAGCAGCCCTGATGAACAAGCCCCTGGCCGTGACCGTGGGCGGACTGCTGTTCGTCGCGTTCGTGCTGTTCAGCGTGACCTACACCGTGAAGTTCAACGAGGTGGCGATCCGCGCGACGTTCGGCGAGGTCGACGAGTCGAGCGTGATCGGCGAGTCGGGCCTGCACTTCCGCTGGCCGATCTTCATCGACCAGGTGGCCAAGCTGGACACGCGACTGCAGCTCGTCGAGACCCCGCTCGAGGAGACGCCCACCGCCGACGGCCTGCAGGTCGTCGCCCGGGGCTTCCTCTTCTGGCGGGTGGCCGACGAGGAATCCGGGCCGCTCGACTTCTACTACAAGTACCAGTCGATCGAGCGGGCGACGGAGACGCTCGAGACGAGCTTCCGCACCGCGTTCGGCGCGGGCCTCGGGGCCTACTCCTTCCGGGAGCTCGTCGGATCCGAGAACCGGCTCGCCGAGGCCGAGGAGCGGATCCGCGAGGCGATGGCCCGCGAGACCGCCGCCGGCGGGGTCGAGATCGTGGCGGTCGGCGTGAGCCAGCTCATGCTGCCGCCGCGGACCGCCCGCGCGGTGGTGGAGCGGATGGAGGCCGAGCGGCGGAGCCTCAGCGAGGCGGAGAACCGCAAGGGCCAGGCCGCCCGCCAGAACCTCATCGCCGGCGCCGCCACCGAGGCGGACAAGATCCGGAGCTTCGCCAACCGGCGGGCCCGCGAGATCGAGGGTGCCGCCGCCCGCTACGCCAAGGAGCTGCTCGAGGGCATGCGCGGCAACCAGGAGCTGGCGATCTTCCTCGCGTGGCTCGACACGCTCGAGGCGTCGCTCAACAGCCGCACCACGATCATCCTGCCCGCCGACACCGCCCCGTGGCACCTCATCGACCCCACGCGGGTGGCGGGCCGCGAGGACGCGATCCCGCAGCCCGACCGCGGGGCGGGGGCGCCCTCGGCTCCGGCGGCCACCGCCGAGCGGACGGGGAACTGACCGATGGCCGACGATCCCACCAACCCGCGTCCCGGCGACGGTCCCGAGGACCGGCCGGGCGACGAGCGTCCCGACGTCGATCGTCCCGGCGACGTCCTCGAGGAGCGCGACCCGGACCTCGAGCCGGAGCAGCCGCGCCGCGCGGCCTCGGCGGAGTTCCTCGTCGAGGCCGACACCGCCGGTCCGGCCGGGCTCCGCGAGGCGATGGACCCCGCGAACCAGTCGCTCCGCGAGGCCCTGCGGCTCAGTTATCGCGTGCTGCAGGTCGTCATCGTGGCCCTCGTCGTGGTGTTCGTCTTCTCCGGCGTCACCCGCGTCGAGTCGCAGCAGTCGGGCGTGATGCTCCGCTTCGGCGCGATCGTGGGCGAGCCGGGCCGGCAGGCCCTCGAGCCGGGGGCCCAGTTCAGCGTGCTGCCGTATCCCGCGGGCGAGTTCGTGATCTTCCGCGACCGCAACCGCGAGGTGGACCTGACGCGCGACTTCTGGCCCAACGTGTCGGCCGCCTCGTTCGACGACGCGGTGGACGACGCGGTCGCCAACCGCATCATCCCGCCGGGTCCGAACCGCGAGGGCCTCGGCGACGGCTACGTCCTGGCCGCGGGCGGCGACATCGCCCACCTGCAGCTGCGGGGGACCTACGAGATCCTCGACCCGGTCGCGTTCGTGCAGGCGGTGGCCAACGCCCCGCTCGGGCGGGGCGAGGGGCTCGGAAGGGCTCTCGACGCGGACCGGGCCGTGAAGCTCGCCCTGATGCGGGCGACCGTCCACACCGCGGCCGCGCTCGACCTCGAATCGCTCATCGAGTTCACGGAACAGGAGCGGGAGGACATCCGCAGCGAGGCCGAGGACTTCCTCGGGCGGCCGGGCATCGACAGCGGCATCCGCATCCCCGAGCTCGCCACGCCCATGGACCCGGTCCCGGCCCTCGCCATCGTCCGCGCCCAGCGGGAGCTGCAGCAGGCCCGGCAGAACGTCGAGCGCGACCTCGAGAACGCCCGGCAGCAGGCCGAGGCGACGCTGATCGACATCGCGGGCGAGAGCTACCGGCGGCTGCTCGAGCTGATCGAGGCGTACGAGGCGGCCGGTCCGACCGAGGAGTCGGCCGAGGCCGAGTCGCTCCTCGCCGAGATCGACGCCCTCCTCGAGGATCCCGGCAAGTCCGGCCAGATCGCCCTCATCGTCGAGCAGGCCCGGGCCCGCCGCAGCTTCATCGAGGCGACGCTCGGCCAGCAGTCCCTCGCGTACCAGGAGCTGCTCGACTCGTACCTGCGGAACCCCGAGCTGGTGGTCAACCGCGAGTGGGCGCAGGCCTACGCCCGCCTCCTGACGCCGCGGGACACCGAGGTCCTGCGGGTGCCGGACACGCTCAACACCCTCCGCCTGCTCCTCACCGGCAGCGAGGAGGTCCAGCGGCAACGCCGCGACATGGACCTCGACCGGGCCGAGCGGCAGTCGATGCAGGGCTTCGGCGGCACGCTGCCGTTCATGCAGGGCGCCGAGGGCATGGAGCGCCAGCTCGACCGCCGGCCCGAGCGCCGGCTCGAACGTGGTGCCGGCTTCGACGACTGAGCTCGTCCGACCTCCGCGGCCGCCGCCGGGCGATCCGCCGCGACCGAACCGCACGGAGCGACCCATGGTCAGCCCCCCCCCCGAGCGCACGCCGATCGTCCAGGCCGTCGGCCTGACCAAGGTCTTCCGCGACTTCTGGATGCGCGAGAAGGCGCGGGCCGTCGACGGCATCGACTTCGAGATCCATCCGAACGAGATCTTCGGCCTGCTCGGCCCCAACGGCTCGGGCAAGTCCACGACGATCAAGATGATCCTCGGGCTCCTGAACGTGACCGGGGGCCGCCTGACGGTCTTCGGCAAGCTGCCGACGGACGTCGCGGTCAAGAAGCACATCGGCTTCCTGCCCGAGGAGTCGTACCTCTACCGCTACCTCACCGCGTCGGAGACGCTCGACTACTACGGCAAGCTCTTCGGCCTCGACCGCCGCACGCGGAAGCGGCGGACGGACGAGCTGCTGGAGATGGTCGGCCTCACCCACATGGCGCACCGCGCGGTGGGCGAGTTCTCCAAGGGCATGACTCGGCGCATCGGCATCGCCCAGGCCCTCATCAACGACCCCGAGCTGCTCATCCTCGACGAACCGACCTCGGGCCTCGACCCGATCGGCACCCGGCAGGTCAAGGACCTGATGATCGAGCTGCGCCGGCGCGGCAAGACCATCCTGCTGTCCTCGCACCTGCTCGCCGACGTCGAGGACGTCTGCGACCGCATGGTGATGCTGTACGGCGGCCGGATCCGGGCCGAGGGTCCGACCCGGGAGCTGCTCTCGGACGCCGAGCACACCGTGATCCGCACCCCGCGGCTCGACGAGGCGACCCTCGCCCGCGTGCGCGAGGCGCTTGCCGCGGCCGGCGTGGACGTGGAGGCGGTGGACGCCCCGCGGCAGCGGCTCGAGGAGCTCTTCCTCGACATCGTCGAGCGGGCCCGGGCCGAGCAGGTCGCCACCAGCGGCGCCACCCACGGCGGCGGCACCGCGGCCTTCCTCCGCGGCGAGGACGGCGAGGCTCCGCAGGCCGAGGAGCTCATCGAGGAGCTCGTCACCGGGCCCCGCGAGCGGGACGTCCGGGCGGTCGAGGTCGACCGCTCCCGGGCCGCCCGCGAGGCGGAGGAGCGGGAGCAGGAGGCCGGCGGGGCGGTGCCCGGGGAGCGCCCCCCCCCGCAGCCGGGGCCCCCGCCTCAGGCGCCGTGCGCGGCGGCGGCGGCCGGGCCGCGGGCGTCGCCGAACGCGTCGTGCTCCACCGCCCAGCGGTAGGTGGCGGCCAGCCCCTCCTCCAGCCCGATCCGGGCCCGCCAGCCGAGCGCGGTCAGCGCCGACACGTCGAGCAGCTTGCGCGGCGTGCCGTCCGGCCGGCTCGGGTCGAACGCCAGCGCGCCGCGGAACCCGACCACGCGGCAGACCAGCTCGGCCAGGTCGCGGATGGTCACGTCGGTGCCGGTGCCGACGTTGACGTGCGCTTCCCCGGTGTAGCGCTCCAGCAGGAACACGATGGCGTCGGCGCAGTCGTCGACGTGCAGGAACTCGCGCCGCGGCGTGCCGGTGCCCCACACCACCAGCCGGTCGTCGCCGCGCCGCGTCGCCTCGTGCGCCTTGCGCATCAGCGCCGGGGCGACGTGGCTCGACTCCAGGTCGAAGTTGTCGTTCGGGCCGTACAGGTTGGTGGGCATGGCCGAGACGAAGTCGCAGCCGTGCTCGCGGCGGTACGCCTGGCACAGCTTGATGCCGGCGATCTTGGCCACGGCGTACCACTGGTTGGTCGGCTCCAGCGGGCCGGTCAGCAGCGCGTCCTCCGGCATCGGCTGCGGCGCGAACTTCGGATAGATGCAGCTCGAGCCCAGGAACAGCAGGCGCGGCACGCCGGCGCGCCGGGCCGCGTCGACCAGGTTGGCCTCGATCATCAGGTTCTCGTAGAGGAACGCCGCCGGCAGCCGGTCGTTGGCCAGAATGCCGCCGACGCGGGCCGCGGCGACGATCACCGCGTCCGGCCGCGCGGCCGCCATGAAGTCCTCGACCTCGGCCTGGCGGGTCAGGTCGACTCGGTCGCGGCCGGCGGTCAGCACCTCGCAGGGCTCGCCCGCCAGGCGGCGGACCACCGCGCTGCCGACCATGCCGCGATGGCCGGTCACCCAGATGCGCCGGCCGGCCAGCGGGAAGTGCACGGGAGCGGTCATGATCTCGGATCCCCGGTTGCGGCCGACGCGGCGGCTCAGGCGAAGTTGCCGTGGCGGCGCAGCTCGCGCTCGACCGCCTTCAGGTCGGACCGCACCATCTCCGCGACCAGCTCGGCGAAGCTGGTGCGGTGCTGCCAGCCGAGCGTCTCGCGCGCCTTGGTGGGATCGCCCTGCAGCAGCTCGACCTCGGTCGGCCGGAAATAGCGCGGGTCGACCCGGACCAGGACGGCGCCGGTGCGCGCGTCGATGCCGACCTCCTCCACGCCGCGGCCCCGCCAGACGACCTCGCGGTCGACCTCGGCGAAGGCCCGCTCCACGAACTCGCGGACCGAATGGACCTCGCCGGTGGCCAGCACGTAGTCGTCCGGCTGCGGCTGCTGCAGGATCCGCCACATGCCCTCGACATAGTCGCGGGCGTGGCCCCAGTCGCGCATGGCGTCCAGGTTGCCGAGGTACAGGGTGTCCTGCCGCCCCAGGTGGATCGCCGCCACGGCGCGGGTGATCTTGCGGGTGACGAAGGTCTCGCCGCGGATCGGGCTTTCGTGGTTGAACAGGATGCCGTTGCACGCGTGGATGCCGTACGCCTCGCGATAGTTGACGGTGATCCAGTAGGCGTACAGCTTCGCCGCCGCGTACGGGCTGCGCGGGTAGAACGGCGTGGTCTCGCGCTGCGGGATTTCCCGGACCTTGCCGTACAGCTCCGAGGTCGACGCCTGGTAGAAGCGGGTCGTGCCGACGCGGTCCAGGATGCGGATCGCCTCGAGCAGGCGCAGCGTGCCCAGGGCGTCGGCGTTGGCGGTGTACTCCGGGGTCTCGAAGCTGACCTGGACGTGGCTCTGGGCGGCCAGGTTGTAGATCTCGGTCGGCTGGGTTTCCTGGATCAGGCGGATAATGTTGGTCGCGTCGGTCAGGTCGCCGTAGTGCAGCGTGAAGACGATGTTGGCCTCGTGCGGGTCCTGGTAGAGGTGGTCGACCCGCTCGGTGTTGAACGAGCTCGACCGACGCTTGACGCCGTGCACCCGGTAGCCCTTGGCCAGCAGCAGCTCGGCCAGATAGGCGCCGTCCTGCCCGGTGGCGCCGGTGATCAGGGCAATCTTCTCGGACATCCCGCCTCGGCCCTTTGTGGTCCCGGCGCGTGCATCGCCCCGCCGGGCGACCGCGGCAGCCGGCGCAGTTCGCGCGGGTGCTCTACCACCGCCGGGCGGGGGAGGGCAATCCCGCCCACGGGCTAGTCGGCGCGCCCGGCCCGAGCCCGGCTGCAGGCACGCTCCGCGCCGACGCGACGGCGCCGGACTGGGTTGCACCCGAAGGCGCACATTTCGTAGAGCATGCATTCGGATGTTATGTCAAATGCGCGATAAGTTGGATCTATCGGGGATCACACCGCGCAGGACGTTGATTCTCCTAGTAGAACGCATTTTATATATTACTCCCTGGCACGATTACAGATTGTGATCCCAGGTTGATACGGGTGGATCCGCATATCCTGATATTGAGCTAATCCAAAAGACGGACTACAGACCGTGGCACTCGCGTCGAGAACAGGAGCAGTGCTCATGGCAATCGATACCCGGTCTGGAAGCGTGCCGGCGGCGGCCGAAGTTGGCCGCTTTGGCATCCACGAGGTGAGGTTGACCGCCTCCGGCGACTACTCGAACCCGTATCAGCAGGTGTCGGCGACAGCCCGCTTCACCGGGCCGAACGGGGAAACTGCGGAGATTCCGCTGTTCTGGGACGGCGGCGACGAATGGGCGTTCCGTTATGCGCCCGAAACAGTCGGAGCCTGGAGCTGGACTATCGAGTCCAACGACTCCGGACTGTCCGGTCGGTCCGGGACCTTTGACGTGACGGCGTCGTCGAATAAGGGCGGCATACAAATCATTCCGGACAACCCGCACCACATGCAGTATCAGGATAGCAGTCCATATTATCTTGCTGGCGATACGCAATGGGGCTTGATGTCTGATGTTCCTTCCGAGAAATATAACGAGACGACATTTCGTGAGTACGTTGATACCCGTGCAAATCAGGGGTTCAATTACATACACGCCAACGTGGGTCACTGGCCACCCAATCCAGGAGAAATCAATACTAATACTGGTGGTAAAATTTGGACCGAGATGGGGAGCTTGATCAATCCAGAATTCTTCAAGGTTGTTGATGAGCGCGTTGAATATTTGAACGATCAGGGTATCACGGCCGGGCTCATGCTGGCGTGGGCGCAAATGTGGGAACAGCTTGATGCTGCGGAGAGGTTGGAATATGCACAATATTTTACAGCACGGTATGGCGCGTACAATGTAATCTTTATCGTGACTGGCGAATATCATGAGACGCTTACTGTCTCAGCATATGATGCCATCGGTCGGACAATTGCCGATACCGATCCCCATGACCGGTTGATTACCATACACCCGACAGGTCACAGTGAAGGCTCCATTGAACGGGATTATGCGGACGCCGATTGGCAAGCGTTCGGGGATTTTCAGCAACTTGTGAATGATGATCTTTACCAGCGTGATTTTTACCAGAGTATCCTGGACGTCCGGGATCACGACAAGCCGGTGGTAAACTCGGAGTATGGATATTATGAGTCGATATATGGCAGTAGTCTCGAAGAGACGCGAGAAAATAGCTGGGACATTGCCATGGCCGGCGGCTATGCGATTACCGGCTTCGGCTCGACGTTTCGAAGTGGTACGTCATATGAAGGGACATTTCATGTTGACAATCCGAGGAATGATGGCTGGGAGGACGACATCCAGCATCTATTCTCGTTCTTCAAAGCCCAGGACTTCTGGGAACTGGTCCCGGCGGATGACGCGATCAGCGGCGGCGGCGTTCAACACCTTCTGGCCGACTGGTCCGACGGTGACCTGATCGCCTACAGTCGCGACAACGACGGCCATATTACGATAGACACCGGCGCGATGACGGCCGGCACGGCGGCTGTGCAGCTCTACGACCCGCGCACGGGCGCCTACTCGGCCAGGGGCGAGGTTGCCGTGGGGCAGCAGCTCGTGCTCGATGTCCCGGACGCCAGGGACTGGGTGTTCGTCATCGATCAGACCGGCACTGTCGGGTCCGGAGACGGCGGGGGCGGGACGCCGCCGCCGCCGCAGGAATTGCTGATCGAGGCGGAGGACCTCACCCTGTCGGGGGGATACTATGTCGAGAGCCGTGCCTCGACCTCGGGCGGCCAGGTGATCCGGGGCGGCAAGCAGGACATGCAGGCCTCGACCGTCTTCGACGGCGCGCCCGGGACCTACGTCCT
>Ga0081535_101100_pt1 | contig 10318 bp, 8 predicted proteins | sample HotLakmasection3_FD_71020 | JGI IMG/M metagenome (GOLD analysis project Ga0081535, IMG submission 71020) | Hypersaline microbial mat communities from Hot Lake, Washington, USA - Section #3 (SPADES assembly) (version 2) | ecosystem: Environmental > Aquatic > Non-marine Saline and Alkaline >... | reverse complement strand
CATTCTGCGCGATCACCAGCGTGAAGATGATGATGATGAAGATGCGCAGGGCCTTGCAGATCAGCGGCGCGATCTGCATCGCCAGCTTGCTCTCGGTCTTCTCCACCTGCCGGGTCAGCACCACATCGATCAGGTCGACAAGGTTGAACAGGAACCAGCCTATGGCGAGGATGTATAGAAGCTTGATGACATTGTGGCTGAACGCAGTGAGCTCCGGCGGCATGACGATGCTGACCATGCCCAGCGTGATGCCGAAGGGGACAAGCGCGGGGGAGCGGGGGCGGGCGGCGGGGGACCCCCGCGGCCCCGACGAGCCGGCGGCCGCGGTCCCGGGAGCGGACGATGCCCCGTCGCCGGGGCCGGTGCTCGGCGACGCCCCGCTGGAGCCGTGGCGGCGCGAGCTTCTCATGATGGCCTACGAGGTCGCCTCGGAGATCCCGGTGCGGATCCACCACAAGGATCGCGCGGCGGCGCAGCAGCTCGTGATCGACGTGGCCTTCGAGCTCGACCAGCTCGACGCGGCGCTGGAGATGATCCGGGGGATCGAGAACAACTGGCGGCGCGGCGACGCCATGGCCGACCTGGCCTTCCGCCGCGCCGAGCTCGGCGAGCGGGGCGACCCGCTGGGGCTGCTGGAGCTCGCCGAGCGGGAGGCCGACCTGTCCGAGGGCTGGCGGCGAGACCGCATCCGCGTGAACGTGGCCCGGACGATGGCGCTCGTCGGTCGCGACGATCGGGCCCGCGAGCTCGAGGTCGACGTCATCGAGGCCGAGAGCGGAATCGTCGACTCGGTCCGGGCCCGCGACACCGAGCGGTCGGACCTCGAGACGGTGCTCGCCGAGTACGAGACCCTCGTGGCCGCGGGCGGATTCGACCTGACGCGGAACCTCCTGGTGGCGGCGGTGCAGCTCTACGATCGCTTCTACGACGACCCGATCGCCCGGGAGCTGATCGACGAGTTCATCGTCGGCTCCTGGGGCCGCCTGCCGGCCGACATCCGCATCGACCGGCTGATCGACCTCGCCGACGTGGCGACGGAGCGGGGCGACACGGAAACTGCGATGATGCAGGTCGACCGGGCCCGCACCATCCTCGACGGCGTGGCGATGGCGGCCGAGTTCGAGCTGCCGCTCTCGGCCCGCGTCGCGACGCGGCGGGCCGCGGCGGGCGACCGCGACCGGGCGGTGCTGGAGCTCGAGCAGTCCGTGCTCGAGCACGAGGCCGGCCTCGAGGCTCTGAGCCGCATCTTCCGGGCCGAGGCGCTGGCCCCGGTGGCCGAGGCATGGACCGCCCTCGGCGAGCCGGACCGCGCCGCCGCGACCTTCCGGCGGGCGGTGGAGGAGGGGGCGAAGACGGGCAACTCCCGCCCCCGGGCGCAGGACCTCTCGGCGACCGTCGCCGCGATGGCCCGTGCCGGATTCCGACCCGACGAGCCGCTCATGGAGCGGATGCGGGAGATCAAGGACGCTCTCGGAGAGCCATGGTGATGCGACATCTCGCGGCCTGGTCGGCCCTCGGACTGGCCGTTCCCTGTGCGGTCGCACTGGCGGCGCAGCCTTCCGGCACGCTTCGCGGGGTGGTCTACGACGACGACTTCGACGCCCCGCTGCCCGAGGCGACGGTCACGATCGTCGAGCTCGGCCTGAGCACCACCGCCACCGAGGAGGGCACCTACGTCCTGCCGGAGGTGCCCCCGGGCAGGTACACGATCGTGTTCACCAAGGATGGCTACACCCGCCTCGTGCGGGCCGACGTCATCGTGACGACGGGGCAGCTCACCGACCTCGATGCCCGCATGACGGGCGACTTCGCCGACCTCCCGCCCTTCGAGGTGGAGGAGGTCACGATCAGCGGCACCGAGGCGGCCCTGCTGCAGCTCCGCGTCGAGGCTCCGCAGCTGCTGGACTTCGTCACCGCCGACCTCATCAGCGACGCGGGCGCGAGCGACGCCGCGGACGCCCTGCGGCTGGTCTCCGGCACCACGGTGCAGGACGGCCGGTTCGCGGTGATCCGCGGCCTGCCCGACCGGTTCGTGGTCTCGCAGCTCAACGGCGTCCGCCTGCCTTCGGCGGACGCCGACACCCGCGCGGTGGAGCTCGACCAGTTCCCGGCCGAGGTGATCGAGTCCCTCCAGGTCAGCAAGACCTTCACCCCCGACCAGCAGGCCGACGCGTCCGGCGGCACCGTGAACGTGGTGCTGAACAGCATCCCGGACGAGACGATCTTCCAGATCAAGGGCTCGGTCGGCTACAACTCGCAGGTCGGGGACCGCGAGAACTTCCTCACCTACGAGGGCGGGGGGGTGAACCTCTTCGCCAACGACCGCGGCAGCCGCGACATGCCGGAGGATCCGCTCGACTTCGGCGGCGCAGTCGGCGTGAGCGAGGCCCCGGCCCCGGTCGAGTACAGCTGGTCGGCGGCGATCGGCGGCGGCCACGAGTTCGACACCGGCGTCCGCATCGGCGGCTTCGCGAGCTTCTTCTACGATCGCGGGGCGTCGTACTTCGACAACGGGGTCGACAACTCCTACTGGCAGCGGGAGCCGCAGGGGCCGCTCGTCCCGACGATCACCGGCGGCGAGCAGTTCCGGACCAGTCTCTTCGACGTCCGCGAGGGCAGCGTCTCGGTCCAGTGGGGCGCGCTGATGAGCGGCGCGATCGAGTCGGAGAACAACTCGATCGGCGCCACCTACCTCTACACCCGCGACGCCGAGGACACCGCGACCCTCGCCGAGGACACCAACGGCAAGGAGTTCTTCTTCCCCGGCTACGACCCCGACGACCCGGACCATCCCGGCAACGATCCGGAGAACCGCGACTTCGCCCCGTATCTCCGCACCCACGCCCTCGCGTACCAGGAGCGGACGACGGAGACGATCATCCTCCGGGGCGACCACCGGCTGCCCGTCGGCCGGGTCGGGATCGAGGACTTCGTCGAGATCGAGGACGTCGAGCTGGACTGGACCCTGTCCTCCTCGCGGGCGACGTTCTACGAGCCGGACAAGCGGCTCTTCGGCGCGGTGTGGCTGCCCGCCTTCACCAACCCGGGCTTCCCTCCGTTCATCCCGCCGTTCGAGGTGCCGGCGCGCTACACGGAGTTCCTTCCGGCCGACTCGGCCAACCTCGGCAACCTGCAGCGGACGTTCCGCGAGATCACCGAGGAGAGCGACCAGCTCTCGGCCAACGTGACGATCCCCTTCACCCAGTGGACGGGATCCGAGGGCTTCCTCAAGTTCGGCTACTTCAACGACGAGGTGGTCCGCGACTTCAACCAGGACACCTTCTCGAACGCCGGCTCCCCGTCGTTCGAGGCGGAGTTCGACGAGTTCTGGGCGGACTTCTATCCGTTCCAGGACGTCGAGATCCAGGCCAGCGACGTCGACGTCGACTACCGCGGGGAGCAGCGGATCTCGGCCTGGTACGCGATGATGGACCTGCCGATCTGGGAGCAGCTGAACATCATCGGCGGCGCCCGGCTCGAGGACACCCGGCTCTCGATCCGCAACTTCCCCGAGGAGTTCGCGGTGTTCTATCCCGGCGGGGCCCCGGTCTTCGTGACGCCCGGCTCCACCGACGTCGACTTCGAGCAGAGCGACGTGCTCCCGTCGATCGGCTTCGAGTTCCGCCCGATCGACCGGGTGACGGTGCGCGGCGTCTACGCCGAGACGATCGCCCGGCAGACGTTCAGGGAGATCACGCCGATCCAGCAGCAGGAGTTCCTCGGCGGCGACGCCTTCATCGGCAACCCCGAGCTGCTGCCCGCCGACGTCGAGAACCTCGACTTCCGCGTGGACCTCACGCCGTTCGAGGGCGGCCTGCTGTCGGTCTCCTGGTTCCGCAAGGACGTCACGAACATCATCGAGAACGTGCAGCGGCTCGGCGGCGCCAGCCTGAAGTTCACCACGCCGGTCAACTACCCCGAGGGCCGGCTGCAGGGATGGGAGTTCGAGGTCCGGCAGCAGATGGGCCGGATCGACGAGCGGCTCGACGGCCTGAGCCTCGGCGCCAACGTGACCCTCATCGACTCGAACGTCCGTCTCCCGGACGAGGACATCGCGGCCCTCGCGGACCCGTCGGTGGACGCCCCGATCCGGTTCCGCGACGCGACCGGGGCCCCCGAGTACCTCTACAACCTCTTCCTGACATACGATCTCGCCGCCACCGGCACGTCCTTCTCCGTCTTCTGGACCGCCCAGGGCGACACGCTCGTCCAGGGGGCGAGCGTCAACGAGGGGAACTTCGTGCCGAACGTGTACGCGACGGACTTCGGCACGCTGAACATGAGCCTCAGCCAGCGGATCGGCGAGAACGTGCGGATCACCCTCCGGGCCCGGAACCTGACCAATCCCGAGATCCAGGAGGTCTACCGGTCCGAGTTCACCGGCCCGGACGTGGTCAAGACCTCGTTCACCCGGGGCGTCGACTACTCGCTCGGCGTCAGCGCCAACTTCACCTTCTGACCCGAGCCCGGAGCCACGTGCGTCCGGGCACCCTGGACAGGCGACGAACATGACACGACGACAGCATCACGCCTCCCGGACCGCCGGCCGCCGCGCCACCCGGCTCGTGCCGCCGGCGGTGGTCGCCCTCGCCGGCGGCTTCGCGGTCCTCGTCGGGGGGGACGCCCCGGCGCAGGACGGCGGCTCCGGCGGGAGCGGCGTGGACGGCGTCCGGGCCGCGCTCGAGCAGATGGTCGAGACGCGGCGGATCATCTCCCGCGAGCGGCAGGACTGGGAGCTCGGCCGCGAGCTGCTGCAGGCCCGCATCGACGTGGTCCGCGACCAGATCGAGGACCTCCGCCGCCGCGTCGCGGAGACCGAGGACAGCATCGCCGAGGCCGATCGCCGCCGCGAGGAGCTCGTCTCGGAGAACGAGGAGCTCAAGTCGGCGTCGGCCGGGCTCGCGGACATGGCCGCCACCCTCGAGGCCCGCACCCTCGAGCTGCTCGCCCGGCTGCCGGATCCGGTCCGCTCGCGGGTCCGGACGCTGAGCCAGCAGTTCCCCGAGGACCCCGCGGACACCGATCTCTCGCTGTCGGTCCGCTTCCAGAACGTCGTCGGCGTGTTGAACGAGGTGAACAAGTTCAACCGCGAGATCACGGTGACGAGCGAGGTCCGGGACGTCGCCGGCGGCCGCACCCAGGTCGAGGTGGCGGCGATGTACGTCGGCATCGCCCACGGCTGGTACGCCAGCATCGACGGGCGCTTCGCCGGCCAGGGCACCGCCCGCGACGGCGAGTGGGCCTGGGTGGACGAGGACGCGGCCTCCGAGGCCATCCGGGCGGCGATCGCGATCCTCGAGAACGAGGCCGTCGCCGACTTCGTGCAGCTTCCGATCACCGTGGACTGAGCGAGAGGACGACCCGATGACGCTTCGCATTCTCCTCGTCGTCCTCGCCCTCGTCGCCGCCCTCGGCGGCGCGGCCGCCCCCGCGGCGGCCCAGCAGGGCGACGCCTTCACCGAGGCCTCGGCCCGCGTCGATCGCGAGCTCCGGAACGCCGTCGGCGAGCTCGACCGGCTTCGCGAGCAGATCGCGGCCGAGCGGATCCCGATGGCGGAGGAGCTCGCCTCGCTCGAGGCCGAGCTGCTCACCGTCCGGCGCGAGTTCGAGCGGACCGCCCGGCTCCTCGACCGCCGGAACCTGGACCTCAGCACGCTCACGCAGGAGATCGAGGCCCGCAAGGACGAGGCGGCGTACCTGTCCAACCTCCTCGGCGAGTACATCCGCAACCTCGAGGCGCGGATGCACATCACCGAGCTCCAGCGCTACGGCGAGGTCCTCGAGGAGACCCGTCTCGCGATGGAGAACTCCAGCCTTCCGCCGCAGGAGCGGTTCGCCGCCCAGGCGACGATGCTGGAGCGGTCCATCGCACGCATGGAGGACGCGTTGGGCGGGGTGAGCTTCCCCGGCACCGCGGTCGGTCCCGAGGGCGAGATCCAGACCGGCTCGTTCCTGCTCGTGGGCCCGTACGCGCTCTTCCGCTCCGACGACGGCGCCGTCGTGGGCGTGGCCGAGCAGCGAATCGGCTCGCTCGAGCCGACGGTCCTGCCGTTCGGCGAGGAGTCGGATCGGGTCGCCGCGGCGAGCCTGATCGAGCGCGGGTCGGGGCAGCTGCCGCTCGACCCGACCCTCGGCAACGCGATCAAGGTCGAGGCGACCGAGGAGACGCTGGCCGAGCACATCGCCAAGGGCGGCCCGGTGATGGTGCCGATCCTCGCCCTCGCCGCGCTGGCGCTGCTGGTGGCCCTGTTCAAGTGGGTGCACCTGTCCTTCGTCCGCACGCCGTCGCAGAAGAAGCTCAAGGGCTTCCTCGCCGCGGTGGCCAACCACGACCGGCACCGGGCCATGGAGCAGGCCCGGTCCATCGGCGGGCCGACCGGCCTGATGCTCGCCCGCGGCGTGGAGCACATCCACGCCCCGCGGGAGCTGGTCGAGGAGATCATGTACGAGACGGTGCTGACCACGCGGCTGAAGCTGCAGAAGGCGCTGCCGTTCATCGCCATCTGCGCCGCGGCCGCGCCGCTGCTCGGCCTCCTCGGCACCGTGACCGGCATCATCAACACCTTCAAGCTGATCACCGTCTTCGGCTCGGGCGACGTCAAGACGCTCTCCGGCGGCATCTCCGAGGCCCTCATCACCACCGAGTACGGCCTCATCACCGCGATTCCGTCGCTGCTGCTGCACGCCTTCCTCTCCCGCAAGGCCAAGGGCGTGGTGGACGGCATGGAGAAGGCGGCCGTCGCCTTCGTGAACCAGCTCGGCAAGACGCCGTTCGGTCCCGGCTCGGCGGGGCAGCCCGCCGGCGGGGCCCCGCTGAGCGATCCGGCGCCGGCGGCCCCGGCCCCGCCGTCGGCGGCCGGCGACGGTCCGCGGAAGGCGCCGCCGAACGACAACGGCGGATATCCGGAGGTCGAGACCCGTCCGGCCGGCAGCCCGGCGGCGGTTCCGGCCGGCAGCGGCTGGACGGGCGGTCCCGACGGGTCGGAGCGGTCGTGACGGGCCGCCGATCGGCCCGGTTTGGGAGGACGTCGACGCCATGAGCACGCAGGAAGCAGCCGGCTTCTGGAACGATGCGGTCGAGATCTGGCTCGCCGGTGGCTGGGCCATGATCCTCCTCGCCGCCACGGCGCTGCTGATCTTCGCCCTCGGGTGCAGCGTGTGGCTGCGGCTGCGGGCCAAGGGCTTCCAGTCGCTGCCGGAGGAGACCTGGCGGCAGTGGATCTCCTATCCGGCCCTGCGCCGGGGCTCGATCGGCGAGCTGATGGACTTCGTCACCGGGTCCCGGACCCTCAAGGACAGCGCCGTGGTCTTCGAGGACCTCCGCACGACCGAGATCGTGCCCTTCGAGCGGGACCTGCGGCTCATGCGGATCTGCGTGACCGCGGCGCCGCTGCTCGGCCTGCTCGGCACCGTGACCGGCATGCTCTCGACCTTCTCCGCCCTGTCGAGCGGCAGCGGCGGCGACGAGACCATGTCGTTGGTGGCGGCGGGCATCTCCGAGGCCCTCATCACCACCGAGACCGGCCTCGTCGTGGCCCTCGCCGGGCTCTTCTTCCAGTACCGCCTCGCCCGCAAGCACGAGGAGTACAAGGCCTTCCTCGCCCACCTCGAGACGGTCTGGAACCAGCACATCTGGTGGGACCAGGTCCGGGGTCGCCCGGCCGCCTGAGCCGGAACCCTCAGCACCGCCCCGCGGGCGGAGGAGCATCCCATGGGACGATTCCGTGGCGCATCGGAGGACGCGGACACCGGTTCGATCGACATCTCGCCCCTGATCGACTGCGTGTTCATCCTCCTGATCTTCTTCATCGTCACCACCACCTTCGTGGAGGAGACGGGCGTCGAGGTCGACAAGCCGCAGGCCGCCTCGTCGGTGCAGCTGGAGAAGACCAGCATCCTGCTCGCGATCACCGAGGAGGGGCAGGTCGTCTACGGCGGCCGCGAGATCGGCGTCGGCGGCGTGCGGCCGCTCGTGCGGCGGATGCTGCAGGAGGAGGCGGTGCCGGTCATCATCCAGGCCGACCAGGCCGCCGAGTCCGGCACCCTCGTGCGCGTCATCGACGAGGCCAAGCTCGCCGGGGCCGAGAAGGTCAGCCTCGCCAGCCTCAAGCCCGCCAGCTGACCCGGAGGCCCGCGATGCAGATGCCCGGACATCCCTCGCCCCGCGCCCGCCGGCTCGCCCGCGTCGGACGAGGGGTCGCGCAGCGGTTCCTGACGGTCACGGGAGCGATGGCCCTCACGCTCGCGTTCTTCCTCGTCCTGCCGCTGCTGCAGCGGATCAACCCGCCGCCCACCGCCGACATGTCCCTGTCGTCGGTGGAGACGCAGCTGCCGCCGCCACCGCCGCCTCCTCCGCAGGAGGAGGAGCCCGAGGAGGAGGAGGAGCCCGAGGAGCCGGAGGCGCCCGACCTGTCCGAGGACCCGCAGCCGCTGGACCTCTCGCAGCTGGAGCTCGCCCTGAACCCGGGGATGGGCGGCGGCTGGTTCGAGGGCGACTTCGCGGTCTCCCTGCAGTCGGCCACCTCGCGGACGGAGCAGGTCGAGGAGCTCTTCTCGCTCTCGGAGCTCGACCAGAAGCCGCGACCGATCTTCCAGCAGAGCCCCGAGCTGAACGCCCGACTGCGGTCCCGCGGGCCGGGGCAGGTCTTCGTCATCTTCATCGTGGACGAGCAGGGACGCGTCGAGGACGCCCTCGTCCAGAAGTCCACCGACCCGATCTTCGAGCGGCCGGCCCTGGCCGCCATCCGACAGTGGAAGTTCGAGCCCGGCAAGCGGGACGGCGACCCCGTCCGGTTCCGCATGCGACAGCGGTTCGACTTCCCCGGGAGCTGAGCTCATGCCTCGCCTCTTCGCCCGCGTGCCCGCCGCCTCGCTCGCCGGGCTCCTCGCCGTCCTCCTCGCGCCGGTCGCCGGTGCCCAGGACTTCGGTCCGGGCGACGACATCCGGCGGCCGGGCCGCTCGATCATCGCGCCGCAGGACGTGCAGCCGGCCGAGCCGCGGTTCTGGAGCGATCAGCGGTTCCGCGACGACTTCATGGCCTCCTACATCCCGGCCACCGAGATCGAGCCGTCGGTGACGGAGGACGAGCGGGAGGAGATGCAGGAGATCCTCTCGCTCATCGGCCGGGGCGAAAGCGACGAGGCCCGCGCGCGGATCGAGGAGATCCGCACGCCGGCCTCGAGCGCGGTGGTGGACTTCACGCTCGGCAACGTCCACTTCCAGGCCGACCGGCTCGACGAGGCCGCCGCCGCCTATCTCGAGGCGGTCCGGAAGTTCCCGAACTTCCGCCGCGCGTGGAGGAACCTCGGGCTGATCCGCGTGAAGCAGCAGGACTTCACCAGCGCGCTGCCGGCACTCACCAAGGTGATCGAGCTCGGTGGGGGGGACGCCACCACGTACGGCCTCCTCGGCTTCGCCTACGGCTCGATCGAGGACTCGATCGCGGCCGAGTCGGCCTACCGCATGGCGGTGCTGCTCGACCCCGGCACGCTGGACTGGAAGATGGGCCTCGCCCGGTCGCTGTTCCAGCAGCAGCGGTACGCCGACGCGGCGGCGCTCTGCGAGCGGCTCATCGAGCGCAACCCGACCGACGCCAAGCTCTGGATGCTGCAGGCCAACGCGTTCATCGGCCTCGGCGACGCCCGCCGGGCGGCCCAGAACTACGAGATGATCGACAAGCTCGGGGCGTCCACCGTCGACACCCTGAACATGCTCGGCGACATCTACATCAACGAGGGGCTCTACGCCGCGGCGGTCGACACCTACGAGCGGGCGATCGAGCTCGACCTCGACACCCGACCGGATCGGGCCCTGCGGGCCGCCCGGGTGATGGTCGCCCAGGGTGCCTACGAGGAGACCGGGGCGCTGCTCGAGTCGATCGAGGATCTCTACGGCTTCGCCCTCGAGGACGAGGATCGCAAGGAGCTGCTCCGGGTCCAGGCCCGCATCGCGGTGGCCGAGGGCGCCGGCGAGGACCAGGTCCGCATCCTCGAGGAGATCATCCGGATGGATCCCCTCGACGGCGACGCCCTGATCCTGCTCGGCCAGCACTTCCACCGCAACGAGGAGCCCGAGCGAGCGATCCTCTACTTCGAGCGGGCCGCCGGCCTCGATGCCTTCGAGGCCGACGCCCGGGTCTGGCACGCCCAGGTGCTGGTGAGCCAGCAGAAGTACCAGGAGGCGCTGCCGCTGCTCCGCCGCGCCCAGTCGGTCCGGCCGCGCGAGTCGGTCCAGGAGTTCATCGAGCAGGTCGAGCGGTTCGCGACCCGCGGCTGACGCCGCGGCGGGGGGGGCCGCGCGGGGGCGGGGGGGGGGGCG
>Ga0081535_101099_pt1 | contig 10319 bp, 13 predicted proteins | sample HotLakmasection3_FD_71020 | JGI IMG/M metagenome (GOLD analysis project Ga0081535, IMG submission 71020) | Hypersaline microbial mat communities from Hot Lake, Washington, USA - Section #3 (SPADES assembly) (version 2) | ecosystem: Environmental > Aquatic > Non-marine Saline and Alkaline >... | reverse complement strand
CCCGTGCGGGTGCGCCGGCGCCGCCCCGCCCCCGGCCGCGGGGCCCGCCGCCCCCGCCGCTGCCGCTCCGCGCCGCTGACCGCCGGCCGCCCTCACACCGGCGGCCGCTCCCGGGGCCCGTATCCCGCCGGCGGCCGGCGCGGATGCCATCGCCGGGCCGCCCACTGCACCGCCCGCGGCGCGGCCAGCGGCAGCACCGTCACCGCGACCAGCCCGACGATCAGCCCCGGCGACAGCAGCGATCCCGCGCCCTCGCGGGCGAGCTCCGACAGCGTCGGCGCTCCCGCCCCGGCCAGCACGAAGACCACGTTCCCCGGCAGCAGGCCCAGCTGCGTCGCGAGGCAGAAGTCGCGGAGGCCGATCCGCGTCGCCCCCATCACGTGGTTGGTGATCCAGTACGGCGCGTGCAGGATGCGGGCGAGGAAGAGCCATCGCGGCCCCTCGCGGGTCATTGCCGCGTCGATCCGGGCCAGCCGCCCGCGGTAGCGGTCGGCGACGAGGTCCCGCAGTCCGTGGCGCACCACGAGGAAGGAGATCGTCGCCGCCACCGTCAGCCCGACGTTCACGATCACGAGCCCGGCCCAGAAGCCGAAGAGCCAGCCCGCCACCACCGCCTTGCCCGCCGTCCCCGGCACCAGGCTGGTGAGCACGTACAGCGCGAAGCCGAGCCCGAGGCCGGCCAGCCGGTGGGCGCGGAGCCAGTCCCGCACCGCCTGCTCGCGGGCGACGAGGTCGTCGAGCACGAGGAAGCGGAGGGCGAGCGACCACGCCGCGACCAGCACGAGCAGGAACAGCACCAGCAGCAGCGCGCGCCGGACCATGCGGAGGCTCCCACCCCGCGCTCCATGCTCCCTCGCCTCGACCCGCCCGCGGCGGCCGGGCTCGGGACACCCCCGATCCTCCCGCGTTTCCCGGATGCGGCACCGGGGATGCTTCCCCGTGTCGTGCGACGCCGGTCCGCGTCACCATGACGTGGATCCCCGGAGACCCGCCCCCGACGTGGAGCATCTGACCCGCATCGCGGACTGGCTCGGCGTGTCGGTCGGCGTGCTCGGCGTGATGACGGGCATCCTGCTCGCTCTCGTCCTCGGCACGATCGCCCGGTTCGCCCACCTGCATCGCCTTCCGCCCGAGAAGGGGCGGTCGCTCGTGCTGCGCCTCCGCAGCTGGTGGGTGATCGCGGTGGTGGTCGGGGTCGCGATCCTGCTCGGCCGCACCGCGACGATCCTGCTGATCCTCGTCGTGAGCCTTCTCGCCCTCCGCGAGTACGTCCGGCTGGTCCCGGACGACGCCCGCGACCGCTGTCGGTCCCTCGCCCCGTGGGCGATCGCGGCCACCGTCCTGCAGTACGGCTGGATCTGGCTCGGCTGGGAGCAGGTCGCGCTGGTGTTCCTGCCGGTGGTCGCCTTCCTCGGCCTCACGCTGCTGGTGGTGCTGACCCGGCGGCCCGAGGGGTTCCTGCACGTGGTCGGCGCGGTCCAGTGGGGGATGATGCTGCTGGTGTTCTGCGTCTCCCACGTCGCGCTGCTGCTGGCGATGCCGGAGGCGACGAATCCCGTCGGCGGCGTGGTGGGCTGGTTCCTGTTCCTCGTGCTCCTCACCGAGCTCAACGACATCGCCCAGGCCCTCTGGGGCCGGCCGCTCGGGCGGCACAAGATCATCCCCGAGGTCTCGCCCGGCAAGAGCTGGGAGGGCCTGCTGGGTGCCGCCGTCACCACCGCGATCGCGGCCGTGCTGCTCGCCCCGGTGCTCACGCCGCTGGCCGACCCGCCGCCCGCCCTCGAGGACACGGCCCTCGCCGCGTGGGCCGAGGGCTGGTGGATCGCGCCGTGGCCGGTGGCGATCGCCCTCGCGATCTCGGTCGCCGGCTTCTTCGGCGACATCGTGATCTCCGCCCTCAAGCGGGACGCCCACGTCAAGGACAGCGGCACGCTCCTGCCGGGTCAGGGCGGCATCCTCGACCGCATCGACAGCCTGACCTTCACCGCGCCGCTGTTCTACTACGTGGTGCAGTGGCTGCACGGAGGTACGACGTGAGCGAGGAGCGCGCGAGCAGACCGGGAGACGAGCCGGATCGGGACGGGCGCCGGGACGTGGCCGACGGCCCCGCCCGCGGCGCGGACCCTGCCGGTGCCGACGCCCCCGACGCCCCCGACGCCGACGCCCCCGACGCCGCCGACGCCCCCGACGACCGCCACGACGCCGAGGCCGCCCGCCGCATCGTCACCGTGCCCAACGTGCTGTCGGTCCTCCGGCTGCTCGGATCAGGCTCGCTGCTCGTCCTCGCCGCCCACGACCTGCGGTTCTGGTTCATCGGCGTCTTCGTCGCGCTCCTGGCGACGGACTGGCTCGACGGGAAGATCGCGGTGCTGCTGCACCAGCGGACGGTCCTCGGGGCGCGCCTCGACTCGATCGGCGACGCGGTCCTCTACTTCTGCCTGCTGCTCGGCCTCCTCGCCCTCGAGCTGCGATTCCTGCTCGACTGGCTGGGCCTCGTCGTCGCGATGGTCGCCAGCCACCTCGCGGCATGGGCGGCGAGCTACCTGAAGTTCAGCCGCATGCCGGCCTACCACACGCGGGCGGCCAAGATGTGCTGGGGCCTGGTCTGCATCGCCGCGGTGACGCTGGTGGCGAAGGGCCCGGAGTGGCCCGCCGTCGTCGCCCTCGTCGCGGTGATCCTCACCAACCTCCAGTCGATCGCGATCACGATCACCCTTCCCCGCTGGGAGGCCGACGTGTCGTCCTGGTGGCAGGCCCGGCGGATCGCCGACGGCGCGGAGCACGAGGCGACGCTCGCCGCGGAGGACGGCCGCGGCGAGTCGGCGGAGGGGCGGACATGAGCGTCCGCCGCATCCTGCACCTCTCCGACCTGCACTTCGGCCCGCCGTACCTGCCCGACGTCGGCGAGTCGGCCCTCCGGACCGCCGGCGAGCTCGATCCCGACGTCGTCGTCGTCAGCGGCGACCTCACCCAGCGGGCGAAGCGGTCGCAGTTCGAGGAGGCGCGGGCGTTCCTCGAACGGCTGCCCGACGTGCCGACGGTCGTGGTGCCGGGCAATCACGACGTGCCGCTCTGGCGGGTGTGGGAGCGGATGACCCGGCCGCACGAGCTCTACCGCGAGCACGTCTCGGAGAACCTCGACGGGGTGCTGCGGCTCGACGGGGCGACGATCGTCTGGCTCGACTCGACGTCGCCGCGGCGGGCGATCAGCAACGGTCGCATCCACCTCGAGCAGCTGGCGTTCTGCCGGGAGGCCCTCGCCGACACGGACCCCGCCGACCTGCGGATCGTCGTCGCCCACCACCACTTCCTGCCCGCCCCCGACTTCGAGCGCGACGTGGCGATGCCGCGGGCGCGGCGGGCCCTCGAGACCTTCGTCGAGCTGCGGGTCGACATGATCCTCGGCGGGCACCTGCACCGCGGGTACATCGGCCACACCCTCGACGTGTGGGCCGGGGCGGACCGCGAGCACGGCATCGTCATCGTGCAGTGCGGGACGACGACGTCGCGCCGGGGCCGCGGCCGCGAGCGGGAGAAGAACACCTTCAACCTCGTCGAGGTCGCCCCCGACCGCGATCGGTTCACGGTCACGCACTACGCGCATTTCGCCGACGTGGGCGGCTTCGAGCCGATGAGCCGGCACGAGTTCCCGCGGCCCCGTCGCCGCTCGCTGGCGTGAGGCGGGACGCGGGCGCGGGGCCCGCGCTCCGGCCCGCACCGGTCGCCCGTCGCCGCGCGGGCCCCGCGCCCGCGACGCCTCGGATCGTCCCGGGATTCGCGTCCTCGTGCATCGCCCGATCCCGTGGCGCGTCGCATGCGTCTACCGTTTGGCCATGGTCACCGCGACGAGCCTGCGCACGAACCACGACCGCCTGATGCGGAGCCTCGAGGAGGTGAGCGCGATCGGACGGCTCGACGACCGCTCGATCGACCGACGCGCCTTCAACGAGGCGGACATGGCGGCGCGGCGGTGGCTGGTCGAGACCTGCCGCGAGCGGGGGCTCCGCGCCGAGCTCGACGCGGCCGGCAACGTGCGGGCGTGGGGCCCCGACGCGTCCTCGCCGATGCAGGACAGCTCGCGGCGGCCCGACGATCCCGGACCGCGGCCGCTGCTGATCGGCTCGCACCTCGACTCGGTCCCGCAGGGCGGCACCCTCGACGGGACGCTCGGGGTGATGATCGGCCTCGAGGTCCTGACCTGCCTGCGCGAGGTGGGCGAGCTCCCGCGGAAGCCGGCCGAGCTCGTCGCGTTCTCCGACGAGGAGGGCCGGTTCGGCGGGATGTTCGGCAGCCGCGCGCTCGCCGGGCTGCTGTCGCCGCTGGACGTCGAGCGGGCGGTCGACCTCGAGGGCACGAGTCTCGTCGACGCGATGGCGGCCCACGGGCTCGCCGCCCACGACGCCCTGCACGTCCGCGTGCAGCCCGGGGCCTACCGGGCCTACCTCGAGGTCCACATCGAGCAGGGGCCGGTGCTCGACGCCCACGGCGAACGCCTCGGCGTCGTGACCCACGTCACCGGACTGCTCAAGTGGAGAGTGACGCTCCGCGGCCGCTCCGACCACGCCGGCACCACGCCGATGTCGATGCGCCGCGACGCCTTCGCCGGCCTCGCGGAGTTCGCGGGCGAGATCCCGCGACTGCTCGAGGAGCACGGCGGGGAGCACTCGGTGGCCACGATCGGCAACGTGACGCTCTCGCCCGGTGCCGCCAACTCGGTGCCCGGGGAGGCCGTCTTCTCCGTGGACGTGCGGGACGGCGACCGGGCGGTGCTGGACGACATCGCCGGGGCCATGCGGCGGGCCCTCTCCGCCATCGCCCGCCGCCGGGGGCTCATGTTCGAGTTCGAGGTGCTCGGCTCGATCGACCCGGTGCCGTGCGACCCCGCGGTGGTGGACGCGCTGGTCGCCGCGGCCCGCGAGACCGGCGTCGAGCCGCGGACGATGCCGAGCGGGGCCGCCCACGACGCCCAGTCGATGGCCGCGATCGCCCCGATCGGCATGATCTTCGCCCCCTCGGTCGGCGGCCGCAGCCACGCCTCGGCCGAGTGGACGCACCGCGACGACATCGTGCTGGCGGCCGACGTGTGCCTCGCCGCCGCCCGCCGGCTCGCCGCGACCGACCCCGACCGACTCCCCCACGAGCCGCCGCCGCGGAGCGAGGACGACCTCCCCCCCGCCGAGGAGCCCCCCCGATGATCGATCGCCAGGACGTCGCGCAGCAGCTCGACGAGCAGTTCATCAACGTGGACCCCCTGCGGCCCTCGTACCGCGAGGCGCTCGACGAGCGGGCCGAGCGGTTCGTCAGCGAGCTGCACGACCGCACCGCCCTCATCTGCATCGACCTGCAGTACCTCGACGCCGCCCGCGGCCACGGCGTCTTCAAGGACGCCGAGGCGAGCGGAGTGCCGCTGGAGGCCCAGGAGTACTACTTCTCGACCCTCGAGCAGCTGGTCCTGCCCAACGTCGCCCGCCTGCAGGCCGCCTTCCGCCAGCGGGGCCTCGAGGTGATCCACACCCGGATCATGTCGCTGACGCAGGACGGCCGCGACCGCGGGGCCCAGCACAAGCGGCTCGGCCTGCATGCCCCGCCCGGCTCCAAGGACGCCGAGATCCTCCCCGAGGTCGCCCCGGCCGGCGACGAGATCGTCCTGAGCAAGACCGCCTCGGGGGTCTTCGCCTCGACGATGCTCGAGCAGATCCTCCGGAACCTCGGCGTCGAGGCCCTCGTGGCCTGCGGGGTGTACACCGACGAGTGCGTGTCGACCACCGTCCGGCACGCCAGCGACCTCGGCTTCGACACGATCCTGGTCGAGGACGCGTGCACCTGCGTGACCGAGGAGCGGCACCGCTTCACGGTGAGCACGCTGCGGAACCGCTACGTGCGGGTGCTGACGACCGACGAGGTGCTGGTGCAGCTCCGCGAGCAGGAACAGGCCGCCGAGGCGGCGGAGAGCACCTGACGGAGCGGGCCGGGGAGCCGGGGCGGTGCGGCCGGGCCCACGCGTCGGATCCGCGCACGGCGCGGAAGTCCTTTGCGTGCAATGAGTGTGACGCAGCGTTCCGGCCCCCGAACGGCGAGATCGCCCGAGCGGGAACGTGACGAACACCCGTCTTGCCCCGGCCTCGGCCGGCCGCTACGCTTTGCATTCAAACGATCCGTCCGTCGTCCGGTGCAGTCGCCTCGGACCGGCGGCCGGGATCGGGGGGCCCGGGGGGGGGAACGGGGGCGGCGCGGGGCTGATGACCGCAAGCCACGGCGCGATGGCGGGCGTCGCTGGGACGATGATCGTAAACCACAGCGCAAAGGTGACGCAGACCGTCGTTGGCGTGATGACCGTGACTCTCGTCGAGACGATCAGCGTCGTCGAGATTTTCGTGGGAATCGGTGGGACGACAAGGATCAGCACGACAGTCGCCGTGACGTTCGGAAGGATGGGCGCGGCGACGGCCATCGCGATGATCGCTCGGTCGATAACACTGCCGTCCAACCCACCGAAACGCCCGCATCCGGTGAACCGATGGCTCCACTGGACTTCGATGAGAAAGCTCTTCCGGCACCGGTGCGTGCTGAGTTGCGTGGTGTCCCAGCCGACACCGCTCACATCATTGAGGGTCATCTGGTTGCTGCTGCTGAACTTCTCGACGAGGACCCGGCTCAGGCAAATGCCCACGCTCAGGCCGCTCGTCGACGCGCCCCGCGTCTGCCCATCCTGCGCGAAGTGGCTGCCGAGGCCGCATATCAGGCGGGCGAGTATGCCTCTGCCCTCAATGACTACCGTGCGCTTCGACGTATGACTGGTAACGACAACTTCCTTCCAGTGATAGCGGACTGTGAGCGTGCGCTAGGACGCCCGCAGGCAGCTCTTCGGCTCATCTGTGAAGGGCAGGAGGCGGGTCTTAACCCAGCCCAGCAGATCGAGCTGGTGCTTGTGCAAGCCGGTGCACGTCGTGATCTTGGCCAGAGAGATGAGGCTGTTCGCCTGCTTCGTGAAGCCGTCAAAAACCTTAAAGCTCCTACTGAGGCGACTGCGCGCCTGCACTACGCCTACGCCGAGACGCTGTTGGAGGAGGGTGACACAGCTGGCGCTCGAAAATGGTTCGTCTCAGCCCAGAGACACGATCCTGCCAACTTCCTCGACAGCCAGGACCGCATTGACATCATTGATGGTCGAGAGCCAAGCGGGGACCCTGCTGACGACATGCTCTTCATCGAAGACGACAATGAGGGCGAGGAGACAGACCAGTGAGCGATGCCCTCATTGATGAACATGACGCTGCCCTCTTTGACTTAGATGGAGTGGTCTACCTGGGGCCGGACCCGGTTCCTGCAGCACCTGACACCATTGCCGAATTACGGCGTCGCGGGGTCAAGGTCGGCTTCGTCACCAATAATGCCGCTCGTTCGGCTGAGGTTGTAGCTCAACACCTGACCGACATCGGTATCCCGACCGAGCCTAGCGACGTCGTCACCTCAGGACAGGCGATTTCTGATCTCGCTGCCGATACATTGCCTGCTGGCGCCAGGGTGCTCATCGTCGGGACGGAATCGTTACGCGATGAGGCGCGGGCACGCGGGTTGCAGCCGGTCGAGTCCGCTAGGGATGATCCTGTCGCCGTCATCCAGGGGTACGACTCACAGATTGCCTGGCCATTGCTCGAGGAGGCAGGATTCGCCTTGCAGGCGGGCGCGATGTGGTATGCCGCTAATCCAGACATCACTCGTCCAACGGATCGCGGCATTGTCCCGGGGATAGGTGCTCAGCTCCAAGTCGTCGCTACTACGTGCAATGCCGAGCCAGTTATCGCCGGAAAGCCCTACCGCCCGTTGTTGGAGGCCACCATTTCCCGATTAAGGTCTACCTCACCAATCTTTGTTGGGGACCGTTTAGACACCGACATTCGTGGCGCAAACACGATGGATGTTGACTCGCTATTCGTCTTTACCGGTTCTCACGGTGTCGCTGACGTGCTAGCTGCTGCTCCTGAGGATCGGCCGCAGAATATTGCTGCCGATCTGTCCGGGTTGCTTGAGCCCAAGCGCGAGGTCGATGTGTCCGGCGACCGCGCGCGTTGCGGTGGGAGCATAGTGTCGGTGCACGCTGACCGAGAGGTCCGTGCGGAGAGTACTCCCGATGATATTTGCGGGCAGCTCGATGCCGTGGCCGCCATGATGGCCCTTGTCTATGGGTCGAATGTGACTATTCCCGACGATGCCGGGAGGCTCTTCGACAAGCTTCACTGAACGGTGTTCAATTGGTCCCAACGGCTGCCCATGTGGTCAGCCGCTCTATCTCGTCATGGGAAGGAACCCGATGTCGTCACGCAATGGTTTCCAGGCCACCGACCTGGCTCTTATCGCGGTATTTGCAGCCCTCGTCGCTGTGCTAGCCGTCATCCCGCCGATGTTCATGGTGGGGGCGGTCCCTTTTGCCCTTCAGATGGTTGCCGTCATGCTGGCGCCGATGGTGCTGGGAAGTATCCGTGGCGGATGTGCGGTAAGCTTATATATCCTTGTCGGCGCGCTGGGACTGCCCGTCTTTAGCGGTGGGTCTAGCGGGATTGGCGTCCTGGTGGGTCCCACTGGTGGGTATCTATGGGGATGGCTGATCGGCGCTTTCGTGGCGGGTGCAGTAGCTACTTCCGTGCTGCGTCGACGTCCACGTAAGTCGATGCTTCCGGTATGGCTTTTTGTCGTCGCACTAGTGGACCTAGTGTGCGTCTATCTTGGTGGCATCTTCGGGCTGATGGGCTTCGCGAAGTTGAGCTTGAATGCAGCCCTGGCAGCCAATCTTGTCTTGTTCGGCCTCGATGTGGTGAAGGGGATTTTGGCTTGTCTCATCGCTACTGCGGTGCTGACTGCCTTTCCCCGGCTCATGCCGTGATCGAGTTCACAAATGTCAGCGTTGACGTTGACGAGTATGACGTTGAGGGCCGCCACCGTCGGGTGAAGATTCTTAGCACGATGAACCTCATTGTGTCGGAGCGTAGGGTCGCCGTTATCGGCCCCAATGGGGCCGGCAAGTCGACCCTTCTCAGACTCGTTAATGGGCTAGTCGAGGCGACGGATGGCACCGTCACTGTCGATGGGATTAACCCCTCTGAGGATGGTCGTGCGGCCCGTCGCCACGTCGGCTACATCTTTACCAACCCGATGAGCCAGCTCGTCATGTCGACGCCAGTAGCTGATGTTGAATTGTCTCTTCGTCAACGGATTCGTAACCGACTTGAGCGACATGAAGCGGCCATGCAGATCCTTGCCGATCAGGGACTGGAAGCCGTTGCTGGACGCAGTGTGCACGCTCTCTCAGGAGGGGAACGTCAATTGGTGTCCCTGGCGAGCGTACTGGCCGTCGAACCATCAGTCATCCTCGCCGACGAGCCAACAACCCTGCTGGATCTGCGAAACCGGGAGATGGTGCGGCACGCCTTTGAACGCTTGGATCAGCAAATCCTGTGCTGCACCCATGACCTGGAATTGGCGGCGTCGTTTGACCGAGTGCTGGCTGTCGAAGACGGTCGAATTGTCGACGACGGCGACCCGGGGGAGGTTATTGCCGACTATCGGGCCCGGATGGTGTCCGGTCAAGGCGGGGTCGTGCCTCGACGCGGTGGACAGGATAAGAGCCGATGAAGACTGACGCTTCGGCCTTCTTTGGCGGATACCGAGCTGGGAACAGTCCTGCTCACCGTATGCCAGTCTGGTCGAAGTACCTACTCGTTTTGCTCGTCGGCGTAACCCCCTTTTTCGTCAAACAGTGGTGGTTTTCCCTGGGCTGCCTGGTGGTGGCCGTCGTCATCAACCTGGTTGTTGCCAGGATCCCGGTGCGCACGGCGTTATCTATTGGTGTGCCGTTGTGGATCGCGAATGCTCTCATCCTCGCGTATCACTGTTTTTTCACGATGTGGCAACGAGGAGTGATATATGTTGCTGGGCTGCTGGCCTGTCTCTACATCGCCCGGCTGGTGACGTGCACCACGGATCCCGGTGCGCTCATGGACGCCATTGTGGCCTTGGCTCGGCCGCTGCGGCCGTTGGGTGCTAAACTTGAGAAATTCGCACTTACCATTGCGTTGATGTGGACCACAATTCCGTACCTCGTTGGATCCATAGGCCAGGTCAGGGACGCCGCTAAAGCACGCGGGTTGGAACGGTATAGCTGGAGGTTCCTCATTCCGATGTTCGTAGGGGCGGTCGGCCATGCTTTGGAGATTGGGGAGGCCCTCAAAGCTCGGGGGTTGGGGGATGAAGAACCTTTCTGATGTCTATATCGTGATATCGATATTCACAGAGTGAAGAAGTTCTTCGGGGTCCGCAGTACT
>Ga0081535_101097_pt1 | contig 10362 bp, 6 predicted proteins | sample HotLakmasection3_FD_71020 | JGI IMG/M metagenome (GOLD analysis project Ga0081535, IMG submission 71020) | Hypersaline microbial mat communities from Hot Lake, Washington, USA - Section #3 (SPADES assembly) (version 2) | ecosystem: Environmental > Aquatic > Non-marine Saline and Alkaline >... | reverse complement strand
GTATTCTTTCTCACATGGACGAGTTTGATGAGATCAAAAAAGATATTAAAGCAGAATTTCGGCCTGAACTTACCAGGGCACTCAATGCACCCGAACCGGTTTTCGACGAAAGCGAGGAGCTGGCTCGTGTAAATCTATCGTCTACGCTTAACATCTCACGAAACGGAACCTCAAGTTCAAAATCTGAAAAACGCATCATTGATGCCGTTCACCTTGCCCAAAAGCAGGCCTTTACGGAAGATGAGAGCTTTATTATGATGGGACAGGATATAGCGGAATACGGTGGTGTGTTTAAAGCTTCGGAAGGGTTTCTGGAGCTGTTTGGCAAAAATCGAATTCGCAACACGCCCATTATAGAATCGGGTGCGGTGGGAACGGCAATAGGCCTGGCTTTTGATGGATTTAAGCCCGTCCTGGAAATTCAGTTTGCAGACTTTATCTCCTGCGCATACAACCAGATCGTGAATAATCTTTCAAAAGGAAAATACCGGTGGATGCCGGACCTGAACATCACCATACGGGCCCCTTATGGCGGTGGTGTGGGGGCCGGACCGTTTCATTCGCAATGCCCTGAAGCGTGGTTTATGAATTTACCGGGAATACGGGTTTTGATTCCTTCTTCGGTTGAAGATGCCCAAAATATGCTCTACACGGCCCTTTACGACAACAACCCCGTACTCTTTTTTGAGCATAAAAAACTGTACCGAAGCTTCAGGGAAGAGACGGAGGATCTCTGCAGAATTATCGATATTGAATCGGCATACCTTGTTGAAACAGGTTCGGATGCCACCATCATCACGTATGGTATGGGCGTGCACTGGGCCAGGGAACTCTCAGGGATGTACACAAAAAGAGGTGTAAGCCTGGAAATTGTCGACATGAGGTCGCTGGCTCCCATCGACTGGGACACTGTGATCCATTCCGTGAAAAAAACCGGACGGGTGCTTCTGCTTCAGGAACCTTCCGAGATTCTGGGCCCCATGAGCGAGCTTTCTGCGGGTATCACAGAACGGGCATTTGAGTTTCTCGACGCGCCGGTAATGAGGTGCTCCTCACTCAACACCCCCATTCCATTCAGCAAACAACTGGAAGAGGGGTATTTGGCAAGCTACAGGATGGCTGAGAGGCTGGAGGATCTTTTACGTTATTAGGGGGTCGTTAACGTAAGGGTTTAAACCACGGAGCGTCTTTTTTCAATAAACCAGGATGACAACAACATTAATGAGAGACCTGAATTTTGAAATATTTTTGCCGGGCCAATTGTATCGGATGCTAAACCACCGAAAAAACCACATGGATCATCAAATCCATTAATGAAAAGCCAATAAGTAAAGATTGTAATTACTAAAAGGAAAAATGAACTAAACAAAGCCCCGGATTTTGGATGAAAAATTAGCATGAACGTTAACACAAACTCCCCACTTAGAAAGAGAGAAAATATAATTTCAGGAAAATAGATCGGTAAATTTGTAGCATAAACAAACGATAAAAAAATATCCGGATTAAGCGCTTTCCCAATAAATCCGACACTAAACATGATGACAGCTATTAATCGCGGAGCTTTAATCCAAAAAAGTTCTGATTTTTTCAATGGATCTATCATCGGACGCGTTCTATTTCATTTTCTTCAATAAATTTCCAAATTACGAGCTGTCCAGTTTCCTGACGAATGCCCAATATCGTATTACCCATTAAAGAAAAATAGTATATTGGCTCTGGGGTTCTGAAGCTATGAAGGTAGTCACCCGTTTGCAGATCATATACATCAATAATATCTCTTATGAACAACTCGCCCTGAACCTCTGAAGTCAATATGTAAATATACCTCTCATCAATATGTAGTCCATGCATCTGAGGAAGGTTAGAACTTGGAGAAACTTCATAAAAAATTTGCTCCTGATTCTCTTCGTATTGGCGTGGAGGAATGATTTTCAAATCCTCAATGTCAAAGGCTTCTATAGGCCTGCGTACAAAGAGAATTTCTCCCTCTTCATTATATTTCACAATATCGGTTGTATAGTAGAAAACGCGAACAATATTACTTGAATCAGCCTTCATAAATGTTGAATCAAATACTCTTGACCATAACTCTCGATCTCTGGAGACAATTGCTTCTGAGAACATGTTTTCGCTACTATTTAAGGATGAAATCTTGAGCCTGGTATCAAATCGATCTGAAATAACGAAGTATTTGTCATTCAGTACAACCAATTTGTTGGGCATTATTTTTACGTTTACAACCTCAAAATCTTCTATGTCATCAAAAATTGTAATTCTTCCTGTCAACTCATCAGAAATCCATATTCGTCCGCTGTTATCTAAGTCGATTGAGTTGATCCGCAAAAATTCTCCGGGGCCTTCCCCTTTTCCTTTTCCAAATACCTCTACAATATTTCCTCCAGCATCTATCTTTTTGACTTTATTGTCACTCCAGTCTCCAACATAAAAATACTCATCCCCGGAGATTAAATTCACAGGGGTATATACCTCATCGACTTCTATTGTATCCTGATATCTAAATTTGACCCAAACTCGTTTCTCCTGATGCTGAGCAGCGGGCGTTACAGAATACTGCGACAAAAGATCAAATCTCGTTTCGTTTATAAAAAATAACCATAAAAATGTCGCGATAGACATTATGGCGAATAAAAGTAGTAGAAATATGGAGCTGTTTTTCTTCATAGAATATTTATTGTAACTCTGCCAGCCGACAGGTTATGATTGTCACAACTGGCAGAGCAATTACACCAATTACATCTTCTGACAATTTAAACCACATGATTTACTACCAGCCTGACATATCTGAGTACAGCTTGTTCCGGGATCCGAGTTAGCTGTTGCCGTGCTTATCTGACTACTTACTGCCATACCTATTACAAATATTGTAACTCCTATGTAACCAATTGCTTTTTCCATAATTGTCTTTTCTTTCATAATAATTTTGGATTTAGTTAGTAATTGAACCACATCTTACTTAAAAAAAAACTATTCATATGCAATTGTCAGAATTGCCCGATTTAGTCTTAGATTTAACTTTTTTACTAATACTAGTGTAAAATTTTTTATCTAAGACTCAGATCTGAACAAAAGTTAACGGCAACTCTTTATTAAGTTGTAGACTTTCGGCGGGTATGTAAGAAATGTTTCAGTAAGACATATGACGTCTTTATAAATAGTTTCCAAGCCTGTGCTTTATAATGCATCCCAAATTTAAAACTCATTCAAGCAAACTTCGGAAGTCTGTTTCTTTAAAATATACCATTGTTGTCATGAGGATAGTTTTTAAAATCCCACCTAAAAAAATCAATGCTTATCATCGTTTTAGAGTAAATTTTACCGCTGATTACTCCGGTTTGCATGAAATATCTCGTGAGCCCGCCGGGCCAGTTCCCGCTCTCCAAATCTCTCAGTTATGGCTTTGTACACGCCCATCTCTTTCACTGTGCTATAATTATGCGCCTGCTTTCTGATAAGGGCGCCTGTCACATTCCATACTACATTTTCGTCCGGATGGTGTTTTACGACTTCCAGAAAATAGTCCACGAGAACCGGGTTTGTATCTGTACTGTTAAGCAGGTATTGAGGAAGCATCTGAGCACGATTCCAAACGGGGTGTGTTGGTACAACACGTTCAGGAATTTGCAGTATTAACTCTGTATCGATTGAAATGTGGCCTGATTGGTCGATATCAGATTCTAAATCTCCCCTCGTCCCTGCACTCATCATATCCCGGACGCTTAATTGCTTCCGATGTACTATTCGCTGGTGCATTTCAAGACGGTAGTGCGCAGCTGCATATCCAAGTGTTACAATAGCTCTCTGCTGCGGATGAAGTGATGGATTATCGGCCTCTTTTTCGATTCTCTCTATAGTTTCCCTCAAAAAATCGGTTATGCTTTCGGATGAATAAAACATTTCTACATATTGAGCCTGTTCGATATCTGTTAGCCCGGTTTTAAGATCCTGTTCGAGAATGGGTACGTTTCTTCTAAAATTACGGATCAGTACAATCGGTTCTGCCCAGTATCGATCTGTAGGATTACGAAAGCTGATGAGAGCATCCGCGTTGAGCCAGTCATGATCGGCATCATTCGGTAAATTTCTTCGAAAAGGAATCGTTTCTCCGGGCACGAACCGGATTTCAAGGGAATCAGGAGGCAGGTTTCGATATCTTACCGACTCAAATGTGTTATCATCACGAATGCCATATTCGTCAGCAGGCGGCAGAGGCATGGCCCCAGCTCTGCCGTATCCAAGCCCCCTCACCTGATATCGAACCGTATCTGACACTACAGGAATCATAGCGCTGACTGACCCATCATCATTCAGGCTGAAAGGAATACCGCTTGAGTAGTCATACCCATTAAAATTACCATAAACCCGGATCCACTGAAGGTACTCTTCATTGCCAAAAAAACGTCCGTCATTGTACACGATTGGCAGCAAAAGCAGATCCATCTCAATTTCATCCTGATCCACAATGAGAAAAGGAATGGTAAAACTGTGGTGATAGATACCTTTGAAGGTGATATTATAGACTCCGGGTTCGTGAATCGTAATAGTGTACGATCCGTCAGAGTCAGCACTCTGGTCTTCGAATCTGCTAAAGATATCTCTGGGATTCTCCCGGTTCACAGAAATAATGGTTTCAGGAATCGTTCTGCCGTCCACGCTCAGAAGTGAACCCTTGATGGTGGTTTGCGCTTGAACAGCTAAAACAAAACCAGCCGCAAAAAACAATGAAATATATATGCCGACAAATTTAATCCTATCTATTTATACTAAAACCTTAGTTTATAAACAAGCATGATTCTACTATAGTTAGACTTTAACGATGTGAAGTTCATATCTTATGGACTCGGTTGAACCCTTCTGCCCTCTCTGAATTGCAATCACGACAGAAAATTCTGAAAACCGTTCATCTCAATAAGCTGCTCAAACTCATTTCGATTTAGAACTATTCTTTTTCATCTTTCTCGGTATCCTGATATCCTCCACCAGATCCATAATCTCCTGCGGGGGTTCTTTTGTAACTTTTGAGACGGTAAAGGCAACTGCAAAATTGAGAAACATACCCAGCGTGCCAATTCCTTCGGGTGATATTCCAAACCACCAGTATTCAGTATTGTTTAATTCCGGGTTGATAAAGGTAAAGTAGATGATATACGAGGCTGTGAACAAAATTCCTGCTGCCATTCCGGCAATGGCCCCCTCTTTATTCATACGCTTATAGAAAATTCCCATCAGAATAACGGGAAAAAAGGAAGAGGCCGCGAGTCCGAACGCAAACGCCACCGTCTGTGCCACAAAACCGGGTGGATTGATCCCGAAATATCCAGCCACCAATACAGTAAAAAAGACCGTTACCCGGGCGGTAATGAGCTCAGTTTTCTCCTTCATGGTGGGGATAAGCGTTCGCTTAAACAGATCGTGGGCGATGGCCGTGGCCAGGACCAGCAATAAACCCGCTGCCGTGGAGAGAGCCGCTGCGAGACCGCCTGCCGCCACCAAACCCACAACCCAGTTCGGAAGCTGTGCTATTTCCGGGCTCGCCAGAACCATGATATCAGGATCGATGGTGAGCTCGTTTATTTCAGGGCTGGCGTGATATTGAATTTTACCGTCACCATTGGCATCCTCGTACTGCAGAAGACCTGTTGATTCCCAGTTTGTAAACCATTGAGGCACTTCTGTATAGGCTACATCGTTTACGCTGGTAATCAGATTTGTTTTCACAAAAGCGGCAACCGCCGGGGCCGTGCTGTAGAGCAGCACAATAAAGATTAGGGCGTAACCGGCGGAGATACGCGCATCTTTTACCTTGGGAACGGTAAAGAACCGGATAATCACGTGAGGCAGCCCTGCGGTACCCACCATCAGCGCTGCGGTGATGAAGAAGATATCAATCCTGGGTTTACTGCCGTCAGTGTAGGCCGCAAAACCAAGGTCGGTCATCAATCCATCCAGTCGATCGAGCAGGTAAACACCGCCCTCCCCTTCCAATGTGCCTCCGAATCCGAGCTGTGGAATAGGATTTCCTGTCATAAGAATCGATACAAAAATTACGGGAACGAGATAGGCAAAAATGAGCACGCAGTACTGTGCAACCTGTGTATAGGTGATCCCTTTCATTCCGCCCAAAACCGCGTAGAAAAAGACGATGATCATCCCGATTAAAACGCCTTGCGTAATCCCTACATCCAAAAAGCGTGAAAAAACAATTCCCACGCCTCTCATCTGTCCGGCAACATAAGTAAACGATATAAAAATTGCGCATAAAATAGCCACGACCCGTGCGGTGTCAGAGTAATATCGGTCACCCACAAAATCCGGAACGGTAAATTTTCCAAATTTTCTAAGATAAGGAGCTAACAATAAGGCCAGCAACACATAGCCACCCGTCCACCCCATCAGGTAAACGGAACCGTCGTAGCCCAGAAAAGCGATTAGGCCGGCCATGGATATGAACGAGGCGGCCGACATCCAGTCTGCTGCGGTCGCCATCCCGTTTGCCACCGGGTGAACCCTGCCTCCCGCTACATAAAAGTCGCTGGTGGAAGCCACTCTCGCCCAAACCGCGATGCCGATATAGAGGGCAAACGTAATCCCAACAATTAAAAAAGTCCATCCCTGAATGCCCATAAATATATTCTGTAAGTGTTGATGGTTTTTGTATTTGTGATGCTACTCTTCGTCGAACTTAAACTCGCGGTCGAGCCGGTTCATTTTTACAACGTAGATAAAGATGAGAATAATAAACACGTACTGAGATCCCTGTTGAGCGAACCAGAATCCCAGTTTAAATCCGCCGATCTGAATCTGATTTAATGTATCCACGAACAGAATGCCAAACCCAAAAGAGACAAGGAACCATACACTTAGAAGAATGAGCAGCAATCGAACATTTCTTTTCCAGTAAGCCTGTGCACCTTCGTTCATACAACCTGAAATTTTCGTAATTTGGTTTAGTTGAAAATCAAATTCAATGCTTCGATTATAAACAATTCTTCTCAAAACCAAAATTTTGTAAATCAATCGTCAATCATACCCTTAAAACTGATATCCGTTTCAGATAAAAGAATTGTGGAAATAGTAAGGGGGACTTCATATCTGAATTCGAGCCCCCGGAAAAGAAACCCAATCTACATTTTATGCTTTTATGCATTCGTGGCCAACGAAACCAATATCCGATCTGGAAACCAGCCCTGAAGGGGCCTTATAACTCAGCCCGGGGCAACGCCCCGGGAAAATGGATCACAACATAAAAACCATCGGTTTAGATCGAGTCATAGGCACATTCCTTACCCGATGGTTCCCTGTACAGACCTTATCAACGTTTCTCATACCCTTTTTTGATTTTGTAATGAATCCCTCGAAACCATGCGTGAGCGTTGATGGTGTACGTTGCCTCGGGATATCCGGAATTCTACTCGATTCCCGGGGCGATGCCCCGGGCTTTGATCTGTGACACCTTTGGCCAAGCCATCCCTTTGGGACGGTGTCTTTTCTATTTAATGCATTTGAGATTTCCGGGCTATTCATTGCCGGTTTCACGTTTTTTTTGCCACCAAAACACAAATTTTATACGCGCATTTTGATTCATTTCTACATTTCAAAGAAGTTCCAGTCTTCTCTCCATTTCGTGTTTTCGAGATTTTGTGACCAATTCAACCAATATCCGACCTGGAAACCGGCCCTGAAGGGGCCTGATAACCCAGCCCGGGGCAGCGCCCCGGGATTATTTATCACAACATAAAAACCATCGGTTTAGATCGAGTCATAGGCACATTCCTTACCCGATGGTTCCCGGTACAGACCTTATCAACGTCCCTCTTAACCTTTTTTTTGGTTTGAAACTAAATTGGGCATCTGGCAGGCTTGCAGCCTGTTTCCTGCAACAGATTAGAGTACCCTCCACTTCACATTTTAAAAAAATTGGTACTGCCAATTTCCTGGAAATATGCCCCATAGCGTTACTCTCTTTTACTGGTGTCAAGCTAAAATCTAAATCCTTCATACAGGTTAGCTCATCTCCATATCTGAACGCATGTTCCCGTAAATAACCCACCCCCTTTATTTTCGTGCTTTCGAGATTTCATAGCTATTCAATCAAAAATCACATCTATAAATCGAACCCCGAAAGGGTTTTCCACCGTTTCCATTTTAATGCTGCTCTTAATACATTGCATCAAACCGTAACGAATATTCCATAGATGAAACGAATTTTGATAGCTCTTGATCCCGACCCCGATACACCCGTGGCTACGGAATATGGTATTGCACTCGCAAAAAAATATGGCGCAACGGTTACAGGCCTTGCCGTGGTGGATACGAGTAATATTTATCCCACAGGCATTGTAGGGGAGCCTGATTTCACTCATCATGCAAGAAATTTATGGGAAGAGCTAACCGATGAATCGCGCGAAATTGCTGAAAATCTTCTCAGCCGTTTCGAAAAAAGGGTTCAGAAAGCAAACGTACCCTTCACATCCGTTAAAAATGAGGGCGCTTCCTACGAGCGAATTATTGAAGGAATGAAGTATCATGATCTCCTGATTATAGGCCGTGATTCCCACTTTTTCTATAATGAGCCACAACGCGACACAAAAACGCTCGCACAGGTCGTAAAAAATGGTGTATGTCCCACGCTTGTTGTTACTGAACAGTTTAAAAAATTAAATCGTATTCTGATTGCTTTCGACGGCAGTGGCCCATCTGCCAGATCAATGAAGAGTTTTGCACAATTCCTTGCGTCACCCGAAATGGAGATCGATCTCTTAACAATTCAGACAAAAGCTAACACAGAAAGTGCGGAAGGGATTAATGGTTATGCCAAAGCGTATCTTCATGATCACGGAATAACATCCGTTCAAAGCCATATTGTAAAACATGATGCGCCTGCAGAAGCTATACTGAAACATCAATCGGATATTTCTGCCGACTGTTCGGTTTTAGGCGCCCACGCCGTTTCCGCAATTAAACGGCTCGCATTCGGCTCTACCACGCATGAACTTATAACAAAAACCGCATCACCCCTGTTTTTAAGTCCCTGACAAACCTATTTTGAACCAAACAGCAAACCAAAACATCTCAATCAAAATGATTAGAAAACTACTTTTTCTGATTCTGCTCTTTCTTGCAGCCGGATCCGTACAAGCTCAGACGACGAACTTCGATTACCTCGATGTCTTCGATCTGCAGTTTGTTGGAAATCCACAAATTTCACCTGATGGAAACAGTATTGTATATGTTCGCCATCAGTTCGACATCATGACCGATAAACGGTATACCAATCTCTGGCAGGTTAATTTTGACGGTTCCGGCCACAAACCTCTAACCTCTGGTAAAAACAGTTATGGAACGCCGGTTTGGTCTCCGGACGGAAGCAAGCTCGCCTATACATCAACAGAAGAGGGTTCCAACCAGATTTTTGTCTACTGGCTCGATTCGGGAGATGCCGCTTCAGTAACCAACGTTCAGCACAGCCCCGGAAATCTTCAGTGGTCTCCCGACGGATCACAGCTCCTGTTCAGCATGCGAATACCTGCAGATAAGCCGGCTATTGCCACAATTCCTTCACCGCCAGAAGGTGCAGAGTGGGCCAAACCCTCCACGGTTATCGATCACGTACAGTACAAATCTGACGGACGATCCGGAATACTTGAGGAAGGGTATACACATCTGTTTGTAATGAGTGCAGAGGGCGGTGCAGCGCGGCAGCTTACAAGCGGTAATTTTAACCACAGCGGAGCGACCTGGGCACCTGAAGGCGAATCGATCCTATTTACGGCTGATTATAGCGAAAACGCAGATCTTGATCGAAATAATGAACAAATCTATGAAATGAATATCGAGAGCGGTGAAAAAACCCAGCTGACGGACAAACGCGGCCCTCACAATTCCCCCTCTATTTCACCCGATGGCGAAACCATCGCATACACAGGGTATGAAGACCGGTTTGTGGGTTATCAGCTTACGGATATCTATTTAATGGACCGCGATGGCTCAAACCTGCGGGTTCTAACAGACGAGCTGACCACAGACCCTTCGGACCTGACCTGGGCGTCGGACAGTGAATCGATATTTTTTCAGACGAGTGTGGAGGGTGAAACAATTATAGCCAATATTAATATGAACGGTGAAATTGTAACAGTAGCAACTGATCTGGCGAGTACGTCTATTGGCCGGCCTTACAACTCCGGTTCATACTCAGTTGCTGATAACGGCCGGTTCGCATTCCCAATGGGGTCGCCCGTTCGGCCTGCAGAACTTGCCGTTGGTCACTTGCCAACACGAATGGCAAATCACCAAATTACAAGTCTGAACGCTGAATTTATTAAGTCGAGGAAGCTGGGGGCTACT
>Ga0081535_101093_pt1 | contig 10389 bp, 6 predicted proteins | sample HotLakmasection3_FD_71020 | JGI IMG/M metagenome (GOLD analysis project Ga0081535, IMG submission 71020) | Hypersaline microbial mat communities from Hot Lake, Washington, USA - Section #3 (SPADES assembly) (version 2) | ecosystem: Environmental > Aquatic > Non-marine Saline and Alkaline >... | reverse complement strand
CTCGAGTCGCTTGAGCGCGTCGTCGAGCGAGATCATCTCGACGTGGTCGACGCCGTCGGCGAGCGGGCGGTCGAGCGTCACGCGCGTCCACGAGCCGCCTCGCTTGGCGGCCTTGGTCGCGCGGGCGTGGTCGATCAGCACGCGCCGGATCATGCTCGCGCCGACCGCCACGAAGTGCGCGCGGCTCTTCCAGTCGGTCTTGCGCTGGTCGACCAGTCGCAGGAAGGCCTCGTTGACGACGGCGGTGGGCTCGAGCGTGTGGTCGGGGCGCTCGTGGCGCAGGTAGGCGGCGGCGAGACTCCGCAGCTCGTCGTACACCAGCGGCATGAGCTCGGCGGCGGCGCTGCGGTCCCCCGCGGCGACGGCCTCGAGTCGGCGCGCGGTCTCGTCGGGGGCGGGGGCGCCCGTCTCCGTCGCGCCCGTCGCGTTGCTCGTCGCGTGGTCTGCCATGCCGGAGCCCGATCCCAAAGTCTACGGCGCCGCTCGATGCCGCGACGCTCGGCGGCGCCCCGGGCGGACGCGTGAGCGCCTCCGTGGCTCCGCCTGTGAAGAGTTGGTGAACCCACGATCGTCCGCGAGCTCCGCTCTACACTGATCCGCACCCCATCGCGGAAGGATCCCTCCCATGCTCAGCCGCCGCGCCTTTCTCACCCGCAGCGCCGCCTCTGTGGGGCTCGGCTTCGCCGGTCTCCGCATCCTGACGACCGCTTCCGAGGCCGCCGCGTCCGGGAACCTCGCCTACGGCTTCGGCCCGCTCGTGCGCGACCCGGCAGGGATCATGGATCTTCCCAAGGGCTTCCGCTACCGCGTCATCTCCCGCGTCGGGCAGACGATGGCCGATGGGCTGCTCGTGCCCGGCAAGCCCGACGGCATGGCCGCCTTCCCCGGTCCGGACGGCGACACCATCGTCGTGTGCAACCACGAGCTCGAGCCCGAGTGGGTGCGCGAAAGCCCCTTCGGTCCCGGCAACCAGAAGCTCGGGATGATCGACCGCGCCAAGGGCTACGACCTGTCAGGCCCGCGCCCGAGCCTCGGCGGAACCACCACCATCCGCTACAGCACGCGGACGGGCGAGACCAAGGCCCAATGGATGAGCCTCGCGGGCACCAACCGCAACTGCGCGGGCGGGCCCACGCCCTGGGGCACGTGGCTCACGTGCGAGGAGGACGACCGCCTCCCGGGCGACGCGGGCGAGAAGGATCACGGGTGGATCTTCGAGGTGCCCGCGGACGCCGAGCCGCGGCTTCACGAAGCCAAGCCCCTTCGCGCGATGGGGCGCTTTTATCACGAGGCGGTCGCGGTGCATCCCTCGAGCGGCGTGATCTACCTCACGGAGGATCGCGCGGACGCCTCGGTCTACCGGTTCATCCCGAACGTCCCGGGCAAGCTCGAGGAGGGCGGGCGCCTTCAGGGACTGCGGGTGATCGGCTCGGACGCCGCGCTCGACACGCGGAACTGGTCGAGCGAGCCGGCGGTGCGCGTGGGCGAGCGTCTTCGCGTCGAGTGGGTGGACCTCGAGGACCCGCACGCGCCGGAGGACGACCTTCGCCACCGCGCCCAGCGCGGGCACGGCTGCGCGATCTTCGCCCGCACCGAGGGCGTGTGGGGAGACGAGGACGCGGTGTACATCGGGTGCACCACGGGCGGGCGCGAGAAGATCGGCCAGATCTGGACCTACCGCCCGAGCCCGCACGAGGGAACCGAGCGCGAGCGGGAGGCGCCCGCGACGCTCGAGCTCTTCATCGAGCCCAACGACCAGTCCCTCATCGAGAACGCGGACAACCTCACGATCGCGCCCTGGGGCGACCTGATCGTCTGCGAGGACAGCCGCGGCGACGACAACCTCGTCGGCGTGACGCCCGAGGGGCGGCTCTATCGCTTCGCCCACAACGCGCTGAGCGACTCGGAGTTCGCGGGCGTCTGCTTCTCGCCCGACGCGAGCACGCTCTTTGTCAACCTCCAGTCCGACGGCCTGACGCTCGCGATCGAGGGGCCGTGGAAGTCCCGCCGGGGCGACTAGATCGTCCGCCGGTCCCGGCGTGCCGGAGCGGCTACAGTCGCGGGCTCGCTCCCCGGGAGCGGGCCGGGAGTGAGGGCGTGGCGGACGTGACGGCGGTGGTTGTGAATCAGACGGCGCGAGGCGCGTGAGCGGGTCTCCCCCCTCTCAGGAATCGCGGTCGATCGTCACGGGCGTCGGCTTCGGGCTCATCGCGCACCTCGTGTGGGGACTGAGCCCTCTCTACTTCAAGGCCGTGCGCCACGTGCCCGTGTGGGAGCTGCTCGGGCACCGCGTGGTGTGGTCCGCCTCGTCGCTCGCGCTGCTCACGTGGGCGCTGCGGCGCGGCTCGTCCCTCCGCAGCGCGCTGCGGGATCCGGCGCTGCGTCGCACGCTCGCGATCACCACGGCGCTCATCGCCACGAACTGGTTCCTCTACATGTACGCGGTGGTGACCGACCGGGTGCTCCACGCGAGCCTTGGCTACTTCATGAGCCCGCTCGCGAACATCCTGATGGGGCGGATCTTCCTGAAGGAGCGCATGGACGTCGTGACGAAGGTTGCGGTCGCGCTCGCGGGGACGAGCATCGCGCTCATGGCGTGGGACCTCGGCGCGCTCCCGTGGATCAGCCTGCTGCTCCCGGTCTCCTTCGGGTTCTACGCGCTGCTTCGCAAGACGGCGCCCGTCGACCCCATGACCGGCCTGCTCGTCGAGACGTGGATCCTGCTCCCCGTCGCCTGCGGCTTCTTCTTCTGGGCCCACGCGCTGGCGGGGGCGCCCTACGGCCAGTTCGGGAGCGACCTGACGATCACGCTCCTGCTCCCGATCACCGGGTTCGTCACGGTCGTGCCGCTGCTCTCCTACGTCGCCTCGAGCAAGCGCCTGACCCTCACGGCGGTCGGTTTCATGCAGTACCTGGCGCCGACGATGCAGATGCTGCTCGGGTGGCTCGCGTACAACGAGCCGATGTCGCCGGTTCGCGGCGCCGCCTTCATCGTGGTGTGGATCGGGCTCGCGCTCTTTACGGTCACTCAGGTCCGCTTGGCGAGCGTGCGCCGGCGCGAGCGGTGGACCCGCCGGGCGACCTCGGCATAATCAGGGCATGAACCGACTCGACAAACTCCTCGCGCTCCGCGACTCGCAGCCGGACGATCCCGAGATCCACTACATGATCGCGCTCGAGCGCGCGAAGGAAGGCGAGGGCGACCAGGCGATCGCCGGGTTCGACCAGTGCCTGCGCCTCGACCCGGAGTTCCACTACGCCTACTACCACAAGGCGGTGACGCTCGAGAGCCTCGGGCGACGCGAGGAGGCGCGCGACGTCGCCGAGGCGGGCGCCGAGCGAGCGCGTGAGGCGCGCGCGGGCAAGGCGCTCTCGGAGCTGACGACGCTCTACGAGTCGCTCCGCGCGTGAGCTCGAGCGTTCGGCTCACCGCGCCGACGGATCGACGAGGTGCGTCGCCATGCCGGGGTGGCCGCACCCGCGGCAGGCGCCGTGATCGACCGTCAGCGGCGGCCCGGCGTAGTCCCACCCCCACCCGCGCTCGGCGCGATCCGCGAGGTGCCGGCTCACGGAGTCGTCGCGATCCGGGTAGACCTGGTCCATCGTGCGGGCGTCGTAGACCCGCCCGTTGAGGATGGTGTATCGGACGGTTTCGGAGTGGCGGATGTCCTCGAGCGGGTTCTCCTCGAGCACGACGATGTCCGCGAGCTTCCCGGCCTCGAGCGAGCCCAGGTCGTCGCCAAGGCCCACGTGCTCGGCGCCGAGGATCGTCGCGCACTTGAGCGCCTCGTGGTTGGTCAGCCCGCCGTGGGTGAAGCTCCAGAGCTCCCAGTGGAGCGCGAGGCCGGCCATCTGGCCGTGGCCGCCCGTGTGGACGGGCACGCCCGCGTCGTAGAGCTTCTTGAGCGTGCGGGCCGCGTGCTTGTGGTTGTACTCCTCGTCGGGCGCCTTCTGGCGGCGGCGCGAGATCGGGTCGACCACGAATCGCGGCACGAACGTCAGCAGCCGCTCGTTCTCGTAGACGTCGGTCCTGTCAAGCCAGTACCAGTCGGCCGTGAGCCCCCCGAAGCAGACGACGAGCGTGGGCGTGTCGCCCGCGTCGGTCGCGGCCCAGAGCTGGACGACGTCGTCGTAGGCCTCCTCGACGGGCAGGTTGTGCTCGATGCCCGTGTGCCCGTCGAGCAGGAACGTCATGTTGTGAAAGAACGTCGAGCCGCCCTCGGGCACGTTGTTCATGCCCAGCTCGCGGCACGCCTGCACGAGCATCTGGCGCTGGTCGCGTCGCGGCTGGTTGTAGCTCTTGATCGCCGTCGCGCCCGCGGCCTTGGTGCGCTGGACGTGGAAGAGCGCGTCCTCGTAGCTCTGCACGTCCGCGAAGAACGCCGGCGCCTTGGCGCCGTAGATGATGCGCCCGGTCCCAAAGAGCCGCGGCGCGAGCACCTCGCCCGCGTCGCGGAGCTCCGCGGTCGCGAAGAAGGTCCCCGTGTCGTTGGACGGGTCGTGCGTCGCGGTGACGCCGAACGCGAGGTTCGCGAGGCTGATCCAGTTGTAGCGGGGCGTGATGCCCTCGGTCCCCATCGCGCCGTGAGCGTGGACGTCCACGAAGCCCGGCATCACGGTGTGCCCCGTCACGTCGAAGACCTCCGCGCCTCGCGGGATCTCCACCTCGCCCTCGCGCCCCACCGCGGCGATGCGGGCGCCCTCGACCACGACGACGCCGCGCTCGATGACCTCGTCCATCTCCATCCCGCCGCGCATCGTGATGATCCGCCCGCCGACCAGGGCGAAGCTGGACTCGGGCCGGTCGGTCTCGAACTCGAAGCCGATCGTCACGCCGTCCTCATAATCGGGCGGCTCGACCTCCTCGCCGCCCGCGAAGAACTCGGCGACGTCGACGGCGTAGAGCCGCTCGCCGAGCGACCAGTGCAGGCGCTCGCCGTCGCCCGACCAGTGCAGGAACTCGCCCGAGTGCTTGCTCACGCGGCGCACGGGGACGGCCGTCGCGCTCGGGCTGATCGAGATGGATCGGCCGGCGTTGACCAGCGGCGCCGCGTAGACGCCGAAGCCCTCGCGGAACGCGACCCACCGCCCGTCGGGCGACACGTCGTACTCCGTCGCGTAGCCGCTCGTCAGGTGCGTGCGCTCGTCGTTGCCCGAGAGATCGACGCTGCGCAGGTGGCGCTTCTGCCCCACGCCGTCGGGCTCGACCGCCAGGAACGCCACGCGATCGCCGCCCGGCAGGAACTGCGGCATCGAGCCCGAGCTCGAGATCCGTTCCGGCTCGCCGCCCTGCACGGGCGCGACGTAGAGGCCCGTCTCGTTCGAGTACGCGCCGTCCCGCAGGTAGCCGCCCGAGGTCTTGCGGTACGCGACCGTCTCGCCGTCGGGGCTGAAGGTCGGCTCGACGTAGTGCCCGGGCTCGCGCACGAGCTCGCGCGCGTTGCCCGTGCGCGCGTCGGCGATCATCACGCGTCCAAGCTCCTCGTCGTCGAACGTCGTGTAGACGAGGCGCGAGCCGTCGGGGGACCACGCCGGGTCGTACTCGAAGGCGTCCCCGCCGCGCGTCAGTCGCTCGGGCGTCCCGTCCGGGAGGTCCTTCACGTACAGCTTGCCCAGCGCCTGGTAGACCACGCGGTCGCCCCGCGGCGAGACCGTCGCCCACCGGATCATCTGCGTGCGCCGCGTCCTCGGCGCCGCGTCCACCGCGACGCGCTGGGTCTCCTGGATCGTGTGCTCCGCCGTCGCGCTGAAGGGGACGACCTGCGCCTCGCCCGTCTCGGCGTTCACCCGGCGGATCTTCCCGCCCGCCCAGAAGACGATCTCCTCGGAATCGGGCGTCCACGCCATCGCGGGGTAGACGCCGTGGATGGCCCACGCCTCCTGCATGTCGCGCTCGAGATCGTTGAAGATCGGACGCTCGCGCCCGCTCTGAAGGTCGCGGACGTAGAGCGTGCTCTGCCCGCGCACGCGGCGCACGAACGCGAGGGATTCGCCGTCCGGCGAGGGCGTCGGCCGGCACGCGCCGCCGGGGCCGCCCGTGAGGCGCACCGTCTCGCCCGTCTCGAGGTCGAGGCGGTTGATCGCGTAGATCTGGTGGTTCGAGTCCTTGTTGTACTCAAAGGTCTGCCCGGGGGTGGCGTCGAGCGAGTAGTAGAGGTAGTGACCGCAGGGGCTCACCGCCGGCTCGTTGACGTCCTTCTGCTCGGTCGGACGATCGGTCAGCTGCTGCCCGCCCTTGGCGGCGCCCGACGCGTGGTACATCCACATCTCGCCCGCGCCGAGCGAGCGCGCCGACGTGAAGTGCTTGCGACCGATGACGAAGCGCCCGTCGGGCGTCCACGTCGGGCCGTTGAGCAGGCGGAAGGACTCGTCCGAGAGCTGCACCGGCTCGCTGCCGTCGGCGTTCATCACCCAGAGGTTGTCGCCGCCCGAACGGTCGCTCGTGAAGGCGATCCTCGAGCCGTCGGGGCTGAAGCGCGGCTGCATGTCCCACGCGGGCCCGGTGGCGATCGGGGTCGCCTCGCCGCCGCCGATCGGCATGACGAAGAGGTCGCCGAGCAGGTCGAACGCGATCGTGCGCCCGTCGGGGCTCACGTCGAGGTTCATCCACGTGCCCTCGTCGACCGTGATCGTGTGCGTGAACGTCGGGCCGGGCGCGTCGGCGACGCTCCAGGAGTCGGGAGCGTCGGCGGCGAGCGCGGCGGACGCGACGATCGCGGGCGCGGCGACCAGGAGAGCGCGGAGGGACGTGAGCATTCGGGGCTGCCTTTCTGCGCCGGCGGTTGCGGCGCGCCGATAAGACTAGCCCACGGGGCGGCCGACCAACGCGCCTCGGCGCCCGCCGCCCCTACGCGACCCGCGAGGGCGCCTCGCTCGGCCGCCCGAGCCACGCCCGGCACAGCCCGATCAGCGCCTCCCGGTCGATCGGCTTGGCGCCCGTGGCGTCGCACCCGCAGTCGAGGCACCGGCGCAGCTGCTCGGGCATGGCGTGCGCGGTCAGCGCGACGATCGCTCCCCGGTAGCCCGAGGCGCGGAGCCGTCGCGTCGCCTCGTAGCCGTCCATCCGAGGCATCTGCATGTCCATGAGGATCAGGTCGAAGCCGCCCTCGCGCTCGACGATCTCGAGCGCCTCGGCCCCGTCCTCCGCGACCGTCACCTCCGCCCCGGCCTTGCGGAGCACGTGACGGATCAGTCGCTGGTTGTCCGGCCCGTCCTCGACCAGCAGCACGCGCCCGCTGACGGGCTCGAGGCGCCCGGAGGACGCGTGGGCGAGCAGGGCGTCGGGGTCGATCGCCCCCGGCGGCACGTCTCCCGCGCCGGGCTCGCGCGGCGCGTGGATCTCGCAGGTGAAGGCGCTGCCCACCCCCGGCTCGCTCTCGACCGTCAGGTCGCCCCCGATCATCCGGGCGTAGCGCCGCGAGATGGCGAGCCCGAGTCCCGTCCCGCCGAAGCGCCGGGTCATGGAGCCGTCCGCCTGGACGAAGGGCTCAAAGAGCCGGTCCGACTGCTCGGGCGACATCCCGATCCCGGTGTCGCGCACGACCACGCGCAGGCGGTCGCCCTCGTGGCTCGCCTCCACGCGGACGCCGCCCTCGCTCGTGAACTTCAGGCCGTTCCCGATGAGGTTGATCAGGATCTGCCGGAGGCGCATGGGGTCGGTCGTCGCGCTCGCGGGGATCGGCGTCAGCATCCGCCCCGAGAGGCTCAGCCCGCGCTCGTCGGCGACGGGCCCGAGGAGCGCGATCGCCTCGGCGATGACGCCCGCGGGCGACGCCGGCTCGAGCTCGGGTTTCATCATGCCCGCCTCGATCTTCGAGAGGTCGAGGATGTCGTTGATGACGCCGAGCAGATGATTCGCGTTGCGGCGGATGGTCTGCGAGGCGTTCTGAACCGCGGACGCGTCGGTCGCGTCGTCGGCGAGCAGGTCCGCGTAGCCCAGGATCGCGGTCATGGGCGTGCGGATCTCGTGGCTCATGTTCGCGAGGAAATCGGTCTTGGCGCGGTTGGCGGCGTCGGCCCGGGCCTTGGCCCGCTCGAGCTCCGCGGTGCGCTCAGCGACCTGCCGCTCGAGCATCTCGGTGCGCTCGAGCAGGCTCGCCTCGAGCTGGCTCTTGAACTTTCGCGCCGAGAGCGACACGCGGAACTCGTCGAGGCTCCAGATGAACTTCCACGCGAAGAACGCCAGCACCGCAAGGCACGCGACCGCGAGGCGGTACGCGGGCCAGAAGAACATCATCACCGCGAGCACGTACCCGCAGACCGCGCACCACAGGAAGATGTGGGCGAGATCCATGAGCTTCCCGTCGCGGTGCTCGGGCTGCTCCTCGCGGTAGCACCGCTTCCAGAACGTGAAGATGCGCAGGTACCCGACGATCACCGTCAGGTTCACCACGATCAGCGCGATGATCCACGGCCAGTCGGGCGAGCCCGCCTCGGTCACGAGGCAGTGCGTGCGGGCGCGGTACGCGCCGTCGTTGGTGAAGAAGCCCGCCGCCGATTCCCACCACGAGGCGGCCGCCGCCGAGGCGCCGGTCCCGGGTCCGCAGTCGGGCGGCGCCAGACCCTCGGGGGTCCTCGACCCGCCGATCGCCAGCGCCGAGACGAGCGTCACGGCGGCGAACGCCGACCAGCCGGCGATCGATCGGAACGAGACGGCCATGACGCTCCATCGGTCCGCGGAAGGGTCGGCTCCACGCGTCGATGCGGGCGGCCTCGAGCTTCGCACCTACGGAGAGGTCGAGAGCCCCGCCTTCTCCATCCGATAACGGAAGCTCCCCCTCGGCATCCCCACGAGCCGAGCCGCCCTCGTGACGTTCCCCTTCGCCTTGGCGAGCGCCTGCTCGATCAGCGCCCGCTCCAGCTCCTCGAACGTGTGCGGCCCGTTCTCGAAATCGATCACCAGGCGCCCCCCCGCTTCGCCCGCGGTCTCCCCCGGCGCCTGCGGCGCCCGATCGAGCCCGAGATCCGCGGGCCGGATCTCCTCGCTCGTGCGCAGGATCAGCGCGCGCTGGACGGCGTGGAGGAGCTCGCGGGCGTTGCCCGGCCACGCGTGCGACTCGATCCGCTCGAGAGCCCCCGCGGTGAACCGCACCCGCCCCGCCCCGCGCTCGCGGGCCAGGCGCTCGAGCGCGTCCTCCGCGAGCCGGCGGGCGTCGCCGGGCCGATCGCGCAGCGCCGGGAGCCGTATGACGAAGGCGCTGACGCGGTAGTAGAGGTCCTCGCGGAAGCTCCCCTTCTGCACGCGAGACTCGAGGTCGGCGTTCGTCGCGCACACCACGCGGCAGGCGGCGCGACGCTCGCGCGTCCCGCCCACGCGGCGGAACGCCCCGCCCTCCATGACCACGAGCAGCTTCGCCTGGAGCTCCGGCGACATCTCGGCGATCTCATCGAGCAGCACCGTCCCGCCCCGCGCGAGCTCGAAGAACCCCGCCCGCGCGGGCTCGCCGTCGATCCTCTCACGGCCGAAGAGCTCCGCCTCCATCCGCTCGCTCGGGATCGCCGCCGCGTTGACCTGCACGAAGGGCGCTGACGGACGCCCCGACGTCTTCACCGCGTGGTCGTGGATGAGGCGCGCGATGACGCCCTTGCCCGATCCGGTCTCGCCCGCGATCAGCGCCGCGGGCAGGCCGTCGGTCTCGCTCGCCCGGGGCTCCGCGTGCGCCTCGGCGAACTTCCGCGCCGCCCCCACGGCGCCGAGCCACGCCGGATCCTCCCCGATCACGCGCTGGCGCAGCGCCGCCGCCCGCTCCGCTCGCTCGTAGGCGGCCAGGCGCGCCCGCTCGCCGCGCCGCTCGAGCGCCCGCTCGACCACCAGCGCCAGCTCGTCGAGCCGCACCGGCTTCTGGAGGTAGTCGACCGCGCCGTGGCGCATCGCGTCAACGGCGTGCTCGACCGTGCCGTAGGCGGTGACGACGATCGCGTCGGTCCCGCTCTCGGCCGCGTGCAGCTCCTTGACGAGGTCCACGCCGTCGCCGTCGGGAAGGTTGACGTCGGTGACGAGCAGGTCGAACGCGCGCCGCGCCAGACGCTCCCGCGCCTCCTCGAGCGTGCCCGCCTCCTCGACCTCGTCCGCGACGCTCGCCAGGCGCCGCGCCATCGAGAGCCTGAGGTTCTCCTCGTCCTCCAGAATCAGAACGCTCGTCATGGTCACTCCTCCCCGTGCGCCCGCGACTCGCGCCCCCCGATCGGGAGCCGAAGCTCAAAGCACGCCCCGGCGCCCGCGCCGGGCGGCCGCAGACGGATCATCCCACCGTGAGCCCGCACGATCCAGCGCGCGGCGGCCAGACCGATCCCGTGCCCGCCGGGCTTGGTGGAGTAGTCCGGCTCGAACACGCGGTCCGCCAGCTCCGGCGCGACGCCCGGCCCGTCGTCCTGCACCGTCACGAGCCA
>Ga0081535_101091_pt1 | contig 10418 bp, 7 predicted proteins | sample HotLakmasection3_FD_71020 | JGI IMG/M metagenome (GOLD analysis project Ga0081535, IMG submission 71020) | Hypersaline microbial mat communities from Hot Lake, Washington, USA - Section #3 (SPADES assembly) (version 2) | ecosystem: Environmental > Aquatic > Non-marine Saline and Alkaline >... | reverse complement strand
GGGCTCTCGGCGGGGGAGTACGGCGTGCTGCTCGTGGTGGCGGGCACGGCGGTGTGGCGTCTGCGGGAGATCCGTCATCGCAACGCGCTGGTGGTGGCGGGGCTCGTGACGGGTCTGGCGGCGGCGGCGGCGAGCGCGCTGGTGGGCTTCCTGACGCGTCCCGACGCGCCGGGCGTGCTCCACGAGGTGCTGCTGACGGCGGCGCAGGCGGGCGTGGGCGCGGTGGGCGCGACGGTCGTCCTGATGGCGCTGCTCCCGACGATCGAGAAGATCTTCAATATCACAACGGGGATGACGCTCATCGAGTTGCGCGACCCGAAGCACCCGCTGCTCCGCGAGCTCCAGCAGCGCGCGCCGGGGACCTACAGCCACTCGATGACGGTGGCGACGCTGGCCGAGAGCGCGGCGGACGCGATCGGCGCCGACGGGCTCGAGGTGTACGTCGGCGCGCTGTACCACGACGTCGGGAAGATGAACAAGCCCGACTACTTCGTCGAGAACCAGCCGCCCGGGTTCAACCGGCACGAGAAGCTGAGCCCGACGATGTCGCTGCTCGTGATCCTGGGCCACGTGAAGGACGGCGTGGAGCTCGCGCGGGAGTACGGTCTGCCGCGGTCGCTCTACCACTACATCGAGAGCCATCACGGGACGACGCTCGTGGCGTACTTCTTCCGGCAGGCGCAGGAGCTGGCGGACATCCAGGACGAGGATCGTCCGGCGGAGACCGAGTATCGCTACCCGGGTCCGAAGCCGCGGACGAAGGAGGCGGCGATCCTGATGCTGTGCGACGCGGTGGAGAGCGCGACGCGGGCGCTGACGGACCCGACGCCGAGCCGGATCGAGTCGCTCGTTCACGAGCTGTCGATGAAGCGGCTTCAGGACGGGCAGTTCGACGAGAGCGGGCTGACGTTCCGCGAGCTGTCGCGCGTGGAGCACCGGATCGCCAAGACGTTGTCCTCGATCTACCACGGTCGCATCGCGTACCCGTCGTCTGAGCGGGGCGACAAGGGCGAGAGGCGTTCGGGCGAGAGGGCGATGCCGCAGACGCAGATGGAGACGTCGGCGGGTGGGGACGGCGCGGTCGCGGGCGACGAGCCGACGGCGGCGCGGGGCGTGAGCGCTAGCTGAGAGGCGGGAGCTTCCTTGCGGCGCGGCGGCGGTTGAGCTCGCCCCAGGCGGGCGGGTGGGCTCGGACGAGCTTGAGGAGCTGGCTCATGGTGACGCCGAGCCTGAGGGCGGCCCGGCGCGGCTTCCATCCGGAATCGGCGAGGACGTCGAGGGCCTCGGCGAGGAGCGCCGGGTAGTCGGCGTGGTCGGGGTTGCAGACGATCTTCTGGTTCTGACGGCGCGAGCGCCAGAGGGGCGAGGCGATCTCGTCCATTCCCTTCGGGGGCGGGACCGGCGCGCGGTGCCTGACCGCGAGCGCGTGGCGGAGCCGGCGGAGGGCGACGCGCTGGTTCTCCTTCTGGCTTCGCCGCTCGGCGGCCTGCGCGCTGATCCCGGTGGGGTCGTGGGTGAGGATGGCGGCGGTCTCGACCTTGTTCTTGCGCTGTCCGCCCGGGCCGCCGCCCCTGTTGCGGGTGACGGTGCAGCGTTTCAGGAGTTCCTCTTCGGGGATCGCGGCGGGGTGGGTCATGGCGCCGTCAGGCGTGGGGAGCGAGGGCGGAACTCGGGGCGGCCTGGAGGGCGAGGTCGTCGACGTCGCCGGCGGCGAGGCGGTGGTAGGCGAGCCCGGCGAGCATGGCGGCGTTGTCGAGGCAGTAGCGCATCTTGGGGAGGCGGATCTCGAGGTCTTCGTCGGCGGCGAGCGAGGTGAGTTCGGCGCGGAGGCGCCTGTTGGCGCTGACGCCGCCGCCGACGAGGAGGGAGCGGTAGGGCGTGGGGGCGGCCTGGGCGGCGCGGCGGACCTTGACGACGACGGCGCGGCAGGCGGCGGTCTGGAAGGACGCGGCGATGGCGGCGCGGTCGTCGTCGGCGAGGTCGTCGAACTCGCGGGGGAAGCGGGGGCCGTCGGGTCCGGGCTCGGGGACGCCGCGGATGGCGTAGAGGACGGCGGTCTTGAGGCCGGAGAAGGAGAAGTCGAGGGAGCCGGGGCTGAGGCGGGAGACGGGGAAGTCGTAGCGGTCGGGCTCGTCGGCGACGGTCTGGGCGAGGGCGTCGACGCGTGGTCCTCCGGGGTAGGGGAGGTTCAGCATGGCGCCGACCTTGTCGTAGGCCTCGCCGACGGCGTCGTCGATGGTGGCGCCGATGCAGGCGACGTCGAGGGGGGATTCGCAGCGGTAGAGGTGGGAGTGTCCGCCCGAGACGACGAGGCCGAGGGCGGGGAAGGGGGGCGGGTCGGCGTCGAGGGCGCAGGCGTAGAGGTGGGCCTGAACGTGGTCGACCCCGATGAGCGGGAGCCTGGTGGACCAGGCGAGGGCCTTGGCGGCGGCGACGCCGACGAGGAGGGAGCCGATGAGGCCGGGGCGGTGTCCGACGGCGATGGCGGAGAGGTCCTTGAGCTGGCAGCCGGCTTCCTTGAGGGCGCGCTCGACGACGGGGATGAGGCGTTCGACGTGGGCGCGCGAGGCGATCTCGGGGACGACGCCGCCGTACTCGGCGTGGAGCGCGTCCTGGGAGGCGATGACGTTGGATCGGACGTCTCGCCCGGAGTGGACGACGGAGGCGGCGGTTTCGTCGCAGCTTGACTCGATGCCGAGGATGAGCATGTGGAGAGCTTAGTTGCGCCTGGGCCTGGCGGGCTGGACGGGGGCGTCGACGAGGTAGCGCTCGAGGGTGGAACCGGTGATCTCGAGGGTCTGGATGAGGTTGCCGTCGGCGTCGCGGATCTCGAGGAGTCCGCCGGTGAGGTCGGCGTCGTCGGGGAGGAGGGAGAGGTCGTCGGCCTCCTCGGCGCTGGCGACGGTTCCGAGGGCCTCGATGCGCTGGTTGGCGCGCTCGAGCTCTCGCAGGAGGTAGTCGCGGGCGCGGACGGCGTAGAGGAGTTCCTGGCGCGCGGGGGCGTCGTCGTCGGCCTGGTCGGAGACGGGGGTCCACTCGCCGTCGTCGAGTCGGCGGCGCATGGTCTCGATGGCGGCGGCGAGCTGGAGGTCCTGGTAGCGCTCGCGGACCCAGTCCTCGGGGCGCTGATCTTCGGCGGGTCGTGGGGCGGGGCGGTCCTCGCGGATGACGGAGTCCTCGGCGCGGGTGCGGAGGGAGGCGGCGGTCTCGGCGTTGGTCATGGAGACGAAGTAGCCGTCGGTGGGGTCGATCCCCCAGTCGGCGGTCTCGTCCTCGCGCTGGATGAGCTTGCCGGAGGGGCCGTAGTAGCGCTGCTCGGTGATCTTGAGCTGGCCGGCGCCCGAGGGGAGCTGGAGGACGTTCTGGACGAGGCCCTTGCCGAAGGAGCGTTCGCCGAGGACGACGGCGCGGTCGTTGTCGGCGAGGGCCCCGGCGAGGACCTCGCTCGCGGAGGCGGATCGGCGGTTGATGAGGACGAGGAGGGGCAGGTCGGGGGCGAGGGTCTGGGGGGAGGCGTAGTAGGTTTCCTCCTCGGAGGCTCGGCCTCGGGTGGAGACGATGGCGCCCTCTTCGAGGAAGAGGTCGGCGATCTGGATGGCGGCGCCGAGGAGGCCGCCGGAGTTGTCGCGGAGGTCGATGATGAGTCCGCGGACGCCCTGGTCCTGGAGGTCGGTCAGGGCCTCGCGGAACTCGGGGGCCGCGGTGGGGCCGAAGGAGACGAGGCGGACGTAGCCGATGGCGGGTTCGCTCGTGACGAGGTAGTCCCAGCTTGAACCGTTGCGGACGAAGCCGGCGGTGGAGCGGGTGACGATGGGTCGGCGCACGATGGGGACGGTGAGCTGCTCGCCCTCGCGCTCGATGGTGAGGGTGACGGTGGTGCCTTCCTCGCCGACGATTCGCTCGATGGTCTCGTCGAGGTCCTCGCCCATGGTGGTCTTGCCGTCGACCTCGAGGATGCGATCGCCGGGGAGGAGTCCGGCGGCGAGGGCGGGGGATTCGTCGAGGGGGGAGACGATGGTGGCCCAGCCGTCGGCGGTGTTGACGGAGGCGCCGATGCCGACGTACTCGCCGCGGAGGACCTTGTCGAAGTCGGCGATGGATTCCTCGGGGATGAAGACGGTGTATTGGTCGTCGAGTGACTCGAGCATGCCGTTGATGGCGCCGATCTGGAGGGCGCGGAGGTCGGGCTCGGTGACGAAGCGGGCGGCGATGAGTCGCTGGATGTCGATGATGGGGTCGAACCAGGCGTAGGGGTCGGCGGCGTCGACGGCGGCCTGAGCGGGGGCCTCGCCCTGGAGGGGCGCGACGGGGGTTTCCTGGGCGGGGAGGAGGGGGGCGAGGCCGAGGGAGAGGGCGAGCGCGGCGGCGACTCGTGGGGCGGTGGTGTGGCGCATCGGGCGTGTCTCCGCGGGCGGTCGGGTTCCTGGGGGGACTCGATCGGATTGATTCGGCTGATCGTAGGAGGGCGCGGGGGCGTGGGCGCCTATACTCGGGGATCGCTGCGCCCCGCGGGAGCCCTGATCCTGACGCGCCGGGGCGGCGGCGGTTTCCAGCGATGCCCACGAATATCGACGCTCGAACAGACCTGAGAGTGGCGCGCGAGACGGCGGTTCTCGCGGCGGTTCATCTTCCCGAGAGCCGGTTCGACCCGGCGGATCCGCTCGGGGAGCTGCGCGCGCTGGCGGAGACGGCGGGCGCGACGGTGGTGGGGGAGCTGACGCAGAACAAGGATCGTCCGGAGGCGGGCACGTACATGGGGGCGGGGAAGCTCGAGGAGCTCAAGGGGCTCTGCGAGCTTCAGGGGGCGGGGATGGTGATCTTCGATCACGACCTGAGCCCGTCGCAGATCGGGAACATCGAGAAGGTTCTCGAGCGGAAGGTGATCGACCGCTCGGAGCTGATCCTCGACATCTTCGCGAACCGGGCGACGACGAAGCAGGCGCGTCTTCAGGTGGAGCTGGCGCAGCTCGAGTACACCTACCCGCGCCTGCGGGCGATGTGGACGCACCTCGAGCGGATCGTGGGCTCGGGCGGGATCGGCGGGATCGGGACGCGCGGGCCTGGCGAGCAGCAGATCGAGATCGACCGGCGGCTTGTGCAGAAGCGGCGGAATCAGCTCCAGCGGGAGCTGGCGGAGATCCAGACGCGCAAGCGTCGCGAGGTGCGGGCGCGGAAGCAGGATCACTTCACCGTCGGGCTCGTCGGGTACACGAACGCGGGCAAGAGCACGCTCTTCAACACGCTGACCGCGGGCGGCGCGTACGCGGACGACCGGCTCTTCGCGACGCTCACGACGCGGACGCGGGCGTGGGATCTCGGCGGGGGCGAGGAGGCGATGCTGAGCGACACGGTCGGGTTCGTTCGGGACCTGCCGCCTCACCTGGTGGCGAGCTTCAAGGCGACGCTCGACGAGACGGTGCACGCGGATTTGCTTCTGCTTGTGCTCGACGTGTCGGACCCGTCAGCGCGGCTGCACCACGAGACGGTGACGGAGACGCTTGACGACCTGTTCGAGCGCGAGGCGAAGGCGGCGGCGCGGGCGAAGGAGGAGTGGCGGGAGCCGGCGCGGGTGCTCGTGCTCAACAAGGTCGACAAGCTCCCGGACAACGCGGAGACGCTGCTGTGGCTCTCGGAGTCGCCGGACGCGATCGCGATCAGCGCGGCGCGGCTGAGCGAGGAGCAGCTCGGGGCGCTCGAGGCGCGGGTGCGGGCGGCGATGCAGGGGGAGATCCGCGAGCGTCTGCTCACCTTGCCGCTCTCGGAGTCGCGGGCGGTGTCGACGATCGAGCGCCGGGCGGAGGTGCTTGACCGGACGTACGAGAACGGGTCGGTGACGCTGCGAGCGAGGATCGGGGACCGGCAGCTGGCGTCGCTTCGGGCGAGCGGCGCGCGGGTGGAGGTTCGCGAGCCGGCGTGAGGCGGCCGGCGACGCCGGAGCGGCGACGATGGCGAGAGACGGGTGGATCATCGCGATCGCGTCGGCTCACGCCCTTACCGCGCCGGTCTTCTCGCGGGACGATGGGGCCGCGACGCCGGATCTCCGGACGGAGCCGCGGGCGAGACTGAGCCTGGCGCCGTACGTGTGGATGCCGAGCCTGCGGGGCGACGTTGGCGCGGGCCGTGTGCGCTCGAGTCTCGACGTGTCGTTCATCGACGTGGTGGAGGGGACGGACGAGATCGTTGCGGCGATGGGAACGATCGACTACGGCACGTCGGACTGGGGTCTGTTCGTTGACGTTCGGCGGGTGGAGCTGTCGGACTCGAGCGCGGTTGGCCGATCGATGGGCGCGCCGGTGAGCCTTGATGTGGATTTTACGGTGGGGGTTTACGAGTTCGGGGGTCGTCGGCGGGTGGGGGCGGCTCCGGCGGAGCCGGCGGGCATGATCGCTCCCGGCGTGAGCCTGCTCGCGGGCGTTCGGGCGACGCGCGTGGACCTCGACCTGGGACTGGGGCGGCTGCCGCTCGTGGACGCGTCGGAGACGTGGCTCGAGCCCTTCGTCGGGGCGTCGTGGAACACGACGCTCGGCGACGGGTGGGGTCTTCGTCTGCGGGGCGACGTGGGCGGGTTCGGGATCGGGTCCGAGCTGTCGCTTCAGGGGCAGGCGGCGCTGGTCTGGGAGCCGGGGTGGTTCGGCGGCTCGACGGTGGTGTACCTGGGGTATCGGGCGCTCTACCAGGATTACGAGCAGGACTCCTTCGCGTGGGACATGCTGCTGCACGGCCCGATGCTGGGGGTGGGCGTCCGGTTTTGACGGGCGGCGTTGACGGGCGGTAGACAAGCGGGCGGGGCGCGCGGTACCCTTTCCGACTCGCCACCTTAGCTCAGTTGGTAGAGCGAAGCTTTCGTAAAGCTTAGGTCGCCGGTTCAAGTCCGGCAGGTGGCTTTGGGGCTGGGGCGCCCGCGAAACATGCTGTTCTCGCGCAGGATCCGCCTCCACCGGGCGTTTCGTCATCAGTGCGGACGACGGGGCGACGGGATCTCGCGCTCGCGATCCTTGACGCCGGCGTGCGGCTCCTCCGCCGCGGGCTGCGCCCCGGGGATCGGTTCGCGCTCGAGGAAGAAAGGCCGCGCCCTGTCAGGGGCGGGGCCTTTGTCGTGAAGAGAGGAGAATCGTTCGGGCGCTCCGGCGGGGGTTACCTGCGGCGGCGCGTCAGGGCGATGCCGGCGAGGCCGAAGAGCGCGGCGGCGCCGGGCGCGGGGATGGCGAAGGAGAAGTTGTCTCCGCTCCAGAGTTCCTGGAAGACGGCGGTTGAGGGGTTGCCGACGATGGCGATGGAGTCGAAGGCGTCCGTGGAGACGAAGCCGACGAACCCGGTGTTGAAGCCGAAGATGGAGTCGAGAAGGATGAGGTCGTTTCCGACTTCGAGACCGATGCCGTCGCCCGAGAAGGGGCTGTTCCAGTCGGCGCCGAAGGCGAAGATGCTCTGACCGGAGAAGCCGATCTCCACGCGTTCGTGGGGCGTGACGCCGGTCTCGCCGGAGAGGAAGTTGGTGCCGTCGATGTTGCCGAAGTTTGATCCGGGCTCGACCTCGAGGGCGCCGTCGCCGCCGTTGGGGGACCCGTCGCGCCGGATCTGGATGAGTCCGGTGTCGAGGGTGTCGCCGTCGGCGATGACCTGAACGGTGAGGGAGTTGAAGTCCTCGATGAAGACGGTGGCGCCGCCGAGGGCGGCCTCCCAGTCGGCGCGGTCGGTGAAGACCAAGAGTCCGGCGTGCGCGGTTGCTCCGGCGCAGGCGACAGCCGCCCCAGCGATGAGGGAACGATGCAACATGATGACGTGCTCCTTCAAACATCCGGCCGAAACGGACGTGTCAATAAATCAAAGTTCGGCCGGGACCCCGGCGAGACGTTCGCCGAAGTGCTATTGCGTTTCTTCCTAACGAGGCAATTTACCTCATCACTCGGTCGGCGCAGAAGTGAAAAAGGGCGGCTTTGCGTCGGGGGGTTTTCGCGCCGTGCGGGGCGCAACTGTTCTTCATCGCGACGCTCCCGCGGGCGCGAGGGCGCCGGGGCGGCATGAAGGGGACGTAAAAAGGCTTTCAGGTTTCGATGAACGCGGGCGGCTTCGTGAGGCGTTAGCCGCACGGTCCCCAGGCGCCGATGAGGGCGGCGAGGTCTGAGGGACCGACGCCGGCGCCGTCGAGGTCGGCGGGGACGCCGGTCTGGTTCCACGTTCCGATGAGGATCGCGAGGTCGGAGGCACCGACGGCGCCGTCGGCGTCGAGGTCGGGGGGGCAGGGGGATCCGGTGAAGTCGAGGAAGACGCTTCCGGGCTCGTAGCGGACGGTGAAGCCGGGCGGGAGCGTTTCGCCCGCGAAGGCGCCCGTGTAGCCGGCGGTTGACGAAAGGAGTTCGAAGGAAGCGCCGGAGGCGGGCGTGAAAGCGGGGTCGAGGGCGACGACGAGGTCGCCGTCGATGGTGGTCGGGGCGCCGGCGATGATCTGATCGAATTGTCCGTCGCTGGGTCCGGCGATGTCGATGGTGGTGGTGGAGTCGGGCCCGAGAGTGAGGCCGCCGGCGAGGGTGATGCTCCCGACGGGTGAGCCGGGGCGGATGTCGCCGCCCGCGCTGGCGTCGACGGCTCCCTGGACGTTTCCGCGTCCGCCGAGGGTCGCCGCGGCTTGGATCACGACGGGGCCGGAGCCGGTGGCTGATCCGACGCCGATGTTGTCGGCGAGGAGCGTCCCGAGGCGGACGGTGGTGCCGCCGGAGTAGTCGTTGTCGGCGGCGAGGGCGACGGTTCCGGTCCAGTCCGGGAAGGCGTCGGCGTCGGGGCCGCCCGGGGCGTTGATGGTGAGGGCGCTGGATCCGACGCCGGTGATCGGCTGGGGATAGACGGCGGTGGTTTCCTCGTAGGCGCGGATCCAGCCGTTGTCGCTGAGCGTGATGGGGCGGTCGATGATGGTGGTGAAGCGAGTGCCGAGGGCGGGGGCGCCTTCGGAGAAGCCGACGGGCTCCTCGAAGGTGATGGTGGTTCCGGGGGCGCCGAGGGAGGCGTCGGTGGCGGCGACGAGGAGGCCGGCGGCGATGATGGTCCCGCCGGCGTAGGTGTTGGACTCCCCGGAGAGGAAGAGGGCGGCTTCGGCGGTGGGGTCGTTGCCGATTCTGGACTGTGCGCTGCTCTTGACGAGCGTGTCGCCCGAGATGACTCCGGAGATGGCGGCGGTGGAGTCGTCGAACCAGGGGGTGATGCCGCCGGCGCCGTCGAGGTGAATCTCGGAGGTGATGGCGGCGCTGCGGAGCCAGATGCGTCCGCCGTTCTCGAGGGTGATGAGTTCGAGGGAGGCGGGGCCCGAGGCGTCGTAGATGAGTGAGGAGGTCGGGCCGGTGATGAAGGTTCCGCTCGCGGGGGAGCCGAGGGCTTCGGGGCGAGTGATGCGGAGGCGACCGTTGAGGACGCGTGTCTCGCCGGTGTAGGTGTTGAGCCCTCTGAGCTCGAAGAAGGACTCGAAGTCAGGGTTGTGCGTGATGCCGTAGTCGCCCGAGATGGAGCCGGTGATGCGACCGTTGCCGGCGCGCCAGTTGGAGATGAGGTCGCCCATGAGGACGACGTCCGAGAGGATCTCGCACGCGAGGGAGCCATCGGTGGAGATGAAGACGTCGGCGCCGGCGCCGTTGTCGAAGATGAGCTGGGGCATGCTGAAGAAAACGGAGGGCCCGCTGAAGCCCATGTCGACCGTGAGGGATCCGAGGGTGACGGGGGTGGCGGCGGTGAAGGTTCCGGAGGCGTTGACGGGGCCGCCCTGCGGGGCGCCGAGGATGACGGCCTCGGCGCCGGCGGCGTTCGGGACGGCGTCGGACCAGTTGGCGGGGTTGAGCCAGTCGCCGGGGGCGTTGGTGGTCCAGGAAGACTGGGCGTGTGCGGCGGCGGCGGCGACGATGGCGGCGAGCGCGGCAACGGTCCGGGGCGCGTGCGTCATGCGGGATCTCCAGAAGGATGCGGGGGCGATGGCATCTTCGGCGTGTCGGGGGTGAACGCAAGGGGAAGTTCGGCGGTTTTCGGTTTCCGGCGCCCGGGCGTATGGTGTGGATGAAGGGGGGCTTAGCCGGGCGGCGTAGGTTGATGGGCGGAGCGGCGTGGATTCTTGAGGAGCGCGGGAGATGAGCGGGACCTACGACCTGGTGGTGCTGGCGAACCGTCTGCCGGTGCGACGTCTGGAGGGCGCCCGGTGGGCGACGAGTCCGGGCGGGCTTGTGTCGGCGGTGTTCCCGATTCTTCAGCGGGAGCGGGGCGAGGGGCGGGGCGGGGGGTGGATCGGGGGGGGCGGGTCCCGGGGGGGGGGCGTCTCGGCGGGGGGGGGGGTCGCCCCTTCTTCCCATGCCGTTTGCTCCAGGTCGCCCTCGACGGCGGTTTCCTCATACTCTGCCAGGGCACTTTCCAAAGCGGCTGCCTGCATCTGCTGCCACTGCTCAATG
>Ga0081535_101090_pt1 | contig 10427 bp, 6 predicted proteins | sample HotLakmasection3_FD_71020 | JGI IMG/M metagenome (GOLD analysis project Ga0081535, IMG submission 71020) | Hypersaline microbial mat communities from Hot Lake, Washington, USA - Section #3 (SPADES assembly) (version 2) | ecosystem: Environmental > Aquatic > Non-marine Saline and Alkaline >... | reverse complement strand
TGGACACGCATCATTACCGCCCGGCCTGCAAGGACTACGACCTGTAGCAGCGGATCGGCGCGGACCGGAAAGGAGGGAAGCGGATTGAAACCGCCTTGCTATATCGGCCTGGACGAGGCCCGGCGGGTGCTCGCCGAAATGGGCATCGAGCTCAACGAGCGCCAGATGAAGCGCGCCGCCGACAAGGACGCGCATGGCCGCCGCAAACTGCCCTTCTTCGTCGATCCGATCGAAGGCAAGCTTAAGATCGAGAAGGGGACTCTCGTGCGGATATACCGCGAGCTGCAAGTCGAGGCAGAGAATAGTAATAGAAGCGATTAGTTCTACATTTGTTCTTGATCTTACGGAGCAACTAGTTAATTATTGTTCCCCAATGGCAGATATAAGAAAAAGAGATAGGAAGAAACCATATCAGGTTCGTTATATTGATCCCTCGACGAAGACTGGATTCGGCTATAAGTCGTTCTTGACCAGCAAGGAAGCGCGCACGTTTGCCGCCAAGTGCGAACTCCAAGAGCCAGAGTCGGTCGTAAAATCAGAGATCGAAACCGTCCAGCAGGGCACCGATCTCTGGCTCGAAGTGACCCGCACGGAAGGCCGGAGAAATCCGGGGGAGCCTGTCTCGCCCGCTACCCAAGAGCAGTACGAGTATCGCGCCCGGATCATGAAGGCTTATCGGTGGCCGGTCCCGCTGAGGCAGCTCGACGAGCCCCACGTGATGGCCTTCCGAACTTGGCTGCTCGCGAACTACACGCGGGATACTGCGCAGAAAGTCATGTCGTCCTTCCATTCGGTAATCCTCACGCTCAAGGATCGCCGCATTATCAGTCGCGACCCGGCCGAGAAGGTGACCGTCGCCGGCGGCTCTCGATATAGGGACCCCGTACAGATTCCCTCGGTGCCGGAGTTTCTGGAGATTCTCCGCGCTGCCGATCGACTCGCCAATTCCCGCAACGAGCAGATCAGGAAAACTTGGGAACGATATCGGCCGATGATTTACCTTGCCGCGGACAGCGGCATGCGGCCACAGGAGTACCTGGCGCTTCCTCCGCAGGGCCTCCTGCCAAACGGCGTCAACGTCATCCAGGCACTCGACCGGAGCAACCAGGTCGGTCCGCCCAAAACCAAGGCTGGACGGCGATACATCCCAGTTGGCCCTGCCGCACTCGACATGGCGCGGCGCTACGCAGAACAGCACGGAAATGCCGAGTTCGTGTTCCCCACCCGCGCCGGCGATGGCTGCCAGCTCTACAGACACTTCCTGCGACGCGGATGGCACAAGCTCATGGACGAGGCCGGCTTCACCAAGGAAGTGAAAGAAGACGGTGAGATCAAGCTCGTGAGAAAATATGCGCCTTACGCGCTTCGCCACTTTTTCGCATCGGTTCTCATTGAAGAGAACAAGAGCCTGAAGTTCATCCAGAGCGTTATGGGGCACGAGGATATAAAGATGACTCTCGACACCTATGGGCACCTGCTTCGCAGGAAGGAAGTTCAGAATTCCGAGGAGCGCGGCGGTATACTCCACTACGTTGCCGCCGAGTGATGTGGCCATTCTGTGGCCAAATAGCGATAACCTACTGAAATCACTAGGCCCGAATTATCTTCCCAAGCTGAGGGCCGTGGGTTCGATCCCCATCACCCGCTCCATAATTGAATCAAATACTTGCCGGCGGTGTTACGGAAAGAAATGGGCTAAAAAGTCCATTTTGGCCACAACAGTGGGTCTTCGAAAATCCGCAGGAATCCACCATTGTATTTCTTAGGCTGGTTCAGCATGTGGCCAGTTTGTGGCCAGCTATAATCGCCGAAATTCACGGGGGGTTGCGCGCAACCCCCCGATGAGAGTCACTCTCGCGAATGCCGCGTGAACGTTTCGGACCGTCGTCTCAAGGTGCATTGAAGTTTCTCCGCCATGGCTCATGGCTTCAATCTGTCGGCGGCCAAGTTCTGCGAGCTTCTCGGCGTCGCCCGGTGACCAGTTGCAGAGTGAATGGCCGAGGTCGAACCACGGCAGACGTTCGGCAAAAGAAGCGGTCAGCCCGGCTTGAACGCGGGCACGCAGCGCACGTGCAGCGTTCCTGCCAGCCACAGTTTCGGGGACAACCTTAAAAAACGGATACACATTCGTGTATCCCTTGGCTACACTGCGGCCATGAAGACGAAGGATGTCGGACTGCGGATTCGGGTGGAGCGCGATCTCCGGGACGAGTTCCTGGAGGCGTGCCGCCTTCATGACCGGCCCGCCGCTCAGGTGCTCCGAGAGTTCATGCGGAGGTATGTTGCCGAGCACAAGGCTGAGGCGCAGCCGAGCCTGTTCCCGCCCGAAGCCGTAACGAAGGGCCGCTGAGGTGACAATGGAAAAGCCGACCAAGAACGGAGCGCCGATCGAGCGCGTTGCACCGCAGAGCCCCGATTTGCGGGAAGAGCTGCTGGCGGGCCTTCGGGCGCTAGCGCCGGAGGTCTTCACCGAAGGTGAGCTCGACCTGGAGAAACTGCGCTCGCTCGTCAGCTCTGACGCCGAAGAGAAGCCAGAGCGGTTCGCCTTTTCCTGGTCCGGGAAGCGTGACGCCATTGGCATGCTGCAAGCACCGAGCCGCGCCACACTGGTCCCCGAGAACTCCCTCAGCATCCGTTTCGATGAGGCGCAGCACGTCTTCATCGAGGGAGAAAACCTGGAAACCCTTAAAGCCATTTATCGTGCATACTTCGGCCGGGTCAAATTCATTTACATAGACCCGCCATATAACACGGGAAGCGATCTCATCTATCCCGACGATTTCGCCGATCCGCTGAGCCACTATCTGAAAGTTACCGGCCAGAAGAATGGGAGCGGTGATTATCTGTCCTCCACACCCGAAACAAGCGGCCGGTTTCACTCCGCATGGCTGTCCATGATGTATCCACGGCTCGTTCTCGCGCGGCAGCTCCTGCGCGATGACGGTGTGATATTCATCAGCATCGACGACCATGAGGTCGCAAACTTGCGATTGCTGATGAACGAGATTTTCGGCGAAGAAAATTTCGTCGCATCCATCATCTGGAAGAAGATGGATAGCCCAAGCCGCAACGATAAGGAGCGGTACGTTACCAATTATCACGACTACATCATTTGCTATGCGCGCAACGCCGATCAGGCCGGCCTGAAGCAGATGGCAAAGCCGGAGATTCTGAAAGCCTATCCCCTTCAACTTCCTGACGGGCGCTATGCCCGGCGTAGGCAGCTCAGAAAGAACGGCAAGCAGGCGCGCCGCGAGGATCGGCCGACGCTTTGGTTTCCGATCACAGCGCCGGATGGCACGGAGGTTTATCCGATCGCGCCTGAGGGATGGGAAGGCCGATGGGTGCTCTCAGAAGACACCTGGAAGGAACGAGAAGCCAAAGGCATGACGGAATGGGTGAAGCGCTCCTACGGCTGGGTTCCATACTACATCGAAACCGCACCCGATGAGCCTGCCGTGCCTTGGCCGACGATCTGGACGGAAGTTGATCAGAACCGGCAGGCGAAAGCAGAATTCACATCGTTGATTGGTGGCGGAATCGAGTTCGACAATCCCAAGCCATCCTCACTCGTCAAAGAGATGTTGAGAATGGCGACGGCGGACGGCGATCTCATCATGGACTTTTTCGCGGGATCGGGCACGACGGCGCAGGCCGTTTTGGACCTGAACCGCGAAGACGGAAGCAACCGGCGCTTCGTGCTCGTGCAACTGCCGGAACCCTATCGCTCAGGTCAGGCCAAAGGCATTCGGACGATAGCCGATGTTGCGCGGACGCGTATCCAGAAGTCGATTGAGAAGCTGCTGCAAGCAGAAGTTCAACCCGACCCCGATGAGCGCGAAGGGCCGGAAAATCTCGGCCTCCGCGTCTTCAAGCTAGCGGATTCGAGTATCCGCCGCTGGAAGGGCGTCGAGGCGAAGGACGCGGATGCGTATGCCGAGCAGCTCGACGCCTTCGCTGACACACTGGTGGATGGTTGGAAGCCGGAGAACGTGATCTGGGAAGTGGCGCTTCGGGAAGGCTATGCCCTTACCTCCGAGATCGAGAAGCGTGAAGAGGACGGGCAGACCTTCTGGCGCGTGACCGATCCCGAGCGCGAGCAGACCTTCCATATCTGCCTCGACGACAAGCTGACGATGGAAGCCGTCGGCAAGCTCGGCCTCACGCGGGAGAGCCTGTTCATCTGCCGCGACAAGGCGCTGGACGACTCGCTCGCCGCCAACCTCGCCCTCCAGTGCAGGCTGAAGGTGCTGTAGATGGCGATGGAATTCCGGTTCGAGGCAACCCAGGAACACCAGCTCGCGGCCATAGAGGCCGCTTGCGCCCTTCTTGAGGGCCAGCCGCACGTGCGGAGCGAGCTTGCCGTGCCGGACGGCGCGTCGTTCTCCGCCATCGCCAATCGCCTCGACCTTTCGGGCGATGATCTGCTGAAGAACCTTCAGTCCGTTCAGGCTGAGGCCGGGCTCGACCAAGACGACGAGTTGAAGGCCATTGCGGGCGAGATCGATACGATCGCGGGTTCAAGGGAAGTTCGGTTCCCGAATTTCTCGGTCGAGATGGAGACCGGGACGGGCAAAACCTACGTTTACCTGCGCACTGCCATGGAGTTCTACAAGCGCTTTGGCCTTCGAAAGTTCATTGTCGTCGTGCCATCCGTCGCGGTCCGGGAAGGCGTTCTCAAGACGCTGAAGATCACCGAGAACCACCTGAAGGCGCTCTACGACAATCCGCCTTACCGCTACTACGTCTACGACTCGGCCAACCTCAGCCAGGTCCGGCAGTTTGCGCTTTCGGACGGCCTTGAGATGATGGTGATGACGATCGACGCCTTCGCGCGCGCGGAGAACGTCATTCGCCAGACCACTGACCGGCTACAGGGCGAGCGCCCGCTGCACCTTGTGCAGGCGACGCGGCCCGTGCTGATTCTCGACGAGCCGCAGAACATGGAGAGCGAGAACCGCATCGCGGCGCTCGCCAGCCTGAATCCGCTGTTTGCGCTGCGCTACAGCGCGACCCACCGCAACCCCTATAACCTGATCTACCGCCTCACGCCGTTCGAGGCGTACAGGCAGGGGCTGGTGAAGCGGATCGAAGTCGCGTCGGTCATCGAGGAGAACAACCAGAACCTTCCTTTTCTGCGCCTTGACGAGATCAAGATACAGGCAAAACGGCCGGTCGCCCGTCTCGCTGTGCACAAGCTCATGGCGACCGGCGCCATTTCCGAGACGGTCCTCACCATCAAAGGCGAGGACGACCTGGAAAAGAAGGCCAGCCGGACCGAGTACCAGGGCTTCGTCGTCGAAGAAATCAACTACGGCGGCAAATTCATTCGTTTCGCCAACAATGTCGAATTGCGCGTCGGGCAGGCGACCGGGGTCGAGAAGGAAGCCATTTTTGAAGCGCAGATGCGCTACACGCTCGAAGAGCATATGCGCAAGCAGGCCCGGTTCCGGGATGACGGGATCAAGGTGCTCTCCCTCTTCTTCATTGACAAGGTGGACAACTACGCTGCCGAAGGCGGCGTGATCCGGCAGCTCTTCGACCGGATATTCGAGGAGGTCAAACCCGGTCACCCCGAGTGGAAGGAGCGCAAGCCCGAGGAAGTGCGCTCGGCTTATTTCGCGAGCAAGACGAAGAAGGGAGGCGCGACCGAGTATCTGGACACGACCGGCAAGAGCAAGGCGGACGAGGAAGCCTTCAACCTCATTATGCGCGAGAAAGAGAAGCTGCTCTCTTTCGACGAGCCTGTGTCCTTCATCTTCTCGCACTCGGCGCTGCGCGAAGGCTGGGACAATCCCAACGTCTTCCAGATTTGCACGATGCGCGAGGTCGGCTCCGAAACCGAGCGGCGGCAGCAGGTCGGCCGCGGCGTGCGGCTTCCCGTCAACCAGGACGGCGCGCGCATCCGGGACGAGCGGATCAACGTGCTGACCGTGGTCGCGAGCGAGACCTACGAGCGCTTCGTCTCCGAACTTCAATCCGAGATCGAGGCCGAATACGGCAGGGAGGGCGCGCCGCCCAAGCCCGCGAATGCGCGCAAGAAGACGAAGCTTACCTTGCGCAAGGCACACATGCTGAAACCCGAGTTCAAGCAGCTCTGGGAAAAGATCAAGCACAAGACCCGCTATGCCGTGACGATCGATCCCGGAAAGTTGGTCGAAGGCGTGCTGCCGGACCTGGACGCCGCCGAAATCCGCAAGCCCCGCATCGCGATCTCAAAGGCCGAAGTGATCGCGAGCGACAAGGACACGTTCGAGGCGCTCACGCAAAGCGGCGCGCGTACTGCCATCGACCTCGCCGGGCGCTATCCGCTGCCCAACCTGATCGAGATCATGGAAAACCTGATGGAGAACACCTCTCCACCGATGCGCGTGAGCCGCAGGACTCTGCTGGAAATTTATCGGCGCTCGAAGTGCCGCGACGCCGCGCTCGAAAATCCGCATGAGTTTGCGACGGTGGCCGTCGGCTTCATCAAGGCGCGGCTCGCCGATCAGCTTGTGGACGGCATCCGCTACGAGAAGATCGACGAGTGGTACGAGATGACACAGTTCGAGGCCGAGATCGAAACCTGGGCGGACTACATCGTCCCCAGCACGGCGAACCACGGCGCGGGCGGTACGCATATCTACGACGGTGTGCCATTCGACTCCGAGACCATTGAAAAGCCCTTCATCGAGGCGCTTGAAAAACGCAAGGACGTGAAGCTCTACATCAAGCTTCCGTCGTGGTTCAGAGTGGCTACGCCTGTCGGCGACTACAACCCAGACTGGGCTATCGTGATGGAAAACCCCGACGGCGGCGACGACCTGCTCTATCTCGTGCGCGAGACCAAGGGCTCGCTCAACCCCGACGATCTGAGGCCCGACGAACGCCGGAAGATCGCGTGCGGCAGGCGGCATTTCGCGGATGCGCTGGACGTGAATTATCGCGTGGTCACCAACGCGAGCCAGCTTCCGAGCGGCGGGGTGTAGGCATGCAAAGCGCCTGCGCCACGGTCAGGATGACAGGACTGGGCGGCGCCGCTCTCGCCCGCCCGAGGAGGCTCCATGGCTGAGGCGCGCACACCGGCGAAGAACGCGGCAGCAGATACCCTCGTCGAAGCGGAGACGCCCTCTCGCTCCGGCGATGTGCCGACGCGTAGCGGCGGGATACCTGCCTCTCCGGCCTCAGGGGCCGGGAGCGGCGAAAAACAGGCTACGCCGCCGTCACGACGGATCGTGTTCATCAGCCATGCAAATCCCGAAGACAACCCCGCGGCTGCCTGGTTCGCAACACAGCTCACGCTGCTTGGCTATGAAGTCTGGTGCGATCTCAAAAACACTCATGGCGGCGAAAGCGAGTTCTGGCTCAAGGTCCAGAGGACCATCGAGAACGAGGCTGTCAAGTTCGTCTACATACTCTCAAACACTTCGTGCGACTTTGAGCGCAAGCGTGGAATCTACAAAGAAGTGCAGACCGCAGACAATCTCAGGAGGGATAATTTCATTCTTCCGGTCCGCATTGAGCCGCTCACCCGTTCGCTCCCGATCCTGTTGACCACGAGCATCTACATCAACGGGGAGAACTGGGCGTCCGGTCTTCAGGAGCTTGCAAAGCGCCTTCGCGAGGATGCGGTTCCGAGGCGCAGCGACATCGATTTCGAGAAAATCAGCGGCTGGTGGCCCGGCATTGCCGCCGAGAAACTGGTTTGCCGAAAGAAGGAGGAAGAGGCGGTATCGAACGTTCTGGAGATCAAGAGCCTTCCGAAGGACATCCACCTCATCAGGGTCTTGTCGGAGGGCAACCCGATCGCAGGCTTCGATCTGCTCAGAAAGGCTCTGCCCTCGAAGCCCGCCTTCTACGCCCACGGCGACTACGCCATCAGTTTCGGCGCGGCGTTCGAGTTCGCCGAGTTGACGCAGGGATTCGATTTTCAGACCGCTCACACGCTCGATACGACCGCCTTCCTCTCATCAGGACACGAGGAGACGGGGATTGCTCCCGAGGTCGCGCGCAACATCGTTACCTACCTCACGGCGCAGGCGTGGGAGACGTTCCTTGCCGGCAAGGGACTGTCGGCAAAGCACCTGAGCCGGAGCCGCCGCGCCATCTGGTATCCGCGGGACGGGCTGATTCCCAACAACAGGGCCAGCGTTGCCGAGCCCGGCAAGCGCAAGGTCTCGATCCAGCTTGTCGGCAGCGTCAAGCACTACCGCAAAACCTACAAATGGCACTTCGGGGTATTTCCCGCCGTAGACTTTCGCGTGCAGGACGGCATCGTCCTGACGCCGAAGGCGATCATCACGCCTCGCTACAATGCCGCCAACAGCGAAGTACCGGTGCCAATTGACGACAAGAAGGTTCTGAAGGCGATCAGTTGGTGGAACCAGGAGTGGCGGCAGAAGGTGCTCGCGTTTCTTTCCTGGCTCAGCGCGGGCAAGCCGGAGATCGCGATTCCCGTTGGCTACCAGCAGCTCGTAATTTCGGCGGCGCCGCGGAGCTACGCATTGCCCTTGTCCTTCACGGAGATGTCCGACGACGAGGTGATAAACCAGACCATGGAGGCGCTCCGTGAGCAGGCTTATTCACCTTGACGAACCGACGCTGAGATTTGCTTTCGACCAGGACCTCGCACACCCCAAGGACGGACTGACGCTCTTCGGGCCGTATACCCAGATACCGGGCAGTCTTCGGTACGGCGTGATCGGGACAACAGACGGGATTGCGCTCTTTCATCGCTGGCTCGACCGCATCGGCAAGTACATGCCGGCGTACAAGGGCGCGAAGTTCCGCACCAAACGTGATGCGGAGCACAACAAGCTCGCGCACCAGTACTTCCCCGGCTTCCAGTCCGCCTTCGGCATCGTTTGGAACACGGAGCCAGAGATCACGTGCGTTGTGCCTGACGACGCGCTCACGAAAGCCCTCAAGGTGCATGAGCGCAACACCCGTGTCGCCAGCGTCGTGAAGGTCTATGCCAAGCGGCTCACCAAGCAGAATTACGAAAGCGACAAGAAGCCGGACATCTGGTTTGTCATTATTCCGAAGGACGTGTTTCTTTACTGCCGACCGCGTTCAGATGCGCCCAAGGATTACCTTCCAGGCACGAGGGCGGAGGACGCGATGCAGGCGGACCTTTTCGCTGAGCAGGTGGACGCCGACAGCTTCTATGACGAGTATCAGGAGGCGCTCAGATTCAAGCCGGACTTCCACAACCAGCTAAAGGCGCGGCTGCTCAAACATCAGATCATCACGCAGATTGTGCAGGAGGACACGCTCGACGCGTGCCTGAAGAGCCCGGACGAGCCCCTGCGCGACCGGCAGGACCCGGCGACCACCGCCTGGAACGTCACGACATCGATCTTCTACAAAACGCGCCGCCGCCCGTGGATACTCTCAGACGCGCGCGAGGGCGTCTGCTACATGGGACTCGTCTTCAAGAGACTGAACAAGGCGGAAGGTAACAAGAACGCATGCTGCGGGGCGCAGATGTTTCTCGAAGACGGAAACGGCATGGTCTTCAAGGGTGCTCTCGGCCCCTGGTATTCCGAAGACACGAGAGAATGCCACCTCGACAGGGCAGAGGCGCGTCGGCTTCTTGAAACGGCGGTTTCATCCTACGCCGATGAGCATGGCGGCAGGCCGCCGAGCGAAATCTTCATTCACGGTTCCGTCCGCTTCAATGAGACTGAATGGAGCGGCTTCCAGGATGCTGCGATTGAGCATGGTGTCCGAGTCACGGGGGTGCGCATTCGAAGAGACTATAGCGGAATCAAGCTGTATCGCCGCGGTACGCGCCCCGTCCTGCGCGGAACAGCAGTGGTGGCCTCTCCGAGCAAGGCGTTTCTGTGGACGGTCGGCTTCGTGCCGAGGCTCAATACCTATCCCGGCTGGAACGTGCCGAATCCCCTCGACATTGAGGTCTGCAACGGCGAAGCGGATATCGAGACGGTCCTGAGGGACATCCTGCGGCTCACCAAGCTTAACTACAACAACTGCACCTATGCTGACGGTCTGCCGATTACGCTGAAATTCGCCAGCAAAGTCGGGGATATCCTGACAACGCTCCCGTCCGAAGAGCAGCCGGACGGCCAAGATGAGCACAAACCGCTTCCTTTCTGGCACTACATATGATCGCAACTCTTCATGCACGTCCCGACCACCGTTCAAATGGCCGACAAAATCGGCCAGCCGTTCGGCGCGTGCGTTCACAATTTCCGCCGGTCGATTTCACAGGGGCGCGGCGGTGACGCAGGAACGCTTCTCAGATCGTCACGGATATCGCGGTGCGGAGCCCGAGATCACTGTCCGTGAGGACGCGCCCGACGGCCTGCGCTTTGCCATCCCCCTCATCGCGCAGGATGTCGGGATGAGTCCGGGCGCGATGCGAAGAGTAATCTGTTCGGTCCTGCTGGTCCGGCCCGATCCCTCGAACTGGTCCGAGTACC
>Ga0081535_101089_pt1 | contig 10444 bp, 6 predicted proteins | sample HotLakmasection3_FD_71020 | JGI IMG/M metagenome (GOLD analysis project Ga0081535, IMG submission 71020) | Hypersaline microbial mat communities from Hot Lake, Washington, USA - Section #3 (SPADES assembly) (version 2) | ecosystem: Environmental > Aquatic > Non-marine Saline and Alkaline >... | reverse complement strand
AATTGGATGGCAGAGAGGATACACTCATTAGGATCTTGATTCAACGGCTTAGCTTGAGTATCCCTCATCATTTGAGTATGCGTTTGCCCTGACCAGGTTCCACAGTTCATTGGTCGGATAGACCGCAATCGGTAAAATGTGGTCGAGGTCGTAAGCCACGCCCTGGCGGATCGGCTTCTCCGTCCAAGGGCAGGTGAACTCGGTGTCTTCCATGATCAGCAAATCAATTTGGTTGCGCTCCCAGGTCAGTGGACGGCGGTTGTCGGGGCGGGACGTCAGCAGGCTGTAAACCGCACCGCGATCAAAGTCGGCAACTCGCTCCGTGAACAGACACCACTCATGGATGCACAGCGCCTCCACCCACAAAGACACCTGGCGGAAGGTGGCCCAGAGGTCATAGGGAATGACCAGACACCGTTCTCGCAGCTGCGTACCGGGAACCGCCACCGCCTGCTCGGCGATCAGACTATACTTCTGGGGCTTGTTAAAGATGCTCCAGTTACCCGGTCCCGCGTAGCGCACCGGCATCTCAATCGTTTTCGCAACGGCGGCGACCACTGACTGATATGCCTTCACCAGGTGTTCTGGGTAGTTAGCGCGCTTGCGCGGTGAGCGCAGTTCATTAATGACAAAGAAGCCATCAGCGGGGTTCTTCATGCCGCCGATCAGCGCTTCCCACTGCTGCCGCAGCCCCATGAGTGCGGGCCGGAAGGCCATGTCGTTGCGCGTCTGTCCTTCAAGGTGGTTGCGCTGCCCCTGCAGGATGGGCGCGTATGGGTCAACAAAGGGCCAGTAGTAAGCGATCCAGAACTCGGCCAGCAGCCTGAGGGGCACCGCCACGTCGCGCTGGTGTGTCTTCAGGTCTGGATAGGTGAGCACCAGGTCATTGATGGCGCGAAGCAGAGCGATCTTGTAGCTCGTCACCTTCGAGTCGTGCTTGAGAATCGTGCTGATGACCTTGTCTGAGGTAATTCGTACCATTTAGTAGTCTTGCTCAAAACATGCGGTTGATGCAGGTGAGCCTTCACTAAGTATTCACCAACATCGTCCAAGCAGCGACAAAACGATTCTGCAGTTCTTTGAGTTGGAGAGCCAGCTCAATCCGCATAAAAAGCCCATGCTTTTGAGTAAAAGCATGGGTGAACAAATGCGTTTTATTACGAGTCTCGGGAATATGGAGCAGAAGACTTTATCCAGAAGTCAAAAGACTCGCCACACCCAGCATGAAGCCCAAAACAATAGGACCAGCCCATTGAAGGAAGCCGTTTGATTGGGCTACGTTTTCTATCTCTAGGGGCTTATCAATCTGTAAACTCACAAGGTGCTTCGTCTCAGCCCAAGGTGGATAATTTGGAAGCTCTTCGACAACGAGTAGCGCATCGGCCAACCGCTGCTCCGTCAGGGCCAGTAAAACCTGTTCCTGAAGGTCGTTATAGCGAAGGCGATCTTGTTCAAGTAGCTTGAGGAAAGGGTCAACTTTCGATTCCAAGCCCTCACGTTGGCTGATATCTTCTGCCAACGCAACTGCGAGTGCTAAATTTCCTCTATTTCTAGCATCTTTTGCGATGTCCAGTATGGCATTTAATAAGTCCTGTTGAATTGAGGCGTCCTCGTAAACAGTCTTTCCCTGGTGCTCATATTCTTCTTGTGTCGGGCTATATAAAAAATTCCACGAGTACTTGTGGATGGCGTAGCTGAGAATTGCGTTAGCCGTAGACACTGTTATGAAACCAGTCAGCAAAACAGAAAAAACAAAAGTTTTGCAATTTCGATTCTTTGGAAACATAATGTTGGTCTCGTATCAACTGGCCTGAATGAATGGATTAGATACCGAAATGTACTCCTCACTCAATACGGCTGAATCACTAACAAAGCCTGTTCAGTTCCTGAGACTCGAACATGCCCTTTTTCAGTAGAGAGGTTGCTAGAAAATGTACATCTTCTAGCAACTTCATTTGTCTACTTACAAAGGAACCAAGGTGAGATTTGGCAGTTGGCAGTTAGCACTATCACTTGGCACTGGCCAGATGATGTGCTGCTTCAAGATACCAATGCCATAGATATCGAGACATGGCATTTCTGTTTGATAAGTGCTGAAGAAGATCCGATTCTCAGACGTCGTATACATACGAACGATTCCTCCCACTACTGGACGGGCAAGGGGTTGAATTGCCTTACAAATCTCACTATCCGGTTCCACACACAGGATCATTTGGCTACGTTCCGCAACGCTTTTAGCGTATCTTGAAGGATCTTGAGTGTTTGTGAAAAACAAACTGCCCAGCAAAACAGTGGTTAGTCCCATGACAAATTTTAGACGCATGTTCTGATTCCTTAAATTACTCAATGAACGAGTTTGTCGGCTTCTGAAAGAAGCCAACGAGGATGCTCGACCTGAAGACTGAATTTACTTCGCGTGTCTCTCTGGCAGCGAGAAATCTAAAATCAAGCTGTCTCCCTCCAGGGCGGGTTGATCGTTTAGCGAGCCAGTGTTCGCCTCAGGCAAGCTAAGCGACGATCCGCTTGAAGGATCTAGACATGTAGGCATAGCAAGTGTGACTGTCTGTGCTTGCAGGGCTTCATAATTCGACTCCGCAATGAGGATATGAACCGCAGCAGTTACAGCAGTCTGGCAAGCTCCGCCGATGATGATGATGATCCAAAAAGTTGGTTTCATCGTGGTCACCTGTTTATAAACAACAAGTTTCGGAAGACTGATGCACCAGGAACGAATCATCCACACACCACGTGAAAGGCAACGCAATTCAAAAAAAGAGTGCTTACTTCTCCTGGGCTTCAATGAGATCAAGCGAAGCGCGTCACTCCCGCTAGCTGCTGAAGCAGTTATGAGTTAATTTACAAACCACCCATTCGGCACATGGATAGTAAAAAAACCACTTTGTTGCTCATCCTTGGCTCTTTGGGCGACCAAGTTTTTTGTTATTTGTGTATCGAAAATAACAAAAGTATCCTGATTCCTTGATTTTTGTAGCGTTTGCCACCAATTCCTCCACTCAAATGGAGGTCTTTTGTCCAGTCGGGCATAGTCTATGCACTTGACTACAACGATTAAGAAAATTTAATTTCTGTAAGAAGGGTTTAGTTAACGTTTGCAGGGCGAAGGGTTGTGCCTACTTCAAGAAGAAATGCCACTAGCGGAGACGATGCTGAGTTTAAGAGGCATGACTCTGAACGTGTCAGGGAAATGTATTCTTACCTTCTAGGTACTCTTGCTAGAGCAAATGACCTTGGTCGGTCAAAAATCAACGAAAGGTTTGGAGGGGGGCGCAGCTTTTATGACCGATTGCGTAGTGGGCAAGGAGCTATTACCACAGGGGAGTTAGTCGAGAGGCTGTCTGCGTTCCAGAACTTCTGTCAGCGGGAACTCCAAAACCAAGCTTATGGAGATGGGCTGCCCCCCGTTTTGACTGAATACGATATTCGGCGGGCTTTACTTAAGCTGATCGAATTAACTCCAGAAGAGAGGAACAGTCTTGGGCTCAGCTACAGTGACGAAGATATTTTGTTACAGGAGGCATTCCTTCACCTCTGGAGCAAGCAAGGCCATACCAGCTATCAGCAGGTTCTAAATTTCTATCAAACCTCAATAGGAAGCATTGATGTTGCTGAGGAGGCGTTAAATGACTATTCTGATGCGGCTCTAAATGAGGGTATCCAGCAGATGGTGCGCTCGTATCTTAGCTTCTTGAAAAGCTCTGAACCTGCCGCTGAGTCATCACAGACACCTGTTGCCAAAATAATTCGAGAGACCGGGTTTGTAGACCTCGTTATTCATGAAATCAATCAAATAGTCTTAAAAGTCGGAATTGAGCAGATCAGACTCGCAGGGGTTCGTACGAAAAACAGCTACTGTACCAGATATTTGCCGAAATCTTTTATCACTCGTTTAGTCAGGGCAGTAGTTGACAACCAAATCCTGACGAGCGAATTTCCTGTTTACATAAAATCGATATCCGTTGAGAAGCATGGACCGTTTCCGCTGACGGTGTCTCATCCTAAGGGAAACGAAGATGAACAAGAACCCAATACGACATCGAACAGTCCCAATGAAGCTTCTCTAAACAGTAGATTGCTTGACTTGCATCAGTATGAGATTGATTTCAATCACCCTAGCGAGGAGGAATACGACTATGAACCCTTAGGTTGTGAGGAGCTTGCCTCTCAGCATGCTCACCGCGTGGAGGTCGAATTTGAAGTTCAACTGAGCAGAAATAAGATTGAGAAATATAAGCAGCCTAAGTTATTTCAACAACTCGGCCTAAATAGTTCGGATGAATTTGGGTATGTCAGGTTCACCCTAGTTAATACTGGTATTGGTGGTGTCTTATCTCATATCACCAAGCTTATTAACAATGCAGTTCTTTCGGACATATGTGTTAGTTCGTCTGTTGATGGTGTTGAGGAGCCGGAAGGTTCAGACAACACCAAGAATACGAAAAGCAGTAGGTTGAACGTCAATTTTCACGAGCTATATTTTCCTATTGCTCACGATGTTCTGCTTAACCATCACTTCCCTCGTAGTAACATTGCTTCTCCCATGTGGGCTCACAGCCTTGTTCGACTTTGCAAAAATACGGACTTGGCCAAGGCAATGAGTATGAGCCAAAAGCAGGGGCAGATTGTTCCTTATGCAAATGCTTCTTTCGGAGATAAGGTCGGTGTTGGCGACTACTGTGGTTTCGATCTTTTACTTTGTGCGGCAAAAGCGTCGCTAAATGCTCGCCTAAGAGCCATCAGTCAGACTGGAATCGCTTCAGAAGACTACCTGGTTGCTCTTTGCGAGCGAGTACAAGGTCAAAACGTACTGAAACGCTCTAACACATACGTCAGTTCTTATCCTTTTTCCTCCCTAGCTCAGGAGAGCCTGTTAAACCAGGAACTTTTCAGCAAGTATCAAAAAGTAGCAGGGGCAGACGACTATCGTATTGGCTCAGATGAGTCTCACGTTCCGCATACTGCCTGTTTGAGGATTGCTGAAAGTTTTTTGGTAGAAGGTGCATACCGCAAAGCATGGCGATATTTGCAGAAAGTCACTGATGCTCTTGCCAGGAGTACCCGGTGGTATGACTGTTTTGGCAAGAAAGGGGAGCAGGTCGAGCCATTCAGAGTGATTTCTGGCTCTCTTGTTGTACGTTACTCTTTGTGTTTTGCCTATTACCTGTTGATTTTTGATGCAGAGTCAGAATCTAGCGAGATTTCCGAAGATAACATCAATGCATACTTACCCTCGGTGATTGAGTGGAACCGAAGAGATGAATCAGTCGTATGGGGACGAACTGTATCAGAACTCAAAAAGAACTTGATCAGGCGCTCTTGGGAAGCACTAGAGGCGGCTGAAAAGCATTTATATATTCGGCTGGCTAAATATTTCGTGATCAACGAAGAATCTCAAGGGACTTTTCACCCGCACTACAAATTCTTATCCCAGATATACTTCCTCCGCGCAAAAGCTTTTCTGTATTTCCCTAACTATGTGCCATTAGACTCAGATTTCTGTCGCGTACCGACAGATCTAGGTAACACTTCGAGAACTAACCCTACTAGGAGCAGAAAAGTCATTTGTTCTAGCCTGCTTTATCTGTTCGAAAAGGCCCGCTTGTATGCTGCTACAGACGGGGATAGTCAGAGATACGCTTCGTATACTGCCTACCAGTCTTGGGTTTATGTCATGTCCTCATACTTCCGCAAACTTCCGATCAAGCTCCGAGGAGGGCATCTGCACGTTGAATTCACTTCAGAGGAATGCCTTCAGTGGGCGCGACGTATGAGGAATGATGCGCTAATCTCTTATGAGGACATTGGCCGCAAATGCTATCTGAAGATCAAGGAGAAGAGCGGTGTCTCAGAAATTTTGCTGAGGCAGCGAAACCAGGATGGAGCTGAATTTGGTGCCTATCTCATAGACGCTATCCCACCCATCAAAGAGATATTCAAAGAAGGGGGATCCCGAGTAGAGGGTCTTGGAGATGACAAAATACTTGAACTCGATATGTCGTTATTGGCAATTTCTAAAGAAGATTTGCAGACCCCAAGCAAAAGTAATGAGAGTGGGGTTATCTATCTATTTGGACCAAGAGCTTGCTACTTGTTTTTCGCAAGGGGTATGTATCACCTCACCAGCCCTTACATCCGTGAATTTGAAAAACCTCGGCTCGACCCTAACTCCATGAGAAAGGTGCAAACGGCGCAGGAGTGGGAGAGCAAACTCAAGGAGTGTAAAAGCCTGTTCAATTACTCTTGGGCTATCGCGGATGATGGTGGAGAAGTTGAGGAAGTAGTTGTCGACGGTTCTGAAGAAGGGGAAGCCGGACATTCGTATCTGAAAATAGTTCGTCCATTTCAACCGCCTCATATAGATTGTGCTGACGAGGTGACGGCTCTTAGAGATCTTTACCCCTATAGGATCACAGAAATCGCTAGCTTAGGGCGGGTATTCTCAGCAGCATCTATTCTGTTGCTTCTAGTCTTGGTAAACAACCCAGAGACACGGCAAGGATTACGAGCCGAATTAGATGGGCTCTTGAAAACGCTTCATCAAGAGGATGCTTGTGAGAAGCTGGATCGCTTTTGTGGGATAGACAGTAATTTAAGTCTTTTGAACGGACAGAGACGATATAACGGGAATATCGCTAGTCAACTTGCTGAATGCCGCCGAATCATACTTCAGAAGCTTGATGATTTGCAGACTACTGAGCAGAATAGGGGTTCGACCATTGAAGAAATTAGAGATGAATTGATGCCAAAGCTGTTTTCAGCTATTCATGGGGGCTTGGAAGAGTAGCCGACTGAAAGGGTTTGAGTTCGATGCTGTAAAGCTGGATGTTGTCAAGTTTGACACCTTCTCAATTTCCCCCTTCCAGCTGTAGATGATTCATCCAGGCTTCACGAAGACCTGGCTCTATCAAATTCAGGCAATAAAGTGCGATTGCTGATTAAATTCGACTCCTCCCTTTGCTCAATCTGATTTCTGATAGCTATAGAGGTTTATCCGGTAACTGATATCACTCTGTCGGAAACTGTCGTATTTGTCTGTCACGAAAGTTGGACGATGAGAAAAAGTATTGATCAAATGTAGGAATAGATCTCTTGTCATCCAGTCCTTCGACCTAGGAATTGAATTTATAGTGCCTGCTCAAATTTATAAGGCTTTTGTCGCTTGGCCATCGACACGAACTTCATCCCACACCGCTTACAGGCACCTATATCCCACTCGTTTGGATAGGCAAATTTTTCGTCACACGATGGGCATCGGGACAGTAGCCTCAGTTGATGTTTGTCACAGCCAGTAGTCGATTCATACTGCCATTCCGTCCGATGATAGGGTGCCTCACGGTAGCAGGCGCAGCAGACTCGAGTTGAACGATTCACAGTTCTTATACCTGTAGGCGGAAACAACGCCTCGACCTTATCGATTGTCAATCCTATGAACTTGCTAATCTTTTGGAACTGGCGATGATTAGGAGGTGGGTTAAAAAGAAATTTTTCCCAATACGGAAGGACATACCCCACACCCATTTTTTTACTCAAAAGGTGATTTCGATTGATACTGTAAATCTCAGATCTCTTCAAGCGACCAAAATAATGACTTACACTTTCTCCTTCATAGGGTTCAATGTACCAAGGAGGATGTAGCGTTGCTTTTTTTTCCATCTCTAGACTTAGACTATTCGGCGCTTAAGAAGCAAAATCACTGCGTATCTTGTAGCTACCCTCACTATAATCAGCAGCTCCCAAGATTTCGTATAGCGTTTGGGCATCTAGCTTTGCCCCACTGTATTGCTCTTCATATAGAGCAGCGATCGTAATACGACGCAATAGATTATAAAGCACTTCAAGAAGACCATCGCACTTCTCGTACAGATACTTGACTGCATCATCATCTGAAGATAATTTCAAGCGATAACTCTCTGGCAAATACTTACGCTCCCAATTATCAATAACGTCTACAAAATCAGAGGAATCTTCAGGAGAGGCCAAATCAGGAAATTGGTAGCTTCCGAGGAGACAATTTTTGAGGCCAGGCTCATCATCAGACTCATTAGCGAACATATTGTTTACGATACGTTTTGTACCAGCCAAGACTATGTTGATTTTTAGCTTATTGAACAAGTAGTCAAGCTCATTGAAAGAAGCTGAACTCAAAAACTCTGCATTGCCAATTAACAGCATCTCAAGTCTAAAATCCTGAAATGTTCTTCGTGATCGTTTTCTAACGCTTCTAAGGCTATCTTTAACATCCTGCATAGGGTGTCCAAATACTTTCAGCGCAGAGTTGTATAAGTCTAACGGTTCTCCAGGCTGGCAAACCTCCAAATACGCAGCTCTAACAGGTGTTGCGAATAAACCACCGCGCCGTGTGGTGCGTTTTCGACAGTAGAGTTGGCAGGATTTTAGCAATCCCGAACCATGGCTCGCGGTAACATACCCACAGGTCCTAGAAAGACGCTGAACATCTAACCAGGCAAAAAAGTTTTCATCCCTTTCTAGCTCAAGATAGGTGTCAGATGAGGTGATTCTGGCGAGTATGTCGTCTAGCGGATTGCGCTCCACCCGCTGTCTATTGCGTTTTCCTCGAGTGGTCTTCGGGTGGCTAGATTGCCCGTTAGCTTGGTTAGTTTCTGCACTCGCCATTACCATACCCTCGAGTTAACGTCATCCCAGTCCATGATACTCTTATCAAAGCGACGCTGAGAACCTCGTTTTACTGGATTTTTAGGTTTTGTTTCTGACTGCGTTTTATCCGAAGTCTCTTTCGATTTTTGCTGAAGCGGAATATCTTGCTTCTTGTTTTTGTCTGGAAACAATTCGGTTAGTTTTGACTGATTAGTTTCTTGATCACGCTTGGCTTGAGCTTTCTTTCGTTTAGCCCTTCGCATCTCACTACGTTTCTTTTCAACAAAATCATGCATTGAAAGTCTCTCTTGAGCGATAGCAAGTATGGCGTGTTCGTTAGTCTTTTTTCCTTGTTGGTCGAGCTTTCCTTGCATCCATCGAAGCTCTTCAAGAGAAATTTGCAGTCTGTCTAAATCTCGAATACTAAGAATACCAATGAACTTTTCAGAGGTGTTTCCAGTTCCAAGGGTGTAAGCCATCAAATGCATCACGTTACGCTCGTCATATCTGAAACAGATCTTCTGACCTATATACTGCTTTAAGCAATCACCTTGATATTTCATACGCCAAGCGTTAATAAAGCCTAGCTGTTCAACCTTGTGGGCTTTTCCCTCTTTCAGTAAGCAAACGTCCAACTCTCTTTCTTCACGTATACTAGGCTCGAGCAAAAGATGTGCATTCCAACGGTCATATCTAATTCGTCTTGGCTCATCAATTTGCTGTTCACTTTTCGGGTAGTTATGGTTGTTCCAGTGCAAAGCCAAATATCGAACAATGGCTACTTCTAATTCGTTCAGGGTAATACAGACAAATTTCTCAGCGTTATCAGGTCTTGTTTTGACATTCGATCCTGTATAGCCGGGCAACAGAGATAGGAGTTCTTTATTGAACTTATCAAAAACATTTTCAACTAATCCGCCAGCTTGAGGAAAGCTCCTATAACTGAGTGTGAAATCTAACTGCCTTGCAACATGCTTAATGTGTAAAGACTTAAACTCCCTGGCCCGGTCGGTTACAAAATGTTCAGGAGTACCGTGTAGTTTCCAATACTGGTTAACATCAAAATCGAGGTCTTCGCTAAACCTAGGATCGTAGGATTTAGGAAGGATGGCATGTCTTAGTGCTAGTGCCACTTCATGAGAACCGGCTTGCTCTAAACCAAGATGAAATCCCATTATGCATCCTGAAAATGCATCTTGAATAATGGTGATGTAAGGTCGTCCCAGAATCTCTTTACCGTTTTTATCAACTTCATAGATAAACTCTTGATTATCATCAACGACTAAAACGTCTAATTTTGTATGATCGCACTGCCACGCTTGACCGCTATGAGTTAGTTCTATGACACCATCTACTGTCTGTAAAACCTGCCCAAAGAATGGAGCACCAGGATGGCGTGCTTTTGGTGACTTTCGGCTCAAGTGGTAATTAATGTATTTACGGATTGTGGGATCTGTAGGATATTCTCCCTTTACTAAGTCCTCTCTAACCTGAGGAAATCCCTTGAATTTCTTATTAAACCTCGATTCATATAGCTTTTCACCTTGCAAAGAGAGAGCGTTCAGATGGGTATAGACCTGATGAATGTTCATCCTCGAGCCGTCACGCTGTCCCCATTCATAGAGCTTAATAATAAAGTCGTACCACTGTTGTCCTTTACGGAACTGGCCTTTATCCTTACGACCAGGAACTAGCAAGTGGAATTCCTTTCTTAGATATCTATTAACGTATCTACTTAATTGCCGTTTGCTGATTGTTTTATCTCGGTGAAAGTTTGTGCAGCCTTCTGCCTGGGCTTTTCTCTTGGCAT
>Ga0081535_101086_pt1 | contig 10501 bp, 9 predicted proteins | sample HotLakmasection3_FD_71020 | JGI IMG/M metagenome (GOLD analysis project Ga0081535, IMG submission 71020) | Hypersaline microbial mat communities from Hot Lake, Washington, USA - Section #3 (SPADES assembly) (version 2) | ecosystem: Environmental > Aquatic > Non-marine Saline and Alkaline >... | reverse complement strand
AGCCTCGACGGATTCGAGCACGATGACCGTCCTCAGGTCGAATTTACACCATGTCCCGGGACGCGACCAAAGCGCGGCCATGCCCGCATGGTTTGTTTGGTCTGGCATCCTGAATAGCCTTCTCAACCGACAGGGGCGAAGTCGCACGGGCGTGACGAAGCTCAACACCTTTTCGAAAAATGCGTTATGCTGGACTGATGGAGATCAGCCTGCCCACTGGATTTTGCACGCGCCATCAAATCACGCCAGAGCGGTCAGTCCCATGACAGACGGGAGCCCGCTTGCGCAAAAGCTCTCGTGCTTTGTTGCTTTATCTAACGCAGAACTCGCGGTCCTCGCCAGCCTGCACGCGCGGCGCAGGATATTCACCGCTGGGCGAGATGTGGTGCATCAGGGGCAATCCGCACAGGCCGTCTACATCCTCGCTTCAGGCTGGGTCTGTTCGTACAAAATCCAGTCTGACGGCTTGCGTCAGATCATCGATGTCCAGATTCCTGGAGATTTTCTCGGGCTAAGAAGCGTCCTGCTACGCACGTCCGACCACAGCTTCGAACCCATAACGGATATTGAGGCTGTGGAAGTTTTCGCGACTGATCTTCTCACGGCCTTCGCAGATACCCCTCGATTGGCGACGGCCATCTTCTGGGCGGCATCGCGTGATGAGGCGATGGTTGTCGAACATCTTGTTAATGTGGGACGGCGTGATGCGGACGCCCGCGTGGCACATTTCCTTTTGGAGCTGGGTGCGCGGCTGACTTTGGTCGGCATGGGGGACATGGACGGATACGAATGTCCGCTCACACAGTATCATTTGGCGGATGCTCTGGGTCTCAGCGCGGTCCACGTAAATCGCGTGCTTCGTAAGCTGCGGGAGGGCGGGCTGGCGACCTTTCGCGACGGGCGTGTCTTTATCCACGATCACGACCGTCTGGCCGATATTGCTGGCTTCGATACCGAATATCTGGATCAGGACGGGGCCCTGCTTAAATGAAAGCCGGATCATCCTCTGATACGCAGTGGATGATCCGAAAGTCACGTCAGATCTGAGACGTTATGAGAGCGCTTTGCCCGCCGCATCGAGCGACTTGATCGTCTCAGCTTCGTTCTTGTCGGCGTGCGCCTTCTCGGCGGCCTGATAATGTTTCAGGGCCGCGTCTTTTTTGGGGCCGGCGGGCGCCTTGTCCCAGGTCGCCTTGACTGACTTCATGCGCTCAGACGTCTTGTTCTGTTCGGGTTTCATTGGATTGTCCTTTCATGGACGTCCCCACCAAGGCATGGGCGGTTTCGCTTGAAATCCTCATGGAAGATCTGGTCGCGTGCCGCATGGTGCGACTGGTAACGGGAAACATGCCCGCCAACATCTGGCGGACGCCGCATATCTAGCCGCCCCTCCAGCCTGCTGCACTGACGCAAGTTAGCATGGCTTGAATTCGCCACTCCTTGGTAAGCGATGTCTGACGGTCACGGCTTCGCCGGGTTGTTTCCGCCGCCTGCATTGCTGATCAATTGCTCTTTGTCGGAGCAAAGCTTTGCAGCAAATGGTGCAACAATATTTGGAAACAAACGAGCCGGGCGTGTCGCGGCTGGAGGTGCTTGAAGGCCCGACGGGTCGTCGGCGCTGGAGCGATGAGGCGAAGGCGGCGATCGTGGCGGAGAGCTTCCTGCCGGGGGTCCGGGTGGCCGATGTGGCGCGCCGGCATGGCCTGACGCCGCAGCAACTGACGGGCTGGCGACGCCTGGCGCGCGAAGGCAAGCTTGTGCTTCCGGCCGATGAAACGGCGATGACGTTTGCGCCGGTCCTGATCGAGGATGATGCGCCGGGGGCGGTTCTGTCTGCTTCTGGTGATCATGGCCCGTGCGTCATCGAGGTTGAGACATGCGGCATGGTCCTGCGCGTTCCGCTGGAGACATCCACGCGCCGTCTGGCCGAGATCGTCTCGACCCTTCGAGGGCTGGCGTGATCGTCCCGTCGCAAAAGGTGCGCGTGGTGATCGCGACGAGGCCGGTGGACTTCCGGAAAGGCCATGACGGGCTGGCGGCGGTGGCCGAACGCGAGCTCGGGCTCGATCCCCATTCGGGGCTCGTGATCGTGTTCAGGGCGAAGCGCGCTGACAGGGTCAAGATCCTGCTCTGGGATGGCACCGGGCTGGTCATGGCTTACAAACGGCTGGAGGAAGGCAGCTTCGCCTGGCCGCGCATACAGGACGGGGTGATGCGCCTCTCGCGGGCCCAGTTCGAGGCCTTGTTCGAGGGGCTGGACTGGAGGCGGGTCCGCGCTGCGGATGTGCGCCGACCCGAGCGGGTGGAGTGACGCCTCTTTGCGAATACCTGTATAATCGGCCTTATGACCGGGATGCTCACAGACGCCGAACTTGCTGCCCTTCCGAAGAGGGCACGGGCCGCCGTCCTGGCGTTGAGCGAGCGCGTCGAAACGCTCGAGACTACCAATGCCCGGCTGGAGTCCATCGTCGCCGAGTTCAGGAAGCTGCTCTTCGGCAAGCGTTCCGAGAAGCTCGACCCCGACCAGCGCGAACTGGCGCTGGAAGACCTGGAGGTCGCTCGCGCCGAGGCGGAGACAGCCAGCGAAGCGGTCCGCCCTGAGGGCCGGCGCCCGGCGCGAAAGCGCAATCTCGGCCACCTGCCGGCGCATCTCGAGCGTATCGAGGACGTCGTCGAGCCTGAGACCACCCACTGTGCCTGCGGTTGCGGTGAAATGGTCTGCATCGGGGAGGACCGCTCCGAGCGGCTGGATGTGGTGCCGGCGAAGTTCCGGGTGATCGTCACCATCCGCCCGAAATATGCCTGCCGGATCTGCGAGCGCGGCGTGGCCCAGGCGCCCATGCCGGCGCGTCTCATCGAGGGCGCGCTGCCCACCGAGGCGCTGATCGCTCATGTCCTGATGGCGAAGTTCTGCGATCACCAGCCGCTCTACAGGCAGGCGCAGGGCTTTGCCCGGTCCGGCATCGAGATCGATCGCTCGACGCTGGCAGACTGGGTCGGCAAGGCCGCCTTCCACCTTCGGCCGGTCGCTGAGCGGCTGGCCGAGCACCTCAAGACCTCTTCGCACCTGTTCATGGATGAAACCACACTGCCCGTGCTCGATCCCGGGCGCGGCAAGACGAAGACGGGGTATCTCTGGACACTGGCACGCGATGAGCGCGGCTTCGGCGGGACCGGTCCGCCCGGTGTGGTCTACGCTTATGCGCCGGGGCGCGGGGGCAAGCATGCCGAGGACATGCTCGAAGGCTTTGCAGGCACGCTGCTGGTCGATGGCTATGGTGGGTATAACCGCCTGGCCAGTGAGGACAGGAAAGGCGGCGCGCTCAAGCTCGCGCATTGCTGGGCCCATGCCAGGCGCAAGCTGAAAGAGGTCTACGACCACGACGCCTCGCCCATTGCGAAAGAAGGGCTGGAACGCATCGCGAAGCTCTACGCCATCGAGAAGGAGATCCGCGGGACGTCCGCCGAAAACCGCCTCGCTATGCGACAGGAAAAGAGCGCCCCGCTTGTCACCGACTTCTTCGACTGGCTGCACATCCAGTGCGCCCGTGTCTCGAGGAAATCCCGGCTCGGCGAGAGGCTCGCCTATATCGACAGGCTGCGCCATGGGCTCATTGTGTTCACCGGGGACGGCCGGGTGGAAATGGATAACAACGCTGTCGAGAACCGTATCCGCCCGATCGCGCTGGGTCGCAAGAACGCCCTGTTCGCAGGCCACGATGAGGGCGCAAAGAGCTGGGCGACGATCGCCTCGCTGATCGAGACCTGCAAACTCAACAACGTCGAGCCCTTCGCCTGGCTCACCGCCACCCTCGAAGCCATCGCCGCCGGCCATCCCGCATCGCGGATCGACGAGCTGCTGCCGTGGAATGCCGTTGACCCGTCAACCACAGGATGACGTGACCTTCAAACGGCGCTTACACCGCAGTGATGCGCCGAAAACACAAAAAAGCCCTGAAACCATAAGGATTTCAGGGCTTATTTGGGTGCGGGAGCAGGATTCGAACCTGCGACCTTCAGGTTATGAGCCTGACGAGCTACCGGGCTGCTCCATCCCGCGTCAGAGTGCCCGGGACTTCCCGGACGGGGTGCGGCGCCGCCGCATCTCATATGGAAGGATACGAGAACGCCGATATTCTCCGGCAGGCGGCAGCCCGCAGGAAAGCTGTGAAAGGAGGGCGACCTGTACGCTCCATGAGGGAGGTTTGCGTTCATGTGTGCGGACCTGGCGGCGACTTACTCTCCCACGCCTTAAGACGTAGTACCATCAGCGCTGGGGGACTTAACGACCGAGTTCGGAATGGGATCGGGTGGGGATCCCCCGCCATAACCACCAGGTCGGCAGACATGAACACGTGAAACCAAGACAAGAGCCTGAACGCATGCGTTCTTCAACACGCACGGGTTTGAGTGCAATCAAGCCGATTGAGCAATTAGTACCGGTTAGCTCCACGCATCGCTGCGCTTCCACACCCGGCCTATCGACGTGATGGTCTATCACGGCTCTCAGGGAAACCTGGTTTTGAGGTGGGTTTCCCGCTTAGATGCTTTCAGCGGTTATCCCGTCCGTACATAGCTACCCTGCAATGCGGCTGGCGCCACAACAGGTCCACCAGAGGTACGTTCATCCCGGTCCTCTCGTACTAGGGACAAATCCTCTCAAGTTTCCAACACCCACGGCAGATAGGGACCAAACTGTCTCACGACGTTCTGAACCCAGCTCACGTACCACTTTAATCGGCGAACAGCCGAACCCTTGGGACCTGCTCCAGCCCCAGGATGTGATGAGCCGACATCGAGGTGCCAAACGATGCCGTCGATATGGACTCTTGGGCATCATCAGCCTGTTATCCCCGGAGTACCTTTTATCCGTTGAGCGATGACCCTTCCACTCAGGATCACCGGATCACTATGACCGACTTTCGTCTCTGCTCGATCCGTCGATCTCGCAGTCAGGCAAGCTTATGCCATTGCACTCAACGACCGATTTCCGACCGGTCTGAGCTTACCATCGCGCGCCTCCGTTACGCTTTAGGAGGCGACCGCCCCAGGCCAAACGCCCCCCAGGCTGGGGCCCGGCCCCCTCCAGGGGCGCGGTTAGACATCACCGAAGATAAGGGTGGTATTTCAAGGATGGCTCCACGCAGACTGGCGCCCACGCTTCAAAGCCTCCCACCTATCCTACACATATCGTCGATAATGCCACAGCCAAGCTGCAGTAAAGGTTCACAGGGTCTTTCCGTCTGACCGCGGGTACCCCGCATCTTCACGGGGAATTCAATTTCGCTGAGTCTATGCTGGAGACAGTGGGGAAGTCGTTACGCCATTCGTGCAGGTCGGAACTTACCCGACAAGGAATTTCGCTACCTTAGGACCGTTATAGTTACGGCCGCCGTTCACCGGGGCTTCAATTCGACGCTCTCACATCTCCTTTTAACCTTCCGGCACCGGGCAGGCGTCAGACCCTATACGTCGTCTTACGACTTCGCAGAGCCCTGTGTTTTTGATAAACAGTCGCAACCCCCTGGTCTGTGCCCCTCAACAACGGTTGCCCGCAGTGAGGCCTCCTTCTCCCGAAGTTACGGAGGTAATTTGCCGAGTTCCTTCAGCATAGTTCTCTCAAGCGCCTTGGTATTCTCTACCAGTCCACCTGTGTCGGTTTCGGGTACGGTCTCCGGTGAGGCTATTTCCAGGAACACCCAGGCTGCCTATCCAATCCGATAAGGACAGACAACTTCCGGCATTCGTCACATCTCACCTGGCCACTGAATATTAACAGTGTTCCCATCGGCTACGCCTCTCGGCCTTGCCTTAGGGGCCGGCTAACCCTGCGCAGATTAGCTTTACGCAGGAACCCTTGGACTTTCGGCGACAGGGTCTCTCACCCTGTTTGTCGCTACTCATGTCAGCATTCTCACTTCCGATACCTCCAGCATGCCTCACAGCACACCTTCACAGGCTTACGGAACGCTCCGCTACCGCTCTTACGAGCACGCGATTTCGGTGAATGGCTTAAGCCCCGTTACATTTTCGGCGCAAAGGCGCTTGATGAGTGAGCTGTTACGCTTTCTTTAAAGGATGGCTGCTTCTAAGCCAACCTCCTCATTGTCAAAGCACCTTCACATCCTTTACCACTTAGCCATTACTTGGGGACCTTAATCGGCGTTCAGGGTTGTTTCCCTCTCCACGACGGACGTTAGCACCCGCCGTGTGTCTGCCAGACTGTACTTCTCGGTATTCGGAGTTTGGTTAGGTTTGGTAATCCGGTGAGGACCCCTAGCCCATCCAGTGCTCTACCCCCGAGAGTAATATCTGACGCTCTACCTAAATAGATTTCGCGGAGAACCAGCTATCAGCAAGTTTGATTGGCCTTTCACCCCTAGACACAGGTCATCCGAGTACTTTTCAACGTACAACGGTTCGGGCCTCCAGTGCGTGTTACCGCACCTTCACCCTGCCCATATCTAGATCACTTGCCTTCGGGTCTAATGCTACGAACTTTGCGCCCTATTCAGACTCGCTTTCGCTACGCCTACACCTAACGGCTTAAGCTTGCTCGCAACACTAAGTCGCTGACCCATTATACAAAAGGTACGGTGTCACTTACGCTCCACCTGCTTGTAAGCATCCGGTTTCAGGTACTGTTTCACTCCCCTCATCGGGGTGCTTTTCATCTTTCCCTCACGGTACTGGTTCGCTATCGGTCGGTCAGGAGTACTTAGGCTTGGAGGGTGGTCCCCCCATGTTCAGACAGGATTACACGTGTCCCGCCCTACTCTAACGGATCTTCATTTTACAGCTACGGGGCTATCACCCGCTATGGCGCAACTTTCCAGATGCTTCGCCTTGTTTCAGACCACGGCCTGGTCCCCTTTCGCTCGCCACTACTCAGGGAGTCTCGTTTGATTTCCATTCCTGCGGGTACTCAGATGTTTCAATTCCCCGCGTTTGCCTTTTACACCTATGTATTCAGTGCAAAATACCTCTCATACAAACGGATGACCGAAGCCGGTCCAGCCGAAGCCGAACCGTCAACAGACATCCGCTCTGAGGTGGGTTTCCCCATTCGGACATGTCCGGATCAAAGGGTGCTCGCGCCTCCCCGGACCTTATCGCAGCGTGCCACGTCCTTCATCGCCTCTGACCGCCAAGACATCCACCAGATGCCCTTTTGACGCTTGATTGCTTGTTCAAACCCATGCGTGGTGAAGACCGCATGCAGATCGGCATCCGCACATGGCCATTGCTGGTCACCACACACGAGTCGATCAGACTCTTATGTTGGTTTCATTACAGGTCGGCCCTACAAGCGCTGTGAGACGCCGGGCAAACCCTCCTTCACTATGTCAAATCCTCGGAGCCGGAGGCCCTTCGGAATCTCGTACTATCTGCGAACCGCCAAGGACTGGTGGAGCCTAGGAGGATCGAACTCCTGACCTCCTGAATGCAAATCAGGCGCTCTCCCAGCTGAGCTAAGGCCCCAATCCTTGCCTGCCGCCATGCGGCGGCGATGGTGGGCCGAGGAGGACTTGAACCTCCGACCTCACGCTTATCAGGCGTGCGCTCTAACCACCTGAGCTACCGGCCCATCGCGGGAAGCGCCATACGACGCAGCCCCCGGATTGGCAACAGCCAGAAACAGGCAAAGCGCGCCCGTAAGACCGAAGCTCCTGCAGGGCTCGCAGACCCGGTTACCCTCTCGCCTGCCACATTGCAGGGCCAGCGGGGCCGGATTCGGAAGAGAAACGAAGACGGCGCAACAGCCGCATGTGTGTACTGGCTATGCTTGCCCTGATTGATCAGGCCAAGGCTCACATGCCGTTTGCTAAGCTGTCACGAAGGCTGGCGAACCAACATTCCTGACATCCTTAGAAAGGAGGTGATCCAGCCGCAGGTTCCCCTACGGCTACCTTGTTACGACTTCACCCCAGTCGCTGAGCCTACCGTGGTTGGCTGCCTCCATTGCTGGTTAGCGCACCACCTTCGGGTAAACCCAACTCCCATGGTGTGACGGGCGGTGTGTACAAGGCCCGGGAACGTATTCACCGTGGCATGCTGATCCACGATTACTAGCGATTCCAACTTCATGGGGTCGAGTTGCAGACCCCAATCCGAACTGAGACAGCTTTTTGGGATTATCCCATTGTCACTGCCATTGTAGCACGTGTGTAGCCCCACGCGTAAGGGCCATGAGGACTTGACGTCATCCCCACCTTCCTCCCGCTTGCCACGGGCAGTTCCCTTAGAGTTCTCAGCCAAACCTGTTAGCAACTAAGGGTGAGGGTTGCGCTCGTTGCGGGACTTAACCCAACATCTCACGACACGAGCTGACGACAGCCATGCAGCACCTGTGCACTGGTCCCGAAGGAATGATCCCATCTCTGGTCACGTCCAGGCATGTCAAACGTGGGTAAGGTTCTGCGCGTTGCTTCGAATTAAACCACATGCTCCACCGCTTGTGCGGGCCCCCGTCAATTTCTTTGAGTTTTAACCTTGCGGCCGTACTCCCCAGGCGGAGAGCTTAATGCGTTAGCTGCGTCACCGACAGGTAAACCTGCCGACAACTAGCTCTCATCGTTTACGGTGTGGACTACCAGGGTATCTAATCCTGTTTGCTCCCCACACTTTCGCACCTCAGCGTCAGAAATGGACCAGTAAGTCGCCTTCGCCACTGGTGTTCCACCGAATATCTACGAATTTCACCTCTACACTCGGTATTCCACTTACCTCTTCCATCCTCTAGACTTCCAGTATCCAAGGCAGTTCCGGAGTTGAGCTCCGGGCTTTCACCCCAGACTTAAAAGTCCGCCTACGTGCGCTTTACGCCCAGTAATTCCGAACAACGCTAGCCCCCTTCGTATTACCGCGGCTGCTGGCACGAAGTTAGCCGGGGCTTCTTCTTCAGGTACCGTCATTATCGTCCCTGATGAAAGAATTTTACAACCCTAAGGCCTTCATCATTCACGCGGCATGGCTGCATCAGGCTTTCGCCCATTGTGCAAGATTCCCCACTGCTGCCTCCCGTAGGAGTCTGGGCCGTGTCTCAGTCCCAGTGTGGCTGATCATCCTCTCAGACCAGCTATAGATCGTAGACTTGGTAGGCCATTACCCCACCAACTATCTAATCTAACGCGGGCCGATCCTTCACCGATAAATCTTTCCCCCGAAGGGCGTATACGGTATTACCACCAGTTTCCCGGAGCTATTCCGTAGTGAAGGGCACGTTCCCACGCGTTACTCACCCGTCTGCCACTGTGTCGTTCGACTTGCATGTGTTAGGCCTGCCGCCAGCGTTCGTTCTGAGCCAGAATCAAACTCTCAGGTTGAGTTGATCCAGACGTTCCGTTCCGTGGAAATCCGGAACGGCGCTCGCAAAGCGTTTGCGTATATTGACGGATGCCCATCCGCATTCTTGGCCGAAGCCAATCCTGCGAACAGTCATCTTGAAAAACGCAAACCGTCTTGATCGCGATAGAGTGCCTGAGCACTCCGACAGCCATCACGCCGCCTGCGTTTCTCTTCCTATCTCACAATGTCAAACAGCCTCGACCGGAGCCGATTTAGCCTCTGGAGCGCGTCGCCCCGTCAGCCGAGGAGCGCGGATATATGCGCCCCGATTTTCCCCGTCAACACCCTTTTTCAACTTTCTTCAGAACGCTGCAGCGAAGCCGCTTTGCCCGAATTTTTAGTCGAAAAACTCCTCCGTTCGGGCCGACAGGTCGACCCGCACAGACGCAGGTGTTTCGCGAAGGAGCCGATGATATAGCTCGCATTCGCCGCATGGCGCAAGCGATTTTTTTCAAGAATGACATGAAAACTGCAGGCGGGCTTAACCGAACCTGTGGATAAGATCGGGAAAGCCCCGTCGCGTCGGAGGTATGATCACAAGGCCGTCACCCCCCTTCACGCCACGTACCTGTCGCATTAGCTGCGCGTCAGTCTTATGAGATATAGACGCTGGTTCCAGGTTTTCCCGAGGGATTGCCCGGATGCACAAGCGCCAAGCGGCATGAACGTCTGCGCGCAGACAAGGATGAGGACACACAATGCTCCAGGCTGCCAGAACGGGCTTCCTGCCCCTGCTTCTTCTGATCTGCTTCCTGATCGCGCCCGCCGCTTCCGCGCAGTTCGGTGCCAGCAAGACCGGCACTGACTACTCTGCCGGACCGGCCAATGGCGGCAATGCCTTCGTCTCCTTCCTGCCTGACGCCGAATCGGTTGCCCCGGGTGACACAATCGTGGTCGGGCTGAAATTCGATGTTGCGCCAGGCTGGCACATCTACTGGGAGAATCCGGGCGACAGCGGCTTGCCCGCACGGATCGACTGGGCGCGCAGTGAAGGCGCGACCGGCACGGGCATCCACAGCTGGCCCGCCCCGCATGAACAGCCCCTCGATGGCCTCATGAATTACGGCTATGAAGGCGAGGTTGTGCTGCTGTTCGACGTGGCGGTCGATCCAGACGCCAAGGGCGACATTCTGCTCGACGCCGATGTGTCCTA
>Ga0081535_101082_pt1 | contig 10566 bp, 10 predicted proteins | sample HotLakmasection3_FD_71020 | JGI IMG/M metagenome (GOLD analysis project Ga0081535, IMG submission 71020) | Hypersaline microbial mat communities from Hot Lake, Washington, USA - Section #3 (SPADES assembly) (version 2) | ecosystem: Environmental > Aquatic > Non-marine Saline and Alkaline >... | reverse complement strand
GGTTCTTCCGGCTGGACCCGGGCGACCCCGAGCAGTCGTTCACGGAGTCCTTCGACGTCGTGGCCCAGGTCACCGCAACGCCGACGAACGGCTACGCGAGCCTGGCCGATGTCCGGGCCGAGGGCGTCCCCTCGAGCGGCGTCGGGGCCGTGAGCGATGCCCGGATCATCGCCGCCATCGAGATCGCGAGCCGGCTCATCGACGGCTACACCGGCCGCTTCTTCAACCCGCGCCCGGCGACCTACCGCCTGGACGGCACGGGCCGGCGGGGTCTCCTCCTCGGGAACCCCATCGTCTCGATCTCGAGCGTGACGCTCCTCGGGCTCGAGTCCGTTCCCACCCTCCCGCTCGAGGCCTCGGACTACCGCGTCTACAACCGGCACCTGACGCAGGGGCTACTCGAGCCGGACGACCGCGAGAGCCCGAAGATCGAGCTGGTGAGCGTCGACGAGCGCTACGAGACCGGGTTCATCGCGGAGTCCGAGCTTCACCTCTACCGCTTCCCCAAGGGGACGCAGAACATCGAGGTCTCGGGGCTGTTCGGCTACACGGAGCCCGACGGCTCCCCGACCGGCCGGACCCCGCTCCTGATCACGCGCGCGTGCGTCCTCATGGTCTTGCGCCAGCTCCCGCTCGCGACCGATCCGGACGCCGCCGACGCGCTGAACGCCTGGCGCCTGACCGAGCTGCGGACTCGAGACCAGACGATCAAGTGGGCGAGCCCGGCCGACCTCGGGACGCGCGGCGTCGGCCCCTTCACTGGGGACCCCGAGATCGACTCCATCCTCCTCCAGTTCGTGGCCCCGCCGTTCCTTGGCGCGGCGTGACAGCTCGACTCGGCTCCGCAGGCGCACCACGACACGAATGTCATAGCGTACAACGGAATCAAGCCAGACGGCGCTTTGATTCCGTATGGCATAGCGTCTGCATTAGCTCGGGACATGACCGCACCTGAGCACGAGACGATCGAGGCCTTCGTGGAGTTCTGCCTGGACGACGATCGCGAGTCGTTCACCCACGAGGATCTTGGCGAGCTGGCGTACGCGCTGAAGCGTTCGCGCTCCAAGGTCCGCGCGGAGCTGGAGAGCTACGGCCTCCGGCTCGAGGTCCGCGCCTCCGAGAAGCAGGTCCGCGGCTTCTCCTCCAACCCCCACGATCGCTGGTACGGGCCCGGGGCGTGCCGCACGCACGGCGGCTCGGGCTGGGAACAGATCCAGGGCTTCGCGGGCCAGAAGGGTTGACCATGTACAGCGAGCACTCGGCCTACTTCGCGACCTTCAAGGTCTACGCCTCCGTCGGGGAGCTTCACCGGGAGAAGGACTGCCCAGGGTGGCACCTGTCGGAGGTCGACACCTGGCACCCGTGCGGGACCTGCAACCCCGGGGGTCGGAACGTCCCCCACCCGGAGTACGAGGGGGAGGAGGACGGGGACACGGTACCGCTCCCCGAGATCGTTCCCGCGGTCGTCGAGGAGGACGACGATCTTCCGTTCTAGGCCGCGCTGAGCGCGTCCCGCTCGGCTTCGTAGCCGGCGTCGGGGAGCGCGACGTCCGGGACCGCGAGGTAGCGGACCAGCTTCCCCTCGCGCGGGCCCGCGTGGTCGGCCCGGATCCAGCGATCGCGCCACGTCGCGATCGAGATCTTCTCGCGCCGGAAGTCCTCGGAGGTGAGCCATCCCCTCGAGCGAAGGAGGACGCAGAGGCGGAGCGCGGCGATCCGCCAGCGCGTGAGGCGTCGGGGCGACGGCTGCCCGCCGGGTCCCTGGAGCGGAATCGGGGGGAGCCACAACCGACGGTCGCGGTCCCAACGCATGGCCTCGGAGACCGAGAGGAGACGCCGGTCCTGAGTCGGGGCCCGCTTCCTCTTCCACGGCCCGCAGAAGCTGAGGTCGAAGGTGTGGAGGCGCAGCTCGCCGGCGAGGTAGCGGAAGTCCCGGGATGCCTCGGGCACGAGCACCCCCCGGAAGTCCGGACCCTGCCATCGGCTCCGCTGGTGAGCCTGGGCCAGGGCGTCGACGCTGGCGCGCATCTTCGCCTCGAGCGCGAGCTGGTCCCCTGGGCGCGCATCGCAGCGGGGCTCGTAGTGCCGGCGCTCGCGCGGCGCTCCTCGGAACACGAGGACGAGGTCCCACCCCGCCACCTCCGGGAAGACGTCCCAGCCTTGTTCCCGAGCCGCGGCGGCGAACCGCTCGCACAGCTCGGCTTCCCGCTCCGGCATGGCGACCGGCTTTCTGCGGACACGCATCGGGGGATAGTATCCCCCCATGAGCGCCCGCGGCCGTCTGATCTTCCCCTTCGTCGTGGAGCTGGGCCAGATCGACGCCGCGGCGACCGCGGCCGATCCGGACGCCGCCGGTCCGCTGACCTCGGGCTACGACTCCGACTTCCGCGCGCCGGTGAAGGTGCTGGACGCCCCCACGGACCAGACCGGCGTCACGGCGCGCCAGGAGTCCATCGTCCAGGTCCGGGCCCAGATCGAGCCCGACCAGTTCGAGCGCCTGAGCGCGATGCTGAGCGGGGACGCGGCCGAGGGCCGGTTCACCATCATCCTCCACTTCCGGGACCTCGAGCGCGCCGGGCTCGTGGACGCCGTCACCGGGCGTCCCCTCCTCTACAAGCGCGACCGCATCATCCGGATCCTGACCCCCAAGGGCGTCCTCGTGGAGACCATCCCGAACCCGCCCGGGCTCTTCTGCGTCGAGGTCCAGTCCAGGGGCTTCGGTCCCGGGGGCCGGCGCAATCTCCTCCTCATGGCCTTCGAGAGTCGCGACCCCTCCATCCCGAGCGCGTGACGTGATCCGGATTCAGACGACCGGGGACTGGCAGCGGGCGGCGATGATTCTCCGGACGTCGCCGGCGCGCCTGCGCGTCGCGATGGACCGCGCGGTTCTGGCCGAGGCCCACTTCTTCCGGCGCAAAGTCGTGGAGGGCTTCCGGACGCAGGCCCCGGGCGATCGGCCGTTCCGCCCCCTGAGCCCGACCACGCTCGCGATCCGCCGCTTCCGCGGCTTCGGCGGGTCGAAGGCCTTGATCGTCCGGGGAGACCTCCGGAACAGCATCACGGTCTTCCATCGCATGACCGCCCTGGGCGCCGAGGCGTGGGTGGGGATCCGGCGCAACGCCCGGGGACGCGACGGCCAGAAGCTCGTGAACATCGCGGAGATCCACGAGTTCGGCTCGAGGCCCATCGTGATCCCGGTGACCGCGGCGATGCGCCGGTTCTTCTTCGCGGCGATGAACGCGGCGGGGAACCCCGGTGGAGGTGGAGGCTCGGGCGGCTTCGCCCGCGGCTTCTTGATCGTCCAGATCCCGGCGCGCCCCTTCATGCGCCCGGTCGCGGAGAAGTGGTTCGACGGCCCGGACGCAGCGGCCCGGTTCCAGGCTCGCGTGGCGGCGAACATGGGCGGGCTCCTCGGGCTCCTCGGCTCGAATCCGAGGCGCTGAGGCGTCCTCCCGGGAGGACGCGCGCGGGATCGGGTAGAGTCGTGCCGTGGCCGTCCCCACCTTCGTCCGAATCCTCCCCGCTGGGACCGCCGTCGGAACCCCGGCGGAGGGCCCCACCGCCGGGCGCGCCCTGGTCGAGATCTACGGCGGCGGCTTCCGCGTGCCTCCTCCGGTCCCACCCGGACCGAGCGCGCCCCCGCGCAACGGCGTGGTCTACGCCCCGACCCCCCAGACGGTCGCGGTTCGGTTCGGCACCGCGGCCGCGCTGCGCGTCGACGTCATCCGGAGCAACTTCCTCCGCGTCCTGACCCCGATCTGCCCCCTCGCCGGCGAGGGCGCCGTGACCGTCACCATCGAGAACCTGGACGACGCCGGCGACCCCATCCCGGGCGAGAGCGTCACGGCCCCGGACGCCTACACCTTCCGCCGCGTAAAGCTGGACGCCACCGCGGAGTCCGACTTCACGCGCTTGGTCCGGAGCCTGATCCAGGAGATGAAGCGCCAGCTCCTCCCCGAGGTCGTCTGGACGCAGCACACGGACTACGACCCCGAGACCTCCACCGCCTTCGTAGAGGTCGCCAAGACCCCCGCGTTCGTGCTCGCCGGTCCTCGGACCCCCGAGAATCGCTTCTACTCCCTGAACGAGAACCCCGAGGCTCGAGTGGGGGACGTCGTGGAGATCCGGCGCAAGCCTCGGACCATCGACCTCGTCTTCCAGCTCATTGGGATCTCGGACCACCCGATCGAGTGCCTGAACATGATCCCCCTGGCGATCGAGTTCATGAACCGGAACCCCTACCTCGAGATGCCGCGGGACCCGGACGACTCGAGCAAGGGCACGGCCCGCTGGGAGTTCGCGCAGACCGACGAGTTCGAGATCCGGAGCCGCCCCAACACCTCCAACGTCCACTTCTTCACCGGGGAGGTCACCATCCGAGGCTTCGACGTGGAAGGCTTCGCCGGCGTGCCGCGGGACGATCTGAGCGACCTCGCGACCGAGCTGGCGACCGAGGTGGACCTGGACACCGGCGGACTCGCTTGACGCATTCCGGATCGGCGGGCGATTCTCCCTTGCGCTCTCCGAGGTGGAAACCGTGGCCGACGTCATCCTGAAGAACACGACCAAGCACCCGAAGCGGATGCTCGTCTTCAACCTGACCCGAGAGATCTCTCCGGTGAAGGTCACGAACCGCACGACGGTGGAGACCCGCGACGGGGAGCGACGCAAGAAGCAGTCCTCGAAGCTGGTCCCGGACAGCGTCCGGATCCCCTACGGGACCGAGGTCACCGTCTCGGCCGCCTGCCTCCAGGTCCCCGAGATCGCGGCCGCGGTCGAGCGCCGGGAGCTGAAGGTCCGCCCCGTACCCCAGGACGCGGGACCGAAGCCGGCCAAGGCGCCGGCGACCGAGGTCAAGACCGCTCCGAAGGGCAAGGAGCGGCGGCGCAAGTAAGCGCCCACGTGCGAGGGTCAACAAGGGGATCACCGCGGAGAGCTGGAGAAGGTAAGACATGGGAAACGCGCTGCTTTCGAGCAAGGTGGTCGTTCTGGAGGAGGAGCCCTCCATCCGGGCGATCCAGGCCGTCCAGACGAGCATCGTCGCGGCCGTGGGCGTGACCGAGCGCGGCCCCATCGGCGTCGCCACGCTGGTCACGTCCTTCGACGAGTACCGGGACATCTTCGGCACCTACACCGCGGACTCCGACCTCGCCCTGGCGGCGGCCGGCTTCTTCGAGAACGGCGGCCAGTTCCTCTACGTGATCCGGACGGTCCACTTCACGGACCCCGCGACTCCGGCCACGAAGACGAGCGCGAAGGGGACGCTGAACCTCCAGACCGCCGCGAGCGCGCCGAGCGCCGGCCAGGTCACGGGGAGCGAGGTCGAGCCCTTCAACCTCGAGCCGGGGGACGACCTCGACATCGCGGTGGACGGCGGCGGACCGACGCAGGTCGTCTTCAACGCCACGGCGGCCGCGCGCGAGACCACGAACGCCGAGACCTTCGGACTCGTGGACGGCGACGTCCTGAACGTGGTCATCGACCAGGGCGCGCCCCAGGCGATCACCTTCCTGACGGCGGAGTTCGCGGACATTGCGAACGCCACGGCGGCGGAGGTCGCGGCCGTCATCAACGCGAAGATCGTGGGCGCCCAGGCGAGCGTCACGAGCGGCGGGACGAAGGTCACGATCACGAGCGACAAGCGCGGGACCGGGTCCTTCGTGGAGGTCACCGGCGGGACCGCGACCGGCGCGCTGAAGCTCGACTTCGCGGCGGCGGAGGTCCAGGGCACCGGCAACGTGGCGGACATCGAAGCCGTCACCGTGGCCGAGGTGAAGACGATCGTGGAGCTGGCGGTCGTCGGCGTCGCGGTCACGAACGTGGGCGGCGCGGTCCGGATCTCGAGCAACACGACCGGCGCGGCCTCCGACGTCCAGGTCCAGGCCTCGAGCACCGCGGACGACGAGCTGGGCTTCGACAACGCGGTCCATTCCGGGAGCACCGGCGCGGCCGAGGACACGCTCCAGGTCGACGGCAAGACCGACGGCAGCTACGCGAACGGGCTCGAGATCCAGATCGCGGCGGCGACCTCCGGGGAGGCCGAGCGCTTCAACCTCCTCGTCCTGGACGACGGGGTGGTCCTCGAGCTGTTCCCGAACCTGTCGATGGTCGACACGGACGACCGCTACGCCGAGACCATCATCAACTCCGGCTCCGAGGCCTCGAAGCTGATCGCGGTCGTGGACCTCGACTCGGCGGCGGCGAGCCAGCGCCCGGCCAGCGGAACCTTCGGCCCCCTCGCCGGCGGCAACGACGGCCTGGCGGGTCTCGTCGACGCCGACTTCATCGGCGACCCCAGCGGCGCGACCGGGATCCGGTCGCTCGACACGGTCCAGGACGTCAACATCCTGATCGTCCCCGGGCAGGCCACGGCGGCCGTCCAGAACGCGATGATCACCTACTGCGAGGACACGCGCAGCGGGTCGATGTTCGCGGTCCTGGATCCGCCGGCCGACCAGTCGGCCACCGCCATCATCACCTACGTGGAGACGACCGCCGGCCTCCTGGGCCTGAGCGAGTTCGGCGCCATGTACTGGCCCCGGGTGAAGGTGCTGAACCCGAACCGGACGATCTTCGGCTCGGCGGAGCTGCTCACGGTGGCGCCCTCGGGCATCGTGGCCGGCGTCTACGCGCGCACGGACGCGAGCCAGCCGGGCGGCGTCTACGTGCCCCCGGCCGGCATCGAGAAGGGCATCCTCCGGGGCGTCCTCGGCTTCGAGACCGAGGAGGTCTTCGACGAGGCGAAGCGGGACCTCGTCTTCCCGAAGCGCATCAACATCCTGACGAGCTTCCCGGGCGCGCCGCGCCACATCGACGGCTCCCGGACCTTGAAGGGGAACGGCAACTTCCCCTTCGTGGCCCAGCGCCGCGGCGCCATCTTCATCGAGCAGTCGATCAAGAACGGGACCGAGTTCGCCCGGAACCAGAACAACACGCCGAAGCTCCGGCGGACGGTCCTGCGCACCATCCGGGCCTTCCTGATCGACGAGATGCGCGTCGGCGCGTTCGCCTCGGAGGACCCGGACACCGCGTTCTTCGTCGACTTCAGCGACAAGATCAACGGCCCGATCGAGGTCAACGCCGGGCGCATGAACGGCCGGGTGGGCCTCGCGTTCAACACCCCCGCCGAGTGGGTCATCATCCGCTTCTCGCGCGACACGCGCGCGCTCGAGGCCGAGGTCGGCGGCTGATCCCCTGCGCGCGCTGAGCTGGAAAGGCTGAACGGAGAGAACGATGCCCATCACCGGAAACCCGCGGATCTTCCAGAAGAAGTTCGCGTTCATCGTCGAGATCGAGCGCGTGGCGCACGCGGGCTTCCGCAAGATGTCCGAGCTGAGCGCGGAGGTCGCGACCGTCGAGCAGTGGGAGGGCGGCGCGCTGATCCCGGACAAGACGCCGGGCCGCGTGACCGTCCCCGACGTCACCCTCGAGCGCGGCGCCGCCAACTCGGACTCGGACCTCTACGACTGGTGGCTCGAGGTCGTCCGGATGAGCGCGAACACCGGGCTCGTGACCCCGGACTACAAGCGCGAGGTCGACGTCAACCAGCTCGACCGAGACGCCACCATCCTCCGGACCTGGACGCTCTCGGGCGCCTGGCCGAAGAAGATGGTCGTCGGCGAGTGGGACAACGAGGCCGACGAGAACGTGATCGAGATGCTCACGCTGGCGATCGACACGTTCGACAAGGCCGAGGGCTCGGTCTAGTCCGAGCGGCGCGCGCCGGCGCCGAGTAGCGGTGTGGCCCCCTGACGGCGTACGGGGGCGTTCAAGGGGACACCATGATCGTGAAGCTCCCGAGCGGCCTCGCTGGCGAGGTCCGCAAGCTGAAGGGTACCGAGGCCGACGTCCTGGCCGACCGGAAGGCCGCCCGCAAGGGCGAGACCTTCGACAAGGTCTTGGCCGGGTGCTGGCTGAAGACCGAGGACCCGGGTCCGTACCGCGTCGCGGACGGCGGCTCGGTCCCCTGGGGGAAGGTGCTGGTCTGCGACCGCTTCCTGGCCCTCATGGTGATCCGGATCGCCACGTACGGCCCGCTCTACACCTTCAAGGCCCACTGCGACGAGCGCGAGCGCGGCTGCGGAGCCCGGTTCGACTGGGAGGTCAACCTCGAGACGCAGCTCCCGATCTTCGACCTCCCCGAGGACTCTCGAGCGGCCATCCGGGAGGGCCGGAACCGCTTCAACGCCGAGGCCGAGGGTCGGCGGGTCGTCTTCAAGCTCCAGACCGGCGAGGACGAGTGGCGCGCCGGCAAGAAGTTGGTCGAGAACAAGAGCCAGCTCATGACCACCGCGCTCGCGAACCGGATCGTGGAGGTGGACGGCATCGACAAGCGCCGGATCGATGCCTGGGTCCAGGATCTCGACATGGACGTCCAGCTCGACCTCATGGCCCAGTTCGAGGCGGTGGACGGCGGCGTGGAGACGAACCTCGAGATCGAGTGCCCGGAGTGCGATCGCCCGTTCGAGGTGTCGCCCCCTTTCGAGGGCGCGGACTTCTGGCTTCCGCGTCAGCAGTCGCGGAAGAAGTCGAGGGATGGACGGGAGTCCCGGACCTTGACCGCTGGGAGCCCGGAGACGAGCGAGAAGGAGACGGAGACGACGTAGACGGGCTCCCGAAGGTCGGGGGGCTGCTCCCGATCTATCCCCCGCGCTACCTCCTGAGGGCTACCCTCGAGCTGTGCTACTGTCAGCACGGCGGATCGGGCTTCTCGGGTTTCGACCCCCGGTACGTGGCGCAGATGGACCTGGACGAGATCGAGTTCGCGCTGGAATGGCTCCACCGCCGAAGGGGGCGGGAGGCGGCGGCGATTCGCTCGGCTTCGAGGTGACGCGATGGCCCTGAACAACATGGGGCTCGGGTTCATCTTCACCGCCCAGAACCTGGCCAGCGGGACGATCAACCGCCTCCGCGGCCAGCTCCGCGGGCTCGGGGCGGAGGGTGCGGCGTCGGGGCGAGCCATGCGCGCCGGCTTCGCCATCGCGGCCGCCGGCGTTGTCCCCCTGGCTGTGGGCGTCGGCGGGCTCGCGAGCGCCTTCGCTGCGGCGGACGCGGCGGGGACCTTCGAGCAAGGCCTCCGCGCGGTCGGGAACGTCTCGGGTGCGACCGAGGAGGATCTTCTCCGGCTTCGGGATGCGGCGATCGAGGCCGGGATCCGGACGCAGTTCTCCCCAGACCAGACCGTCCAGGGCCTCGAAGCTCTTGGCTCTCTCGGCTTCAACGCTTCGCAGTCCATCGACCTCCTGACCGACTCCTTGAACCTGGCGGCCGGCGGCGGAATCGCGATCGAGGAGGCGACTCGAGCCGCGGGCGCGGCCGTGCGCGTCTTCGGAATCCAGGGGGAGGAGACCCGCACGATCGCGGACCGGCTCCTCCGCGTCACGGCGCAATCCGCCCTCACGGCCGGGGACCTCTCCCTGGCGCTCGGTACCGTCTCTCGAGGCGCCCAGGCCACGAGTCAGAACCTGAACGAGATGCTGATCGCGATGGGCCTCGTCCGGAACAGCGGCGTGGACGTCAGCGTGGCGGCCAGCTCGGTCTCGAGCGCCCTCGAGTTTGCGGCCCGGAATGCGGCCGACTTCCGGTCCATGGGCGTCGACGTGACCGACCCCGCGACCGGCCAGTTCCGGGACTTCCTCGACATCGTCCAGGACACCATGCCCGCGCTCGCCGGGATCTCGGACGAGGCCGAGCGGGCCGCGCGGGTCTCGGAGCTGTTCGGCCGCTTCGGCAAGACCGCGTACACGAACATCAGCGCCCAGCTCCAGCAGATGATCGGCACGACCCGAAACGGCCGGCTGATCGAGACGATCTCGGACGCCGTCCGCGAGCTGCGTCACGAGATGGAGACCGCCGGGGGGACCGCCGACGCCTTCGCGGAGAACCTCCTCGACACCTGGGAGGGCCAGAAGACGATCCTGGCCGGCATCGTGGAGACCCTCCAGGTGGTCATCGGGGAGGGTTTCGCTTCGGCGTTCAAGCCGGTCCTGCGCATCGTGAACCAGGTCGTGGGCTTCATCGTCCGCACCTTCAACGCGATGCCCCAGGGGCTCCGGACGGCAATCGCGGCCGTCTTCACCGCCACCGCCGCCTTCCTGACCCTCGGGGGAGCGTTGACCGTCGTCGCCGGGCTCCTCGTGGTCGTGGCCCCCTTCCTGGTCGCCATCCTGAAGGTGCTCGCCGTGATGGCCCTCCTCATGGCGCCGGCGATCCTCGCCACCCTGGCGTTCGGCGCTGCGATCGCGGGCGTCGTGGTCGCGGTCCGGAACAACTGGGGCGGGCTCGGGGACTTCTGGGACGAGACCATCGGCCGGATGCGGCTCCTCTGGACCGCGTTGACCGAGGCCGTGGAGCGCGGCGGCTTCACTCGAGCGACCTCCGAGGCCCTGGGCCAGGAGCCCGGGATCCGGCGCTTCGTCATCGGGATCGCGATGATGGTCCATCGCCTGCGCCAGCTCTGGGCCGGCTTCTCGGCCGGGATGACCGCGGGGTGGGCTCGGATCCAGCCCACGATCCAGCGCCTGGGCGCGGCCGTGCGCCGGCTCGGGCAGGCCTTCGGGATCTTCG
>Ga0081535_101080_pt1 | contig 10598 bp, 5 predicted proteins | sample HotLakmasection3_FD_71020 | JGI IMG/M metagenome (GOLD analysis project Ga0081535, IMG submission 71020) | Hypersaline microbial mat communities from Hot Lake, Washington, USA - Section #3 (SPADES assembly) (version 2) | ecosystem: Environmental > Aquatic > Non-marine Saline and Alkaline >... | reverse complement strand
CTCCCAGGCGCTCCACGCGTCGTCGGCCCCGCGGCTGCGGAGCTGGTCGAGCGCGTCCTCGAGCGCGCTGGCGGCGTCCGGCTCGATCGCCTCGTGCTCGACGAGCAGGTCCGCCTGCTCGCTCATCGCCGAGGCCTGCGCCGCGAGATCGAGGCTCGGGGGCTCCGCTGATCGCGAGACGGGGATGAGCAGAGCGCCCGCGGCGAGCAGCGCGCTGGCGAGGAGCATGGCGGCCTCGCCGCGGCGGTCGCGCGTGACGCACAGCGCCGCGGCGCGGGCGCAGGCGTCGCGGGCCCTCGGCGAATCGCCCCCGACCATGAGGGCGCCCCCTCCCGCAACGCGCGCGTCGAGGGCCGCGGCGACGGCGTCGAGGCGAAGGGGTCGCGTCAGCGCGCGGAGGGCGCCGGCGAGGGTCGCGACGGCAAGGATCGCGGCGAGGGGCCAGAGGGGGACCCGCTCGAGCCCGGCTCCGGCGCGGAGCGCGAGCGTCGCGAGGCCGGCGACGAGGAGCGCGACGGAGGTCGATCGGGCGAGATCACGGGCGAGCAGGGCGAGCCTGACTCGTCGTGCCGAGCGCCGGATCACCGAGGCTCTGTGGTCGCGCGGCATGGTCTGTTCTCTCGGCTGGGGCCTCGAGGGGGCAGGACACGGTCATGTACGGCCTCCCGGCTCGCCCGGTTCTGAGCAAACGTCAAATGGTTCTTGGAAAGACGCGGCGGCCGATTCCGGGGTTGGGACGCGCTCTGGGCGCGGCGCGGCGCGAAATGAGGTTCGGCGGCGGCTGATTTCGCGTTGAGTGAAGGCGGCGGCGTCGCGTAAAGTTCGACCCGGGCGAGCCGTGTCGTCCTCGGTGCGTGGAGGCAGCGTGAGCACGATGTGTCGGAGCGGAACGCAGTCCGGCGGCGTCGACGCGGATCTGTACGCGCAGCTCCACCGGCTCGCGGGCGGGCTCATGCGCCGGGAGCGCGCCGGGCACACGCTGCAGGCGACGGCGCTCCTGCACGAGGCGTTTCTTCGGCTTGAGTTGCCCGGGCGCGAGCCGGGCGATGAGCGGCGCCTGCTCGCGTGCGCGGCGCGAGTGATGCGCCAGGTGCTGGTCGATCATGCGCGCCGGCGGGCCGCGCTCAAGCGGGGCGGCGTCGCGCAGCGCGTGACGCTCGACACGCGGGCGCTCGGCGTCGAGGGGGACGCGCACGACGTGCTCGACCTTCACGAAGCGATCGAGCGGCTCTCGGCGGTCGACGCGCGGAAGGCGAGCGTGGTCGATCTGAAGTTCTTCGCGCAGATGACGCATGGAGAGATCGCCGCGGAGCTTGGCGTCTCTCCCAAGACGGTGGAGGCGGACTGGTACTTCGCGCGGGCGTGGCTTCGGCGCGAGCTGGATCGTGAGGGGGCGGGGTGATGGACGCGCAGCGGTGGCACAAGGCGACGCGGGTGTTCGAGGAGTGCCGGAAGAGACCGGCGCACGAGCGTCGCCATGCGCTTCGGGAGCTGTGCGGGCTCGACGACACGCTCCGGCTCGAGGTGGAGGACCTGCTCGACGCGCACGAACGCGAGGAGGCGGCGACGGGCGGGGGCGTTTCGAAGGTCGCGGAGCGGGTGAGCGGTCCGCGCGACCTGCGGCGCCTCGGGCCGTACGAGGTGCGCGAGCGGCTCGGCGTGGGCGGGATGGGCGTGGTGTTCCGGGCCGAGCAGGCGTCGCCCCGCCGCGACGTGGCGCTCAAGGTGCTCCCGGCGTGGCTTCGCACGGCGTCGGGGCGGGCGCGCTTCGAGTACGAGGCGCAGGCGCTCGGTCGGCTCGACCACCCGAACATCGCGCGCATCTACGAGGCGGGCTCGGCGCGCGACGAGCGCGGCGTCGAGCACGCGTACTTCGCGATGGAGCTTGTCCGCGGGCGGCCTCTCGACGAGGTCGCGCCGGGGCTCAGCGTGCGGGATCGCGTGGCCCTGTTGGAGACCGTGTGCCGGGCGGTGCAGCACGCGCACCAGCGCGGGGTGATCCACCGGGACCTCAAGCCGTCGAACATCCTCGTTGATGAGGCGGGCTCGCCGCGGGTTCTCGACTTCGGCGTCGCGCGGGTGATAGACGCGGAGCGTCACGCCGCGGGCGCGACGGCGACGGGGCAGGTCGTGGGGACCGTGCAGTACATGAGCCCCGAGCAGGCGTCGGGCGATCCCTCCCGGATCGACACCCGCACGGACGTCTACGCGCTCGGGGTGATCCTCTACCAGGCGCTGTCGGGGCGGCTTCCGCACGCGCTCGAGGGGCTCTCGCTCCTCTCGGCGCTGCGGGAGGTGAGCGAGGCGAGGCCCGCGCCGCTTGGCGAGACCGGGTCTCCGCTGCAGCGTGATCTCGAGGTGATCGTCGCCAAGGCGATGGCGAAGGATCCGCGGGTGCGGTACGCGACGGCGGCGGCGCTCGCGGACGATCTCGGGCGGGCGCTCCGTCAGGAGCCGATCCTCGCGCACCCGCCGAGCACGGTGTACGCGATGCGGAAGTTCGTCGCGCGGAACCGCCCGCTCGTGGCGCTCGGCGCTGCGGCGGCGCTCGCCCTCGCGGCGGGCGCGGCGTCGCTGGCGGTGGGGCTGGCGCGGGCGCGGGCGGCGGAGGCGATCGCGATCGAGCGGCTCGCTGAAGCGGAGCGCGAAGCGACGAAGGCCGAAGCGGTGCGCGAGGTGCTTCGGAGCATCCTCGTCTCGGTGAGCCCGGAGAACACGGCCGACCGCGAGATCACGGTGCGCGAGGCGCTGGACGCGGCGCGGGCGCAGCTCATGGCCGAGGGCGCCGACCAGCCGCCCGAGGTGCGCGGCGCGGCCCTGTGGACGATGGGCTCCACGTACCGCGCCCTTGGCCAACCCGAACCGGCGGAGGAAGCGGTGCTCGCGGCGATCGAGCTTCTCCGGGGGACCGACGACACGCTCGAGCTGACCAGCGCGCTCGGCACGCTCGCGGGCCTGCGGCTTGACCAGGGGCAGCCCGCCGAGGCCGAGGCGCTCTACCGCGAGACGCTCGAGATCCTGGGCGGCGCGCCGGACCTCGCGCGGGAAGTTCCGATCGCGCTCGACGGGCTCGGGATCGCCGTGCAGGGGCAGGGGCGCAACGAGGAGGCGCTCGAGATCTTTCGATCGGCGAAGCCGCTGCACGCGCAGCACTACGGGGACCCGAGCCTCGAGGCGTCGACGAACCTGAACAACATCGGGTTCGCGCAGTTCTATCTGCAGGACCTCGATGGCGCCGCGGCGACCTTCGAGGACGTGCTGGCGATGCAGCTCGATCTCGTCGAGGAGTCGCACCCAAAGGCGCTGCTGACCATCGCCAATCTCGGCACGACCTACGAGCGACTCGGGCGAATCGAGGAAGCGCTCGTGATGCACCGGCGGGGGCTCGAGCTGCGCCTCAAGCGGTTCAGGCCTGACCACGCGGAGCTGTTCATCTCGCACTACGGGCTCGCGAGGGCGCTGGCGCGGGTCGGCGAGCACGAGGAGGCGGTCGAGCAGTTCGCGTTGGCCCTCCGGGTCGTCGAGACGACCTACGGCCCCGCCCACGAGCACGCGGTGCGCACGGCGACCCAAGCGGGGCGATCGTTCCTGGCGCTCAAGCGCTATGACGCGGCGCACGCGATGCACCGGCGCGCCTTCGAGTCGGCCGCGGGCGTCGGCGACCACCGCGGCGCCGTGGGCGCGCTCGAGGACGCCGCGATGGCCCGGCAGGCGCAGGGGCGGCTTGATCTCGCGCTCGCGGAGCTGGACCGGGCCGAGGCGCACGCGCGCGAGCACCTGCCGACCGACGGCGAGACCGAGGCGTCGATCCTGCTCTCGCGCGGGCTCGTTCACATTCTCGCGGAGCGGTGGGAGGACGCGGTCGACGTTCTCGAGGGCAGCGTCACCCTGCGCCGTGAGGCGTTCGGTTCATCGCACGGCCGCGTGGGCGAGGCGCTGTCGCGTCTTGGCGACGCGCTCATCGGGGCCGGCCGCCTGAGCGAAGCCGAAGGCGCGCTCGAGGAGGCGCTCGCGATCCTCACCGACGCGGTGGGGGAGGAGCACTGGCTCTTCGGCGAGGCGCGGGCGTCGCTTGGGATCGCGCGGCTGCGCCTGGGCGACGCCGCGGCCGCGGCGGAGTTGATCGCCGCGGCCTACCCGCTCATCGAAGGCGACGGCGCGGGCGCGACGCGCCTGGCGCGGATCGCCGGCGCCATGGCCGAGGCGCTGGCGGCGGTGGGCGACGGCGCGGGCGCCGCCGAGTGGTCGGCGCGGCGCGACGCGCACCTCGCCGACGTCTTCGCGAACTGAAGAACGGCGGCGCGTCGCCCTCTGTGCGACGCGCCGCCCATGCACGGAAACAGCGTCCGTCAGGTGAGGTTTCGGATCATCACTGGCAGGTCGGGCCCCACTTGCCGATGAGGGCGGCGAGGTCCGCGGCGTCGATCACGCCGTCGCCGTTGACGTCCTGCGGGTCGCCGACGTAGAGGGTGGCGACGACCTCCGAGCGGTTGCGGCTCGTCCCGCAGTCGACCTCCGCCGAGTCGACGGCGATGAGGCGGATGGCGTAGCAGCAGCCGCGGAGATCACTCACGTCCCACTCGGCGAGCACGCCTTCGATGTTCTGCTCGCCCGAGGCGATGGTGGTCCAGCCGGAGTTCCCGCCGCCCGAATACTGGAGCGTCCAGCTCGCGAGGTTGTCGTCGGAGACAAATCCCTCGATGACGACGACGTCGCAGAAGCTCATGCACTCGGTGTCGCTCGTGATTCCGACTCGGGGCGGCGTGTTGTCGACGATGATCTCGCCGGTGGCATCCTTCTCGTTCCCGCAGTCGTCTTGGCCGAGCACCTCGAAGGTGTACACCCCGTCCTCGAAGAACGTGGAATCCCACGGTATGGACAGGGGATCGTTGATGACCGGGTTGATGTAGAAGGGGATGCTCGGGTCGGTGACGAATTGATTTCCGTCGCCGTCGATGATCCTGATGGTGTAGTTGTTGAAGGCCTGGTCCCAGACCGTGCCCTCGAAGCAGACGTCGCCGCCGTAGAGGCCGCCGGAGACCGGGGCGTCCACGATCACCGTGTCGAACTCCTGGTTCACCCAGACGGTGCGGACGGCGGTCTCGCTGGTCCCCGGGCCCTGGGTGGTCAGGCGGATGGTGTAGTAGCCCTCGGCCAGCCCGGCGGTGTTCCACGAACCGAGCACGCCGTTGGTCACGGGCGTGGTGGAGCCGGCGATGAAGGTCCAGGGGTCGTTGCCGCTCATCGAGTATTCGAGGGTGTAGCTGCCGAAGCCCGGGCCGTTGGCTGTGCCGACGATCTGCACCGGGTTGCAAACGGCCTCGAAGGGGTCGGGGTCGGCGAGCGCCGCGGTGAGCCCGCTCGTCCTGACGAACTGGATGCCGTTGAGGTGCGCGGTGCTCCCGAACTCCCCGCCGCCGGCGACGATCGTGAGCCTGACTTCCTCGGTCGGGTCGTCGACGGTGATCTGGAGCACGCCGTGGGTGCGGCCCTCGTCGAGGACCTGGGTCGTGACGGTCCCGGAGACGAAGGTCGAGTCCTGCTGCACGCCGTCGACGAACAGGCGGATCGTGGCGCTCGGGACGAAGCTCTCGCCCGTGGGTACGGCGTAGACATAGACGTCGTAGGTCCCGACGGGGAGCCCGAAGAACTCGTAGCGGACGCCGTTGACGACGCTCGCCGCGTTGGCCTGCTGGTCGCACATCAGGCGGTTCCAGTTGACGTCGAGGCCGCCGGAGACGCAGAAGGTGGTTCCGCCGCCTCCGACGACGTTGTCGACGATGACGCCCGAGGGGACCCCGTCAAGGTTGAGGAGGGACGTGCTCCCGGCGGTGTTGGTCACGACGTTCCACCGGCCGGGCTGGCCCGCGGCGGCGCCGTAGGACGAGGAGGGCGTGGAAAAGATGAGGTTCCCGGGCTGGACGTCGATGTTCAGCCCGAACTCGGCTCCGCCGGCGTGGGCGTCGTGAGCGGGCAGGAGCCCGGCGGCCGCGACCGCGAGGCTCCCCAGAAGGCGTGTGATGGTGCGCATGGCTGTCTCCCTTGCGGCGGCCTGGGCCCAACGCGGGCGCCTCGTGTCCGCCGGGGGGAAGTGCGCGAGGCGCCCGCGGAACTCCTATGGACGCTTCGTGAAGATTCGTCCGTGGGCGCCGCGGGGGGGCCGCCGGGGCGAGGGCGAGGCGGCCCGGAGGCCGAGAGGGGCGGGGGTTGCGAGCCCGCGCATGAAAAGACCCGCCACGCGGAGCGTGGCGGGTCCTCGGTTCCTGAGTCTCCGTCCGGTCGGGATCGGTCAGTTGAAGATCCGGGTGGACTCGGACTCGAAGACCGGCCTGGCGAGCTCGTCGGCGGTCATCCGCACGCGGAAGCGCGTGTCGCCCTGGCCTTCACCCTCGACGACGACGTTCCAGACGGCCGAGTCGCCCGGCGCGAGGCTCTCGACGGGGCGGACGCGAAGGCCCTCGCCCGTGCGGACGAGGGTGGTCGGGCCGTCGATGGAGACGAAGTCCGTGCGCTCGTCCAGGATGATCTCGACGCCGACGTTGTTCGCGGCGCGGTTGCCCTGGTTGACGACGGTGATCGTGTAGCGCTCGCGCTCGCCCACGCGGATCGGGTCGTGCCGATCGACTACCTCGAGGAGCAGCGCGGTCACGCCCTCGAGCCGGAACTCGGCGCAGTCGGTCACCGCGTCGACGAAGTCGGAGCTCACGGCGGCGCAGTTGCGGTACCGGCCGGGCTGCTCGCCCTCGAGCCTCACGATGACCTCTCGCTCCTCATTCGGCGGGATGTTGCCGAGGCTCCAGGTGACGACGCCGTCGGACGCGGTCCCGCCGGCGCTGGCTTCGATGAAGCGCATGCCCTCGGGGATCTCGTCACGAAGGACGACGTTCCTCGCGGTGGCGGAGCCGGTGTTGGTCACGCGGATCGGGAAGTCGACGCCGACGTTGCTGTAGTCGATGTCGGGCCCGCCCTTGTCGATCGCGAGCTGCGGCTGGCGGACGTCGGTGGTGAGCTGCGCGCGGGCCTCGAGGCCGCGGGCGGAGCGGGCGTTCGCCTCGTTGACGAACTCGCCGGTGCGCATCGCGGTGGCCTCGATGGTGAAGGTCTCCTCGTCGCCCGGGTCGAGGTCGCCGGCGTCGAAGGTGTAGCGCTGTCCGTCTTCCCCGCGGAGGCCGCTCGGGAGGGTGTCGGTGACGACGACGTCGCGAGCCGCGCCGACGCCCGTGTTCGAGACGGTGACGGCGTACTCGACGGTCTCGCCCACGATGGCGGTGCGCGGCCCGCGCTTGACGAGCGCGAGCTCGGGCCGGACGACCGGAGCGCTGACGCAGAAGGCGGGGTTGTAGAGGACCGCGCTGCAGGCCTCGAAGGTTCCGACGTCGCCGGCGGTCGATCGCACGGTGACGCGTCGCGTCTGGCCCGGGCGAAGGGCGCCGACGTCGTAGTCGTCGTAGGGCGGCGTCGAGGCGGCGGTGTCGCGGCCCGCGCGACGCTCGGGCGCCATGCCCTCGTACTGGCGGAGGACGACGTCGTAGAGCATGAAGTCCGAGACGTTGGTGAGCATCACCTGGTACTCGAACTCCGAGCCCGCGTAGATGCTCTCGGGGAGCGCGGCCTCGATCTCCACATGGTTGTCAGCGGACGACGCGCTGTGCGGGAGCTCCGCTTGCTGGTAGTGGTCGCCCGTGGTCTCGCAGGCTGCGGCGAACGGGAGGAGCGCGGCGGCAAAGAGCGCGGCGGCCGCGCGGCGCCAGCGACGCAGGGGGGTCGTGAGAGTCACCATGGGATCCTTTCCATCAAACAATTCAGAACGTCCATGGCGTCCGGAGAAATCAGAAGCGTCCGAACGCGCGGGACCAACGGAGACGGTTCCGCCCCCCGCACCTCGGGTGGTATCCGCACGGGTTGGCGCACAGGTGAAAAGCGCGTGGCGGCGCGTTCATGATGCTTGAGGCTTGTGGGCGGGAGGGCGCCTCTTACACTAGAGAGGCCGAGGAAGCAACGTCGGCTCGCTCGGAAGGTGATGAATGGTTCGGATTGGCATCGATGGCTGGTCGGGCGGCGCGGCGCGACGGGGAGCGAGCGGCGCGGGCTTGCGGCGTCGGAGGGGCGGAGGGATCGCATGAGCGCGCGGGTGGAGACCATCGGTCGGGCGGGGCGGCGGGCGCCCGCGGGCGAGGACGCGTTCGACGCGTCGGTGCGGGACCGCGTGGAATCCGTGTGGCGACTGACGCAGGTGATCCGCCACGACCTGAACAATCTTCTCTATCCGAACGAGAAGCTGATGCGCGTTCTGGAGTCGCGAAGAGGCGACCGCGAGGCGCAGCGGCATGCCCGGCAGGCGCGCTCGCTCGTGGCGATGATCGAGGAGAACCGGCGCGCCCTCGGGCGCCTGGCGGACTCTCGTTCAGACGGCGGCTCGAACGCCACGACCGACATCGCGTCCTGGTGGCGGGACGTCCAGCGGCTGCTGGCCTCGCTCATGCGGAACGCCCCGCCCGTTCCGCTCCGCGAGCACGACCCGCCGACGCCTCCTGCGGGCGCGCCCGACGGCGACCTGACGCGCCTCTTTGCGGCGCTGCTCGTGGGGATCGATCAGCAGCTGCCCGACGGGGCGGAGCGAGCGGCCTCCCTCGAGGCGCGCTCCGCCGACGGAGCGCTGCGCCTCCGCCTGACCGCGGCGTGGAGCGGCGAGGGCGCGCCGCGCGCCCCCGCGATGGCTCGCGAGATCGCGTCGAGCTTCGGCGGACGCGTGGAGTGCTCCGTGGCGAACGGGGAGGCGATCTTCGACGTCTTCGCGCCGCATCTGAGCTGACGGAGGGCCCCATTCCCGCGGCTTTGGCTTGGTCGGGCGGATCCCGCGGGTATGCTGGGTGACGGCCAGTCAGCCCGGGAGGTGCGTGTGCCGGATGTGTTTGATCGCCGGGGCGTCCGTGAGGGCGCCGTCTCTGTCTTGCGGGCTGGCGCGCTGATCGCGGCGGTCGCCGCAGGGCCTCCGGCGTGGGCGTCGCGCCCGACGGCCGAGGAACTGGGGCCCAACACCCCCTGGCCGCGCGACAACGGCGGGTCCGGCGCGTGCGACAATTATCGGTGCCTCTGCGGCGATTCCTGCGGGTGCGGCGCGGGGTGCGCGTGCGGGAGCAGCGTCGAGCCGATCGCCCCGCGCGGCTCGAGCGGCTACGAGGCGCTGAACGTCGCGCTGCTCTCGCGGGTGAGCGTTCAGGACTTTGAGGACGCGCTCGGGATCGCGATCAGCGACGGGAACGACTGCTGGGGCTACACGTCGCCGAGCGGGCGGGAGTACGCGCTGATGGGGCTCGACAGCGCGATGGCGGTGGTGGACCTCACCGACCCGACGAGCCCGGTGATCCTCGGGGGCGTGCCGCACCCGAGCAGCCCGTGGGCGGACGTGAAGTCCTTCGGCGAGCGGGCGTACGTGGTCAACGAGAGCGGCGGGGGGGTGCAGGTGGTCGACCTGTCGCGGGTCGACGAGGGGATCGTGACGCTCGAGACGTCGATCGATCTCGGCGGGCAGGCGTCGACGAGCCACAACATCGCGCTCAACGAGGCGAGCGGGTTCGCGTACCTCTGCGGCTCCAACGGGTTCAACGGCGGGCTGGTCGCGCTCGATCTCTCGAACCCGGGTCAGCCGGTCCTCGCGGGCGCGTACACCGACACCTACGTGCACGACGCGGAGATCGTGTCCTTCACGACGGGCCCGAACGCGGGTCGCGAGATCGCGTTCTGCTACGTGGGCGAGCGCGGGATCGACATCGTCGACGTGACGGACAAGTCGAACATGTTCCGCGTGTCGCGGACGACGTACCCGGGTCTTGAGTACGCGCACCAGGGATGGTTCGATCCGGAGCGCGGGCTGCTCTTTACCAACGACGAGGTCGACGAGATCGTCAGCGGCGGCCCGACGATGACGCGCGTCTTCGACGTCGCGTCGATCGAGGCGCCCGTGCGCCTGGGCGAGTTCACGAGCGGGCTTCAGGTGATCGACCACAACCTGTACGCGCGCGACGGGATCGTCTTCCAGGCGAACTATCGCAGCGGGCTGCGCGTCTTTGACGCGAGCGGCGATCCGACGGACCCGGTCGAGACGGGCTTCTTCGACACGTTCCCTGGGCCGGACGCGATCGAGTTCGACGGCGCGTGGAGCGTGTACCCGTTCTTCGAGAGATCGACGGTGATCGTGAGCGACATTCAGGGCGGTCTCTTCGTGCTCGACGCAGGGTTCGCGATCGCGGGCGGGAGCCCGGCGTCGATCGAGATCCTCGAGCGTCCGGGCGCGACGGCGAGCCCGGGCGTCGACGCGGTGCGGGCGCGCGTGACGGCGCAGGGCGATGCGGCGCTCGACGGGCTCCCGCGCCTCGTGGTCGACACGCCGACGGGGCCGGCGGCGTTCGAGATGGTCGCCCAGGGCGACGACGTCTACGAGGCGATCTTCCCGGATCTCGCCTGCGGCGCGACCGCGAGCTACTTCGTGCAAGTGGAAACGACCGTCGGTCTCGCGGTGAGCGAGCCGCTCGGGGCGCCCCTCGGGGCGTTCGAGACGATCGTCGCGAGCGAGGAGGCGGCGCTCTTTGCCGATGACT
>Ga0081535_101076_pt1 | contig 10639 bp, 9 predicted proteins | sample HotLakmasection3_FD_71020 | JGI IMG/M metagenome (GOLD analysis project Ga0081535, IMG submission 71020) | Hypersaline microbial mat communities from Hot Lake, Washington, USA - Section #3 (SPADES assembly) (version 2) | ecosystem: Environmental > Aquatic > Non-marine Saline and Alkaline >... | reverse complement strand
TGATCGACGTGGCGGATCTTCGCGCGGTGAACGAGCGGCACGGACGCGAGACGGGCGACGCGCTCCTGCGGGACGTGGCGTCGCGGCTCGCCGACTTCTTCGAGCCGATGGGCGGGGACGTGGCCCGCGCGGGCGGCGAGACGTTCGCGGTGCTCCTGCCCGGGGTGGACCACGCGGGAGCGGCGCGGGCGTGCCGGCGGTTGTGCGCGTCGCTCGAGGCCCGACCCTTCGGCGCGGGGACCCGCCAGGAGGTCCCGCTGAGCCCGCGGGTGGGCCTGACGACGTTGGAGCCGGAGAACGCGAGAGCGTTCGCGACGGCGGAGATGTTGGTCTCGGCCTCGGAGCGTGCCCTCACGGCGGCGCGTGGGGCGGAGGGCGCGGCGGTCCGCGCCTTCGTGCCTCAGAGCGTGGCGGCCTAGGTCGCGGGGCGTGCGGCCTCGGGCGGGTAGCCAGCACCCCGGTCCCTGTGATAGGTTGTGGGGTCGAATCCCAATCATCCGGACGATCGGGTGGGTTGTCGCCCGCCCACCTGGAGCATCGAGTGTCCGACGTTTCCCCCCGGGAACCAGCAGACGAGAGCCCACCGACCGCCGGCGAGTGCGCCGAGCGATCGGACCTCCCGCGCGAGCGCCGGTCCCGGTGGGATCGGGAGGAACGGACGGCGGCGGCGGTCGATGCGAAGGTCGAGCGGATGGGCGAGGGCCCACCCGTGGTGTTCCTCCACGGTCTGCTCGGCCTCAACCGCCACTGGTACGACGCGGCGGGTCGGCTCTCGAGCGACTTTGAGTGCGTGCTGATCGAGGCGCCCCTGCTCGAGCTTCGCGGGCGCCGGTGCTCGATCGAGGGCGTGCAGGATCTGATCGAGCATGAGCTCCGGACGGTCTCGGAGCCGGCGGTGCTCGTGGGCAACTCGCTCGGGGGGCACATCGCGCTTCGGATCGCGCTGACCAAGCCCGAGCGGGTGCGCGGGCTGGTGCTCGCGGGATCGTCGGGCCTGTTCGAGCGGACGTTCGAGCGGGACGTCCAGCACCGCCCGAGCCACGAGTGGATCCGGCGGAAGATCGCGGAGCTCTTCGCGGATCCGTCGCGGATGCCGGAGGACGCGGTGGGTCACGCCTACCAGGAGCTTCGCAAGCGCGGGAGCGCCCGGGCGCTGGTGCGGCTCTCGCGGAGCGCCAAGGCGGACCACATGGGCGGGCGGCTGAGCGCGATCTCGGCGCCGACGCTCCTGCTGTGGGGTCGCCAGGACGTCGTGACGCCGCCGCACGTGGCGGAGGAGTTCGCGGCGCTGATCCCGGACAGCCGGATCGAGTGGATCGACGGGTGCGGGCACGCGCCGATGCTCGAGCAGCCCGAGGCGCTGGCGGGTGGGATCCGTCGGTTCCTCTACGACATCGAGGAGTCGGGGGCCTCTCCGGGCGGGGCGCGCCAGGAGGTCGCCTGATGGCGTGGACCGCCCTGATCGGGGCGGCGATGCGGGTCGGGTTCCATCGGCGCGTCGCGCGCCTCTCCGACCGGGCGTACTGGTCGCGCCACACCGGGGCGATCCAGCAGCGCCAGCTCCGCCGGCTGCTTCACCTGGCGCAGGACACGGAGTTCGGACGGCTGCACGGCTTCCGGCGCCTGCTCAACGAGCCCGACGCGACGCTCGAGCGCGCGTACCGGGCGCAGGTCCCGGTGCGGGACTATGAGGGGTTCCGGGAGTGGATGGCGCGGATGCGCGAGGCGGGCGAGCCGGACGTGACCTGGCCCGACACGGTCCGCGACTTTGCGCAGACCTCGGGGACGACCTCGGGCGACAAGTACATGCCCGTCTCGAAGCAGCTTCTGGCGCACAACCGGAAGGCGAGCTTTGACATCTTCTGCCACGCGGCGCGGCGGGGGCTCTCGCTCCCGGGTCTTTTCGGGGGCAAGCTGCTGTTCCTCGGGGGCTCATCGAACCTCGAGGTCAACGAGGCGGGCGTGCGGACGGGCGACCTTTCGGGGGTGGTGACGCCGCTGATCCGGTGGCCCCTGACGGAGGTCTACCAGCCGGGCAAGCAGATCGCGCTGATGAGTCACTGGCCCACGAAGATCGACGCGATGGCGCGGTCGTGCCTCGATCACGACGTGCGGGCGGTCTTCGGGATGGCCTCGTGGGGCCTGGTGCTCTTTGAGCGGGTGCTCGAACTGGCGCGGGAGCGCGGGGACGGCGCGGCGAGCCTTTCCGAGGTCTGGCCCGGACTGCGGCTGTTCGTCCACGGCGGGGTGCGGTACGACCCGTTTGAGCCGCGGGTCCGGGAGGCCTGGTCGGGCGCCCGGGGGGAGGACGTGCCCAACCGCCTCGAGGTCTATCCGGCGAGCGAGGCGTTCGTGGCGATGCAGGACGAGCCGGGAGATCCGGGGCTGCGCCTGTGCGCCGACCACGGCGTGTACTTCGAGTTCGTTCCGCTCGAGGAGATCGCCTCCGAGCGCCCGCGGGCGTTCAACGCGATGGAGGTCGAGCCGGGGCAGCGGTACGTGGTCGTGCTCTCGACGCCCGGGGGCCTCTGGCGGTACATCCTGGGGGACGTGGTGGTCTTCGAGACCGTGCCGACGGGCGACGGGTCGGGCGGTCCGGCGCGGCTGCGGATCGTCGGGCGGCACCGGCACTTCATCAACGCCTTCGGGGAGAACATCATCGTCGAGAACATCGAGCGGGCGGTGGTCGCGGCGATGAAGGAGACGGGCGCGGCTCCCGGGGAGTTCACGGCGGGTCCGGTGTATCCGGATGCGAGCCGGGGGCGCAAGCCGGGGCTCGAGCTCGTGATCGAGTGGGAGGAGGGGGCGGAGACGCTCGAGCCGTTTACGCGGGCGTTCGATCGGGCGCTGCGCGCCGAGAGCGTCGACTACGGGGTGAAGCGGACGGACGACCTTGGGATGGGCCCCCCGACGGTGACGCCGGTGGCGATTGGGGCGTTCCACCGATGGATGGAATCTCGGGGGAAACTGGGCGGTCAGCACAAGTGCCCCCGCTGCGCGAACCATCGCGAGTATATTGAGGGCGTGGTTGCGACAGCGGCCGCGCGCGGCGAGGTCAGGACGGCCGAGCCCTAGGCGCGACGGCCCGGCTGGCGGGCGGGACGCGGACTCACGCGGGACGCCGGAACCGGCCGAGAGAGATTCCGGAAAGAGACGGGCATGAGCGAGCATGACGAGTCGCTGACGTATTCTTCGGCGCCCGCCGCGGCCGCGGCGGCGGTGCTCGGTCAGTGCGCCGAGTTCGTGGCGTCGCTGCCCGAGGGGGCGTACGCGCGTCCGTGCGAGACGATGATGGGGGCGAGCATCGGTCAGCACCTGCGGCACAGCGTGGATCATGTGGCGGCGATCCTCCGGGGCCTCGAGGACGGGGTGATCGACTACGACGCCCGCGAGCGGGGCGTGGCGATCGAGACCGACCGGGAGGCGGCGCTGCGGGCGATCGCGGCGCTCCGCGCCCGCCTGGCGGATCTTGAGGAGGACGACGCGGACCGTGAAGTCGCGGTGAAGGTGATGCTGACGAGCGACGGTCGAACGGAGAGCCTCCGGACGACGATCGGCCGGGAGCTGGCGTTCGCGGCGCACCACGAGACGCACCATCATGCGATGATGACGGTGATCGCGGCGAGCGCCGGGTGCCGGGCGCCGGCCGGCTTCGGCGTCGCGCCCTCGACCTTGAACTACGCGTCGGCCTCCGCGTCAAAAGCCTGATGTGCACTCTTTCGATCATCCCGACGCTGCACGAACGCGGTCGCCCGCGGGGCTACCGGGCGGTGATGAGCCGCGACGAGCTGCGCTCGCGTCCGCTCGCGGAGCGTCCCGAGGAGCGGCTGACGGAGCGTGTGCGGGCCCTGTGGCCGCGCGATCCGCACCGTGGCGGGACGTGGGTCGCTTCGGCGGAGTCGGGCCTGACGCTGGTGGTGCTCAATGTGAACCTCGGCGCGCACGAGCCGCCGAACCCGGCGCCGCGGACGAGGGGGGAACTGATCCCGCGGCTGATCGGGGAGGGCTCGCTCGCGGGGGTGGCGGGAGCGCTGCGGGCGCTCTCGCTTGACCGGTACCGCCCGTTCCGGCTCGTGGCGGCGTCGGGAGAGGGGGTGCTCGACGCGCGGTGGGACCGGCGGCTGCTTGTCGAGACGGCTCGGCGGCTGGAGCCGGCGTGCTTCGTCAGCTCGGGCCTGGGGGACCACTTCGCCGAGCCGCGGCTGATGCTCTTTGAATCGATGGTTCGGGGGGTGTGGCCGTCGCCGAGCGTTCAGGACGCGTTCCACCGGCACGTGTGGCCCGGGTACGAGCACGTGAGCGTGATGATGAGCCGGGAGAGCGCGCGGACGACGTCGGTGACGACGATCGATGTGACGCTGCGCGAGGACGGCGCTTCGGTGACGATGATCCACCGGGACGACCACGGCGAGTCGCGCCACGAGCTTGGCGCGATGGTCGCGGCGGGAACCTGATTCGGGCGGCCGGCGATGAAGAAGCTCACGCCGGGTCGTCGCCTGCTCCTGATCTACCTCGCGCTGCTCGCGGTGTCGCAGGTGGTGCAGCTGACGGTGTCGTCGGTGGGCACGGTGCGGACGCCGGCGGGCGCGCAGCGCCTGACGCTCGAGCTGCCCGCGATGGAAAAGTCGGGGCCGGCGTCGGGGGAGGCGCGCGAGCTGTCGGTCCTGGCGTGGCCGGCGGAGGGAGAGGCGACGGGCGCGCCCGTCGTTCTGCTGCACGGGTCTCCGGGCGCCGCGAGCCACTTCTCGGACCTCGGCCCGCTGCTCGCGGCGAGCGGTCGCGACGTGTACGCGCTCGATCTTCCCGGTTTCGGGGCGTCGGCCCGCTGGGTTCCGAGCTATTCGGTGCTGGCGCACGCCCGCGCGAGCCTCGCGGCGATGGACGCGCTCAAGCTCGAGCGGGCGCACGTGGTGGGGTGGTCGATGGGCGGGGGCGTGGGGCTGCACATGGCGGACCTGGCGTCCGATCGGCTCGCGTCGCTCACGCTCATGAGCTCGATCGGGTCGCAGCGGGCGGAGGGCTCGGGGGACTACTACTTCGAGCACGCGAAGTACGCGCTGGGGTTCGCGGCGCTGGTCGCGGCGCCCGAGGTGATCCCGCACTTCGGGCTGCTCGGGCCGCGGTGGCTTCGTCACTCGACGATGCGGAACTTCTGGGACACCGACATGCGGCTGCTCGAGCCGATCATGCGCTCGATCGAGACGCCCACGCTCGTGCTGCACGGGCGCGAGGACTTCCTCGTGCACGCGTGGGCGGCGGAGCTGCATCACCAGCTCATCCCGGGCAGCTCGCTCGTGATGCTCGACGCGGGGCACTTCCTGCCTTTCCTTCAGGAGGGCGAGGTCGCGTGGCACCTGGACCGGTTCTTCGATCGCCATGACGAGCCGGGCGTGGCGCCGCTCGTCTACGAGGCGGACTACGCGCCGCGGGCGACGGCGACGCCGATGGACCTCGGGCCGTTCCACCTGGCGCGCGACATGCACTGGCTGGTGGTGATCGGGCTCATCGTGCTCGCGACGTTCATCAGCGAGGACGCGACGGTGATCGCGGTGGGGGTGCTGATCGCGGCGGGGAGCGTCGACTGGGGCGTCGGGCTCATCGGGTGCATGTGCGGGATCATCATCGGGGACGGCGGCCTGTGGGCGCTCGGGCGGTTCGCGGGTCGTCGGGCGCTTCGCCTGCCGATGGTGCGCGAGTGGGCGCCGGAGAGCTCGCTCGACCGGTGGGGGCGGTGGTTCGACAAGCACACGATCAAGGCGGTGTTCGTGGCGAGGGCGGCGCCGGGGCTTCGCGTGCCGACGTACGTGGCGGCGGGGCTTCTGTCGAAGAAGACGCACGGGTTCATCTTCTGGGCGGCGCTCGCGGCGCTCCTGTGGACGCCGATCCTGCTGGTGCTCTCGATCATCGTCGGCCCGCGGCTGATGCACCTCTTCGAGGGCGTGCTGTCGGGGCCCGTGGCGCTGATCCTGAGCGTGATCGCGATCATGATCGCGGTGCGCGTCGTGAACATGACGCTCACGTGGAGCGGTCGGCGGCGGCTGCTCGCGGCGGGGCAGCGTCTGGTCAATCCGGAGTTCTGGCCCCCGATCATCTTCTACCTGCCGCTCGTCCCGGTGCTGATCTACCAGGCGATCCGGCGCGGCCCGATGAGCTTCACGTGCGCGAACCCGGGGATCTCCAACGGCGGGGGCGTGATCGGCGAGAGCAAGATGGAGATCCTCCGAGCGCTCTCGCGCGGCCCGGCCAAGCCGTGGGTGCTGCGGTCGGAACTGATCGACGCGGGCCCGACTCCCGAGGCGCGGGCGGCGCAGGCGGCGGAGCTCGTGACGAACGACCCGGCCCTCGGCGGGTACCCGGTGATCGTCAAGCCCGACGAGGCGCAGCGCGGGCACGGCTTCAAGCTCATCCGGCGCGAGAGTGATTTCCTGCCCTACTTCGAGTCGATGACGCGTGCGGCGATCCTTCAGCGCTACGACCCGGGGCCCCACGAGGCGGGCGTGCTGTGGACGCGCGGGACGAGCGACGGGCGGGTGGCCGCGGGCGGACGGGTCTTCAGCCTGACGACGAAGGAGTTCCCGGCGGTGGTCGGCGACGGGCGGAGCACGCTCGAGGAGCTGATCTGGAAGCACCCGCGGCACCGCATCCAGGCGGACACGTTCCTCAAGCGGTTCTCGAGCGAGCTCGATCGGGTGCCCGAGAAGGGCGAGCGGGTGCGCCTGGCGATCGCGGGCAACCACGTGCAGGGAACGAAGCTGCTCGACGCGTCGGCGCTGGTGACGCCCGAGCTCGAGGCTCGGCTGCAGGAGATCGCGACGGCGTACCGCTCGAGCGAGCGGGAGAGCGAGAGCGGCGTCGGCGACTTTGACTTCGGGCGGTTCGACATCCGCTACGAAGACGACGAGGCGCTGGCGCGGGGCGAGGGGTTCCGGATCCTCGAACTCAACGGCGCGATGAGCGAGTCGATCAACATCTACGATCCGCAGTGGCCCATCTGGCGGCGCTACGCGGTGCTCGCGAGCCAGTGGGCGACGCTCTACCGCCTGGGCGCCGCCCGGCGACGCGAGGGCGTCAAGCCGATGACCCTGGGGGAGCTGGCGCGGACGATCCGCGACCATTACCGCGGACGCGGGGGCTCGGAGATCGCTGATTGACGCCTCGAGGGCGCCCCCTGGAGGCCCGAAAAGAAGCGGCACTTTTTGCTTGATCGGCGTTGGCCCGCCCGCTACCGTGCGAGGAAGTCGGGTCGCACGCCCGGCGTCAATCGAGGAGTCAGGTCGGCGAGCCTCGCACAGGCGAGTCGGCACGAGGAGAGAAATCATGATGCTCGCGCGAACGCTTCGCGTTGGCGCTGGACCCTGCGCGCTCGCCGCGGGTCTCGCCATCGCTTCCGCGTCGGGCTCGGCGCACGCCGGGCTCATGATGATGAGCTTTGACTTGAACTCCGTGATGGTCGAGGCCGAGGACGGGTTCGACGGGGTGACCGACTCCGGGACGCTTGTTCTCACGCAGGATTCGAACTCCGAGATCGTGGACCTGCGGGTCAACGGGGCGCACCAGGCGATGAGCTCGACGCTCGCCTTGCTCGACGGGACGATCGAGCTCGAGAACGGGGCGGTCGTCTCGGGCGGGCTCTCGGTCCGCCTGGAGGATGGCTCCCTGTACGAGACGACGATCACCCGCGATGACGGTCGCGTGGCGTTCTCGGTCGCCGAGGGCTTCACGGTCGACGGGGAGACGCGCGGCGGCCTGTTCGACAACCTTCACTCGGGCCTTGCCTTCGGCGGCGTGGACGTTTCGCCGTGGCTGGGGCGGGGCGAGCTGTTCGGCTCGTTCTTCCTGTTTGCGTTCGATCCGAACAGCGAGGGCTTCGACCGGAACGCGAATCTGGAGATCTACCTGTTCGTTCCGTCGCCTGGCGCGGGGGCTCTCGGGCTCGCGGGCCTGGCGGTCGGCGCGATCCGCCGGCGTCGCTAGCGCCGCTTCACGGCCCTGACGGGCGTCAATCGCGACCGGGGCGACAACCCGGACCAATGGCACGCGGCGTCGAGCCCCGCCTACACCCTCGGCGTCGCGTCGCCTTTTTTTGGCGCAAGAACCGGCACGGGGCCGTGATGGCCCGCCCTTTGCGGGATGAGCCCGCGAAGGAGAACGTTATGACGTCCATCGATCCGAGCGCCGGTCTGCTTGCCGTTCGTCGCGCGACCGCGGCCCGTGCCGCGAGCGACGCCCCGGGCGCCTTTCCGGCGCCCACGGGCCCGGCGGTGAAGCCCTCGCACCACCTTCGACCGGCGGACACGGTGCAGCTGAGCGCCAAGGTCGCTCGGGCGTTCTCGCCTGACCTGGCGAGCGCAACAAGCGCCGCGCGGGCGAAGCAGGCGGCGCAAGAGGCGCCGGCGACGTACTCCCGCGCGGACGTGACGAGCCTGCTGTCAAACTGGGGGGCGGCCAAGCCGGGCTCGCCGCATGATCTCGACGGCGATGGTTCGGTCGGGGCGGGGGACCTCGCCCAGCTGATCTCTCGCCTGGGCTCGCCCAAGCCGCAGCCCGTGGCGGCTCAGCCGGAGCCGTACACCCGCGACGACGTGGAGCGCCTGCTTGACGCGTGGCGAGGCGAGGGCGCCGCCGCGGAGACGCGCGAGCGGTACGACCTTGACGGCGACGGCGCGATCGGGGCCGCGGATCTGGCGGCGCTGATCACGCGACTTGGCCAGTCGAACGGCTGATCCCGTTTGACCTCTCGCGACGCACGGTCAACCATGCCTGCGGACGGAGCACCCGCATGGCCGTGCAGATGGAACTGAGCCGCATCCTGATCCGCGAGCTCAACGACTACCAGCTCATCGAACTCCGCGAGGTCGACGGCGATCGGACCTTCCCGATCGTGATCGGTCTCGCGGAGGCGCAGGCGATCGAGCGGCGTCTCAAGGGCCTCGAGGTCAAGCGTCCGCAGACGCACGAGCTGCTCGCGACGGTGATCGAGGAGCTGGGCGGGCGTCTGCGCTCGATCACGATCGCGGACCTCAACGATCACACGTTCTTCGCGAACCTGACGATCGAGCTGGCGTCGGGGGAGATCAAGGAGATTGATTCGCGTCCCTCGGACGCGATCGCTCTCGGGGTCGCCACCAACGTGCCCATCTACGCGGAGGAGCACGTGCTCGAGGAAGCGCAGCAAGAGGATGGCTGAGCCCCGCCGTCTGGACCCGCCGAGCGACCCTCTCGCGGTCTCCGGCGCCCGCGTGCTTCCGTCGGCCCCGGCGATCGGTGGTCGGCTCAAGGACCGTGCAGAGGATTTTTTCGTCGAGGAGATCCCGCTCTTTGAGCCGTCGGGGTCGGGCCCTCACGTCTTCGTGTGTCTCGAGAAGATCAATCTGAGCACGAGCGAGACGCTCGACCTGCTGGCCCGGCACTTCGGGGTCGCCCGCGGCGACATCGGGTACGCGGGGATGAAGGACAAGCGGGCGGTCACGCGTCAGACGTTCAGCGTCCCCCTGCCGCTTGGGGACCCGGAGCGGGCCCGGGCGATCCGCGACGATCGGATCCGGGTGATGTGGGTGGACCGGCACGAGGAGAAGCTCCGGCGCGGGCAGCTCGCGGGCAACCGCTTTGCGATCCGGGTGCGCGGGGTCGACGCGAGCGCCGCGCCGCGGGCGCTCAAGGCGCTGCGGGAGCTCGAGCGGCGCGGGGCGCCGAACCGCTTCGGGCCGCAGCGCTTCGGGGCCCGCGGGAACAATCACGAGGTCGGGCGTCGCCTGCTCGCGGGCGACGTCGCGGGGGCGATCGAGCACGTGCTGCTGCCCTACGAGGGGGCGCCGGAGCTGGCGGATCACGAGGCGCGGCTGCGGTGCGCCGCGGGCGACTGGAAGGGGGCGTCCAGGGCGTTCCCGCGTGCGTCGCGCGCCGAGCGCCGGCTTTGCGAGGCGCTGGCGGAGGGGGCCTCGCCCGAGGAGGCGATCGACTGGGTGGACGAGACGCAGCGGCGGTTCTGGGCGTCGGCGGCGCAGTCGGCCGCGTTCAACCTGGTTCTGGACGAGCGGGTGCGCGACCAGACGTTCGATGAGCTTCTGGAGGGGGATCTGGCGCTGCGGCACGCGCGGGAGCGGTCGGGCCGGGAGCCGATCGCGGTCGACGCCGAGGTTCTGGCGGACCCCGGGCTGCGCGAGCGGGTCGCACGCGTTGACCTGAGCCCGAGCGGCCCCATGTGGGGTCCGGAGATGGCGCGGGCGGGCGGGGCGGTGGGGGAGCGCGAGCGGGCCGCGCTCGCGTCGCTCGGTCTGGCGCCCGAGGATCTTGACCGCTACGACGCGCTGCACGGGGGCGACCTCATCCGGGGAGCGCGGCGCGAGCTGCGCGTGCCCGTGAGCGAGGCGACGGTCGAGGGAGGCGTCGACGAGCAGGGGCCGTACGTGCTGTGCGCCTTTGCGCTGCCCTCGGGCGCGTTCGCGACGGTGGTGATGGACGAGATCATGTCGGCCCCGGGGAACGACGCGGCGCGGGCCGGCGAGCGGGAGGCGCGAGCGTGACCGTTCGGCTCGTCTGTTTCGACCTCGGCGGCGTGGGGGTGCGTCTGTGTCGATCGTGGGGGGGAGGCTGCCTGCCGGCGGGGGGGCCGGCCGGGGGTGGGGGGGGGTCGCCCCGG
>Ga0081535_101074_pt1 | contig 10662 bp, 8 predicted proteins | sample HotLakmasection3_FD_71020 | JGI IMG/M metagenome (GOLD analysis project Ga0081535, IMG submission 71020) | Hypersaline microbial mat communities from Hot Lake, Washington, USA - Section #3 (SPADES assembly) (version 2) | ecosystem: Environmental > Aquatic > Non-marine Saline and Alkaline >... | reverse complement strand
CGCCTGGGGGTTGAGCAGGCCATGCTGGATCGGCGCTCGCAGTGGTTGGAGGCCTATGATGGCGAAGACCAACCGTGAGCTGCCTCCAGACAAACTGCTGGAACGGGTGCTGGCGGTCGCCGAGTTGCTGGCTGCGCCGCCCGACAATACGAGTGTGAATGGGCAATCTGCCTCATCCAGCGCAACACCAATTGTAAACCAGTTCACATCGGGCCGTAAAATCCGCCTCAAAAACCGCGATGATCGCTCCTGATGTACACTCAGGGCGTTCCGCGTACCAGCCGAAAGAAATCCTATGCCCAGAAAACGAACTCGCTTGGCGACGAACCCTGGATTCGTTACCTACTTGCGTACGAGCAATGAAGAAGTGCAGTCACCAGAGCGATCACAGGAGGCGCAGCGACGGGACATCGATCAGCGACTCATCCAGTATCACCAGCTCCCTCATCTGGGTGAGTATGTTGATAACTTCACTGGCACTTCCGCCGATCGTAAGAACTACCAGCGCCTATTGACTGATGCACGTAAGGGTAGTTTCTCGCATGTCTTTGCGTCAGTGCCGGATCGTTTTGGTCGGGATGATGTCGAGGCACTCAGGGCAATTGATGAGATGACACGATTGGGCATCTGTGTGCGCTTTGCCTCGCATCCCGAACTTGACCCCGGTGATCCGGATGACCGGCTCTATCTCAACATCCTCTTTGGCATGGCGAAGCGCGAGTCGGCTGTCACCGCGCAGCGTGTACGCGGTGGGATGCTGTCCAAGCTGCTCGATGGTGGCTGGCCCTGGAAAGCGCCGGACGGATACGTCAACAAAGAGATGCGACTCAACGAAGTTGGACGCGAGGAACACCACAAGCATGCTCGCTACAAGCGCTGGATCGAGCGCCATCCGGAGCAGTGGAAGGTCTGGCGCTATGCGTGGGACCTGCTTCTGGAGGATGGGCCTGCTTACAGCGACATCTGTGAGGCATTATCCGCACGCGGATATCGTCTTCTGAGCGGTGCGCCCTTCATGCGTATCAATCGGCGTGGTCGGCGAGTGCCAAATCAGCAGGCTCTCTCGCGAGCGTTTCACAACTGGTTCTACGCGGGTTGGGTTGTCATCGAGAATGAGTGGGCCAATATTCCACCGAAGACCGTACAAGGGCAATGGGAGCCGATCGTCACGACCGAAGAATTCGAGTTGGGTTTGAGTATTCTGGCACGTCGGAATTACAAGCCTACGCCGCGCAAGGAGACGTTCTACCTGTTGCAAGGGATGGTCCATCTGGAAGAAGAAGGTGGTCGACTGACAAGATTAATCTGCTCAAGGCCAAACCGTAAGCGTACTCCTAACGGCGTCGCATACTACTGCATCCCCAGCAGCGATATCAACTTCCCGTGTCAGAACGTTGACGACCAGCTTCCTGCGCTGCTTCGGGATATCCAGGTAGAGCCAGAATTGGTGCCACGCATTCGGCAAGCATTCCGGTCGGATGTGCGCTATTACACAGGAAAACAAGCACGGGAGCACGAAGCACTCACGGAAGCCTTACACAGATCGCATGAGAAAGAGCTCAATCTCTGGCGCGCATTTACCGAACACGGCATGCGTCCACAGATATACGAGAAGCTGTCGCGAGAATATCAGGAGGATCGGCAGCGTGTTGAACTTGCATTAAAAGCAATTGAACAGGAAAATAGGGAATATATCGCGGACCTTGATTTTGCACTGAAGGTGATTTCCGAAATCGGAGCGCGATATGTGCAGCAGAGTGAGCAGCGAAAGCGCGCAATTCTGAGGCACGTCGTCGATAAGGTGGTGATCAATTTGGAAGGAATGGTCATCCGGTTGGAACTGCAGCGCCCGTTCACGTATTTGCGTGAGCTGGCCGCAGAGAACAGAAGTGGCAAAAGGCATGCGAAGAGGGATTGTGCGGAATGTCATCAGGATGGTGACGACGTCGGGCCTCTAGAAGCAAAAAGCAACGGGGATTCCGTTGCATGTTCACTTCAGGTCGGCCTTTGTACCCCTATTTGGAGACAACCCGAACATTTTCCACAAACCAGTACCACAAACTTCTTCCAGCACCTGATATTCCCCCAGAGCGCAAAGCTCCTGCGCCTCTCGAACAAACGCTAAGTCAAACGCGGAATCGGCTTTAGCGGTGAGCTGAGTAGAGCCTTGGTCTCTCCCAGCCCACCTTGAAGCACCATCGCGGAGGCTAACAGTACTCCCGCCCAACAGCATAGCACGGGTTGGAAGGTTGTGGGTTTCGCGAGCGGTTTTGTTCAAGCAGACGCGCAAGCGGAGGGAAGAATCGAGCATGACACGTTCAATCGTACTGACGAACCACAAGGGCGGCGTCGGGAAGTCGACGTCGGCGACGAGCATTGCGTTGGGGATGGCGGGGCTGCTGGGGCAGGCAGGCGCGAAGAATCCACGCGTCCTGTTGATCGACACCGACAGCCAGTGCCATGCGACGCTGGTGACGACGGGTCGGGACGACTTCGGAGCGGAGGACAGCCTGTATGCGGTGTTGATGGCAGAGCGGCAGGTGGCGGTGCAGACGCTGGCGAGCGTGCTGGTGCCGTCGCACTGGGACGAGAATTTGCACGTGCTGCCTGCATCGCCGCTGCTGGAGCAGGCGGAGCGGGAGTTGACGGGCACGGCTGGTGCGCCGTATCGGCTGGCGGACCCGCTGGCGAAGATCGCATCGCAGTATGCGGCGATCGTGATCGACACGCGCCCGTCGTTTTCGCTGCTGACGGAGATGGCACTCGTCGCCGCGACGGACGCCATCGTACCGGTGGAACCGCGCTATCTGGAGACGGTGGGTCTACTGAGCGTGATCGGGAAGATCAATGACATCCGCGATGGCTGGCGCATTCCGAACCTGCGGGTGAGTGGAGTGCTGGTGACGAAGATGGACAAGCGGGTGCGGGGGCACCGGAACATGCTGGAGGAGCTGAGGGCACATCCGCTGCTGGGCAGGCTGCTGTGCGGGGTGATCCCGATGAACGAGGCGGTGAGCTACGCGCATCGTGCGCACCAGAGCGTGTATGTGCAGGATCCGAAAGCGCCAGCGAGCCGCGCCTATGCGCAGCTGGTGGGGCGGCTGATCAAGCAGATGAGCGGCCAGATGAGCAGCCAGAATGGAGGGGCATGATGGCGAAGCGACGCGAGGTGGACAAGCTCAGTGAGCTGTTGGCGAACTTCAATGGCGATTTGCTCGGCGACGAGTTGCCCCGGCAGTTCACGGACGACAGCATCAAGGTGGAGCGGATTGTGCTGGATCTGGTGCGACCGGACCCGGTGCAGCCGCGGCGCGTGCTGCCTGATCGGGTGCATCACGCTTTCCACAACAACCAACTGACGCCGTCGCAGGCGCTGCGGGAGGTGGTGCAGATCGCGCAGGTGGCGGCGCGGCAACGAGGACGCCCCTTCAGCAACCTGCTCGAGCTGCTGCCCGACCCTGAGCGCGATGAAGAACCTGACCTCAGGTTCACACCCGAGGAAATCCTGCTGCGGGACCTGGTGAACCTGGCGGTGACGATTCGTGACGATGGGCAGGTCAACCCGATCACGGTGATCGATGTGACGCAGGGCGTCATCCGGATGTACCGCATCGAGACGGGGGAGCGGCGGTACTGGGCGGCCTGGCTGCTGCGCGATTTCCTGCCGGGCTATGAAGGCGATGGCATGCTCGACTGCATCGTCGTGCCCGCCACCAGCGCGACTGTGTTCCGGCAGGCGAAGGAGAACACCGCCCGATCGGGTCTCTCGGCAGTTGCGATGGCACGGCAGGCGGCACTGCTGCTGCTGGTAGTGCATGGCTACGAACTGCCCGGCTATGCCGTCACCAATGACTTCTACCGTCAGGCATTGGATTTGCGTATCCCGCGTGGTGAGGCATCTGGGATTTATGCCGCAATGGGTGGGATTGATAAGGTGTACTTCAGCTACATAAAGCGTCTCTTATGTCTCTGTGACGAAGCAATGGAACTCGCAGACCGATACAACCTTGATGAAGGTGTGCTTCGTCCGATTACCGGTCTTTCACCAGAAGATCAAGTTGAGATGATCCAGCAGATCATTCAGTTTGGCTTATCAGGGAAACAAGTTCAGAGTATTGTGCAGGAGGGTGTGGTAGATGATTCGGAGCAGAGACAAGAAGAACTTCCCATCTTTGCAACCAAGTTTGTACGCTCGTACCTGAAAGATGCCGATAAATTCAGCCCGGATATTTTGTGGAACGCTGTGTACAGAGAAAAAGGTGATCCGCATATGGCTCATGCCTACCTCATGCGCCTTGCGCAGATGGCGATGTCAGCCGCCGAGAGATTTTCTGACGAAGGATAAGTTCACACGTGTGAACTTATAAGAAGAAAGAGCGGCGAAAATGCCACGTTCCCCACCCTAGAAAGCGAAAACCCACCGCGCAAGTGCAGGTGGGCCGGAAGACTGTGATAGAAGTTTAGACTCGACACCTAGACTCTATCACAGTCTCCGGTCGCCTGCAACTGAATCTGACCATTTCGCTGTCATGTTCGCACATGACCTCAGTTCAGCTTTGCTTGTTGCCGAAACCCGGAGACAATCTCATGGATGTGTTGAATCACCTACGCCAGCTCATCTTCCGACTCAACCGCGATGACATCACGACGGTCCACGCGCTGCTGAAGCGCATCACTGGCGACCAGGTGGCCGCTGTCATGCTGGCTCGCCTGCTGTACTGGCTGCCGAAGTCACAGACGGGCTGGATCTTCAAGTCGTGGCGGGACTGGGAGGCGGAGTGCGGTCTGACGCGCGCCCAGATCAAGCGTGTGCATGGCGGGGGACTACTCGAAGCGGTCGGCGTGCAGCGTGAGCTGCGTAAGGCCTGTGGCGCGCCGACCGTTCACTACCGCGTCGACCTGGACGTGCTCTTTGAGAAGGTATCCGCCTGCCTGGGCACTTCTGTCACTGAAGTTTTGGATGAAGAGGTAGCGCCGAATCAACCAGAGTCAGCCGAGCTATTGGTTGAGAACCAGCCAATGGATTGGTCGGAAAGCGCCCAATGGATTGAGCCAGAATCGCCCAATGGATTGGTCGCAAATGACCCAATGGATTGGGTGGAAAGCGCCCAATCCATAACAGAGATAAACACACAAGAAGAACCAACAGACAAAAACAACATCGATCAACAACAGCAACAAGCAGTTGCTGCTGCTGTGGATCCATACCCCTTAGACCAGTTAGTTCGGCTTGGGTTCACTCGCGTGCTTGCGCAGAACATGCTGACGCAGCACGGCACGGATCGTATCCGCGAGGTGCTTGAGCGTTCCAGAGACACAGGCATCCACAACCCGGCGGGTTTTGTCCGACGTGCGCTGCTGGAGAACTGGGTCGTGAAGCCCCAGCGACCGAGCCTGCTGGACCACGACCCCATGCGCTACGTGACGGGCAAGTACGCCGCGTTCATTGAGCATTGAGACAACAGATATTGCCTGATAGGGGGCATTTCCAGTCGGGTGCGCAGTATGCAAACGATGCAGCGAGATGCGGTCGGAAATCTGCTGGCTTTCAGTCTCCATCTGCGACCGCTCCAACATTTGGTTTTGTTGAAGATTGGCATAACCCACAATTGGCACGACGTCTGCAACACTTTTGACGGTCGATGTCACTGAAGAATACAGTTATCCCATTCTGGGTGGCTTGCATCATGACTATCGCTACACGGCGTGAACAGTGGAAATCAGGGCAGATGGCTTAAGTAGCCACCACAGGTGTCTATAATTGCTATTTCCTGCCTAATTGTGGTTTCTATCTATAGCATTTTTGTTTGAGCAGAGACTCGAGGACGTATGGTGTATATCATCAACGATTGCTTGGCACAATATTAAGTTTTCCTGCCACAAGCTTGATGTATTCTGTAGGCATGGTCTATTACAAAACGGATGAGGGGATTATGATGTTTCCCGGCTTGAATGCGTTTTTTTATCCATTTCTTTGTGTGATGCAAGAAAATACCCTTTACGAACGAGATGAGATCGCTGAAAGAATTATTGAGTTCCTGAACTTGACGCCAGAACACCTGCAGATGCGAACGCGAAATAACGTTCCTCTACTTGTTCACCGTATGGCCTTCTGTGCTGGCCTTCTGGCGCGGGCTGGATTCGTGAACAGTGTGAAGCGTGAAAATGGACTTAACTCTCTGTATCAGATTACACCTCTAGGATTGAAACAACGACATCGCAAGGGCAGTGATCTAACCCTTAGTTATCTACAAACCTTTTACAAAGGTCGGATATACAGAGGGACAGGGTCTGATGACACTACGAGTAGTGCTGAAATTGAACTAATGGAACAATTGGAGAAGCTACCAGACACATACACGGTGTATCATAGCACTAACTGGATCGCTCATTCGTCAAGAAAAGGTAGTGTTGGTGAAGCAGACTTCATTGTTGCGCATCCTCAATACGGAATCGTGGTAATAGAAGTAAAGGGGGGGCGCATTTCGCTGAGCCGCAAGGGCGGACGTACCCAGTGGTATTCACAGGACTATGCTGACAAATTGCACGAAATTAACGATCCCATAGCACAAGTCATACGTAATGGGGAAAACTTACGTGCATGGCTAGAGAACGATAAACGAACACGCCACTTCAAGTACTCTATTTTCCATGCAGTCGCGTTTCCAGACACAACTGTTGAAGCCGATCTTCGTATGGATTGCCCTAAAGCAATCATTATTGATGCACGTGACATGAATGATATTGAGACTGCGATAAAACGTATATTTGATTACTGGCTGGAGCACTCTACAGAACGTAACAAGAATATGGGAGGCAATGAGGCTGTAAAGGCGCTAACTGAGCTTCTAGTACCTTCAAAGGGGCTTACGAATTCTGTTGCTACGATCTTTGAGCGAGAACGTAAGAAGATCGAAGCCCTTACTCGACGCCAGTTTCATGTCCTATCAATGCTCAATCGTCATCGTCGTGCTGCTATTGTAGGTGGAGCAGGTACAGGCAAGACAATGCTCGCAATGGAGAAAGCTAAGCAGTTGTCGCTATCAGGATTTCGTGTGTTGTTCTTGGCATACAACAGATACATCACTGAATGGATTGCTAATAATCTCAACGATGATCGTATCACAGTAAGTACGTTCCACAGTTTTGTCAACTGTGCTCGAGAAGAGGCAGGGTTCGAGTACCAGGGCTCCGGTGACGAATTCTTCAGGCAGGCAGCAGATCTTCTTGATCAAGCTTTGATTATTCTTCGGCAGCAGCGGCAGGAATGGTTATTTGATGCCATCATCGTTGATGAAGCTCAGGATTTCGAGGATATTTGGTGGCTGGTATTGCCTAATGCTTTGAAGGCTCAGGAAACTGGCGTGTTCTACGTATTTTTTGATGATAATCAGCAACTCTATAATCAAGTCAGCAATGTTCCGATAATCGGGGAGCCGCTATATCTTGTCGAGAACTGCCGCAACACCCAGAGTATTCATTGTGCTATTCAACGGTATGCTTTGACTCATGAAGAAAGCTACTGCGAAGGTCCTGAGGGGCGACCTGTACAGCATATTCCTGCAAGTACAATGCAGGAACAAAGAAAGGAACTGCAGAAGTTACTCCATCAACTTGTTAATGAAGCAAGAGTATTACCGAAAGAGATAGTGGTACTTACACCTGCCAGCCAAGATCGTAGTGAGCTCAATGAAGGAACCAAACTAGGCAATTTCATTTTGACTTGGAATTTAGGTACAGATACAGATCACGATATTTGTGTATCAACGATATATCGGTATAAAGGCCTAGAAGCCTCCGTTGTAATCCTGATGGAAATGGACAAAGCCAGTGCAGAGAAAGCAGGCACGCTTGTATATGTTGGCTTATCTCGTGCGCGCCACGATGCATACGTAATTGGCGCGCTTCCCAAACCCAAATAGCTGCTTAATGACCTATCGATTTAATAGCAGTCTGTGCTTCTTGCAGCAAAGGTCCTTTATCTGCAATACCTGTTAAGTATAGTGCTATCTTTGCGCGTGTTGCTCCAACATAGAATGTCGCACGATCTTTAGGTGTGTCTCTGTATTGGTCGATACCAATTAAGAATACCACCATCGCATCGTACCCCTTTGCACCGTTGACAGTAGACACTGTCAAGTAATCTGGGCGAAAGATAAAGGTATTGCAATCCTCGCGTTGACCATAAGGCTTCACGAATCCCTTCAGTAGGTTCTGTGTATCTTGTGATAGTATTTCTCCAAATAGATCCTGATATTCTTTATCACTTCTGAATAGGATTAGTATGTCTTCGGATCGAACCTTTTCAACAGTCAATAGGCGCAGTGTTTCGCGCACAATCCAACGTACTTCTTCCTGCCTTGAACTGAAGGCCTTTGTATGGGGCGGTGGTCCCATGCGTTTAGTGAAGTTCACATGTACGTGGCCATTTTCTTTTTCATAAACAGCATCTATCTGCTTCAAATAGGCGATGTCAGCGAAAGTTCGTGACTGCACAGTCTTATCTGCCGAATACGTACCAAGCAGCACATTAAAGGCCATCTCGACAATAGGCCGCGTGTTGCGGAAGCACTGGCGCATGACCGTGGATCGTCCACCAACGATGTTGACGCCTACTTGTTTCCAGTTTGGCCTGGGGCGTGCATACAGGTTCTGCGCATCGTCATAAAAGATTACAAAGGTTTTCTCCCCGGTAGACGGATCCGTTCGCGTAAGATCCATTAGCAACTGGTATTCACTTTGTGACAGATCCTGACCTTCATCTATAAAGATCGCATCAAACAAGAGACTGGCATGGTAATCAGGTTGGGACTCTTGCAAGTCCGCGAGTTGTTTGCGGTATTGGTCTGCACGTTTTGCTGCATCGTCGGGAACATTTCGATTTACTGGAATATAGGTGATGCCTTGATAATCATTACCAATTTGGTATAGAAGGCCATTTATATGCTTAATGACCATTCGGTCCGATAGTAAATTCTCACCAGTTTGTTCTTTGTAAGCCGCTTCAATCTTTCCTCGTAGCATAGCTACAAGCGCGCGGTTAAAACAAATTACCGCAATCCGTGGTTTCTCAGTTTCATCAAATAGTGGCTTCTGCCCAGTGCGAGTGATGTAACGTGCGATAATATTGGCAAGAACCACTGATTTTCCACTGCCGGCGACACCACGGATCAGACGTGGGACTCCTGCTATATCGATACGTGAGAGCATTTGTTGTTCTTCTGATAGTGTACGTTCCAAGCTGTACATCTCATCTAGAGCCAGACCAAGTGTACTTGAGCCATCCTTGCCTAGATCTCTCGGTTGCCGCACGACGTCATTAATAACACTATTGTCGCTAAATACTTTGCGGATGTTCTTGCTTTGCTTTGGCGTTAGCTTGACACTAGTTGTTCCTGGTTTGATCAATGCCTCAAGACGGTCTTGGAAATCAGCGACTGATTCGATATCTCCACTTAGGAATATCGCGCTGTCTGCGGTGTCATGACCCAGTTTATGGCTTTTCCACTCCGCTATGCTTATCTCAGGAAGCACCAATGCAAGATTGACACTTAGGTCCTTTTTCGTCCGTCTTAAAGCACTAGCGACTGCATATTGCACATCTATTCTCAATCGCTCACACTTGTCCAGAATGTCGTTGTCAGTTCGCTTACCTTTGCGAGTGACATAAAGCTCATCTGCGTTTTTTCGCTGTAGATGTTGAGCTTCGTAAGGTTCTTGAGAAAATACTACGATGTTCAATTTTGGATGATACATGATTGCAGCAGGAGGGTTATGAACGCTTTTGGGAACAGTTGGTCTAATGAGCAGGAATGCGTCTGGCTCGTTTCCGTATGCCTTTATTATTATCGTAATTAGTGGAGCCAGGTCTACGCTAACGTCATTGGGGCCACCGATTTGCATTTTTGCGGTTTCTATAACGTGTTCCAGAGTGACAATCGGAGCTTCTACCATACCACTGGGAGTTTCAGCGATAGCCATAACCACAGTTTCCCTTGCACTGAATTAAGCATGACACCAAGAGTAGGTTCAGATTGGTACTGTTGTTGAACATACATTATATTAGGGCTAAAGTCGTCACAGAGTTCATAAAGAAATAATGTTTTATGCAGATCTTTGTGCAGTTGCCTGATCGTACATATACTAGAAACGGTGTATCTGCAGCTAACTTAGCTTAGGAGAAGTGAGCTTTCTCATTACAACATGATGAATCCAGCTTTGAGAATTGTTGCAGACTGAACGATCGAACGTCAAAGAGAAGTCTCCTTAAACAGCCACCAATGCACTCGCGGAAAACGAGCAAAGATTTTGCCCTTTAGTGCTTACACAACTAATCATTCGGCTGGTTCAACGGTTTGCCAGCTCAAAGAAGTTGACTCACTACCACTTCACCTTTCAGGCCACTGATCAACAAAGCCTCCTTGTTCCTGAATGAAACGAATAGTCTGATCATAGACGCGTGAGTTCTTGCTCAATAGCTCTGCGTTGCCGAGCAGGATCAAGTGCTCTTTTGCTCGTGTGATTGCCACGTTGAGTTTGCGATCAATCTCTTGATTTTTGTGGCTCTCTGGCTCCGGGATGAACAAAGACTGTATCAACGGGACCTGTTGGGGTGTGGTAACTGAAAAAGAGACGATAATGATGTCTCGCTGTGCACCCTGG
>Ga0081535_101073_pt1 | contig 10678 bp, 9 predicted proteins | sample HotLakmasection3_FD_71020 | JGI IMG/M metagenome (GOLD analysis project Ga0081535, IMG submission 71020) | Hypersaline microbial mat communities from Hot Lake, Washington, USA - Section #3 (SPADES assembly) (version 2) | ecosystem: Environmental > Aquatic > Non-marine Saline and Alkaline >... | reverse complement strand
CATATGGATATTTCGTATATAGATCAACCAATAAAGGTTTGTATCGATTACACCATTGCTGGTAAATCGGTCTCCTATCGTCCGGATCAACAATACTTGAATACTGTCTCTCCTGTATATATTGAACTACCTTCGTGGGATGGCGTGGCAATTCAAGATTGTGCTCAAGCAAAAAACCTTCCGAAGGCAGCCAAAGTCTTTATTTCTTTCCTCGAGAAAGAATTAAGAACTAAAGTAAACATGATTACAACGGGACCGCAACGACACCAAGGAATTGTTTTTGATTGAAATGCTACTGAGACAATACGTTTAGGTACTAACTGTCAGAGATATTAAATATCCAACTTTGCAGTTGATTTTGTAGAAGAGCTGTTTGAAGCTTCGCAAACTCCATATTGAAACACTGCAATTGCAATTATGAACAGTCCTGCTGCTACAAAATATACTGCAGATACTCCAAGCATCAAAGCAACTGCTCCTGCAATAGCTGGGCCCGCGATTTGACCAATCGATCCATATGATTGATTAATGCCAAGCATACCACCTTGATCTTCATCATTTGTTTTCTCTGAAATTAATTGAGTAATCACGATCATTTGTGGAGCAAAGAAAAGTGAATATAACAATGAAACAATTACAAATAAGACGAGACCATTGATAAATCCTAGCCAAATAAGTGAAAGAACTACCAACACTAAAGAGGTTAGCATCATGATATTTTTAGACACACCTTTTTTAAGAAGGAAATGAACACCAAAGCCTTGCATCACTAAATTCACTACGCCGATTCCTGTAAAAATGAGACCAATCTGTGTAGCGTTGAGTTGCAAGACATCTACCGAAGAAGTTTGGAAACCCATCACTAATACCATATGAGCGGTATTTGCTAAAAATGTTAAAGCCAAAAATGGGCCAATTATTGGCAAAGTTACAGCCTTTGCTAGCTTTGGAAAATTAAAGAGTGGCTCTTTAGATACTCTAGCTCGATTCTTAGCAGAAAGAGTTTCAGGTAAAATAAAGTATCCAATAATACTTGAAACAGCAGCCAAAGCTGCTGCAAACCAAAATGGAGCGGTAATATGTACAACACTTAACAAACCTCCAATTGCTGGTCCAAAAAGAAAACCAAATCCAAATGCTGCGCCTAAAATACCAAATCCTTTTGATCTTTCCTCAGGTGGATAGGTATCTGCGATGATTGCTTGTGCAACAGTAATATTTCCACCGGTAATACCATCTAAGATACGAGCAATAAAAAGAACCGGGGCCGACCAGGCGATGGCAAACAAAACTAATGACAAACTAGTTCCGAATAAACTGAGTAACAAGAGTGGTTTTCTCCCGTATGAATCTGACAACCGACCAATTATTGGTGTAGCAAAAAACTGTGCAATTGAAAAAGCTGCAAATAACACACCTAGTTCTAAAGGACCAATGCCAAATAAAGCAGCATATGGGTACAACAATGGAATAATAATTCCATAACTAAGTGCGTTCACAAGCATAACCACGGCAAGTAAAACCAACACCGAAAATTGTTGACTTTTCTTTAAAGAAGGATTGGAAGTGTCTCGAGCTTTTTGAAACATACTACTAGAATTTAAATATAGATATGAGAAATAAACGAAGTAAGTAGTATAAATCGAAATGAAGAAAAAAACCAGTTAAGAAATATGTATTACTTACGCACTAAAACTATACCAAATGGTGTGTTTCTACCAGGACCTGCCAGGTAACGACCGTCGGCATATAAAGCTGTTGAACCACCGCTGTCTAAATTAAGAGCATTTTCCAAACCCATGGCCTGCAACACATAGGAAACTTCAGCCACAGTGGCTCCTCTAACAACACCAATGTAGACTGTTGAACCCTTGGTTCCAATGAAACTTCGTGAGCCAACACTACCTTTTTTTGGATCTCCATCACCGGTAAATCGCACCTGTCCACCAGATAAGAGCATAGGTTGAGCTGCTATTACAGAATCGACACCTGTATCGCGGCCCCACTCTAATGATTGCCCGACAAACCGAGCTGAATTTCCAGAAAAAATAACTGCTGGAACAGTGCTATACACATTATTATCGGAATTAAAGTATTTTTTGTGGCGGTTCATTATAAGGGTATCAAATGAGTTTGTTTTTCCAGCACAACTAGGATATTCAGCTGGACAGAAGTACGGTCCATTGATCCCTGCAAATCCTCCACTTTTGCTAATAAAATCTGCGAGGCTCGAAACAGGGCAGTTGTCGCCACAATCACCTTCTGAAGCAGTTTCTACAACTACTCTAGTGGAATTTAAATCGGCAGCAATCACATCTACCTGATAGGTTCCAAATTCAGTTGTGACTACTTGGCGTCTGGAGCCACTACTTGGTGCTTCCTGGATAGCAGGGACATTTGCAGCAATGGTAGGAACTACTACTTGGCGCTTGGCAATTTCTGCATCTAATTCTGTAAGCACCTCGGCTGCTTTTCCGTAGTCACGTTCAGAAAGGTAAGCTAAGGTCTGACTAAACTGACGATATAAAGCTTGATTCTGCTGCACCGTACCACCTAGGGATAGTAATTCCTCGTAGCTTTCTACAGCGTTATCATAAACCGTTTCAATCTCAGTAATTTCAGCTTGCAATTTTTCGTTTCGGACATATTGATCTTCTTCTAGAAGAGCTGAAATACTTGCCGTTGCCTGTTCTAAATCAAGTTCAACTTTGGATAACTCTTCAGCAATTTGTGAATGAATTGCCTGTTCACTTGAAATTTCTTGTTGAGATTTTTGATAAAAATGAAAACCTACACCTAATAAAATGATCACACCCATCACTAACAAGACATTTATTAAGATGCTTGATGTTAAACCAAGATGATTTCTCAACCATCTCATCTGCAGTGCTATTTTTTTGGAAAAAGAGTTTTGTTTGCTTTTATTTTGATTGATAGTCCTAGGTAAAGGCATACCATCAACTATACACAAAATTAGGACACTACGGAATCATATATCTTTATATCTTACAAAAATATTACAAACTTCATAAAAAATATTGACACTGAAGTTTTAAAGTAAATGGTATATGCACAGCAAAACAACACTGCCACCACAATCACAAGATAAACACCCAGGCAAAGAACATGAAATGTATCCTGAACCTAAGTACAAAGCTGAATGGTATACCGGTGCTAATAAACTCAAGAATAAAGTTGCTCTAATAACTGGCGGTGATAGCGGCATTGGACGAGCCACAGCAGTATTATTTGCTCGAGAAGGAGCTTCTGTTGCTATTGTCTACTTAGATGAAGATACAGATGCAAATCAAACCAAAAAAGATGTCGAGGCAGAAGGTCAAACATGTTTACTTATTAAAGGGGACATTCGTTCTCAAGAGTTCTGTGAGACTGCCGTTAAAGAAACCATTACTAAGTTTAATAAACTAGACATTTTGGTAAACAATGCTGCTGTTCAGTATCCTGAGGAATCAATTACTGACATCACTCAAAAACAACTTCAAAAAACGTTTGAGACAAATATCTATTCCTACTTTTACTTTGCTAAAGCAGCTGTGCCGCACCTCAAAAAGGATTCTGTGATCATTAACACTACATCGGTCACTGCTTACCGAGGAAGTCATCATTTAATCGATTATTCTTCAACCAAAGGTGCAATTGTTGCCTTCACTAGATCTTTATCACAAGCATTAAGTGAAAAAGGAATTCGGGTAAACGGAGTAGCCCCTGGGCCTGTTTGGACTCCACTCATTCCTTCATCCTTTTCAGAAGAAAAAGTAGCTACATTTGGAGGAAATGTACCACTCGGAAGACCAGCACACCCCGAAGAAATTGCGCCGAGTTTTGTATTTCTAGCAAGTAGAGATTCAAGTTACTATACTGGACAAATCTTACATCCAAATGGCGGTGAAATTGTAAACGCGTAACTATTTAGTTGGCGTGAAATTAACCATCCAGTTAATACCAAATTTGTCAGTACATGCACCAAAATAATCACCCCAAAAAGCATCTGCCATTGGCATTTCTACTTTTCCGCCTTTGGAAAGTGCTTTAAAGAGCCGGTCAGCTTCTTCCTTTGTATCTGGATGCAAGCTAATAGATACATTATTACCTTTACGTACTTTCATACCCATTGATTCAGGAACATCTGAACCCATTAGTTGTAAGCCACCTAAAATAGGCAACGAAACGTGCATTACTAAATTCTTTTCTTCTTCAGATAACTCCGACTGACCATCTTCTAGAGGAACATCGCCCATACGACCCATTTCACCAACGAACTCAGTTCCGAACACACTTTTGTAAAAAAGAAATGCTTCTTCTGTTTGATTTTCGAAATTAAGATAAATATTTGTTGTCGCCATAGTTTCCTCCACTTTTATTATATTTATATTTTACTTGAACCACTTCTTGGCACTTTCTCTTCGATGAGGACAACCTGGCCAACAACATGGCCGTTTCGTGCCTTCAAGAATTTCTTCACGTAAACGTACTAAATGTTCTTCTCTAGTTTCAGCTTTCTTGACAATGGTTACCCAACAAATCCATTCATTGCGAGCTAAGGGTGTTAGACCATTCCATTTTTCAAGCAATTCAGCATTAGAAATCAAAACTTTTTTGAGATCACTCGGAACTTCGTGGACAACACCTGTAGCAATTTCTGTTTTTGACATAGATATATAGTATCACTAAACAGGATATTCCAAACCTCTTTTTTTTGCTGTACCATTAAAATACATGCGATTGATTACATCTATTTCATTAGCAATACTTTTTTCTTTAGTCCTTTTTACAGCACCTGATATCTACGCAGCTTTGCCTGGAGCACGCTCTGAAACTGTCTCTGGAGATGTTTTCTTAGGCGGTGATTATATAGAACTTGGTATCAGCCGCTATGGCTCTTTTGGAACTGATCAAAGTAAACCTGCTGGTTTTTTTGGAACTGCAGCACGTACAAATATAGGTATGAGTGCTGACCTCGACGGATTCGACACAGGAACAGACTGGCGTATGGATTACTTTATGCCGGGAACCAGAGAAGAACGTTGGGGTGTAGGATACACACTAGGTGAAACTCAGGTAACTGCAGCAAATGCCAAAGCAAACGGGAACTTAACTGGAATTTCTGATAATACCGTAACAAATCAAAGTGAAGGAAATGTTTTACAAGCAACTAGTGTCGGGACACTTAACTCTAACTTAAAAACAACTCAGGTAATTAGTTTCCGCAGTAGCGATAAGTTTTTCAGAAATACGGTTACTTTAGAAAATGTTAGTGATAGTAACACGCTTACTAATGTTCGCTTCATGCGCTCATTTGACCCTGATAATACGGTAGATAAAGCAGGTAGCTATACAACCAGAAATAGCATTGATTTCACCCACGCTGCAGGTGATGGTAAGGCTGTAGTACAAGCAAACACTGCAAATAACGCCAATGACCCCGTCTACCTTGGAACAGGTGGAGCTGATGGCGGCACACGTTCACCAATTTTCTTCTATAGTAGCGATAGCCGAGCTCGTGTGAACCACCATACAAGTTTAGTCCCTGGAACAGTCTATACAGCTTCAGTTTATGACAGCACGAATGCAAAAGGAACTGTTGCAGATAGAGATGCAGCTATTTCAATTGCCTTTGATGTTGGGACACTTGCCCCTGGTGAAAGCCAAACCTTTGTCTATTACACTAGTTTAGATAGTAGAGATTTTGCGGAAGTAGAACAAGAAATTCAACAAGATGAAGCAGAAAACGCTCCTGTGGTGAGTGAACCAGAAAATGAGACCACTTCAGACTCAGCCACAGTTAGTTGGACAACAGACATTGCAGCATCTGCATTAATTGAATATGGACTAGTTCCAACCTATGGATTCATCACCGAAGAAGTAAATACTGATCCTCTAGCAACTGAACATGTTATAACTATTTCGAATTTGAAACCTTGCGCACGATACTTCTACAGAACTAAATCAACCAATGGTGATGATGTAGCAACATATTCAGAACAAGCTACCTTTACAACTACAGGTTGCGCTGTCTCAGAGATCGTAGAAGGTAGTGAATCACAGATTACCCTTGCAGGAGGAACTCTATCATTCAGCACAAGTAGTGCGTCTGCAGAATTAATTATTCCAGAAAATTTTGCTGATCAACCAGCATCTTTCCAGATAAACCGACTTTCCTCAATAGATTCAACACCTACAGGAAAAAAACTCATACCTAATCGGCTATTCGACTTAATTGCTGTTGATGAAAACGACACTCAAATTACATCATTCAATACACCTGTGACCTTCATCGTCAGCTATGAAGACGTAGATCTAACAGACATAGATGAGTCTACACTCGATGTCTACAAATATGTCACTGGCACATGGGTTGCTCAAAACTGTACATTAGATACTACAGAAAAAACACTCACTTGTACTCTACCAAGTTTCTCAGTGTATGGTGTATTTGGTTCTGGTATTGGTGGTACTGAACCAGAACCCACTCCAACCCCAACTCCAAGTTCAAGTAAGTCATCAGATAAAAAGGAATCAAGCAGCTGTAAAGCCGATCATGTTATGAGCGCTCCTGATTTATTTCAGATCGACATGGGCGCTAGCACAGCAACCGTCTTCTTCACCCCATTACTACAAACGAATCAATATTACATCAGCTACTCTACAAACAGTAATGCAGAAGAACATGGTGCTTTAGTAACACTTTCTAGTGATGGAGTGCAGAACTTCACAATTAAAGAATTGCAGCCACATCAAACGTATTATTTTAAAGTAAGAGGACATAAAGACTGTACGCCAGGACCTTGGTCTAACAGTAGGTCCGGATTATCTGAGTCCGTATACTCTGAAGAACCTTCTGCAAGTATGAATCAGACGTCTCAAATAGATCCAGAAAATGAAAATGTGGACTCAAAAGAAATGTCAGAATTGAATTCATTAAATGAATCTGAAGAAATCACTACTTCGAATGAAGTTTCGGCTACTGGGGGTCTATATGATGTTTATGTAGTAGTTAAATCTGAAGGTCAGACAGTAGCATCAGCAACCGTAGAACTTCCTGAACTTAACATGCAAGCTACCACCAATGAAGAAGGTGTCGCAGTCTTTAAAGATGTTAAAAAAGGATCTCATGTATTTAAACTAGTTAAAGATGCATACGCTGCTGAAGAGACGATAACAGTTGAAGGTGATGAGAAAGATTTTGATGTCTCCATTACTCTACAAGTACAAGAAAATTTCTTTAGCTCACAGTGGCCATGGCTGTTAATTGTACTCTTGCTACTGCTTATCATCATTTGGTTATATAAATCAAAAACTAAAAAATAAGCTACTAGTGAGAAGTATATGCTCACTATAACAATTGCATTAGCAACTTTCGTCTGGTAGAATCAACCAAAACCCGAACATTTAACAGAGACAATAGTTTATGAACGCGAAGTTCTCACCTTCTTCTTATGCACTTCAAGTGATGAGAAAAGGAAAAATCTTAGGACCTGAAGAATCACTCGACGATTTTTTTGATCGAGTAGTTTCTACAATTGTCAAAATTGAATCTACATGGGACTATTCCTCAAAAGAATCTTCACCTTTTTCCGATGCATTTAGTGATTATTTTGCACAAAAAGTTTTTTCACTTGGTACACCAACACTTACCAATGCAGGAAGAAAAGACCACACACAATCTGCACTTTCATCTTGTGTTGTAATCCCCGTAGACCTTTCAAACAAAAAAGAAGCTCGAGAAAAAATAGTTTCTTACTACAGACAAAACATGGGCTCAGGCTTTGACCTCACCCCATACGAAAATCCTGTAGACCTTTTGGAATGGATAAATCAACTTTCCATGGAAGAAACAGCAACAGGAACATATGATCGATACATCGGTAACATGGGCAGCATTCATGTCACCCATCCTAAAATTAGAGATTTTATTCAGGCAAAAAAAGATCACCACATTCCTCACTTCAATATTTCTGTCGATGTAACCGAAGAATTCATGCAAGCAGTGGCAAATTCAACAGAATTTACACTTCGTGATGGCAGTACCATTGATGAAAGGGAACTCATGCAACTCATGGCAGAGTGTGCTTGGACAAATGGTGATCCTGGTATTGTTTCTTTAGATAGAATGAATCAAGATAATCCGGTTGCCGATCTCATTCCGTATACATCAACACCTCCTTGTTCCGAAATGGGACTTTCACCTGGTGAAACATGTCAATTTGGGTATCTGAACATTGCTAGCATGCTACAAGCAGATGGAACATTTGACTGGCAAAAATTAGAACACGCAACCCAAGTATTAACGCGTGCCTTAGATAACGCGGTCGAAGCAAGTATGGACGGTTTTCCAGATCCTGTCTCCAAAGAAATTGCATTATTTAAACGTAAAATTGGTATTGGTATTTGTGGCGTTGCAGATACTTTAATTCGCATGGGCCTGCCATATGAATCTACAGAAGCTCAACAGCTTGTTCGAAATATCCTCTCGTTCATTAACTACACTTCAAAAGTGGAATCAGTAGAATTAGCACGCCGCCGAGGTAGTTGTGAAGCTATGGCTGTTACAACAGGAAATAAATACTATTCGAATTTCCTACTTGAGCGACATGGCAATGGCACAGATGCTGTGAGTCGTGAAAAATGGCAACAACTCAATGATTCAATCATTTCTAACAAACACTTGCGTAATATTCTAACAACAGCACTTCCTCCAACGGGCAGAGCTTCTATTTTATTAGGTGTCACTTCTAGTATTGAACCAATATTTGCTGCATCAGGCTGGAATGAAGATACCGCCAAAGTTATAACTAATTTCTTACAGCAACAGTTTTCACCTGAAGAAACAACTCAAATTCTCAAAAAAGCTCAGGAACAAAATAGTTTCCAAGGACTAGGAATTAAAAACGAAACTGTTCTTAAAATTGCCAAGGAAATAAGTCCACTGCACCACTTAAAAATGATGGAAGTAATTGCCGGGCACAACGGTGTTTGCGATGAAACTGTTTCGAAAACCGTCAACTTAGCACATGATTCAACTGTAGAAGATGTCTACGACATATTTATTCGTGCATACCAATCTGGACTTAAAAATATTTCAATATATAGAGATAAAACACATAGCAACCAACCTCAGAAACTGTAATCTAGAAAGTATTCATGGCAAAAGAAGTTCAAGTGGCATTTGTAGGCGATATCGCACTCAATGAAGACAGAACTCCTCATGGATCTAAAGTTTCACCTGGCGGTGCAGCCTATTACTCAATGGTTGGAGCTTCTTTCTTTACACCAGAAGTTGGCATAGTGGCCAAAATTGGTCAAGACTTTGATACTGAGCTTTTAGAACGCAGAAATATCGATACAGCTGGTGTACGTCAGACAGAAGGCGACACCTGTCGCTTTATTCTCACCCAGTACACAGATAACACCAGAGACTTTTCCGCAGAACGTGGTGTCGCTGAAGAAGTAGATACCAGCATCTTTCCTGAACAATATTGGAAAGCACCGTATATCCACTTACCTACTCAACTTCCTGAACATGCGCTGCATTGGCTCTCTTTTTTAGAAGGACATGGAAATGTATCTGCTGATCCTTTCGAAGCATTTGTTAGAGAATACCCAGATTTAACACGGCTCATGCTGGAAAAAGCAGACTTCATTTTTATTAATGAGGAAGAATATGCCCTGCTGCGTGCCACAACCTCTTCACTAGCCGATAAACCTGTTGTCTTAAAAAAGGGTCCAAAAGGCGCTATGTACATGAGTCCAGAAGAAACATACACCTTCCCAGCTCCTAAAGTAAAAGCACTCGAAACAACTGGAGCTGGAGATGTTTTAGCAGGAGCATTTCTAGCACAACTCGCTAACGGCCTGTCTATTCCTCTTGCACTCGAAAATGCTATAGCAATCGCCTCAATATCAGTAACACAATTTGGAGTAGAACACATACCAGCTAAGTAACATATGGAAAAACAACCTAAGCTCGTTTCAGCTGCACTCGTCCTCAACCAAAATGGTGAGGTATTCCTAGGTCGTGGCAATAAATTTAACTCTGCATGGATTGCACCTGGGGGACACATTGATGAAGGCGAAACTCCAGAAGAAGCAGCTATTCGCGAAGTGAAAGAGGAACTAGGTATAGATGTGTACCCACCAATCTTCCTAAGATTTCATGAGCTATTTGCTCCAGACTATAAGAATATTGGGGCCATCTTCCATTGTCATAACTTTGCAGTCACAATGAAGCCTAATCAAGAAATACAGTTGAACGATGAGTACGATGCCTATACCTTTGTCTCACCAGATGAAGCATTGCAAATGGAAGATCTTCATCCATCTGCTAGAATGATCATTGAATACTACTTAGAATCTAAAAATATAAACAATACATAGGAGCAGGTATGCCAACAGAAAACAAACAAAAAAATAAGTACAAGCGCATTTTGCTTAAACTCTCTGGTGAAGCCATGAAAGGTGAAGGTGACTCAGTCATTAATCCAGAATTTTTAGAATATGTAGCTAGAGAAGTTTCCGAAGCTGTAGCTCGCGGAGTTGAAGTTGCAATCGTACCAGGAGGTGGAAACATTGTCCGTGGAGCAACTTTAAGTGAGCAAACAGGTATTGAACGCGCAAACGCAGACTACATGGGTATGCTTGCTACCATTATCAATGGATT
>Ga0081535_101070_pt1 | contig 10703 bp, 7 predicted proteins | sample HotLakmasection3_FD_71020 | JGI IMG/M metagenome (GOLD analysis project Ga0081535, IMG submission 71020) | Hypersaline microbial mat communities from Hot Lake, Washington, USA - Section #3 (SPADES assembly) (version 2) | ecosystem: Environmental > Aquatic > Non-marine Saline and Alkaline >... | reverse complement strand
GTTTCTGTAGGCGGAGCACCGATTGAAGTGCTGAAACAGTACATTCGAGATCAAAAGTCGCCCTAGAAGGGCGAGGCTTGTATCCCGTTATTTTTGGTCATCTGATTGAGTTCTTCTGGAGTGCAGAGTAACTGTAGGTTGTGCTTTAAGTTGTCGCAGAGGGTTTTGACGAAGGTGGTGACGAAAACCTGCTTGCCCTGCTGGGCCAAATGTCGTGCGCGATGGAGAGCGACAACCGTTTTGCCGGTTCCGGCAGATCCGGTCACTTTGGCAGGCCCTTTAAACTCTCCTGTTACCAGCTTTCGTTGGGAAGGATGAAGGAAACCAATCCAGGTCGCGAGGGGTGCTTGCAGCATGCGCTCCAATTCGCTCGAATTTTTAACCGTAATGAAGCGGCGTTGGGTATCGGTATTTTCGATGATGGATTGAGTGGGTTGCGGACTAGGCGGGGCCACTAACTCACCAGCCGCTAGGGCTAGCAATCGCTCCGTCACTTCCTCGGGTAACTCTTCAATGATGTTGAGCAACTCATCTTCGGTGATGAGCTGTCTGAGGACGGGCAACCAGTCTTCGGGAACGCCGAGGCTGAGCAGATACTCGTCTTCAAAAGCATCGAGCAGGCCAATTTGCCAGGATTGCCGTTGGGGGACCACTTCCTGCACCGATTCAACGACCTTGATGACCTGCAAAGCGCCGGTGCGAGGATTGAACTCAACTTTACGGTTAGTAGCCCAATTGTAGGCATCATCATGGTGTCCCGCGTGAAGCAACGCCCAGGTGTCGCCGTCTTTATAGACGATCGCTCGCAATTCCTGAGTGATGCGAGCTGACCATAAGTTGTCATTCTTGGTTTTCGTAACCCGCTCCAGGCTCAGTCCCGGTTGGGCCGGATTGTCCTGGAACTTGAGAATGAAGTCATTGGCGCGCTTGATCTCGCTGCCACTCAAGTTGCCTAAGGCTTGGAAAAGAGATTTGCATAGGAGAACATTCATAATTGTTTCGATGCTTCTTGCAATTGGTTCAAAATGTTTTGCAGCGCCGTTGGATCACCAGCCTCAATGAGCGCAACCGGGTGTCCCTGCGCTTGCAAGGCGTGATGCACGGCTTCTGCTTGGGGCTGATGGCGATCGCACAGTTTCAAACAGCAATCACCTCGCTTGATTTCGGCGAAATACTGACCAATCACTTGACCGTTGGCTTGAATATCGCTGCCAGCGTCGACGGTCAGAGACTGGTCATTGGCAATTTGCTGAATCAAATGTCGCCATTGGGGATCGAACAACGCTAAATCCAGATCACTGCTTGAGTTGGTGTTGCCGCTGAATGCAGCCGTTTCAGGAGTCTGGGGAACGTCAAACCAGTCAGCGCGATCGCGAATGGCTTTGGCCTGTTGCTTCCCTAACAACATGCGCCCAATGCGGAATAAGATTTTGGCCATCTTGTCGTGATCGCTCAAGTCGCCGCAGGTAATCGTGACCACTTCGTAGCCTTCGTTGACTAACTCGTCGCGAATCGCCTGGTCTTTCTGGGAGCGCTCTGGATCCCCATGCAGAGAACGGCTCATGCCGTCTAAGTAAAGGCAAATGCCTTCCTTGAGGTCATTGGGATCTTCAAAGAAGAAATCGGGGGTGGTGCTGCCCAACGGGCGGCCCAAATCGATTGACTTTTGGGGGATCGCATCGGGGAAGCCCGCTCGCTCCAGCATAGTTTGCAGCAACTTTTCAGGGGCGTTGACGGGGCGATGCTCAGCATCTTCGGTTTTGGAGGGCAGCTTGGCTGGAATCGGATGGCTTTGCGTGAGAATATCGCCCCACTGCTGCAATTTCTTCAATGCCGTATGTCGATTGAGAAAGCGGTGATAGTAGGCGTTGCGGAAATTGAACAAACAATCGATGCAGGCGGTCTCACAACGGGATTGGCAGTTGCCTACGACCGCGATCGCGGCATCGACGATAGCGGGCCATTTGGCGGTGAGCTGTTCGAGCAGACCGGAGCCACCGGGCATCGGGTCATACAGCAACACATCCACTCGCTCAGTTCCCGAATGCCCAATGGTGAGGAGCTGAAGATCTTCTAAATCCATTTCGAGGATATTGCTGGCCCCATGACGAATTGCTTCCATGACGCTGTAGGCTACCTCGCGGTTCTCACAATCTTGGAAGCTCAGGGCATCGGCGATCACATCGGCAAAGACCCCCGTAGGCTCAGTGTCACTGCCACAGCGATTCTTATGATCCTCCAAAAAGAGTTGTAGATCACGATCGGAGGTAAACGGCGAACGGCTTTGCCCGCAGACGAGGCAGATGGTGTAGCCCAGGTCATTCGTGCGAACGCGGTTGGCCGGTCCTACATTGACCAGCCGAAAATGAACATTCTGACGAAGTTGAACCGGTTGCACACCCCAGTTAAAGGCCAGTCCGCCGCTATGCCGATCTTGCTCATAGCCCAGGATAGTGACGGGCATCTGAAAGCGGTTATCTTCATCGTCGGAGATGTTGGATTGGTGGGACAAATCCACATCGCACATCGGCACTGCTTTGAGGGCCGAGGATAACAAGCTGGCGGAGAGTTGCTGCCCTGCCCCAATTTCCTTGATGGCTTCATTACCGATGTCCACTTGAAAATACGTTGGATCATCGGGTTCTAAATGAAAATAGCGCGGGACAAACCGTTGCCCATTGGCATAGATCAAATTGCCGGGGACGTATTCCCGCAAAGCAACACTGGATGGGCGGGGCAGTTCAAAATCCTGCATCCAGCTAATGCTGCGGGGCATCAAAGCAGTTCCTCGAACGCTGCCGATATCCAACCCATATCCTGGCAGAAAGCCCTCCGCTGCCAGGACGCTGTAGGTGACGGTATCGTCAAAGCCTTCAGCATCGCTGCGCCGGCCTCGGCTTTGCCCTTTCAGTTTCTTCACCAGGCGATCGCAGCGGCGAAACAGCGCTTCCCCTTCCGGATCAAGCGAGCCTTTAACCACGCGCTCTTCAGAGAGCCTTCGAATTTGGCTCATAGCCCACTGCAAGCGTTTCCAGAGACGGTCAATCACATCCGTCAGCTTGTCGCCCATCTGAGCAATATGCTGCTTGAGCTCTTTTTCCTGAACGGCCATTGCATCGACTAAGGGCCAGGTTTCAGCAAAGGCTTTGGCCACTTGCTTGTAAAGAGCCAGAGCATGTTTTTGCAAGAGATCAGTCAGGGCACTGACATCGAGGGGCGATCGCCGGATGTAGCCAGTGTCATCAAAGAGATAGGCTTTCACTTGGCCAGGAAAGCAGGTCGCTAGCACGGAGGCAATTTCTTCGCGATCGCCCTGCGTGAGATGAGGGGCGCTGCGGGCCATCTGGTGAAGCGCCGTCAGTACCGTCGCCCGAACGTGTTTGCCCACCATCAAGGTGTTGCGCAAATTGAGCTTGGGGGGATCAATCTGTCCTTCCAGTAACCTCAAGGGCTCTTTGAAGTAGGCGCGATCATGGCTCGCGCCTCGCGCATAGGTCAGGTTGACCGCCATGCGGTGACGACGACCCGCGCGACCGGCCCGCTGCCAGTAGTTGGAGGGCAATGGGGGAACGTTGCGCATCAGCACTGAATCGAGCGAGCCGATATCGACCCCCATTTCTAGCGTGGGCGTACAGACTAGCGAGTTGATCAGTTCACTGTCGCCTTTGAAAATACGCTCGATGCGATCGCGCTTTTCGTGGGGCACCTGCGCCGAGTGTTCCTCTGGGCGGAGCATTTCAAACTGCTCATCTAACACCCGCAGGTCATAGTCATCTGGGCTTTCAGGCTCGAAAGCGATGGTGCCATCGCAGCGCCAGCCGGGGCAGGCCATACGGGGCGTTGGACGCGGATGCGATCGCCGACAGACGCCACAGCGATAAACCCCGGAGCTGGGAAGAATGCGCAGTTTGTCAGCGTCAAGCTGATAAACGCCTTCACAACCGCGTAGGGGTTTGTTGTAGGCATTTTTGAGGACGCTGGGCACCAGCAGCTTCAGTTCGCTCTGCAAGCAATACCAGAGTTCCTGAAAGAAGACATCCATGTCCTCAGCCGCAACGCACCAACTGCGGGCGGCTTGACGGGCAACGGTATCCCCTTTGGGACTGAGCCATTGCTGCACACGAGAAGACGTATCGCCACTCTCACGGGTCAGTTTGAGGCCACGGGGAACGCCGGTCAGAATCGGCATGTAGCCGCGCTGAATTTCAAAATCACCTTCTTTCCACTTCTTGGAGAAGAGATACCCCTCTCGATCCAGCAGGATATTGTTGCGGCGGGTCACATCGAGCAGGGTAGCAATCCCTTGCACCAGGTCTTCAGGGGGCACGCCGAGGCGCGGTGCCCAGTGCTGAATGAAATCTAGATCGGGCGTTAAGTCCGCATACTCAATTTGAATGCGCCCCCAGGGTTCTAGGCCAATGCGCTGTTTGACCCCAGCGGTAATCTCGCGCAGAATTTGAATTCGCAGGAAGCACTTGCGCTCTTCCGCGTGCTTTAATCCCTCGGCCTCTTTGCGATGAACCCGCCAGACTTCGGGGATAAGGGAACGGCTTAGATCGTCATCAGCATCAATGACGGCATCCAGTTGGGCGGTCAAATCACCGATGGAAATGGCACCATCAGCAATCTGGTCGTACATCAGACTGCGGAGTCGATATCGGCGGGCATGGTCTTGCATCCACCCTGCCTGGAAGGCCGCATCTTGACGATTATCGGCAAAGACCAACAGCCGCTTACGCTCGGCATGATGCAGCATGTTTTGGGCTAACACATGCACATCGGAAACGGCGGTTGCTCGAATCGGACGGGCAGGCTCACGATAGCGGCCAAAGTAGCTGCGTCCGCTTGCTTGACAGGCAATACAGGAACTTAAATGACCGGGGTGTTTAGGTTTTTGCCGAACCACCAGCAGCGAAATGAGATCCCCCTGACGACCGCAGTTGCCGCACTGCTGAACGGCGTCAGAGTGGAGCGTGCCGCAGGCCCGACAGAAATGGATGGGGATAGTCGATCGCGGATGGCTGCGAGGCTTGCTCTCAGTCTCGTCTTCATCTTGGGTGATCAGGCGGTCAACCAGCAGCAGGCGATCGCCCTCATGTTCTAAGCCTAGAGGTTTCCAGAGCGTGAGGTCACCATGAGCCTGACCCCCCGCAGGCTGTTTATCCGTAAACTTGAAATCGGCGACGGAGTGCGCAAAATAATGCTGCCCGCAGGTGTTACAGGTCAGCACTGGCAGGCGGTAAAGATCATCTTGATTGGTGCCTGCAGTATCTTCGGCGGAAAGCCACAACTTGGGCCGCTCTTGGTTCTTAGGGAAGGTGACTACTGCGCCGCCAACGCCGCGCACGAACCCGTGAATCACGGGGCGCAATAGCGGACGACCGTCGCGACGGGAGGCGGCTCCCAAGGCCAGCCAGATGAGTACTTCCTCTTCGGAGACAGGGCGATCGATGAGCTGCTGGAGATGGCGCAGCACGTCGCTCAGGTGCCGAGGATGTTTGAGCACCTGGGTGGCGAGTTTGTGAACCAGGGCATTGGCGGCTAAGGAATCGTAGAGCTGCGCTTGCCAGTGGTCTGGATCTAGGCTGATGCCGGTGATCTGGCGGTAAATATGGCAGATCGAAGGCCCAGGATTTTCTTGTTCTACGGCAGTTAGCACATACTTTAGTAGGGTTGCAGGTTCAGCCGCTAAAGGCTCTGGTAGTTGGCGCTGGTCAGCCCAAACGTCTTCCTGGTACTGCTCGCCGACTAAGGCTACGTTCTCTTCGGGGATGCCGAAGAAGCGGGAGGCGAACTCCTGAGCGACGGTCAACCCTTCAGAGGTGTTGGGATCGGCGATGGTGGCCGAGGTGGCAACGCAAACGGTCTCAGTGGGAGACTTACCGCAGAAGGCTCGCAGACGCCGAATCAAACATGCGGTTTCGGCTCCGTTGGCACCGCTAAAGGTATGGGCTTCGTCAAAGACGAAGAAGTCTAAGCGGGCGTTGTCAAACAGGGTGATGTCCCGTTGGCGGGTCAGCAGTAGCTCAAGTTGTTTAACGTTGGTGAGCAAAATGCGGGGCGGTTTCTCGCGCATTTCTTCACGGGAAACACGCTCCTCGGGTGGGAACACGGCATCAGGACGCTTTTCGGCTTGCGCCTTTTGGACAGCGGCTTGATAGTCGGCTTTCGAGGCTCCGGGTTTGAGTCGGGTTCCAGCAGCGTGGGCAGCTTGCTCGGGGGTCTTGCCCACATACATGCCGAAGGAGATGCCGGTGCCTGCAAGTAAGCCCCGCAAACGCCCTAACTGATCTTCCGCCAGGGCGTTCATCGGGTAAACGATGACGGCGCTGATGCCCTGGGGTGCGCCTTGCTCCCTGAGTTTGAGGCAGTGGCTGATGATGGGATATAAGAAGCACTCGGTTTTGCCGGAACCGGTACCAGTCGAGACCAGGGTTGTCTTGCCTGCGTGAATGGCGCGAATCGCCGTTTCCTGATGCCCATATACCGAGGGATAGGGGATCAAGGATTTCATGAAGGTGTGGAAAATACCTGATTCAATCAACTGCTCAACGCCTACCCCCTGCTGGAAGACCTGGCTGAGGCTGATGTAAGGGCCTTTGAGCAAAGGGGTCGAGCGGGTAGTTTCTAAGTTGAGCAGAGTGCGCATCTGCTCGTAGAGATTGCTATCAGAGAAGGGGTAGGCCGTCAGTTGGTAGCGCAGAAAGTCGCTGACAACGTTCTCCGTGTAGGCAATCGGATTAAGCATAAGGGGGCAAAACTGCAGATTGGATTGTCAGAAGATCCAGATGTGATTGTTCTCGTCGCGAAGTTGTCAAAGCTTAAATTTTGGTTAGAGCATCTTCAACTTTTTGACTGGCCGCACTCCATACTGTTGATAGAGCAGTGTCTAGATAAATCTTTTTGTAACTGAGAATGTCAGTTGGTTCGACATTGTAGGTATTGACTAGCAATCTGCCATAAGACGAATCTGCCGGGAAAAAACTGTTGCTAGCGCTGTCTGACTCAATGTAGTAATTCCAGACATTGTAAGCAAATTCGTAATGTATGTAAGCCTCTTTTAAGTCCTCATACACAGCTTGATCAGCAACCCCAGGCTCTCGACCTAAGCGATCTAGAACGACCTTGATTTCTCTGACCTCGGAACCATAGTCGCGATAGTTCATACCAACATCTAAGCTGGAGTCTAAAGCCGAAAATTGATCGACCACAGCCAAAATCTGAGGCATCAATGCTTCATAAGTTTCAATGCTCTCTTCGACTTCTGCAAGCTTGCTCTCAGCCTCAGTTAGTTGGCTCTGAAGGCTACCAACATTCACGACGGGCAATTTTGGCGTGTCTTCGAGTAAGCCGATCGCCGCTTGCAAATTTTCTTGGTCAGCTTTTAGAGCTTCGATGCTGCCAGCGTTTTCTCCTTCACCAACCGTCTTGATTAGTTCTTGTGACTCGGCGATCGCGCTACTTTGTGCTGATCGCACCCAAAAGATAGATCCGAAGAGCCCAATCAGAGCAAGGCCAGCAACACTGGCGACGCCTACAATGATGGCAATCAACGGCAGATTGGCGGATTTGGTGCTCGCGACGGTGATGTTGCGTGGGGTAGTACTGACTGACCGTGCTTGCTGAATGGGATGCACCGTTGTTGAAGCGACCACGATCGCATCGCTATCAGCCACCGATGGCTCGATATAAGTATCTAGGGTGAACTCCTCGGCCCAACAAGGTAAGTCCTCGCCCTCTTGCTTGCCATGAACTCTAACTGTCTTAATGGTTTCAATATTCAGACTGCTTATTCCCTTTTGAGTGAGGTCGACTAACGATTGCTGTGGGGGGATTTCAGCAGATTCCAGAAAAATATTTAAACGATTTTTTTGGACAAAAGCTTTAACGGTAATCCCTTTAGATCGCAGGGAGCGGTTCATCAAGGCAGCGATCGCTTTGGGATTGCCCTGCTGGGCTAATTGCATCACATCGGATTGAGTTGTAGACATAGCGGTTCCTCGCGGCTTGAGCCTCTACTTAGATTTCCCAGCTTTTTGGGAGACAACCGGTAGAACACTGATAAGCTTTCTAAAATTGCGGTAAAGTTTGTCCGCAGTCTCTGACATCGCAAATGGTTTTCTCTACCTAGAAGCATCGCGGTAGCACCACGCACGCGATTTGGCTCAAGGGAGACAATCAGGTCAAATCATTCTGCTTCTTCCATGAGGGCTGTCGATGCCGAGTAGTTCGGCGGCTTTTCCGGCGGAGATGCGCTGTTGGCGAAAGAGTTCTAGCGCCAGGATTTCAAGGATGTGCTGGGGGAGTTGTGACTCGGGGATGTTGATGGCTCCGAGGAGGTCTCGGAGGAGGTTGAGGCTGATGTTTAGGTTGGTCATGGTGGAGGGGAAGGCGGGAGTCGGGAAGCGGGAGCCGGGAGTTGGGGGTTAGAGCCAGGATTCTAGGGGAAAGTCGCGGACTTGTTTCATGCGGGGGAAGTCTTGGTCTGTAGAAACGACTATCAGGTGGTGATGGAGGGCGGTGCAGGCAATCCACAGGTCATTGTCGCTGATGCCGATCGCCTCAATTTTGGTTTTACGACGTTTTTGGCGATCTTTGGGGCCGTAGTAATTGAGCAAGTCAGATTTGAATTGACCGTACAGCTCAGAGATGGCTTCGTTGAGGGAATAGATCCCAATGTCGGCTAGGTAGGTTTTGACTCGGCGGAGATTTTCTTGACGGCGTTGGGAGTGGTAGGCCATGTAGTAAATTTCGCCCGACGTAATGATGCTGATGGCGACATTTTCTTCCCCGATCGCCGCGATCTTTTCGCGTATGAGGCGATCGCCCTGAATCAATCGGCTGAAGTGGTTGGTATCCAGTAAGTACATGGTCTACGCCTGAAGCTGGGAGCGGGTTTCGTAAACGGTTTCCAGGCATTCTTCAAAATCTGAGCCTTCCCAGGTTTCGGTGTGGCTGAGGAGGGACCCACCGGACGGGGGGCGAAAATCACTGGCGTCTGTGGTTTCGGTGTGATCTGCTTGTTCGGTGTGGACGAGGAATTTCAGGAAATCGGCAACCAGGCGCAGGCGATCGCTGGAGAGCTGGTCGAGGTAATGGTTGATGGTTTGGCGGAGTTGGATACTGTTCATCGCTAGTGGGAAGTTAGAGGCTGTCTCCATTTTGCCTGGGGTCTAGAACAATCGGAGCTGTTCTTCATCGGGGGGAATGAGGTTGAGTTGACCGTCTGGGTTGCGGGAGGGGGATGGCGTTTCTTCGCCGACTGGCGATTCCTGATTGACGACTGACGATTCTGGGGTACCCAACAATCGCCGCAGGTTTTCGGCATGTCTTTCGCACTCGGCCCAGGACTCGGCGGGGGTGGATTGGAGTTGCCAGGGGAGGAAGCGGTAGTGTGCGTGAGTCGTCAGTCGTAAGTCGTGAGTCGGGGCATTTTCGACTGACGATTCACGATTCACGACTGACGAACCCCACAGCTTGGCGGTCTCTGCCCCAATCCTTGCCGCGACGGGTTGGGGGGCTTGGGCGCGGGCATCGTGGCCGAGGTTGTAGTCGGCGAGGCGGAGGGTATCGGGGAGCATCCAGCCTTCGCCGTTGTTGAGGTTGAGGAAGGCGTCGAGGCCGAGGCACTTGAGGTCGTGGAAAGCAACTAGCGTAAGTGTTGTTTGGCGCGTCTCCAAATCTCGACGACTATTCACGCTAGGGAAAGTAGAAAGTAGATGTGCAACGTCATCAATATTTAGATCGAAAAGCAGAAAAAATAAGACATCGTTAATAATCCTCAAGCGAAGACGCTCATAGCTAGTCAAAGCAAAGAAGCTTAATGACCAATCTTCCAAATAATCACCTAAATATTTCCCCTGGATTTCATTATGTAGCTGCACAAAAATTCTTGAAGTGCAAACTAATTTAAGAGTGTTTTTTATCATTTTCTTTGCAAGTTCAGAATCCTTTTTGATTTCAGGAACTGCAAGTTGAGGTATATAAAAAGAATTAATGTTGCTGGTTATCTTTGTTCGTACATTAAAATCATTGGCGAATGAACATAAAAAGGAATAAAGTAGCACCAAATTAACGTAGTCAGGTTCAACGAAAGTGCTTAGGGAGTTCCCTGTTGCGCAACCTGGAGGGATTATAGCTGCTACAAACGTTCTTTGATTTGCTCTTGACTGTTGCACTCTAAATGCAACTCGAAAGTACTCATAGTGCCATTTTCCGTTTATGTATCTTTCAGAAAATTTATTCTTATACTTTTCACGTGTTGTCCAAAATTTTGGCTGAATTGGATACCAAAACCTCAAATCAACGTCTTCATGCTTTCCTCTGACAGGTTGCTTGCCTTCGAAGAAGTTATATCGATGATCTTGCAGCCAAATCATCCCTCCTTGATAGATTGGGAGTTCTCCACTACTAGCCAAGTTTTTGTTTTTTACATCATTTGTGAGATGAAATTCTGAGTATACTCTCCAGGAATCAGGAAGCAGTTTTCCTGATCTGTAAAAGCTTGAAACGATTTTCTTGTCAATTTCTTTTGGTATTTCAGGAATTGATAAGGATGTTGGAGAAACCAAACGTACAAACCCGGATATCTCACCAGCCAAGAGGGGTCGGGGTGAAAAGCCAGCGAGAATGTAATAACCACAAAACATTCAGCGGTTTATCAAGATGCCCCCGACCCCAACAGAGTGTAACTCGCCGAGCTA
>Ga0081535_101067_pt1 | contig 10759 bp, 8 predicted proteins | sample HotLakmasection3_FD_71020 | JGI IMG/M metagenome (GOLD analysis project Ga0081535, IMG submission 71020) | Hypersaline microbial mat communities from Hot Lake, Washington, USA - Section #3 (SPADES assembly) (version 2) | ecosystem: Environmental > Aquatic > Non-marine Saline and Alkaline >... | reverse complement strand
CTTGTTTTCAAAAATCTCTTCTTTTGACAGGCGAGTAAAATTAAAAAAGGGAAGTTTTTCGGGATTACTTTCCAAAAAGGAAAGTCTAAAAAAAGTTTTTTACGACTAATGTTACGTTTCATTTTTTGTTTGTATTTATGAACACCCTTCGCAATTTAACAATTCCGCAACTTCATTCAGTTTCTTGGTGAGTCTTTTTTTCCTCAAGGATGTTCAAGAAAAAAACTTCTCCACTCGATGTTTTTCATGAAAGTGCTAAAGATTTGGAATGGTGGAAAAAAGTTCAAAAAAGCCCTTCCTTTCCAGATAAAATGAAACGTGCTTTTCCTCGTATAACAAATGCTTATGAAGATGTACTCGAACTTTTGCACCATTATTTTCTTATCCAGTCAAAAATTCTCTCAGACAAAAATATATATAAAGAACGCTATTTTTTCATCCTTCCTTGTTGTGGAGAGGTTGTTATTTTAGATGAAAAAGACATGAAAATCGATCCTGTCGACTCGAGTTGTTGCACTTTGGCGAGAATGGAAACAGTTCATGCAACTTTTTCAAGCATGTTGTTCGATATTTCGAAAATGAAAGTCGACTTGAAAGATGAACATGAAGATTTATTTCAAAAGGAATGTAAAAATTGTAAAGAGAAGACTCTTTCTTGGTTTAGGAAATATAACACTGGCCTCATGAAATACTACAGAATGAAAGAAGGAGGAAAAATCGAATCCATGCTCTATTATGAAAGAAAATTGTGTCCATTGGAAGATGACTTTTTTTTATGCATGAAACAAGTAACTCCTATCTTGTGGAGACATTATGATTGGAAGGAGAAAGATTTTGGAAATTCCCAACAAATAAAAATATGGGTGTTTGAAGAATTGTTGAAGGAGAATAAAAATCATATAGAACTTTCATTTCAAACTGCATATACTGCTGTGAAAGAAGTACTTCATAAATTTGTGGAAACCTTGGGCCAGCCAACCACTACACCAGAAGAAGATGATGAAGAAGAAGGGGAATATATCGAAATTTCAGATAGTCACAGTGGTAGCAGAGATTCACATGAAGAAGAAGAAGACGATTACGATTATGAAGATGGAGTAGTTTCTGATAGTGCACCAATCGAATATGAGAGTGGAGTAGATGTAGAAGAAGAAGAAGAAGAAGAAGAAGAAGAAGAAGTTGTAGTAAAATCACCAGTCAAGAAATTTAAAAACCTTTCCTTCGCTTTTTCAGATGTGGAAGCATTTATTCCAGATGAAGAAGATAGAGGCAACTCTGCGAGTGATGGTTCTTTTGTGGATTTCAATGAAGAAGAGTTGGCCCTGATCGAAGAAGCAAGAGAAATGAACAAATCTTGGAAGAATCTATCCAATGAAGAAGTTTGGGAAAATATAGAAAAGAAACACGAAGCAAACAAGAAGAAGGAAAGACAAAGGATCGAAAAATCCAAATTCTTCGATAACGAAGCAGGTGAACATCGTGGAAAAGAAAAGGAACAAAGTTCATCCGAATTGGATGAAATAGAAATCGAGGAAAGAAGATTGAAAAGGATGAACAAGAAAAAGAAAAAGAAAATATCAGATGATGTGGATGATTCATCGACCAAACAAGTTTCCAAACGACTAAAGAAAAAGCAAAAGACATCACAAGAGAAATTGGACGATTTATTGAAGGAAATAGATGGTGAAGGTGAAGGTGAAGATGTTTTTGAAATGCAACCACCAACAACAAAAAAACAACTCACTTTGCAATCATTTATGAAAAAATAATAAATAAACATTGCCTTTCAATTGTTTCATTGTCCTTTTTTCTAAAGGTTTGTATAGTCTTACCTTTTGTCCAAAAAAAAAACAAAGAAAGAAAGAAGATGAGTTCCAGCTTGGAAAACCGACAACCATATGCTTTTTCTACCATCTATGGTGGAGCTAAAACAGCCACAGCTACCTTGACTGTTGCAGCTGGAGATTTTGATATCATTGGAACTGGAACCAATGCTGCTGCTGTCAATATTTCATTGCATGTCAGACAGAGTGAAGTTATTTTCGGAATCCCAGAAGTTGCTGTTACTGGTGCTAATGGAACCTCCTCTGCTGGATCAGTTACTGTTGCAACAGTTACAGGTAGCAGTGATTATTATGAGGCATTGGTAGAAGCTGTGAATCCTGCAACCAAAGCAACCTCCAAAACCATCACTGTTCCAGCTGGGAATGTTCGAATTGTGGATGGAAGTGCTGGAACCTATGATATTCCATATTATCTTCGACTTGCCTATGATCATTCAACACCAAATGTTGTCATTAGTATTGTGACGTTCAGTGTCACTGATCTTGGTGCTGCTGCAAGTACAGCCACTTTTGGTGCATCTAATGTTCGACTTCCATTGTTCAACCAATTGTCCTATTAAATTCCAAAAAAAATCAAACAATAATAAAGACAAACCTTTGAGGTTCCTTTTTTTCTAAGAGTAATAATGATTCATCTTCTTTTTTTTTTATTTCAAAAATGACAGAGGCAGGACCTTTTTATTCCCACCAAATTGGTCCCAAACAAATTGGTCAAACACAAGCACTTTGGAAAAGGAATCATGTAGGGACCTTTCCAGTCCAACAACATCGAGATGCTCCTCCAACCATGCAAAAAGCTTATCATAGTGCACAAACAAAAAGAACTTTGAGTAATCAAGAATATTGGAATGTGGACAATGCAAATCGTCCAGTTACTGTCCAGGAAATGAGAGAATTTGCAGAAAAATACAAGGTTCCACAAAGAAATGCAAATAGACACAATGTAGGAGACATTATTGTGGTTCGAAAACCAAAAAATCCCCAATTGGATATTCGAGGAGATCCACAAGGATTGGATCAAAGAAACTTTTCATTACCTCACATTCCAGTTGGAAATGATATGCATCCACATGTGTTAAATCGATCCAATTGGCATGAAAAAAGAGGATTTAACCAACCAGCAGATCCTCGATATTAAAAAAAAACAAAGAGAAGGGGGAATTTTCATGGAGTGATGTACATTTTTGTATTTACAATCATATATACACATGCAAATAAAAAAATATATTTCGATTCATTTCATATCTCTATCTCTCTCAATCATCAAAAAAACTCGACAAGGAAGAACCAGTTTCATCGCATTCCTTTTTATCTTTGCGTTGAATTTTTGGATTTTCTTTGGCAACAGTCATGAAATTACGTGGTTTTGTAGAATATGCATCCAATCTCCTTTTCTTTTTTGGAGGATAGATACCAGTGCTTTTGATGGAATCTGAAACATTGACACTTCCAAAAGGTTCTACTTTTTCCACAGTATAACTGACAGAAACCCATTTTTCATCCAGTGGTGTGGTGTTTGGTTGTTTTTTTGTTTTTCGATTGGTTTTGATACAGGTTGGTGCGACATTCTGTGTCTCCCAGGATAAAACCTTGAAAGATTCTTCACGGAAAGTCTTGTAATCCATGTTTCCTCCAAACTTGATCAATTCTGATCGTGGTAATGCCATAGGTATTGATTTCAATTTTCGAGTCCAAGGAAATTTACACCAAATATAAGAGATGAAATTTGTACATCGCATTTCAAATTCTCTTGCAGAAAGTTCCGATTTTAAATATTTGTGAAGGTATGATTTTGCACAAGGTACCATGCAACATGGATATTGAATAATTGCCACCACTGGATGACCTTTGGAGTTTCTTTCCATTCTCAAAGGAATACCCACAGGTTCTTCACCCTCTGAAATTGGATGTCCACAATACCAACAATCACTTTTTTTTGGATCAATTGGTTTTGCAGGATGACAACTCCATTTGATTTCAATAACCTCATTCTCCCTCAATTGAACCAACTTGACCTTTCTTTGACGATAAGTCACAGGAAGTTCTTCTATTCCACTACTCTTTTGTAAAAAAGTGGGAACAGACTCGGAGGGATGAAATTTCGGCATTTTTTTTCCAAAAAATCCAATCAAATCAATAATTTTAAACAAAAAAAAATTGATTAGACGTTGGAGGACATGGGAAACACACACACCTGAAAAACGTTCTTTTTTCTATAATTAGAAAAGAAAAAAGAATGTATAAACACCAAGCAAGACCTGATTTGTATTTAGGAGGATTGGATAACCAAAGGAACCAAGTTTTGGCATTGGTTTTGAAAGCAAGACCAGATTTGAACAATGAAAGGGATATAAAATATGTCTCTGCTCTCATTCAAGCCACATTATTGTCACATCCTCTTCCTTATGCTCAACAACAAATCCCTTTTGTAAATTACATTGCATACATTGAAGAAAGAGTCTTGGAAAAACTCAAAACACCTCGAAGTTTTCAAAATCAACATCATAGACAAACAATCATAGATCCCAATGCACCTCTTCAATTTCAAACGAGACCAAATCCACAAGGTTTCAAAAGAGATAATGGAACAAGAACAAGAAGACAATTCATTCGACAACAACAAACACCCACCAAATTCATCAAATTCCATCCCACACACCATAGCAATGTGTAAATAAAATCATTTTTTTCTATCATGCTTTTCAAATTCTTTTCTTCTCTCTTTTTTTAATTGGAGAGTGATACTTTGTTGTTGTTGTTGTTTACATCCATGATATTATTTTCTTGGTATGGGAAAGTATGAAACAAAAGAAAACAGATTGCCCTGGTTATTTGAAAAAGGGTTGTTCACTTCGACAAACATACAAAGATTTACAACTTGCAAGAATGGATGTAGAACGTTTGAATCAAATGAATCCACAAAAAACATTGGTTATTCGAGTTGGAGAACTCGATCCAACAGAAGACAACGTGTCTGCTTGGAAAATATATTTTGAAAGAGAATATGGAAAGATAAAAGACATTCATTTGTCAAGCAATAAGAAATATATATACATGGAATTTGAAAATGAAAAAGAGATGCAGGCTGCTTATGCAGAGGCATATGAAAGATATTTGTTGAAAGATCCAAAATTGGAAGATTTTTTTTTCAGGAGAGGATATGAAGCAGATTGGTGGACACCTCCAGAGTTTTTATTGGAAGAAGATGATGATAGTGATGAGGAAGAGGAAAAAGAACAAAAGAAAGAAGAAGATGATGATAGTGATGATGAGGATGAAGAAGATGATGATGATGACAGTGATGATGGTGATGAACCTACTTCCAATGAACAACTTCTTTTAAGTGCAATGAAAAAGGTTTTGAAAAAAGTGGAAAAAAAGACAGGTGGCAAAGAAAAAAAGGATTGCTCGAGTTTGACAGATCGAATCAATGATTTAGTTCACAATATGGATATGCAAAGGAAATTTCAAAAAGAAATCCATAAATTACTTGAAAAAAACACCAAATCACAAGTAAAACATCTTTCCAAACGCATTGATCATCTTGAAAAACTGGAAAGAAAATATGATGGATGTTTACATCCCATGAAAGTCATTGGAACAACAACAACAACAAATCCTCAACCAGTCTTGGTTGCTTCCAATCCAGCAACAACAACAACAATAGAAACACCACTTGTAACAAATCCTGAAGGTTTGATTCGTCTTCAAAGGGATGTACCCATTGGAGAAGCAGCCATTCCTGTCCCTTCCAATCAAGGAGTTTTGACAGAAGATCCTGGAATTTTAAAGGTCCAAACAGATTATGCAGAAAAAGCAGATCAACTCTTGGGAGAAATGAATGCAATGATAGAGAAAGAGAAACAAGAGCAAAAAGAAATAGATGAAAAGTTTCGACAAGAGACAGAAGAAGCCAAACAACAAGAATTAAAAAGAAGAAAGGGTTGGTTGAATAATTGGTTTGGTTCCTCTACACCTATCAGAGGACCTGATCCTCAACTTTATTTAAAAAGACAACTTGCACTTCGAGAGAAACAACAAAAAGAACGCGAAGAAAGACTTCGTGAAAAAGAAAAGGCTTTGAGATCCGAATATGATCAAAAAATGAGAAAGTATGCAGAAGAGAATTTGAAAAAAGTGATGGAAACATTGCAAAAACAAAAACAAGAATGGGATCAACAATATCACAGTGTTTTGAAAAAGAAAGACAATCAATTGCAAGAAATACAGAGAGTGATTATGGAAAATTTCATCAATAGTCGATTGAAACACGATCCTTCTGCAGAACAAAGGGAGATGTATGATAAAATTCAAACCAAACAAGGTGAAATGATGGATAAATTTATGCAAATTGTTGCAACGTTGATTCAAAAAACTACAAGTTCCAATGGAACCCCTCCTTCACATCCACAACAACAAAGTGGATATTTGCCTCCCGAGTTTTTTCAGGAAATCAACAAATTGCGTTCTGAAATGCAACAATCTCGTTCTTCTTTTGATCCAAGTTTTCAAAAAGGATTGGATCGCATTGAATCTCGTTTAATGGATTTAGAAAAGGCTTCTTATTCAAAGCAGTCTCCACATCCACAACAACAAAGTGGATATTTGCCTCCCGAATTTTTTCAGGAAATCAACAAATTGCGTTCTGAAGTGCAACAATCTCGTTCTTCTTTTGATCCAAGTTTTCAAAAAGGATTGGATCGCATCGAATCTCGTTTAATGGATTTAGAAAAGACTTCCTATTCAAAACAACAACAACAACCACAATTCATTAACACTCCCCCTGTTTCACCACAAATCATCACCACACCAAGTTCTTCCTCTTCACCAAACTTTCTTCCCTTTCCAATTTATATTCCCATGGGACAAGGAGCCGCTCCGGCTTCGCAAACCTTTGATACTTCTTTTTATTCTTCTTCTTTAGAGAAGATTCTGGAAAAATTTTCGAAATCTGCCACACCAGAGACCACTTCCACATCAGTTGAACAAAAACCACCCCCAACACAACCCACACCTGTGGAACAGCAACAACAACAACAACAACAACAACAACAACAACAACAACAACAACAACAACAACAACAACAACAACCCGCTGCTATGGAAAAACAACAATCAACAGAAAGTTGGAGTGAGAGAAAGGCAAGACGATTTGTTGAGATGCTTCAACATGGCTTTGAAAATCAACCTGGTAAAGAACCCAAGAAAGATGGTGGAGCCGAAAAGAAAAGAAAGGAAAAAGAGGAAAAAGAAAGGAAACAAAAAGAGGAAAAAGAGAGGAGAGAAAGAGAAGAAAAAGAAAGAAGAGAAAAAGAGGAAAAAGAAAAAAAAGAAAAAGAACCTTTCATAAAGCCTATCACAAAGAAAAAACCTTTCCAAATAAAAACCATTGGAGTTGAAAAGAAAGTAGAAATAACAGAGGAAGAACAATTGTTGACAGAAAGTATGATTGAAGACAAGGTTCAAAAGGCTATGAAGATATTGAACCCATTATCATTTGAAGAACAGAAGGAACTGATGCCAGAAGTAATAGAGTTGTTTAACCCAATATTGCCAATATTAGTCGAGTCTGCTGGTCCTGAACTCAAGTTTTACCTACAAAAAATAGAAGCTTCTGAGAGTTTGCAGATTGCTTTAATTGGACGTGCAATTGTATCCTTGGGGAAGATTTGTCAAGATGAAACACTTCGACAAGCTGTCGATCGTCTTTTCCGGAAGGACCCAAGGATGGAGAGTATGAAATATCCCAAAAGAGCTAAAGAGACAAGAGAGGATGCACAAAGGAATCTTTTTTTATTGAAAGGAATACCACTCATTCAAAATTTGGTGAAGTCTCACAATCGATACAAAATTTTCTACTATTTTATGGTTGCCTATCTTACTTCATTGGTACATGACAGTGTTGTCAGTGCAAGTGTTTTGAGGAAAATATTCAATGATTCCGATAACATGGCCACAAAATCTCTTATGCAAGAATATCATTATATGGTAGAAAGGCTCAAAGATGCTGGAGGTATGGCTAACGCAGATGATAAGAGGAATTTTGGAACAAGTGGTGATATGGATTACTCTTTTTTCAGTAAAGAATATGAAGATTTAGAGAAGGAAATCAAGCAAAAACCTACTAGTACAATAACAATAGAAAAGGAAAAGAAAATTGGAGGTGAAAAGAAGGAAGGAGAAGAAGAGAAAAAAGAGAAGGAATGGCAAAAAGGATTTCAACAAAAATTGAGTGAATTGGAACTTAACCTTTTTATGCATGTTGTTTCAGAGGTGCCAACTTTTAGTGATCTTCGGAATTTTGTTGAAAAATATGAAAAGAAATGGAAGGAATCATTAGAAAATGAAATTCCTATTTCAAAAGTGGTTGGTCATGGAGAATTAGATGCTTTCAGGATTAGTTGGGAGAATGCTGGAAAGAATTTGGCAGGTTGGGAGAACGGTTTAAAGGAAGTGAAAGAAAAGAAGGAAGTCTTTAAAAAACAATATAAATTCATCCCACCTTCTGAATATCAAAAATGGCAAGCTTTCGAAAAATCAGAAGACTCGATGGATAAACAGAGTAAAGAATTGAACAGCCTTTATGAAAAAGCAGGAGAGATTTTGGCAAAATTGGAAGATTTGGAGGAAAAAGAATCTAAAGGACCTTCTACAGGAGAACCTGAACCCAAACCAGCTCCAACCCCAAAGAAGAAATTTGAAAAACTAGATTTTTCAAAGGATACTGCAACACATATTGAAGAAATGAAAAACATGCCAATTCCAGAAGGCAAAACTCCAGAAGAAATAGAAGAACATAAAAGGGCGATGAGTATCTTTGAAAGAGCTTCAGATGCTGTGTCTCTTCTGGGAGAAATTTTAGGTTATCCTCGAGATAAATAAAGAATAAACAAGTTTAAAAAATAATAAGAACAAAATATTTTCTCTGTACACATATACAGTATTAGGTGTTTACCATGAATCCAAATCTACTTGCATTCAATGCTTTCAATCAAAGTTTGGGGAGTGTTTCGAATGGAGGTATCTTGTTTCTTACCTTGAATGAGTTGTACAAACGATATGGGATCGAATATGAAGAAAAATATTTCCGTGAAAAGTTGGAAAAACTCTTGGCACCTTTGGGTGATCTTTCCCTTCGATCCCTTCCTGGTTTGGGATCAGGAAATGCTCGAATGATTGAAGGTGTTTTGAGAAATTTGCAACAATTGTATAAAAGATCGGATCGTCTCAGTCAACAAAGAGATGAATTTGTAGAAGGAAATGGTAATCTCATTGCTGGTGCTTATTTGGTCTCTGCTGGATTACTTGTTTTTATTTGGCTTTCACAAGGTGGAGATTTCTCCTCCATCATTCAAGCAATCATGAAAACAGTTGGAATCTTGGTCATTGGCTTTGCATTGGCTTATATGATGTTTATGTATGAGGGAAGAAGTTTTCAAAGCATCACACCCAATGATATGTTCGAAATGGCAGTTCAATCTCTCATGAATTATCAAAATAACAATGCAAATTCCTCTCTCTAACCATCTCACTTTTCTGTTTTCTAAAGTATACAAATAAAACACGATTTTGAAATGGGGTTGTTTTTACAAAAAATCATTGCTGGGGGTTCTCTCGCGTTCATGCTTTATTTAGTCCTCATGTGTCCTTGTAAACGATTGTTATGTTGCCATTTGGGTTCCTTTTACATTGCCTTGGCTCTTTTGATGGCAGTTGTCTTGTCTGAGAATGGATTCAAAGTAGTTGATCCTTCTTGTTAAATTTTTGTTGTTCATGGTAATACCAAATAAAGAGGTTGATGAAGTGGAAGTCCAAGTTGGGAGAGAATTGGATCTTCATTCATATTTCTTGTAAAGTGTTCTGGATGATATTGGTTCGGTAAAAAATGGAGTGGTATCACATTTGCTTTGATGAGAACTTGAGCCACAAATTCAGAACAAAAGTAAGTATCCACAGTGGATTCTTTTGGAGGGAGTGGAAAAGAAGAAAAACCTTGCACACTTCGAAGAAGATCCATGTTGTTTTTGTTGAATTTGTAACAACGTTCTTCTGGAACCAAGGATGCAATTTTTTTTCGTTGTTCTGAGGTCAAATCCAAAGGTTTCCAATAAAGAAGACCTTTGTAGGTGGAAAGATATGCTCTCAAATCATTGACTTGAACACCTTCATGACATTCGAAATTCACCAAATCGACTCTTTGATCCGATGGATCAGAATGCCAAATTAAAACTTCGTTTCTTTTGTTTTTCAAGGCAAAACCAACGTGTGTGAATGGAGAATTGGACCAAATTCGAACAATTTCGGATGTCTTTTCTCCTCCAACAAACAATAAGAGATCTCCTGTTTTACAAACTTTTTGAAAATCGAACCATCGAATGATTTGATAACTATGTGCTTTTGGAAGAGCATTTGGAAGAAGAGCCACCATCTTGTGGATGGTCATCCATAGCACCAAACAAAAAGAACCAAGAAATAGGAGTGAACGAGCGTCTTCAAAAAACATATTTTTTTTTTGCAATGTTTACATACAAATAAGAAAAGAGACAAAGTGTGGAATTGGCTATTTATTTGTTTACATTGTAAAAATATATATATATATGTGTGTATGTATTAAATATTATATTGGAATTACCACCATTTCTTCATTTCAACTGCTGAAGAAGAATAATCAATCCAATTATTTCCATTTTCCTTCATTTTTTTTGAAAACTCTCCTCCACTTTGCACTTCTCTGAAAGGTGCCAAATCTGAGATCGGTGGCAAATATTGTCTACCATCATTTACTTCACGAAAACTTCTTTTTTTTGTGTTTTCTTGTTGTCTTTGAGAATACATTTGAAATGGATCTGTGTCATCCTCAATTTCAATGGGGATAATTTCTTGTCTTTGAGTATTTTGAAAACAACTTGGTGCCA
>Ga0081535_101065_pt1 | contig 10788 bp, 7 predicted proteins | sample HotLakmasection3_FD_71020 | JGI IMG/M metagenome (GOLD analysis project Ga0081535, IMG submission 71020) | Hypersaline microbial mat communities from Hot Lake, Washington, USA - Section #3 (SPADES assembly) (version 2) | ecosystem: Environmental > Aquatic > Non-marine Saline and Alkaline >... | reverse complement strand
GTCTCGTCGCGGCGGGCTCGACGGCGCGTTCGGTGCAGTGCGGGAGGATCGCGACACGGCCCGTGGGCGCGCCGAGCGGGGCGAGGTCGGCCTGGGCGAGCCACTCCTGCGGCAGCTTCACGGGCGGCACCTCGCGGCGGAGGATCTCCGGGTACTCGTCGCGGAAGAGGAGCGTGGCGGCGGGGTCGATCGAGACGAGTTCGGCGCCGCGGTCGGCCAGACGGGTCAGTTCCCCGGCGCGGCGCTCGGCGAGCGTCGCGAACTCGCGGAGGTATCCCTTGACGTGGAGCGGCTTGCCCGTGGGCGCGTAGGGCTTGAGGTGAACCCGGCGCCCGAGCGCGCGGGCCAGTCGGAGCGTCGCCACGACCGCGGTCGGCGTGAAGAACGTGGTGAAGGCGTCCTGGATGAGCACCAGATCCCCGGCGCGCACGCCTGCCTCGTCGTAGCGCTTCGCGGGGTCGTCCCGCAGGAGCTCGGCGAGCGAGGGGGAAGCCAGGAGCGGCGGGTCGACGAGGCCGACGGCTCGCGCGAGGGCGCGGGCGGGACCGACGCGACCGAGCTTGACGGTCCACGGCGCCCTGGCGACGAGCGGGAGCATTCGCTCGGTGTCCGCGATGAGGCGGTCGCGCAGGCGGCGCGGGTAGCGGTCGTGGTACGCCTGGAGGAAGCGGGCGCGGAAGCTCGGGACGTCGACCTTCACGGGGCACTGCCCCGCGCACGCCTTGCACGCGAGGCAGCCCTCCATCGCCTCGTAGACCTCGTGGGAAAAATCGTTCTCGCCGGCGAGCCTGTTTCGCCAGCGGGCGATGGGGCTCGTTCGCGGCGCCTGTCGCGGGTCGAGGAGCGCTTCGGCGGCCACGCCCGCGCGGGAGAGCTGGCGGAGCCACTCGCGCATGAGGTCGGCGCGGCCCTTGGGCGTGTGGATGCGGTCGCGCGTCTCCTTCCACGAGGGGCACATGACGAAGTGCGGGTCCTCGTTGTGGCACAGCGCGTTGCCGTTGCAGCGGAAGGGGTCGTTGATCTCGTCGCGGACGGCCCTTGGCGTCTGCGCGTCGAAGGCGCCGCGGGTGGTCGCCTCGATGGTGAGCATGACCGCGGTCGACTCGGGCGGGGAGACGATCTTCCCCGGGTTGAGCTGGTTGCGCGGGTCGGCGGCGCCCTTGATCGAGCGCATGGCGGCGTGGATCGTCTCGCCGAAGAAGAACGCGTTGTAGGCGCCGCGGACGCCCTTGCCGTGCTCGCCCCAGAGGACGCCCGCGCAGTCGCGGGCGAGCGCGGCGACGGCGTCCGAGACGCGGCGGACGATCAGGGGATCCTCGGGGCTGGCGAGATCGACGGCGGGTCGGACGTGGATGACGCCGGCGTCGGCGTGCCCGTACATGCCGTAGCGGAGGCGCTCGCGATCGAGGATGTCGCGGAAGCCGCGGACGAAGCGCGGGAGGTTCTCGAGGGGGACGGCCGCGTCCTCGACGAACGCGGCGGGCTTGCGGTCGCCTGGGAGATTGCCCATGAGCCCGACGGCGCGCTTGCGGAGCGCCCACCACGCGGCGGCGCGGGACGGATCGTCGGCGCGGATCGCGCGCGTCGGCCTCTCGCGTCCGGCGGCGACGTCCGCGAGGAGGCGGTCGAGCGTGCGCCAGAGAGCCGGTTCGTCGTCGCCCGCGAACTCGACGAGATTGATCGCGCCGGGCGGGTCTCCCGCTTCGAGGTCGGCCCTGACCGCGAGGTAGGACTCGTCGGCGCGGACGAGGGCGAGGAGGTGGTCGTCCATCGTCTCGACGGCGGCGGGCTCGCGCGGGCGGAGCTCGGCGGCGTGCTCGACGGCGTCGTCGAAGGAGGCGTAGGTCAGGACGACGAGGTTCGTGTACTTCGGTCGCGGCGAGAGTCGGAGCGTCGCCTCCGTGACGAGGCAGAGCGTGCCCTCGGCGCCCGAGATGAGGTAGTTCGGGTTGAATCGCCCGTCCGGATTGGCCCGGATCATCGGGAGGTTGTAGCCGCTCGGGTAGCGGGAGAGCTTCGGGAAGGCGCGGTCGATCTCGCGGGCGAGTTCGATCGCCACGCGGTCGGCCTCGCGGCAGAAGGCGCCGGGGGCGTCGGTCCGCGCCTTGGTCTGCGCCAGCTCGCTCTCGTCCATCGCGCGGGAGACGAACTCGGCGCCGTCCGCGAAGACGCAGCGGAGCTCGGCGATCGAGCCCGAGGTCTTGCCGTAGAGCATGGATCCCTTGCCCGCGGCGTCGGTGGCGATCATGCCGCCGAGGGAGGCGCGGCTGCTCGTGGAGCAGTTCGGGCCGAAGAGGAGGCCGTGCCTCGCCGCCTCGGCGTTGAGGGCGTCGAGGATGACTCCCGGCCCAACGCGGGCGAGTCGGCGGTCGGCGTCGATCTCGAGGATGCGGTTCATGCGCGCGGCGAAGTCGACGACGACGGACGTCGTGAGTGAGTGAGCGCTCGTGGCGGTGCCGCCGCCGCGGGCGGTGAGGGCGATCTCGCGGAAGCGGTCTTCGGCGGCGAGGCGCGCCAGGAGCGAGACGTCGTCGTGTCCGGCGGGCTCGACGACGGCCTGGGGGATGAACTGGTAGAGGGAGTTGTCGGTGGCGCGGACGAGGCGGTCGGCGTAGCGGGACGTGAGCCCGCCTCGGAACCCGGCGGCGCGGAGCTCGCGGAGGTACGCCCGCACGACGGGCTCGACGGTCTGTTCGGGCTCGAGGCGCGGGATCATCGGCGGCGGAGGCTCCCCACAAGCGGGCGATCGGCATGGTAGGCGGAGCGACCGCGCTCCTGCTTCGGGTGGCGTCGGACTCCGGCGGGCGTCTATCTTGCCCGCCATGAACGACGCGCCCACGCCGAAGCCCTCCGCCGAGTCCACCCCCGAGGCGATCGCCAGGCGCGGGTGGTTCGCCCGCTTCCTGGCGGCCGTGGAGTGGCTCGGGAACGTGCTTCCCCACCCGGTGACGCTCTTTGCGCTCTTTGCGCTGGCGATCGTGTTCCTGAGCGCTCTGGCGACCCGCTTTCACCTGACGGCGGACGATCCGCGGCCCGGCGCGGAGGGGGCGAAGCTCGTGACCCAGTCGCTGCTCTCGGGCGACGGGATCCGGTGGATGAGCCAGAACCTGGTCAGCAACTTCGTGGAGTTCGTCCCGCTCGGGACGGTGCTCGTGGCGCTGCTCGGGGTGGGGGTGGCGGAGAAATCAGGGCTTCTGACGGCGGTGATCCGGGCGCTGGTGCTCGCGGCGCCCAAGCAGCTCGTGACGGTGGTGATCGTCTTCGCGGGCGTGGTGAGCAACACGGCGAGCGAGATGGGCTACGTGGTGCTCATCCCGCTGGCGATGACGATCTTCTACGCGCTCGGTCGGCATCCGTTCGCGGGGATGGCGGCCGCGTTCGCCGGAGTGTCGGGGGGATACTCGGCGAACCTGCTCATCGGGACGGTCGATCCCCTGCTCGCGGGCATCACGCAGGAGGCGGCGCGGCTGATCGACCCCGGCTACGAGGTTCACCCGGCGGTCAACTGGTACTTCATGATCGCGAGCACGTTCCTCATCACGGGCCTTGGGTGGTTCGTGACGGCGAAGATCGTCGAGCCGCGGCTTGGCTCCTACGACCCGATGGAGGCGGAGGAGGACCTGCAGAAGACGCCCGAGATGGGCCGGCTTGAGGCAAAGGAAAAATGGGGCCTCCTGTGGGCGATGGTCTCCGTGGTCCTCGTGAGCCTGTTCTTCGTGGTGCTCGCGGGCCCGCGCTGGATGACGACGGCGTGGCTCGACCAGTGGACGATCTGGGGCGTGCTCCGCAACCCGGACCTGGAGGTGGAGGGCGCCGACAGCTTCCGGCCCATGCTGCGGTCGGTGGTGACGATGATCCTGATCTTCTTCGTCGTGCCGGGGTTCGTGTACGGGCGCGTGGTCGGGACGATGAAGAACGACCGGGACATCATCGACGCGATGGCGGACGCGATGCGGTCGATGGGGCTCTACATCGTGCTTGTTTTCTTCGCGGCGCAGTTCGTGGCGTTCTTCAACTACTCCGGGCTCGGGCAGATCCTGGCGGTGTACGGAGCGGACCTGCTCATCGCGCTGAGGCTCGACAACCCGCTCGTCTTCGTCCCGTTCATCCTGATGTGCTGCTTCGTCAACCTGATGCTGGGCTCGGCGAGCGCGCAGTGGGCGGTGACGGCGCCGATCTTCGTTCCGATGCTCATGACGATCGGGTACAGCCCCGAGGTGATCCAGGCGGCGTACCGCATCGGCGACTCCTCGACGAACATCATCACGCCCATGATGAGCTACTTCGGGCTGATTCTCGCGGTCGCGACGCGCTACAAGCGCGATCTGGGCATCGGCACGCTCGTCGCGACGATGCTGCCCTACACGATCTTCTTCCTGATCGGGTGGACGTGCCTCTTCTACCTCTGGGTGTTCCTGCTCGGGCTGCCGGTGGGCCCCGGAGCGCCGACCTACTACACGCCGGCAGGATGAGCGCGTTTTCACGCGCAGCGCGCATGACATTGCTCTCATGCGTCTCTTGAGGTAGTCTGACGGTCTTCGCCGCGTCGCGCCGATCGCCGCCTCGGAGCGGGACTCGCGTGCGTGCGGGTGGGTTCCTCCAGCTTCTTCCGCGACCGAGAGGCCCCTGTGAACCGGCTCAGTCTCGGACATGCCGCCCTCTGCCTGACGGCGGCCATCGGTGCGTCCGCGCTCATTCCCTCCGCGGCGGGCCAACCCTCGCCGGCGACGCCGCCCGCGGCGGACTTTGACTTCTCCGGCGGTGACGCGGAGACGCGGCGGCTTGTTTCCGGCGAGCTCGGGGCCGGTCATTTTTCGCTGGCGTGGCAGGGCGACGCCGACGACGCGATCTTCATCGTTCAGAGGAGCCCGGACGCCGACTTCGAGAGCGCGGTCGTGTGCTTCGAGGGCGCGCAGCGGCGGGCGCACCTTTCCGGCCTTGAAGACGGCGAGCACTACTTCCGCGTCGCCGCCAAAGCCTCGCCTGACGCCGAGTGGGCCGAGTGGTCGGAGCCGGCGACGCTGACGGTGGCGCATCATGATCTCGGCGTCGCCTTCGCCTTCGCGAGCGTCGGCGCCGTGCTCTTTCTCAGCATCGTCGCCTTCGTCATCGTCGCGCCGAGACGGGTGGAGGCGTAAGTGACGGGCACGGTGCTCTCGCCGAACGTCGGGTGGGCCCTGCTCTCGCTCTTCGGCGTGATCTGGGTCGCGCTCGGCATCTACTGGGGACGCAAGGCCAGGAGCCTCGACGGCTTCATGGTCGCGGGCCGGAACGTCGGGCTCGCGCTCGGGACGGCGACGGCGGTCGCGACGTGGATGACGTCGAACACGACGATGCTCGCGCCCCAGTTCGCGCTCGAGCTCGGCGTGTGGGGCATGCTCGCCTATTCGACGGCGGCCTTCGGGCTGTTTCTCTTTGCGCCGATGGCCAGGCGGATTCGCGAGGTCATGCCGAGCGGGTACACGAGCGTCGAGTTCATGCGACTGCGGTACGGCCCGACGACCTACGGCGTGTTCCTGGTCATCTCGCTCTTCTACTCGCTCACCTGGATGGTGAGCATGGGCATCGCGGGCGGGATCCTGCTTGAGGCGCTGTCGGGCATCCCGTACGTCTACGGCATGAGCATCATCCTGCTCGTGTGCGTCATCTACACGCTCTTCGGCGGCCTCTTTGCCGTCATCGGCACCGACTTCATCCAGAGCTCGATCATTCTCTTCGGCGTCGTCGCCGTGGCGATCGCCGTCATCAGCAGGGTCTCGCTCGAGGAGGTGCACGCCAACCTCGTCGAGCGCCGACCGATGCTCCTGAGCGCGCTCTTCCCCGCGGCGATCATCGCGATCTTCAACAACATGCTCTTCGGCATCGGCGAGATCTTTCACTCGAACGTGTGGTGGAGCCGGGCGTTCGCCATGCGCGAGGGCGTCGGAACCAGGGCGTACGCGCTCGCGGGCCTGCTGTGGCTCCCGATCCCGATCGTCGCGGGGTTCCTCGGGCTGGCCGCGCCGGCGCTGGACGTCAACGTCGTTCGTCCGGACACCGTCGGCCCGATCGTGGCTGCGGCGACGCTCGGGGAGGTCGGCGCCGTCCTCGTCTTCATCGTCGTCTTCTGTTCGCTCGCCTCGAGCATCGACAGCCTGCTCGCGGCGACGAGCGACGTGGTGACGACGGAGGTCGTCCGCCCGCTCTTCCTCCGCGGCGCGAGCAAGCAGCGGCTGCGAACGGTCGCGGGATTCGTCATCGCGGGGCTGGGTCTGCTGACGTGGCTCGCGTGCCTGCCCTGGCCGGCGATCGCGGGGCATCTCGGGAGCGGCGGCGATTTCCACGAGAACGTGATCGCGGCGGGCCAGCCGATCGGCACGCTCGCGACGGTGCTGTTCCTCGCCGGACCGCTCGTGGGGGCCACGATCTGGCCGATCCTCACCGGGCTCTACCTGAAGCGCTCGAGCGCCGCCGGCGCGTCGACGGCGATGGTCGCGGGCGCCGGGTGCGGGCTCGTCGCGTATTTCGAGATCGGGTGGTACGCCGCGACGCTTGTCGGGACGGGCGTGTCCTTCGCGATCACGGCGCTGACGGTGTGGCTGCTCCCCGCGACGTTCGAGTGGTCGCGCCTCTCAGGCGCCGAGCTCCGCGAGGGAGCCGCGGCGTGACGCTCTTTCCCGTCTGGTTCCTGACGGCGATCGTCTACGGCGCGATCGCGCTCGCGTTCGGCGGCCTCGTCGCGCTCGGAGCGCTGCTCGCGCGCGACCTCAAGCAACGGAACGTCTGGTGAGTCCCATGTCTTCACGACGCGAGAGACCTTCGATGACCACCCTCCACGGTCTGCCCTACGGCGCCAACTCCACCGGCCTTCGGCTTGATCCGCGCGAGCTGCTCGACGCCCACGGGCGCGAGATCGATTTCGGCTTGCTCGACGCGTTCGCGGGGCGCTCGATCGTCAGCGCGCTCGATTTCTCGCGCGACGAGGTGGTCGAGCTCGCCAAGCTCGCGGCGCTCCTCGAGAGCACGCGCGTCGAGATGCGCAAGCCTCTCGACGGCAAGATCATCATCACCGCGTTCTTCGAGCCCTCCACGCGCACGCGTCTGTCCTTTGAGAGCGCGATCGAGCGCCTCGACGGCAAGGTGCTGTCGGTGCCCGACGGCGGGATGACGGGCGCCGCCAAGGGCGAATCCCTCGCCGACATCGGAGAGATGTTCAACACCTACGGCGATGCGGTCGTCATGCGGCACACCAAGACGAGCAGCTGCGACGAGATCCGAACGAACCTGACGCTCCCGCTCATCAACGCGGGCAACGGGTCGGGGCATCACCCCTCTCAGGCGCTGCTTGACTGGTACGCGCTCCTCAAGTGGCGTCCGGCGCTGTCGCTCCCGAGCCCGAGCGAGGACGACCGGCTCCACCTCGCGATCATCGGCACGCCGGGCAACATGCGCGCGGTCAAGAGCTTCCTGCACGTGGCGCTCAAGCTTCCCGAGGCCGTGCGGAGGATCACGGTGATCAGCGAGATGGCGGACCCGTTCGGTTCCGCCCTGCGACCCGAGGTCGAGGGGTCCCCCGTGCCCGTCGCCGTTTCGCACGATCTGAGGGAGCATCTTGACGACCTGGACGTCATCTACATGAACTCGATCGCGCTGCTCGGGGACAGCTACAAGCAGCTCGACAGCAAGTTCCGGCTGACCTCGGCGAGCGGGCTGAGCCCGAAGACCGTGGTCATGCACCCGCTCGCACGGCGGGGCGAGCTCGACACGAGCCTCGACGGAACGGACCACAACCTGTACTTCGCGCAGGCCGCGGGCGCCGTGTTCTCGCGCCAGGCGCTGCTCGTGAGCGTGTTCGGACGGGCCGAGTGGCTCGAGGACCTGCTCGCGACCTAACGAAAGAGAGATTCACCGTGTGCGGCATCACCGGATTCTGGCGACCAGGCGCGGAGCGCGCGACGGCCGAGGCCTCGCTGCGCTGCATGATGGACACCCTCCACCACCGCGGCCCCGACGGCTCGGGCGCGCACCTCGACATCGATCGCCGGCTCTTCATGGGTCACACGAGGCTCTCGATCGTCGGGCTCGAGACGGGCGCCCAGCCGCTCGTGTCGCCGGGCGACGGGCTCGTCCTGACCGTCAACGGCGAGTTCTACGACTACAAGCGCGTCCGCGCGCGCCTGGCGTGCGACGGGGAGCGGTTCCAGACGCGATCAGACTCCGAGATCGCGATCCCGCTCTACCGGCGCCACGGGCTCGACTTCGTGCATCATCTCCGCGGCGAGTTCGCGATCGCGATCTTTGACCCCCGCGCCGAACGACTGGTCCTCGTCCGCGACCGCTTCGGCGTCAAGCCGCTCTACTACCGGTTCACGGGCGATGAGTTCTTCTACGGCTCCGAGGTCAAGTCGATCATCGAGCACCCGGACGTCCCCGCGGAGCTTGACTCCCGCTCGGTCCTCAACCAGATGATGCAGGTCATGGCGCCCGGCACGACCAGCTACCAGGGCGTCGAGGCGCTCCTGCCGGGCCACATGCTCATCATCGAGAAGGACGGCGAGCGCCTGCGCAAGAAAACGGTGCAGTACTGGGACTTCGAGTTCCCGGTCGCGAGCGAGCACGAGCGCGAGATCGACCCTGAGGTCTGCGTCGAGGGCGTGCGCGACATTTTGCTCGACTCGGTCGTCACGCGCCTCGAGGCCGACGTGCCGGTCGGGTGCTACCTTTCCGGCGGCATCGACAGCTGCTCGATCCTGGGCATCGCGACGGCCGTGCAGCAGTCGCACGTCAAGGCGTTCACGATCAGCTTCGAGCACGAGAGCTACGACGAGCTCTCGATCGCCAGGCAGATCGCCGAGGAGATGCAGGCGGATCACGAGGTCCTTCGGCTCGGCGCGGATGAGCTCTATGGCGAGAGCTTCGAGACGGTGACCCGCCACGCCGAGCGAACGTTCTACAACACGCTCGCCGTCGCGAAGTGGCACATGTCAAAGCGCGTTCGCGAGTGCGGCTACAAGGTGGTCGTGACGGGCGAGGGCTCGGACGAGCTCTTCGGCGGGTACCCCTTCTTCAAGCGTGACATGCTCCTGCACGCGCCGCAGGACGCGGGCAGGGCGAGCGGGATCGAGATCGACATCTTCCGCGGCGCGATCCTCGCGGAGGAGCAGCAGCGTCACCCGGCGTGGGACGACCTCTGCGGCTTCACGCCGTCGTGGATCCAGCCGTGGATGATGACGCTCGCGGCGATCCGTCCGCTGCTTTCGGCGCAGGTCCGGGAGGAGACGGAGGGGTTCGACCCCATCGCCGCGATCGCCGAGACGATCGATCCGGCGAAGGTCCGCGGGCGCCACCCGCTCGACATCGCGCAGTACACGTGGTCGAAGACGATGCTCGAGGGGCAGATCCTGACCTGGGGCGGCGACCGGGTGGACATGGCGAACTCGATGGAGTCGCGCCCGGCGTTTCTCGACCACAACCTGGCGGAGTTCGCGGTGCGCGTGCCGCCGAGCCTCCGCATTAAGGACGGGGTTGAGAAGTGGGTCCTGCGCGAGGCGATGCGCGGCGTTCTGCCCGGGGCGCTCTACAAGCGTGAGAAGTTCGCGTTCATGGCGCCGCCCGCCCACACGAGCGAGAGCAAGACGAGCGGGCTTCAAAAGCTCGCCGACAAGTGGCTCCCGAGCGAGCGCGTGGAGGCCGACGGCCTCTTCGACCCCGAGGCGGTGAGCCTTTTCGTGCGCGAGCGGACGACCGACGACCCGCTGCTCGCTCGCCGGAACGACATCATCCTGAACCATCTCATCCAGCTTCAGATCCTGCGCGAGACGGCCCGCGAGGCGTCCCCCGTCGGGGCCTGACGCGACACGGAGCCGAGACCTTCCACCGGCCGTTCCTCGCGAAGTATGATCCCAACACGAGGCGACCGAGGAGCGACGATGCGGCAGGTCCGGGTCCCCGAGAAGATGGACGACCCGGACCTCCCGGAGAGCGAGCACCGTCGCGCCCTTCGCGGGCTCGCCAGGCTCAACCGAGCGAGCGGCGGCGCCCGCGCGATCTGGAGAGAGTCGCGATCGGCGCTCGATCGGTCCCCCTCGCGCCCTCGCGCGCTGGACGTGGCCTGCGGCGGCGGAGACGTGACGCTCGACCTCGCCCGACGCGCGCGGCGCGCCGGGCTTGACGTCCGGTGGACGCTCGCCGACGTGAGCCCCACCGCGCTCGATCAGGCGAGCGCGCGACTTGAGCGGGGCGGGTTCGCCTGCGAGGTGGTCCGCATCGACGCGCTTGCGGACGAGCTCCCGAGCGGCTTTGACCTCGTGACGTGCTCGCTCTTCCTGCATCATCTCGACCCGCGTGACGCGGCCGCCCTCCTGCGGTCGCTCGCCCGCGCGGCGGCGGGGCGGGTCGTTGTGGCGGACCTGCGCCGGACTCGCCTGAACCTCGTGGCGGCGATCGTCGCGAGCCGGACGCTGAGCCGATCGAGCGTCGTTCATTTCGATGCGCCTGCCTCGGTGCGCGCGGCGTACACTCTCGGGGAGCTTGAGCGGCTTGCCGAGAGCGCCGGGCTCGCGGGGGCTCGCATCCGGCGCGCCTGGCCGCAGCGAATGACCTTGACGTGGGACGCGAACACGCCGCAATCCGGCCCCAGTCCACGCTGAGCGCGCGCGACGCCGCACGCGAACGGTGGGATGCGATCGTCATCGGCGCCGGGCCGGCCGGATGCGTTGCCGCTCACGAGCTCGCGCGCGGCGGGCGCCGGACGCTCCTGGTCGACCGCGCGGCGCCCCCGCGCGGGGAGGTGTGCGGGGGGTGCCTCGC
>Ga0081535_101061_pt1 | contig 10860 bp, 9 predicted proteins | sample HotLakmasection3_FD_71020 | JGI IMG/M metagenome (GOLD analysis project Ga0081535, IMG submission 71020) | Hypersaline microbial mat communities from Hot Lake, Washington, USA - Section #3 (SPADES assembly) (version 2) | ecosystem: Environmental > Aquatic > Non-marine Saline and Alkaline >... | reverse complement strand
CGGGAGCCCGCCGGCGGAGTCCCGGTCGGGGCCGGCCGCCGGATCCACCACCGCCGCCCCGGGCCCGCGGCTCGCTCCACCCGGACCGGGTCCCCGGCCGCCCGCCCCGCGGGGCTCAGCCCGCGACGGCGAGTCCCGGGGCCCCGAGGGTCTCGAAGATCCGCTTCGTCGCATCGGACCGATTGAGGGTGTAGAAGTGGATGCCGTCCACGCCGTGGTCGAGCAGGTCGCGGCACTGCTCCGTGGCCCAGTGGACGCCGATCCGCTCCACGGCGTCGGGATCGTCCTGCCGCTGGTAGAGGTTCTTGAGCAGCCGCGCCGGGAAGCGGGTCCCGCCCGAGAGCTCGGCCATGCGGTGCAGGCCCTTGATCGACGTGATCGGCATGATGCCGGCGATCAGGGGCACGTCGATGCCCGCGAGCCGGCACCGCTCCCGCCAGTCGTAGAACTCGTGGTTGTCGAAGAACAGCTGCGTGCAGACGTAGTCCGCCCCCGCCTCGACCTTGGCCTTGAGGTGGTCCATCTCCGCCAGCCGGTTGGGGGTGGCCGGATGGCCCTCCGGGAAGCCGGCCACGCCGATCCCGAAGCCGCGGGGCTCGGTGGCGTGCCGCTTCCGCTCGTTGAAGCGGCGGATGAAGGCCACGAGGTCGGAGGCGTACGAGAAGGCACCCTTCGGGAAGTCCGGCCCGGCGTCCCGAGGGGGGTCGCCGTGCAGGGCGAGGATGTTGCTGACCCCCGCCTCGGCGTACCGCTCGAGGATCCGGGCGATGTCGGACTCGGAGTGGCCCACGCAGGTCAGATGCGGGATCGGGTCCAGGCTCGTCGCGCGGCCCAGTCGCACCACCAGCTCGTGAGTCCGCTCCCGGGTCGAGCCGCCCGCCCCGTAGGTGACCGACACGAAGCTCGGCCTCAGGGCCTCGAACTCCGCGATCCGGCCGAACAGGCGGTCCCACGCGTCGTCGGACTTCGGGGGGAAGAACTCGAAGCTGAAGGTGGTGGGCTCCTTCAGGAAGACGTCACGGATGTGCATGGTTCCCTACTATACGCGCTTGTGAACCCGCCTCCGGGCGGCCGGACGTCCGAGCGGACCCCGCCGGCCCCTCGCCGGATCGATCCATGCCCGACGCCATGCCCGATCCGACCGAGTCGCCGCCGGCCGGGCTGACGCCGGCTTCGGGGCCGCCGGACGAGTCCGGACCGGCCGCCCGCGACGACGCGGAGCCGCGGATCTCGGCGTCGACCGAGGAGACCGGCCGCCGCGACGTGCGTCGCGACAACATTCCCCGCCCGACCGTCCGACGACTGAGCCTCTATCTGCGCGAGCTCGAGGGCTCCATCGACGGACCCACCGTCAGCTCGCGCCAGCTCGCCTCGGCCCTCGGGCTCACCGACGCCCAGGTCCGCAAGGACCTCGCCTACTTCGGGCAGTTCGGCCAGCCCGGCATCGGCTACCGGCACGCCGACCTGATGGAGGCGCTGCGGCAGATCCTCGGCACCGATCGCATCTGGCCGACCGCGGTCGTGGGCGCGGGCAACCTCGGCCGTGCGGTGACGTCCTACGCCCGCCTCGGGCCCAAGGGCTTCCGGGTGGTGGCCGTCTTCGACACGAGTCCCGACGTCGTGGGGCAGATGGTCGGTGACCTCGTCGTCCAGCCGATGGACGAGCTCGCCGCCACGATCGCCGCCCACGGCATCGAGGTCGCGATGCTCGCGGTGCCCGGCGACGCCGCCGACGAGGTCGCCGGTCGGCTCGCGGAGGGGGGGATCCGCGGCATCCTCAACTTCGCCCCCGTCCGCCTGCAGGTGCCGGAGGGCGTGTCCGTCGTGAGCGTCGACCTCACCGTCGCCCTGGAGCAGCTCGCCTACAAGCTGTCCCTCGGGCTCGACGGGGCCGAGCACCACGACGAGCACCACGACTGAGCCGAAACGTGGCCCGACCGGGCACCCCCGGTTCTCGTCGGCCCCTCGGGCCCTCCCCCTGGTGAAGCGGAGCGAGGGGGGGCCGCCGTCAGCCTGAGCCGCGTTCGACGCCCAGCTCCGCCAGCGCCGACGGGTCGTTGACGACGATGAACGGGTCCAGTCCCCGGGGTCCGGCGCCGGCGTCGATCCAGAAGCTCCGCAGCTCGAGTCGGAACGGGGCCTCGGGCCGCGGGATCCGCGCGTAGGGGGACGGGTGGACGGGCGGCACGCGGGCGGACGCCGTCAGGATCGCCGCCCGCGGCGTACGCCGGGTCTCCGCCGCCGAGACGATGATCCGGTGGCTGACGTAGTTGGGGGAGAGGCTGAGACCGGGGCGAGAGAGCGAGGGGAGGACGGTGACCGTCCGGTCCCGGGCGTCGAAGAGGCGGAATGCGAGGTGCGGCGCCTCGTCGGCGAGGGATCCGAAGTCGGTCCCGACCGCGGACGACCAGCCCCACACGAACACGTCGAGATACAGACCGCCACGGCCCTCGCGACCGCCCAGCGGGGCGACGAATCGCGGCTGATCCGCCAGACGGGTCGCCAGTGCATCGAGGTCGAGTCCATGGAAGGCGGCCACGCCGACATCGAGCGCGTGCGGGCTCGGCGGAACGCGTCCGCCCGCACATCCGGCTCCGACGACCGACATCGCGAGCAGGCACGCCACCAGCACCCGAACCCGGACTCGTCGCATGGTGGACTCCTGTCCCTCGGCGGCCTCGACGGCACGTCGCCGCCGCGGGGGCGAGGGTGGCGGCACTCGCCGGGCGACCGCTGATCCTCCCGAGCGGCCCCGGCGACGACGGCTTCCGAGCCGCCGGCCGGCGTCACCCGCCCGCCGCGCCGTCCTCGCCCGACGAGTCCGCCTCGCCGAAGATCGCCGAGCCCACGCGGACGATGTTCGAGCCGCACTCCACGCCGACCTCGAAGTCGCCCGACATCCCCATGGACAGCAGGTCGAAGCCCTCGCGGCCCACGCGGATGTCGTCGAAGAGCTCGCGGCACCGCTCGAAGACCGGCCGCGACGTCTCCGGGTCCTCGGAGTAGGGGGCCATGCACATCAGGCCCCGGACCCGGACGTTGAACATCGTGTCGATCTGGTCGATCAGGTGCCGCACCGCGGGCGGGGCGACGCCGTGCTTCTGCGCCTCCCCGGCCACGTTCACCTGCACCAGGACCTCCACCGGGTCATCGCCGCGATTCGCGGCCGCCGACTGGATCTCCTCGGCGAGGCGCAACGAGTCGACGGAGTGGATCAGGCGCACGCGATCGAGGACCTTGCGCACCTTGTTCCGCTGCAGGTGACCGATCATGTGCCAGCGGACCCGATCCGGGACCGCCCCGCCGGCGGCGGAGGGCAGCTGCCGGACCCGCGAGAGGAACTCCTCGGCCTGGGCCGCGTGCTGCTCGAGCACCTGGACCCGGTTCTCGCCGAGATCGGCGTGGCCGAGCCGGAGGAGCTCGCGAATCTGGTCCATCGTCGCGTACTTGGTGACCGCCACCAGGATCACCGGCTCCCCCGCCCGGCCGGAACGCGCCAAGGCGGCGTCGATCCGGCGGCGGACGTCGGCGTATCGGTCGGCGACCGAGTCGCCGGCCCGCTCGGTGGCCGTGTCGGACGGTGCCTGTGCCATGAATGGAGGATAGCAGCGTTCGGGACCGATCCTCGATCGGGGGCGATTCCGCCACTTGCCCCGGAGCGACGACCGAGCGACGATGGTCGTCGCTCGACACGCTACTGCCCACGATCGGGGAGCCATGGCACGGACTGCTGCTGCTTCTCGCCGGGCGGGCTCCGCACGGACCGCGGACTCCGACCACCCGGCCCCGGACCTGCGCCGCGCGGGGTGGATCGCCCTCTTCGCGGCCTGGGTCTTCGTCGTCCTCTCGGTCGCGAGCTTCGACCCGGCGGATCCGCCGTCGTACGTCGTCGCGGTGCAGGCCGAGCCGGTGAGCAACCTCTGCGGCCGCATCGGGGCCGCCGCCGCCCACGAGCTGCTCCGCGTCGTCGGCATCGGCGTCTGGGTGCTGCTCGCCGGGGTGGCCGGGTTCCTCGGGTTCACCGCCACGGGCCGCCCGGTGGGGCATCCCCTGCTCCGCTGCATCGGCCTGCTCCTCGTCGCCCTGTCGGTCTCGTCGCTCCACGCGCTGTACCGGCCGGACCTCGGACCGCTGGTCGGCGCCCCGGCCGGGCTGGCCGCCACCGCGCTCGCCGCCGAGCTCGAGCCCCGCTTCAGCCTCGTCGGCTCGACGCTGGTGGTCGTCACGTCGCTGGTCATCGGCGCGATCGTCGCGGTCGACGTGCTCGTGCTCGGGCTCTGGCGGACCGTCGTCGCGGGCGCCGAGCAGCTCCGGCACCTGCCCGCGGGCGCGGGCCACCTCGTGCAGCGGATGATCCAGCGGCCGCGCACCGCCGTCGCGGTGGCGGGCGGCGGGAGCCGCTCGTCGGCCCGCTCGGGTGGCCGCAGCCGGAGCGGTGGACGCCGGTCCGGGCGGGCGGTCTCCAACCTCGACGATCCCGAGGACCGCGACGCCACCGTCGCGATCGACGACGCCGAGGAGGAGGAGGCCTGGGAGGACGACCCGGAGGCCGACGCGGAGGCCGACGAGGACGAGCTCGGCGACGACGAGGAGTGGGAGTACGTCGACGAGGAGGAGTGGGATGAGGAGGAGGAGGACGACGAGGCGGCGGCCGCCGAGGCGCCGGACGAGGGCGAGGAGGACGAGGACGACGGCGGCGGCCTGACCGACGAGGAGCTCCGGGCCAAGATCGCGCGGCTCCCCGTGCGGATGGCCGGGGCGGTGAAGGCGAAGCCGAAGGACACCGACATCCCGCGGACGGAGGACTACTCCGGCTACAAGTTCCCGACGCTCGACCTGCTCAAGGACGCCGAGGGCAACTTCTCCGAGGAGCAGGAGCAGCTCGTCCGCCGCCAGGCCGAGCATCTCGAGCGGGCCCTGCACACCTACGGCATCGACGGCGAGGTGGTCGGGATCGACTCCGGCCCCGCGGTGACGCTCTACTCGGTGCAGCTCGCCGCCGGCACCAAGGTGTCCAAGGTCAGCGCGGTCGCCACCGACATCGCCCGCTCCCTCGCGGCCCAGAACATCCGCATCGTCCCGAACATGGTCGGCAAGACGGCCATCGGCATCGAGGTCCCGAACCAGAAGCGCGAGAAGGTCCGGCTCAAGGAGCTCATGTCCGGCGGCCACGCCGAGGGCATGGTGCTGCCGATGTTCCTGGGCAAGGACGCCTCGGGCGAGCCGCTGGTCGCCGACCTCACCAGGATGCCGCACATGCTCATCGCCGGCACCACCGGCTCGGGCAAGTCGGTGTGCATGAACACGATCCTGATGTCGTGGCTGTACACGAAGCGGCCGGACGAGCTGAAGCTGGTGCTCGTCGACCCCAAGATGGTCGAGCTGAGCCAGTTCCAGGACTGCCCGCACCTGATGTGCCCGGTGGTCACCGAGTCGGGCCGGGCGGCGGCGATCCTCGAGTGGGCGGTGGACCGGATGGAGGAGCGGTACGAGCTCCTGAAGGAGGCCCGGGTCCAGAACATCAAGTCCTACAACGAGCTCTCCGAGGAGGAGCTCTACGAGGCCTTCGAGGCGACCACCGACGAGGAGCGGGCACGGATCCCGAAGAAGCTCCACTACATGGTGTTCGTCATCGACGAGCTCGCCGACCTGATGATGACCCACAAGGAGGTCGAGCACTCCATCGTCCGCATCGCCCAGAAGGCCCGGGCGGTCGGCATCCATCTCGTGCTCGCGACCCAGCGGCCGCAGGCCAACGTCGTGACCGGCCTCATCAAGGCGAACATGCCCTGCCGCCTGTCGTTCAAGGTCGCCAGCGGCATGGACTCGCGGATCGTCCTCGACCAGAAGGGGGCCGAGCTGCTGCTCGGCCAGGGCGACATGATGATGATCACGCCCTCCAGCCCCGAGGTCTCCCGGGCCCAGGGCACGCTGGTCGAGGACACCGAGATCCGCAAGGTCACGCGGTTCCTCAAGAACGTCGCGCAGCCCAGCTTCGAGCGGAGCCTGATCGCGCTGCGGGCCAGCCAGGCCGAGGACTCGGGCGAGGGGGGGCTCGACGAGGGCGAGCGCGACCCGATGTTCGAGAGGGCGGTCGAGGTCATGATCGAGTCCGGCCGCGGCTCCGTGTCCCTCCTCCAGCGGCGGCTCGCGATCGGCTATGGCCGGGCGAGCCGGCTCGTGGACCAGATGGCCCTCGCCGGCATCGTCGGCGACCACAAGGGGTCGGTGGCCCGCGAGGTGCTGATCACCCGGGAGGACTGGGAGCGGATGAAGCAGATGGAGGACGACGAGGCCCGCGAGGGCACCGTCTTCGACACCGACGACGAGGACTGAGCCGCGGGGACGCCGGTCGCCGCGCCGATCCGAAGGTCCGTCCCTTCACCGGCCCGCCGCATCGCCGCACCGCACCGCACCGCACCGCGTCGTCGCTCCGTCGGGCGGCCGCGCCCGCCGATCCGCAGCGAGCGCGGTCCCCCAGCCTGCCGCGTCCCCCCGGATGCGCAGGCTCCCGGCCCACGGATGCGCGATCGCCGGGGCCGTGCCGGTCCTGTCGCGGCCGGTCGAAGTTTTTCCGCGCATCGTGTTGAACCACGGCTCGCCTGGGCGATAATCGGATGTCCGGCGAACCGGTCGGACGAGCCCGCGGGAGAACCCCGCGACGGCTCGCCGAGACGGCCCGGACCGAGCGGGTTCACGGGACTCTCCGGAGTCCCCCGCGCGATGAGCCCTCGAGGACGCTCGAGGGAGAGACCGCCCGGCGGCGAGTGGTCACGCTCGCGACGGCTGGGACCAACCCATCTGTTGAAGGAGGTGATCCTGTGAACCTGAACTGTGACTGTATGTGGGGACTGCACAGCTGACCCGTGCATCCTGACGGGGATGCACGCTCGTGCAGTCCTCTGTAGCAATACGGCCCCGCGGAGACGCTCACGTCCCCGCGGGGCTTTTTTTCGCCTCCCGTGCGGGCGGACCCGATGCGGGATCGGTGGCGAGGCGTCACGATGCCCGCCCCATGGAGTGGTACGTCCCCGTCCTGATCGTCGTCGCCCGCCTGCTCGACGTCCCGCTGGGCACGATCCGGATGATCCTGGTGATCGCCGGACACCGGCTCGCGGCCGCCACCCTCGGCTTCTTCGAGGTCCTCATCTGGGCCCTCGCGGTGGGCGGCGTGATCACCCATCTCGACAACCCGATCGCGCTGCTGGCCTACTGCTTCGGCTTCGCCGGCGGCGTCTGGATCGGGATGACGATCGAGGAGCGCATCGCGGTCGGACTCCGGATCGTGGAGGTGATCAACCCCGATCCGGACATCGACGTGACCGCACGGCTCCGCGGCGACGGGCACCGGGTCACCCGCCTCGACGGCTCCGGCATGCGGGGGCCCGTCGAGATCGCCAAGCTCGTCATCCGCCGGCGGGAGCTGCCCCGCATGCTGCGGCTCATGGGCGAGATCGCGCCCGAGGCGTTCGTGTCGGTGGAGCGGGCCGAGCGGGCGAACCTCGCGACCGCGCCGACGGCACCGCGGACCGGCCGCTTCGCCCTCGGGCGACTCGGCGGCCTCCGGAAGTAGCGCTCGCTTCGCTGCGGCGAGGTCCGCCCGCGGCCGGCGGCCGGGGTCAGCCCTTCACGCGGTGCACCAGCGTGTCGGCCTTCACCTGGATGCCCTTGACCAGCGACCGCAGTGCGTCGCGGTTGGGGGCGTAGCGCTCGGCGACCTTCAGCTCGACCCAGTCATCCATGACGAGCTTGCCGAGGCTGGACGTGAAGTCGTGCATGCCCTCGGCCCGGCTGCCGGCCATCGCCGCCGCGAGGTCCTCGTCCCGCTCGTCGCGGATGAGCTCCGCCACGGTCCCGTTGTTGAGGAGCACCTCGGTCGCCGGCACCCGGCCGATGCCGGGCTTGACGCTCGGGATCAGCCGCTGGGCCATCACCGCCCGCAGCCCCGCCGCCAGGGCCGAACGCACGAACTCGTGCTCCGAGCGGTCGAAGAACTCGAGGATGCGGGCGAAGGCGTTGGTCGCGTCGGCGGTGTGCAGCGTGGCGAACACGAGGTGCCCGGTCTCGGCCGCCTGGATGCCCGCGAACATCGTCTCGCGATCCCGCATCTCGCCGATGAGCAGGACGTCGGGATCCTGCCGCACCGCCGCCCGCAGCGCGGTCGGGAAGTCCGGCACGTCGATCCCGACCTCGCGCTGGCTCACGATCGAGGCCTGCGGCTGGAAGAGATACTCCACCGGGTCCTCGATCGTGATGATGTTCGCGGCCCGCGTGCGGTTGATGTGGTCGATCATCGCCGCGAGCGTGGACGACTTGCCGGAGCCGGTGACGCCGCAGACCACCACCAGCCCGTCGTGGGTGGTGTCGGCGACCCGGGCATGCACCGGCGGCAGGTGCAGGTCCTCGAAGCTCGGGATCACCGGCTTGACGCGGCGGATCGCCGCATGCAGGCCTTCGCCCGCCCGGAAGACGCTGCAGCGGTAGCGCTCCTCGACCCCCGACTCCCCCGTCACCTGGTGGGAGAAGTCGACGCCGCCCTGCTCCTCGATCCGTGCCTCGAGAGCGGCGGGGATGATCGGAGCCAGCAGATGCCGGGTGTCGTCGGCGTCGAGCGCAGGCGCCTCGACGCGGTGCAGCTGCGAGTCGACCCGCAGCACCGGCGGCACGCCGGTCTTGACGTGCAGGTCCGAGGCGTCGACCTCCCGCATCTTGAGCAGGAGCCGCTGGATCGTCAGGGCACCGAGCATGGGTCGCCTCCCGGGCCGCGGGGCGCGGACGTGGGCCCTCCGCCTCGACCGTACCGCCGGGAGGCCGGAAGTCCAGACGGAACCCGGCGGTCCGCCCCTTGCCGCCCCGCCCCGCCCCGGGTCGGCCGCGATCAGCCGCGCCCGGCCGGCGGATCGACCGCGGGGCCGGAGGCGTCCACCGTCGCCCCCGCGTCCCCGGCGTCCTCGGGCTCGGTCATCAGCCCCACCGCCCGGTCCGCGGCGTCCTCGAACGGCAGGAACACCACGTCGGCCCCCCGGGCACGGAGGACCTCGGCGTCGCCGGTGCGATTGGCCGCCACCGCGACCCGCCCCTCGAAGCCGCGGGATCGCAGGCCGTCCAGCAGCATCAGCCGGGGGTCGCCGTGGGTCAGCCCCGACTCGTAGTGCGGCAGGGCCGCCACCACCCAGCGCACGCCGGTGAGCGGGAGCTCGGCGAGGAACTCGGGATCGCACGCGTCGCCGTAGATGGCGTCGATCCCCCGCGCCCGCCAGTGGCGGACCGCCTCGGGGTCGAAGTCCACCAGCAGGATCGCGGTCCCGCGCTCCCGCAGCCGATCGGCGATCCCCGAGCCGAGCCGCCCGCTGCCGAAGACGACGACGTCGTGCGACCGGCGCCGCATGCCCTGCCGTTCGGCCTGCTCCTCGCGGTACGGCACCCGTCGCTCGAAGACGCCGAGCATCGGCTCGAGCCGGCGATAGAGCCCGTTCGAGTAGGTCATCATGTAGACCGACAGCGAGATCGTGATGATGCCGACCAGCGTCACCAGGCCGGTCGTCTCCATCGAGACGTGCCCGATCGTGTAGCCCATCGCGATGAAGATGAGCGAGAACTCGCTGATCTGGGCCACGGTCAGTCCCGCGAGGAACCCGGTCCGCTTGCGGTAGCCCATCGCGCCCATGATCGCGAGCACGATGAGCGGGTTGCCGATCAGCACGAACGCCGAGAGCACCAGCGCGGGCACGATCTGCGCCCCGAGCAGCGAGAGGTCCAGCTTCGCGCCGAGGGCGACGAAGAAGAACAGCAGCAGGAAGTCGCGGAGCGAGGCGAGCCGGGCGACCAGCACCTCGCGGTAGGGGGTCGAGGCGAGCGAGATGCCGGCGAGCAGGCCGCCGAGCTCCATGCTGAAGCCCAGCTCCTTGCCCACCGTCGCCGCGAGGGCGGCCCAGGCGATCGAGAACGTGACCAGCAGCTCGGGCAGCCGGGCCAGCCGCCGCACCAGCGGGTCGGCGACGTAGCGGATGAAGGCCAGCACCACGAGCACCGCCCCGATGCCGTAGCCGATCACGGTCACGATCCGCCCGAAGCCTCCCGCCTCGCCGCCGCCGCCCTCGCCGGTGCCCGCGGCGAGGCTCGAGAGGGCGATCATCGCGATCACCACGACGAAGTCCTGCACGATGAGGAAGCCGATCGCGATGCGGCCGTGCAGCGAGTCGACCTCCCGCTTGTCGGTCAGCAGCTTCACGATGATGATCGTGCTGGAGAAGGTCAGGGCGATCGCGACGTAGGTCGAGGTGACCGCGTCGAGCCCCAGGGCGAGCCCGATCACGAAGCCGATGAGCGAGGTGAACGCCACCTGCCCGAGGCCGGTGGCGACCGCGATCGGGCCGAGCGAGCGGACCGTCTGGAGGTCGAGCTTGAGCCCGACGAGGAACAGCAGGACCGCGATCCCGAGCTCCGCGAGCAGCTCGATGTGCTCGTGCGACCGCACGATGCCGAGGACCGCCGGCCCGGCGATCACCCCGGTGGCCATGAACGCCACGATCAGCGGCTGCCGCAGCACCTGTCCGACGATCCCGACCAGGGCGGCCAGGGCGAGCAGGGCGGCGAGCTCGTGGAACGGCGAGGCGTGGACGAAGGCGTCGAGCATCGGGGACCCCCTGCGGGCGGCGGCGCGGCGGACGAGCGAACGGCCGGATCGCGGCCGCGCCGCCTCGGGGCTCGGGGCCACGCGGTCCGCACGTTGCGCGTCCGCGCCCGGGAGAAGGGTCGGGGAGGCCGATCGCGACCGCACGATGGCCCGCGAGCCACCGACGCCCGCGACTCGGAGGGGCATGCTACCGGATGCCGGCGCCCCCGCCGAACCGGACGATC
>Ga0081535_101060_pt1 | contig 10863 bp, 6 predicted proteins | sample HotLakmasection3_FD_71020 | JGI IMG/M metagenome (GOLD analysis project Ga0081535, IMG submission 71020) | Hypersaline microbial mat communities from Hot Lake, Washington, USA - Section #3 (SPADES assembly) (version 2) | ecosystem: Environmental > Aquatic > Non-marine Saline and Alkaline >... | reverse complement strand
GCTATCTATATGAAGCGTTCTACCCGGCGCTTGGGGCCCACGCGGCCAAGCGCTACCGAAGTCACTTGCGCAAACTGCAAGACGCCTTGGGCGAGGTTCACGATGCGAGTGTTTCCCTTGATTGCGTTGCCGACTTATTGGACGAGCCGCCGCCGCTATCTATAGTGAGCGCCTTTCACAAGCGCGCCAGCGCCGCGCGGAAGCGGGCAGGACGGGGGCTGCGCTGGGTACGGTCTCACAAGGCGCTGTAGCCCCTCGAAAAGTGCAGAAAGACCCCGCGAAAAGAAAGGGCTTGCGCTGTTCGGGAAACCCGCCTATAGTTCGCCCCTCGCTGCAAAACACAGCGCCGAAACGCAAGTGGCGGTGGTGGTGTTAAGTGGTGGAGAAGCAGGTGTAGAGCGGGTTTGCGGTCGATTGGGTGGTTGACGGTTGGCTGGAGATTCGGTGGTGGTTGGCGGCGCGTTGGTGGATAAAAATTCTTCGACGAGTTGTTGACAGCGACAAAAAAGCTCTGCATAATCTCGTTTCTCTGCTGCAGAAAACGCAGCGACGCGATAAACAAAGTTGATCGCGAAGTTCTTTAACAAGCAAACAGCCGATAAGTGTGGGCGCTTAATACTGGGTGCGGCGGATTTCGATCCGCTAGCTAACAAGTAATAAAGTGCTCGCACAGAAGTAAGGTTTGAACGAAAGTTCAAGTCAGATTCTGAGAGTGAGCGACCGCTCGTAAAGAGCGAAAACAGCAGATTGAACTGAAGAGTTTGATCCTGGCTCAGATTGAACGCTGGCGGCATGCCTTACACATGCAAGTCGAACGGCAGCATGATCTAGCTTGCTAGATTGATGGCGAGTGGCGAACGGGTGAGTAATACATCGGAACGTGCCCTGTAGTGGGGGATAACTAGTCGAAAGATTAGCTAATACCGCATACGACCTGAGGGTGAAAGTGGGGGACCGCAAGGCCTCATGCTATAGGAGCGGCCGATGTCTGATTAGCTAGTTGGTGGGGTAAAGGCCCACCAAGGCGACGATCAGTAGCTGGTCTGAGAGGACGATCAGCCACACTGGGACTGAGACACGGCCCAGACTCCTACGGGAGGCAGCAGTGGGGAATTTTGGACAATGGGCGAAAGCCTGATCCAGCAATGCCGCGTGTGTGAAGAAGGCCTTCGGGTTGTAAAGCACTTTTGTCCGGAAAGAAATGGCTCTGGTTAATACCTGGGGTCGATGACGGTACCGGAAGAATAAGGACCGGCTAACTACGTGCCAGCAGCCGCGGTAATACGTAGGGTCCAAGCGTTAATCGGAATTACTGGGCGTAAAGCGTGCGCAGGCGGTTGTGCAAGACCGATGTGAAATCCCCGAGCTTAACTTGGGAATTGCATTGGTGACTGCACGGCTAGAGTGTGTCAGAGGGGGGTAGAATTCCACGTGTAGCAGTGAAATGCGTAGAGATGTGGAGGAATACCGATGGCGAAGGCAGCCCCCTGGGATAACACTGACGCTCATGCACGAAAGCGTGGGGAGCAAACAGGATTAGATACCCTGGTAGTCCACGCCCTAAACGATGTCAACTAGTTGTTGGGGATTCATTTCCTTAGTAACGTAGCTAACGCGTGAAGTTGACCGCCTGGGGAGTACGGTCGCAAGATTAAAACTCAAAGGAATTGACGGGGACCCGCACAAGCGGTGGATGATGTGGATTAATTCGATGCAACGCGAAAAACCTTACCTACCCTTGACATGCCACTAACGAAGCAGAGATGCATTAGGTGCTCGAAAGAGAAAGTGGACACAGGTGCTGCATGGCTGTCGTCAGCTCGTGTCGTGAGATGTTGGGTTAAGTCCCGCAACGAGCGCAACCCTTGTCTCTAGTTGCTACGAAAGGGCACTCTAGAGAGACTGCCGGTGACAAACCGGAGGAAGGTGGGGATGACGTCAAGTCCTCATGGCCCTTATGGGTAGGGCTTCACACGTCATACAATGGTGCATACAGAGGGTTGCCAAGCCGCGAGGTGGAGCTAATCCCAGAAAATGCATCGTAGTCCGGATCGTAGTCTGCAACTCGACTACGTGAAGCTGGAATCGCTAGTAATCGCGGATCAGCATGCCGCGGTGAATACGTTCCCGGGTCTTGTACACACCGCCCGTCACACCATGGGAGTGGGCTTTACCAGAAGTAGTTAGCCTAACCGCAAGGAGGGCGATTACCACGGTAGGGTTCATGACTGGGGTGAAGTCGTAACAAGGTAGCCGTATCGGAAGGTGCGGCTGGATCACCTCCTTTAAGAGCGTGCATCCGACGTTAGGCGTCCACACTTATCGGTTTGTTTGATGTTACAGCCAAGGGTCTGTAGCTCAGGTGGTTAGAGCACCGTCTTGATAAGGCGGGGGTCGTAGGTTCAAGTCCTACCAGACCCACCAAGTTACGGACGGTGGAAGTTGTTCTCTGCCGTGACTGGGGGATTAGCTCAGCTGGGAGAGCACCTGCTTTGCAAGCAGGGGGTCGTCGGTTCGATCCCGTCATCCTCCACCATTACCTTTTGGTTACCAAACGCAAGCATCGACGCTGTGTCGATGGTGTTTGCGTTTGGCCTAGCCAAGACGAGCGTAAAAGTTCGGCTGTTCTTTAACAATATGGAATGTAGTAAAGGTGTCGCGGTGCGTTGATGAGACGCACACTCAAACGCGACACTGGGTTGTGATTGTATCAACCAGTATTACCAGAGCAATCGATGAGATTGTCTTGGAATACGGCACAACGCGAGAACTCAGCCTATAGCGAGACATACTCGTTATAGGGTCAAGCGAATAAGTGCATGTGGTGGATGCCTTGGCGATTACAGGCGATGAAGGACGTAGTAGCCTGCGAAAAGCTGCGGGGAGCTGGCAAACAAGCTTTGATCCGCAGATATCCGAATGGGGAAACCCGGCCCGAATGGGTCATCCCTTGCTGAATACATAGGCAAGGGAAGCGAACGCAGTGAACTGAAACATCTAAGTAGCTGCAGGAACAGAAATCAACCGAGATTCCCAAAGTAGTGGCGAGCGAAATGGGATCAGCCTTGTACTCTTTAGCAGTATTGTTAGCAAAGCGGAATGGAAAGTCCGGCCATAGTGGGTGATAGCCCCGTATGCGAAAACAGTATTGTGGAACTAGGTGTACGACAAGTAGGGCGGGACACGTGAAATCCTGTCTGAAGATGGGGGGACCATCCTCCAAGGCTAAATACTCGTAATCGACCGATAGTGAACCAGTACCGTGAGGGAAAGGCGAAAAGAACCCCGGGAGGGGAGTGAAATAGATCCTGAAACCGCATGCATACAAACAGTCGGAGCCTGGAAACGGGTGACGGCGTACCTTTTGTATAATGGGTCAGCGACTTACATTCAGTGGCAAGCTTAACCGATTAGGGAAGGCGTAGCGAAAGCGAGTCCGAATAGGGCGTTCAGTCGCTGGGTGTAGACCCGAAACCAAGTGATCTATCCATGGCCAGGTTGAAGGTGCGGTAACACGTACTGGAGGACCGAACCCACTAACGTTGAAAAGTTAGGGGATGAGCTGTGGATAGGGGTGAAAGGCTAAACAAACTTGGAAATAGCTGGTTCTCTCCGAAAACTATTTAGGTAGTGCCTCGTGTCTCACCTTCGGGGGTAGAGCACTGTCATGGTTGGGGGGTCTATTGCTGATTACCCCGCCATAGCAAACTCCGAATACCGAAGAGTGCAATCACGGGAGACAGACATCGGGTGCTAACGTCCGGTGTCAAGAGGGAAACAACCCAGACCGCCAGCTAAGGTCCCTAAATATTGCTAAGTGGGAAACGAAGTGGGAAGGCTAAAACAGTCAGGAGGTTGGCTTAGAAGCAGCCACCCTTTAAAGAAAGCGTAATAGCTCACTGATCGAGTCGTCCTGCGCGGAAGATGTAACGGGGCTAAGCAATATACCGAAGCTGCGGATGCACGTAAGTGCATGGTAGGAGAGCGTTCTGTAAGCCTGTGAAGGTGTCTTGTAAAGGATGCTGGAGGTATCAGAAGTGCGAATGCTGACATGAGTAGCGATAAAGGGGGTGAAAGGCCCCCTCGCCGTAAGCCCAAGGTTTCCTACGCAACGTTCATCGGCGTAGGGTGAGTCGGCCCCTAAGGCGAGGCAGAGATGCGTAGCTGATGGGAAGCAGGTTAATATTCCTGCACCGTCGTATGATGCGATGGGGGGACGGATCGCGGAAGGTTGTCCGGGTGTTGGATGTCCCGGTCCCTGCATTGGAGATGGCACTTAGGCAAATCCGGGTGCGTGATTCAAGGGTGTGGGGCGAGCGACTTTAGGTCGCGAAGCAATTGGAAGTGGTTCCAAGAAAAGCCTCTAAGCTTCAGTCATACGAGACCGTACCGCAAACCGACACAGGTGGGCGAGATGAGTATTCTAAGGCGCTTGAGAGAACTCGGGAGAAGGAACTCGGCAAATTGGTACCGTAACTTCGGGATAAGGTACGCCCTTGTAGTTTGACTGGCTCGCGCCAGAAGGACGAAGGGGTTGCAATAAAATGGTGGCTGCGACTGTTTAATAAAAACACAGCACTCTGCAAACACGAAAGTGGACGTATAGGGTGTGACGCCTGCCCGGTGCCGGAAGATTAAATGATGGGGTGCAAGCTCTTGATTGAAGTCCCGGTAAACGGCGGCCGTAACTATAACGGTCCTAAGGTAGCGAAATTCCTTGTCGGGTAAGTTCCGACCTGCACGAATGGCGTAACGATGGCCACACTGTCTCCTCCCGAGACTCAGCGAAGTTGAAGTGTTTGTGATGATGCAATCTCCCCGCGGCTAGACGGAAAGACCCCATGAACCTTTACTGTAGCTTTGCATTGGACTTTGAACCGATCTGTGTAGGATAGGTGGGAGGCTTTGAAACCGGGACGCTAGTTTCGGTGGAGCCGTCCTTGAAATACCACCCTGGTTTGTTTGAGGTTCTAACCTTGGCCCGTGAATCCGGGTCGGGGACAGTGCATGGTAGGCAGTTTGACTGGGGCGGTCTCCTCCCAAAGTGTAACGGAGGAGTTCGAAGGTACGCTTGGTACGGTCGGACATCGTACCTAAAGTGCAATGGCAAAAGCGTGCTTAACTGCGAGACCGACAAGTCGAGCAGGTGCGAAAGCAGGACATAGTGATCCGGTGGTTCTGTATGGAAGGGCCATCGCTCAACGGATAAAAGGTACTCTGGGGATAACAGGCTGATACCGCCCAAGAGTTCATATCGACGGCGGTGTTTGGCACCTCGATGTCGGCTCATCTCATCCTGGGGCTGTAGCCGGTCCCAAGGGTATGGCTGTTCGCCATTTAAAGAGGTACGTGAGCTGGGTTTAAAACGTCGTGAGACAGTTTGGTCCCTATCTGCCGTGGGCGTTGGAATCTTGACGGGGGCTGCTCCTAGTACGAGAGGACCGGAGTGGACGTACCGCTGGTGTACCTGTTGTCTCGCCAGAGGCATCGCAGGGTAGCTATGTACGGAAGAGATAACCGCTGAAAGCATCTAAGCGGGAAACTTGCCTGAAGATGAGGATTCCCTGGAGACTTGATCTCCCTGAAGGGTCGTTCGAGACCAGGACGTTGATAGGCTGGGTGTGGAAGCGCAGTAATGCGTTCAGCTAACCAGTACTAATTGCCCGTGCGGCTTGATCCTATAACCGGTATGTTTCCGGCTGGGTCCGCCTTGTGCCTGATACACACAACTCACAACCCCAAATCTACATTCCCATATTGGTCCCGTTGACCTCGTCAACGTGACAACAAGTCATAGCCTGGTGACCATAGCGAGTCGGTACCACCCCTTCCCATCCCGAACAGGACCGTGAAACGACTCCGCGCCGATGATAGTGCGGATTCCCGTGTGAAAGTAGGTCATCGCCAGGCTCTCCCCTCCAACACCCCAGCTCTTACACAGAGCTGGGGTGTTTGTTTTTACACCTCCATCTCGACCAGCTCCAGCAGCTCAGCGTCGTCCACCATGTCGCACTTGTTCAGGAACACGACGATGTACGGCACACCAACCTGGCGGGCCAGCAGGATGTGCTCACGCGTTTGCGGCATCGGGCCGTCAGCGGCCGAGCACACCAGGATTGCGCCGTCCATCTGGGCGGCACCGGTAATCATGTTCTTGACGTAGTCGGCGTGGCCCGGGCAGTCAACGTGCGCGTAGTGACGGTTAGCCGTTTCGTACTCAACGTGTGCGGTGTTGATCGTGATGCCGCGTGCCTTTTCTTCCGGCGCCGCATCAATCTGGTCGTATGCCTTGGCGGCACCACCAAACTTGGTCGCCAGCACGGTCGTGATCGCTGCCGTCAGCGTCGTCTTGCCGTGGTCAACGTGACCAATCGTACCAACGTTCACGTGCGGCTTAGTCCGCTCGAACTTTTCCTTTGCCATGTCGCGACTCCTGTCTCGGTAGCGATTTGCGTTGGTGGATGCGTGGTGCCCATGGGCAGGATCGAACTGCCGACCTCTCCCTTACCAAGGGAGTGCTCTACCACTGAACCACATGGGCAAAACTTGCGAACAGTGAATGGAGCGGGTGAAGGGAATCGAACCCTCGTCGTAAGCTTGGAAGGCTTCTGCTCTACCATTGAGCTACACCCGCCCGGGTTACTTCTTCCCTTGCCGCCCGGCCTTGCGACCGAACTCACTGCTTAATTCTGGTGGAGAGGGTTGGATTCGAACCAACGTAGGCGTAAGCCAACAGATTTACAGTCTGCCCCCTTTAGCCACTCGGGCACCTCTCCGAAGAGAACTTGCGATTATGGGACCATCAAGCCACCCTGTCAAGCGTTCCTTGATGAAATCGCGAGATTTCGAGCATTGGTGCTCTCACCCTTATACGGCAAGTTCACTCCAGTGGGGGCGGCGTCACGGTGCCTCCCTCCAACGCACCCGCCAAAGGGCTTGCGTAGCCGTCTTCGGAAGCCACAAATGCAGTCGGCAAGCAGAGCTACGGAAGGTCGGGGACCCCACGGCGGGCCTACACCACACAACTACAGACATACGATGTAGGGCGCTTGCACACCGCACAAAGCGAACGCAGCCAGCCCTCGAGTATCCAGCGCGTCACCGCCGTGAGCGGACGATCGTACGGGCTCTAGCCGGCTGACCGAAGGCGCCTGGTGCGAGACCACGAGCGCCTCCGGCGGGAGGTTTGTAAGCACCCGGTGAACCCGTCTTGCCAGCTAGGTGGCGCTGGGCGTCCAGCGATGCGGGAGCAGTTCGGCGATGTCGGCCGCCTTGTGGGTCGGCAGTCGCGTGAGGACGTCTTTCAGATAGGCGTAGGGATCGTGCCCGTTGAGCTTGGCCGATTGGATCAGGCTCATGACGGCAGCCGCGCGTTGACCGGCGCGCAGTGAGCCTGCAAACAACCAATTGGAGCGACCCAGGGCAACCGGCCGGATCTGTCGCTCGACGTGGTTGTTGTCGATGGGCACCGTCGGGTCGTCGAGGTAACGCACGAGAGCCGGCCACCGCTTGAGGCTGTAGTCAATGGCCCGCGCGATCGCCGAGCCGTCTGGGACGCGGCGTCGCTGTTCCTCGAGCCAGGCGTGCAGCCGCTCTAGAATCGGGCCAGCCCTTTGTTGCCGCGCTGCCAGGCGCTGGTCTGGCTCAGCATCCCGCACTTGCGCCTCGATCTCGTACAAGCTCACCATGTAGCGCAGTGCCTGGCCCGCCAATTCGCTCTTGTGCTTGTCGTGCAGTTCAAAGAACTTGCGCCGCGAATGGGCCATGCAACCGATCTCAGTGACGCCACCGTCGAAGCTGGCCTTGTAGCCGGCGAAGTCATCACATACCAGCTTGCCTTGCCACTGCCCCAGGAACGCGCGAGCGTGCTCGCCGCTGCGGCTGGGCGCAAACTGGTAAATCACCGCGCGCATCTTCTCGAACTCGCTCGGCGCATAGGCCCACAGGTAGGCGCGGTGCGTCTTGCCATTGCCGGGCGCGAGCATCTGCACTGGCGTTTCGTCGGCGTGCAGAACACCGTGGCTCAGAACCTCTTCTTGCAGGGCGTCCACCAGCGGTTGCAGACGCACGCCACAGATGCCCACCCACGCGCCCAGTGTCGATTGCGGGATGGCCAGACCGGCGCGCGCATAGATGCGCTCCTGCCGATACAGGGGAAGGTGGTCGCCGAACTTGGACACCAGCGTATGTGCCAGCAGTCCGGCCGTCGGGATGCCTTTGTCGATGACGTGGGGTGGCACCGGCGTCTGCACCAGCGTCTCACACTGATCGCACACCCATTTGCCGCGGATGTGACGCTCCACGGTGAACGTGCCCGGCGTGTAGTCCAGCTTCTCGCTGATGTCTTCGCCAATGCGCTTGAGCGCACACCCACAGGTGCAGGTCTCTGCGTCCGGCTCGTGGTGGATGTCGGTGCGCGGCAACTGCGGCGGCAATGCCTGGCGCTTGGGCTTGCTCTTGGCTTCAGATTTGGACGACGGCAGGAGCGCTTCCAGTTCGGTCTCAATCGCCTCGAGGTCTGCGTCAATGGCTTCGTCCAGCAGACTCGCCTGTTCAGATGTCAGTTGCTCGCTGCGCTTGCCGAACTTCCAGCGCTTGTGGATGGCCAGCTCGTGTGTGAGCTGGTCGATCTTGGCTTGCCGGTACCGCAACTCCCGGTCCTTCTCGCCGACCTGGGCCATCAACTGCGCAGCCAGTGTGCGCAGTTCGTCCGGGCTCAGGGCATCGAGGTTGGTGGGTAGGTTCATGCGGCGAGTCTGCCAGAACCCCAAGTCCTCTGGAAGGAAGCCAGTTTACGGCTTTGGGGGTATTACACGACCGTGATCGCGTGGTCGTGGGTGAGCGTCTGCCAAGGCAGCCCCGTCACCAGCGCACGCAATTGCTCGGGATTGAGCGCCGTGGCGATCGCCTGGTCGCCGTTCGTCCAGATGAAGCGCCCCTTGTTGAGGCGCCGCGCGGCCAGCCAGATGCCGAAGCCGTCGTAGACCAGCACCTTCATGCGCGTCGAACTCTTATTGGCAAACAGGTAGGCGTGGTGGGGGCGTGCCGCGCCGAACACCTTGACGACCCGCGCGAGGATCGTTTCGGTACCGGCGCGCATGTCCAGCGGCTCCACGGCCAACCAGATCGCGTCCACCCGAATCAACGCAACCACCCTTGCAGCCACTGGGCGCACTGCGCTGCGGCCGATCCCGGCCAGCGAAGACTGATCGTCGTCGCGCCACGGCGGACTTCGATCTGGATGTCCGGCACGGCAGTGGTCGGCTCGCCGATCCGCAACGGGATGAACTCGCCTTGCGGCACCCTCATCAACTCGCGGTCCTCAGGCGCGCCATTCTTTGCTTCCTGCTCGGCGACCCAGCGCCGCAGCAGATTCGCATTGAGGCGATGGTGCAGGGCTATCGCCGCGATCGAAACACCCGGCTGCATGCACTCCTGCACTGCCTTGGCCTTGAACTCGGCGCTATGCCGACGTCGGCGCCGTATTGGCGCGCTCTCTTCGATAGTGTCCACGTGTCCACCTAGAACTAGATGGACACGATGCTCCTTGCTACGCGGGTCCCCTTCAAGACGGGTTCACCGGGTGCTTACGGCTCGGTTCGCGACTGGCTTGCTGAACGAGGTTCCTCTATTCGCCGCAAACGCACGCCAATAAAAAGTGGTTTATAAGACGCTTTATTGGTCGGAATCGTGTCAATTTGGGTGGCGGTTACTTCAAAGCCCCTCCATTCCAGTGTTTTGCTATCGCCGTCTGGCAACGCTCACGCAAAACTAGCCCGCGTTGAAGGAAAGCTGTGATACTGTATATTCATGTGGGGTATCCACTTAGCTCCACCAGCACAGGATAACTGGATGGATATACAGTATTCGTATGCTACACCGTCTCGACCCGGTTCACTACATCCGCATACGTCACAGGGCCGGTAACGACCGCTTGCTGAAGCAGCCGATAGAACAAGAGACCGCGCGAGCCCGAGGTGCGGCGATTGAAGCGGAACACGAACTCATCCAGGTAGGCGTCCAGATGTTCGGGCTGAACCGAGCCGTGATGCGTGCCGAGAATCCAGCGTTTGACCAGTGAAGCAACCCGATGAACGCCAGCCATCGAAACGTGAGCTGGCACCTCGGCACCCAGCATCACATTGCGCTGGTGTTCGTAACCCAGCTTGCTCAATGTCCGGTAGGCTGCTGACCCGTCAGTTCTGACTTGGGCGCCAGGCTCAATCGACGCCTGTATGAACGGGATGACGCATTCGGCGCCATCGTTCTGGATGCGCTGCAAGCGTATCCGGCCGAAGCCCTTGGGCTGAAGCATTTCGACCGCAAGGATGACCAGCACTTTGCTCGTGCGGTTCTTGCGGTTGATGGCCGAGATAGGGGCCTCTCGGTCCGTGATGGCCAGGTAGGTCTCGTCAACCTCTACACACCCCTTCAGGCGTTCGCGGTCCGGTCGCACCATAGCGCGGCGAAACCGGTGCAGCATCGTCCAAGCGGTCTGGTAGCTTCCCAGGCCTAGCACCCGTTGCAAACCAAGGGCGCTGACGCCTTGCTTTTGATTGGTCAGATACCACGCACCAGCCAGCCACACACGTAGCGGGGTACGGGTCTTGTCGAATATCGTGCCAGCGGTCACCGTCGTTTGGTGAGCGCAACTGCGACACATCAGGCGCGTGCGGCTCGACCGATAAGGCTCGGCCGCTACGCCGCAATCAGGGCAAACGAACCCCTGCGGCCACCGCAATCCCTCCAGGTAGGACAGGCAAGCCTCTTCCGTCCCGAACCGGTCCAGAAACTCGTTCCAGTTACGGGGGTAGTCCTTCCCCGAGTTCTCTCAAGCGCCTTAGAATACTCATCTCGCCCACC